>Ga0209061_1002772_pt1 | contig 20834 bp, 15 predicted proteins | sample Coa_R1_10_FD_187157 | JGI IMG/M metagenome (GOLD analysis project Ga0209061, IMG submission 187157) | Surface soil microbial communities from Centralia Pennsylvania, which are recovering from an underground coalmine fire - Coalmine... | ecosystem: Environmental > Terrestrial > Soil >...
CTGCGCCCACGGCTTCAACCCGCTCGGCAACCCCACCGACGAGGCGCCGCACGCCGAGTTCGCAATCGACAACCAGCTCGGCACCTACTGGGACACCCAGCAGTACTACGACCACCGGCTGGACAAGGCGGGCACGGGCATCTACGTGGACGCCGGCCCGGGCACCACCGGCGGCACCGCCGTGCAGGAGCTGCGCATCATCGACGCCACCCCCGGCTTCACGGTGACGATCTACGCCCGCCACACGGCGCCGCCGATGCGCTGGCCGGACCCCGGCTGGGTGCGCGTGTCGGCGCCGGTGAGGGTGGGCAAGAACACGCTGATCCCGCTGAGCAGCGGCGCCACCCGCTACCGCTACTGGCTGGTGTGGATCACCAGCCTGGGCGGCCACGAGCAGCTGTCGATCGACGAGGTCACCCTCTACCACTACGTCTCCTCGGGGCGGTAGACGGGCGCCGGGCGCCGCGGGCGGGCCTGCCCGCCGGACCGGCCGTCCCCGGCGCCCTCAGAAGCGCAGGCCGCGCTCCTGCGCGTGGCGCTCGAGCGCCAGCTCCAGCAGCCGGTCGAGCAGCTGCGGGTAGCTGAGGCCGCTGGCCTCGAACAGGCGCGCGAACACGCTGGTGGCGGTGAACCCCGGCATCGTGTTGAGCTCGTTGACCAGCACCCGCTCGCCGGCGACGAAGAAGTCGACCCGGGCCAGCCCGCTGCAGCCCACCAGGCGAAAGGCGGCGATCGCCAGCTCGCGGATGCGCTCGCGCACGTGGTCGGGCACCCGGGCCGGGACGATCAGGCGCATCCCGCCCGGGGAGTACTTGGCCCGATAGTCATACCAGCCGCCCTCGCCCGCGGCGAGCAGGATCTCGCCCGGCAGCGAGGCCACCGGCTCCTGGTTGCCCAGCACCGAGCACTCGACCTCGAGCCCGCCGGCCGCCGCCTCCACCACCACCAGGCGGTCGTGGGCGAAGGCCGCCTCGAGCGCGGGCAGGATCTGCTCCTGGCTGGCCACGCGCGAGATCCCCACCGATGAGCCCAGCCGGGCGGGCTTGACGAACACCGGCAGGCCCAGCTCGCCCACCCGCTCCAGCACCGCCTCGCGATCTGCGGCCAGCTCCTCGGCCTCGACCGCCCGGTGCTCCACCTGCGGGATCCGGCTGAGGCCCATCAGCCGCTTGAACATGGCCTTGTCCATCGCCAGCGCCGAGGCGAGCACGCCGGCGCCCACGTAGGGGACATCCAGGCACTCGAGCAGCCCCTGGACGGTGCCGTCCTCCCCGAACGGCCCGTGCAGGGCCGGGAAGACGACCTCCACGCCGTCCAGCCCGCGGCCGGGAACCAGCGCCAGCTCGCGCCCGTCGCGTCGCCACACGCCGTCGCGCCCCACCTCGATCGCCACCGGCCGGTGGCCGGCCCGCGCCAGCCCTTCGCGGATCGAGGCCGCCGAGGCCAGCGACACCTCGTGCTCGGAGGAGCGCCCGCCGCCGAGCACGGCTACGGTCAGCGGCCTCACGTGCCGGTCGTGCTGGTGGTCGGCGTGGTGGGGGTGGTCGGCGTGGTGGACGTCGTGGGGGTGGTGGGGGTGGTCGGCGTGGTGGAGGCGGGGGCGACGTAGTGCCCGACGAGGATCGTCACCGTGGAGCCCTTCTTGGCCGTGCTCCCGGCGGCCGGGCTCTGGCGCACGACCACGCCGTTCTGGGCCGGGTTGGTCACGTTCCGGGACCGCTGGGTGACTTTGAACCCGGCCTGGCTGAGTGCCGCGCGAGCCGCCGCCGGCGTGTCCCCCCGCACGTCGGGCACGGTGGCGGTGGCCGGTGCCCTGGCCACCGTGATCGTGACCGTGGCGCCGGGCAGCTCGAGGCTGCCGCCCGGCGGGCTCTGGTCGATCACGGTGCCGGGCGGGGCGGTGCTCGACGTCTGGCTGACCGCGTGCACCCGGAAGCCGGCGTGGTGAAGGTCGGACTTGGCCTGGCCCTCGCTCTCGCCGGTGACGTCCGGCACCGCCACCTTGGCCGGGCCGCTGGAGACATACAGCGCGACGCTGCTGCCGACCGCCACCGTGCTGTCCGGGCTGGGGCTGCTGGCGATCACCTGGCCGGCCGGCTGGCCGGAGGCCTGATAGATCACCCGGCCGAGCTTCAGTCGGGCGGCCTGGAGGGCCGCCTTGGCCAGGGGCAGGGTGTCGCCCACCACCAGCGGCACGGTGGTGGTGCCGGGGCCGCTTGAGACCGTGAGCATCACCTTCGAGCCCCGGTTGACCCGGCTGCCGGCGGGTGGGCTCTCGCGGATCACGGTGCCGCTGGGCGCGCCGTTGGGCAGGTAGATGACCCCGTCGCTGAGCCCGGCGTTCTGGAGGATCGCGTTGGCGGTGGAGAGCTGGTCTTGGACCACGTTGGGCACCGTCACCCGGCTCGGGCGGGTGAGCAGGAAGGCGGCCACCGCCCCGCCGGCGATCAGCAGCGCGACCAGCAGCGCCACCCACGGCCAGGGGCTGCGGCGGCGATCCTCCTCGGGCGGCGGTCCGGCGGGGGGCGGCTCGGCCGGCAGCACCGGCGGCGCCGGGGCGGAGGGGTCGGCCACGTAGCCCAGCGGCCCGTCGGCCGGCGGGCCGAGCGGCGGGAGCGGCGGCGCCCCCACGGCGGCCATCGCCGCCGTGCGCTGCCCCTCAGCTCCGGAGGCGATCGACGCCCGCACCGCCTCCAGCGCGGCGATGAACTCATCGGCGTCCTTCGGCCGCTGGGCGGGGTTCTTGTTGAGCCCCCACATGACCACCCGCTCGAGCGCGGGCGGGATGGCGGCGTTCAGCGCGGTGGGCGCGGTGGGCGGCTCGGACACGTGCTTGAGCGCGATCGTCACCGCCGCCTCGGCGTCGAACGGCACCCGGCCGGTGAGCATCTCGTAGAGCACGACGGCGATCGCGTACAGGTCCGAGGCGGCGCTGACCGCGTGCCCCTGCGCCTGCTCGGGCGAGAGGTACTGGGCGGTGCCCATGATCGAGCCGGTCTCGGTCATGTCCGAGGCGCCGGCGCGGGCGATCCCGAAGTCGGTCACCTTGACCTGGTCGGCGTCGTCGACGATCACGTTGTGGGGCTTGAGGTCGCGGTGGATCACCCCGTGGCGGTGGGCGAAGCGGGCCGCCCTGAGGATCTGCACCGTCAGGTCGATCGCCCGCAGCGGCTCCAGGGGCGCCTCGTCGCGGATCAGCTGCTTGAGCGAGCGGCCGGGCACGTACTCCATGGCGATGTAGTAGGTGCCGTCGTAGTCGCCGCGGTCATAGACGGCCACCACGTTGGGGTGCTGCAGGCCGGCGGCGGCGCGCGCCTCGCGCCGGAAGCGCTCGACGAAGCCGGGGTTCTCGGCGAACCGCCGGTGCAGCAGCTTGAGCGCCACCTTGCGCCCCAGCTGCTGATCCTCGGCCAGCAGCACGTCGGCCATCCCGCCCGAGCCGATCCGCGAGAGCACGCGGTAGCGGCCGTCGATCAGCGTGCCCAGGCCCAGCTCGGTCATCACTTGCCCTCCGCCAGCAGCACCTGGAGCACCGCCTTGGCGATCGGCGCCGCCACCGTTCCGCCGTAGCCTCCCTGGGACTCATCGACGAACACGTCGATCGCCACCTCCGGGTGGTTGGCGGGGGCGAAGGCGACGAACGACGGCTGGGTGAGGTTGGAGCCGGCGGGGCCGATCGAGGCGGTGCCGGTCTTACCCGCCACGCTGATGTTGCCCAGCTGCACGGCGGTGCCGGTGCCCTCCTCGACCACCCGGGTCATCATCTGGGTGAGCGCGGCCGCGGTCGAGGGCTTCATCACCTGGCGGTAGAGGGTGGGTGTGATCGTCTTCACCGTCACGCCGTCTGAGTTCACCACCCGCGCGGTCAGATGCGGCGTCATCAGCCTGCCGCCGTTGGCCACCGCGGCGGCCACCATCGCCATCTGCAGGGGGGTGACCGACACGCCGCCCTCGCCGATGCCCATCCGGCCCACGTCCTCCTGGGGGCTGCCGGGCGGCAGCGGCCGCCCGCTGAACGACAGCACGTCGCTGGCGCGCATCTCGCTGGGGGGATAGTCGAGCGGGGGCTTGGCGTAGAAGCCGAAGCGCTCCATGTAGTCGGCCAGCCGGGCGCGCCCCACCCGCTCGGCCACCTGGGCGAAGATCGTGTTGATCGAGTAGATCATCGCCGTGGTCAGCGTCTGCGGCCCCCAGGACTGGTTGCCGTCGTTGTGCAGCGGCACCCCGGAGACCAGCAGCGGCGAGTTGCCGTTGATCACCGAGTTGGGGGTGAACAGGCCGCTGTCCAGGGCGGCGGTGGCGGTGACGATCTTGAACGTCGAGCCGGGGGCGTAGGAGGCCTGGGTGGCGCGGTTGAGCAGCGACTGGCCCGGGCCGGTGGACTGCGGGTGGTTGTCGTCGTAGCTGGGGTTTGAGTACATGACCAGCACCGCGCCGGTGCGCGGGTCGAGCGCGACCACCGACCCCGGTCGGCCGGCCAGCGCCTGGGCGGCGGCCCGCTGCGCCCGGGGGTCGAGCGTCGTGTAGACGTCGTCGCCCACCCGGGTGGGGGTGAGCTGGCCGAACACCGAGCTCAGCCCCGTCTGCAGGCCGCGCAGGTAGGAGCTGTCGGACATCTCCAGACCCGCCGCCTCCCCCTTGGCGGGGATCGAGTAGCCGATCGCCTGGGCGAACAGCGGGCCGGTGGGATAGGCGCGGTTCCACGTCCGGCTCGGACCGGGGACCGACTCGGCCAGCACCGCGCCGTTGTCGGCCAGGATCCGTCCGCGCTTGATGCGCATCTCGTCGATCAGCGTGCGCACGTTGAGCGGGTTGTTGGTCAGCTTGTTGGCGTCGATCACCGTCCAGCGGGTGGTGAACACGAGCAGCAGCGCAAACAGGGCCACGATCACCACGAACACGCGCGTGATCTGGGCGCTCATCCTCGCCTCCCGCGCACCCGGGAGCACGATGATGGGGTCCCCCGCCGCCGAGCGCTCACCGTCGCCTCCTCAGCAGCCGCCCGCGGGCCGGCCCGGAGACCAGCAGCAGAAGGGCGACCAGCACGAAGTTGGCCACGATCGAGGAGCCCCCGTAGGAGATGAACGGCAGCGTGACCCCGGTGAGCGGGATCACCCGGGTGACGCCGCCGACGATCACGAACACCTGGATGGCGAACATCGCCGTCAGCCCGGTGGCCAGCAGCGTGGAGAAGGAGTCGCGCGCCAGCACGGCGATCTTGAAGCCCCGCCAGACGAACAGCAGGTAGGCGAGCAGCACCGCGGCGGCGCCGAACAGCCCCAGCTCGCCGGTGATCACCGCGTAGATCATGTCGGTTTCGGGGTTGGGCAGCAGCGTGCTGCCGTGGGTGCCCGGGATCGACAGCACCGACTCGCCGAACCCCTGGCCGAACAGGCCGCCGGCCGCCTGGGCGAAGATCCCGTTGGCCACCTGGTAGCTGCCGAGCGGGGCGTGGTAGAGACGGGGGTTGAACGGATGCAGCCAGTCCTCCACGCGGGCGTGCACGTGCGAGATGTGGCTGCCCAGATACCAGGCGCCGAGCGCGAACGCGAGCAGCCCCACGACCACGTAGGACGCTCGGCCGGTGGCCACGTAGAGGAGGGCCAGCAGCCCGCCGTAGAGCATCAGCGAGGAGCCCATGTCGCTGAGCAGGACCATGATCCCCATGGCCAGCCCCCAGATGACCAGGATGGGGCCGAAGTGCTTGAGCGGGGGCAGCGTCACCCCCAGGATCCGCCGGCCACCGGTGGCCAGCACCTGACGCGTGTCGCGCAGGTAGCTGGCCAGGAAGATGACCAGCCCGATCTTGGCGAACTCCTCGGGCTGAAACGCGCCCAGGCCCGGCACGCGGACGGCCAGGTAGGCGCCGTTGGCGTACTCGCCGAACCCCGGCACCCGGGGCAGCACCAGGATCGCCAGCGACACCGCCACGATCGTGTAGCGGTAGCGCTCCAGTCGCCGGTAGTCGCGCAGCCAGATGATCGTGGCCACGAACAGCACCAGTCCGATCACAAACCACTCGGCCTGGCGGCGGGCCTCGGCGGGATCGATCCGGTAGACGACGACGATCCCAAAGCAGGCCAGCGCCGCCACCAGCGGGAACAGGTAGGGATCGGCCTCGGGCAGCGTCAGGCGGATCACGATGTGGGCGACCAGGCACAGGCCCAGGAAGATCGCCCCGTAGGTCAGCGAGACGTTGGAGATCACGCTCGAGCGCTGGATGAACACGCCAGCGAACCCGGCGGTGACCAGCAGCGAGGCCGGGATCAGCCCGATCAGCTCGCGGTTGCGGGCGCTCAACGCGTCCCCCTGCGGTTGCCGGTGCTCATCGGGCTCTCCGGCGGTTGCCGGCGCTCTTGCGTGCGCGTCCTCCGGCGGTTGCGGGCGCTCATCGTGTCCACGTCCTCGTGTGCTTGCGGGCGCTCATCGTGTCCGAGTCCTCCGGCGGTTGCGGGCGCTCATCGTGTCCTCCTCCGAGGGGCTGCGGCGCGCCGCTCACTGCGAGATCCTCCCCAGCTCCAGCTGGCGCACCAGGTTCAGCGCGTCCTCCTGGGAGCGCAGCTGGTTGTCGAAGAACTGGCCGCGGCGATCGGCGGGCACCAGCACGGCGGGTACGCCGGACTCCAGGTAGGTCTCATACAGATGGATCCCGGCCGGCAGGTCGTAGGGAAAGCCGCGGTAGATGGTGACGATGCCCTGATTGTTGGTGCCGATGAAGTACAGCTGGCGCGAGGCCAGATACCCGCCGCCCCCGACCAGAAACAGCACCACCACAAGCGCGATCAGCGCCGCCAGCGGCTTGGCCAGGCGCCGCGGGCGCCGTGGGCGTCCCGCGGCGGGGGCGGCGGGGCGCTCGGGCCGGGGAGCGAGGCGGCCGGGGGCGGTGGCGGGGGCGGTGGCGAGGGCCAGGGCCGAACGACCGGAGGCGGCCGGTCCCCCGTCCCCCGCCGGTGAGGCGGGGGCGCCGGCGACGATCGTCGGCTGATCTCCCGAGCCCTCTTTGTCCACCTCCCCGAAGCGGCAGAGCACGACCGTGATGTTGTCCCGCCCCCCCGCCTCGTTGGCCTCATCGATCAGGCGGTCGGCCGCCTGCTCGAGCCCGGGGGCGGTGAGGATCGTCTCGGCCATCCGCTCCTCGGAGACCATCGAGGTGAGCCCGTCGCTGCACAGCAGCAGCACGTCGCCCGGGCGCAGCGGATAGGTGAAGGTGTCCACCTCCACCTCGGGCTCGGGCCCCAGCGCGCGGGTGATGATCGACCGCTGCGGGTGCTCCGCCGCCTGGGCCTCGGTCAGCTTGCCCTGTCTGACCAGCTCGTCGACCAGCGAGTGGTCCTGGGTCAGGCGCAGCAGCCGCCCGTCGCGCAGCAGGTAGGCCCGGCTGTCGCCCACGTGGGCGATCGCCAGCTGCCCGTCGGTCAGATAGGCGGCGGTCAGCGTCGTGCCCATGCCGGCCCGGCCCCGATCCACCCGCGAGCGGTCATAGATGCGCTGGTTGGCGTCCCGCACCAGCTCGGCCAGGCGGGACTCGGGGGAGCCGGACTCGGGCAGGCCGCGCTCGAAGGTCTCGACCGCCATCCGGGAGGCCACCTCCCCGGCCTGGGCGCCCCCCATCCCGTCGGCGACCACGAACAGGGGGGCGCGCACGTACGCGCTGTCCTCGTTCTCGCGCCGCTGGCGCCCGGTGTCGGTCCTCCACACGGTTTCCGTCACGCCCAGCACGGTCAGCCCCTCACTGCAGGAAGGAGAACTCGGAGTCGCCGATCCGGATGCGGTCGCCCGGATGCAGCGGCTGCGGGCCACTGAGCGGCTCGCCGTTCAGGTAGGTGCCGTTGGTCGAGCCGAGATCCTCGATCACCACCACGTACCCCTGACGGGTGAGGCGGGCGTGGCGGGCGGAGGCGAACGGGTCCTCGAGCTGGATCTCCACATCGCCCCGGCCCAGCGTGGCGCCGCGGTCGGGAATGTCGTAGACCATCCCCGGCTGGTGCCCGGGCGCCCGCTCGACCAGCAGCCGCGGCTCGAATCCGTCCTGGCCGGCAAACACCGAGGCCGCCTCGAACATGCTGGTCCCCTCCGGCGGCGGCGCCGAGGAGCCCGACCCGGCCACGCCGCGCTCCCCCCGACGCATGTCGCGCAGGGCGCTCAGCGCCACCCAGACCAGAAACAGGTAGAGGACGGCCAGGAAGCCGAACTTCAGGGCCACCGAGACGGGCTCGAGCATCGCGCCGCTGGCTACTCCAGCTCAAACCGAAGGATCGTCGCCCCAAGCTCGATCTCATCACCCGGTCGCACCACCTCCGAGCGCTCGACCACGTGTCCGTTGATCCGCGACCCGTTCGTCGAGCCGAGGTCGGTGAGCACCCATGAACCCCCCCGCGGGCGCAGCTCGGCGTGCTGGCGCGAGACGTTGGGGTCGCTCAGCACGATGTCGCACTGGCGGCTGCGCCCGATCGTGACGCCGCCGGGGCCGACCACCATCCGCCGCCCATCGAGTAGCAGCAGCGCCGTCTGCTGGCGCTGCTGGGCCCGCTCCTCGAGCGGCTCGGCCAGGCGGTCGGCGTTGCTGTAGACCATCGTGCGGCCGGATTGGGGGGACGGCTCGGGCTGCGGCGGCGGCTGCTGGGGGGGCGGCACCGGGGGGGCGGAGGCCGGCGGCTCGTCCTCCGGATGCTGGACGGGGTGAACCATGCCGGTCTGGATGCCGAACTCCCCCAGGCCAAGACGGGCGTCGGTCTCGAACTCGATCACCGGCCGGGCCGGGAGGGTGAGATCCTCCCGGCGGGCGTGCTCGAGCAGGTAGCCGGCCAGCTCATCGGCCAGCGCGTCCTCGTAGCCCTCGAAGCGCTCCCGGTCGCGGGGGGAGAGAAACACCCGGTATTCGTTGGGCACGAAGGTGCGGGTGAGCGTGGGCGACTTGTGCTCCTCCATCTCGCGGGCCAGCTTGCGCGCGATCTCAACCGGCCTCACCTCGGTCCGGAAGGCGCGGTTGAACGTGCCCTCGATCAGGCCGGCGAGCTTGCTTTCAAGGCTGCGGAGAACACTCATTGGCGTTGGCGCTGCGTCGCGCTCGGAGCCCTGGCAAATCAGGGCTTTACAGCGCGTCTCATGCTACGCGAGTCCGGCCGGGGCGTTGCCCTGAGCAAACATCGACCGTCGCCTGAAACACGGTGGTGATCGGAGGTATGGTCGCTCCCAAGACGGCGCCAGAAGCCGAGCATAGCCGGGCCGCAGGCGGCCGGCGCGCGTCAAGCGGTCATACTCCAGGCGTCCACGGTCGCCGCTAGGAGCGAGGTGCGTGTCGTTCTTTGACGAAGTGGAGGAGGAGACCCGTGTCCGCCCGCCGCGCGCCGGGCGCCGGCGAGGCGCGGGCGGGCGCTCGGGCCCCCCGCGTGGCTCGCGCCGGCCACCCGGCCAGGGTGGCCCCCGGCGCCCGGATGAGCGCACCATCCGGCTGCGCCGCGGGGTGGCGATGGGCGCCCTGCTGGTGGCGCTCGTGCTGATCGTGGTCGGGGTGCACAGCTGCGCGGCCAGCGCCAGCAACGGCGCCCTGCGCTCCTACAACGACAGCGTGCGCTCGCTGATGGTGGCCTCCAACCAGAACGGCCAGCGCTTCTTCTCGCTGCTGGCCCGCGGCGTGGGCGCCACCAACGCCCCCAGCCTGCAGAGCCAGGTCGACGCCACGCGGATCACCGCCGACCACCAGCTGGCGCGGGCGCAGAGCCTGAGCGTCCCGGGGGCGGTCAGACAGGCGCAGCAGTACCTGGTGTGGACGCTGCAGATGCGGCGCGACGCGATCACCGGCGTGGCCGGCGAGCTGCACAGCCTCCAGGGCGCCGGCGCCGCCCAGGCGATCAACCCGATCGCCGCCGAGATGGCGCGCCTGTACGCCTCCGACGTGGCCTACAAGGACTACGCGCTGCCGCTGATCGAGCAGGCCCTGCGCAATGCCGGGATCGCGGTGGGCGGCCAGAGCGGAGAGCCGGTGGCCACCGGCCAGGTGCTCCCCAACCTCCAGTGGCTGCAGCCGAGCTATATCGCCGCCGTGCTGCACACCTCGCTGCCCGCCGGCACCACCAGCGCCGCCAAGCCGGCGCCGGGGATCCACGGCCACGAGCTTGACTCCTGCAGCGTGGGCGCCACCACGCTCAGCACCAGCGCCGCCACCACGCTGCCGTCCGGCAGCGCGCCGACGCTCACCTGCACGGTGACCAACGACGGCCAGAACACCGAGACCAACGTGGTGGTCAGGGCGACGGTGGAGGGGACCTCGGTGAGCGGCCAGGGGATCATCCCCCAGACCCAGCCCGGCCAGCAGTACACGGTGCAGATCCCGCTGAGCGCCGCCCCGCCAGCAGGAACCTACTCGCTGAACGTGACCGTCGAGCACGTCCCGGGCGAGACCACCTTCACCCACAACACCAAGATCTTCCCGGTCACCTTCGGGTAGGTCCGTGCGGCGCGGGTGGGTCCCTGCGACGCGGGTGGGTCCCCGCCGCGCGGGTAGGTCCCTGCCGCGCGGGTAGGTCCCTGCCGCGCGGATGGGTCCCTGCCGCACGGGTGGGTCCCTGCCGCACGGGTGGGTCCCTGCGACGCGGGTGGGTCCCTGCGACCACCTGCGACTGAGGCCCGCCTATGCTTCTCGCGTGCACAACCTGACCAGCACCGCCGGCCTGGTGGCCATCGCCGCCGGCGCGATCGCCCTGCTCACGCTGCTGCTGTGCCTGCTGCTGCTCGCCCGCGTCCGCCGGCTGAGGGCCGACCAGCGGGTGATCCTGGGCGATGGGAGCACGGACCTGGTCGCCCACGCCGCCGCGCTGCGCCAGCAGTTCGAGGCGCTCTACGCCTACGTGCAGGACGTGGCGGGCGGCCTGAGCGCGCGGATGGGGGCGGTCGAGCAGCGACTCGACGGCACGATCGCCTACAGCGCCCTGGTGCGCTACGACGCCTACGGCGAGATGTCCGGACGCCAGTCCACCTCGATCGCCCTGCTGGACGCACGGCGCACCGGGCTGGTTCTGTCCTCGATCCACCACCGCGACCAGGCCCGGCTGTACGCCAAGCAGATCCGCGAGGGACGGCCGGAGTTCGAGCTCTCGCCGGAGGAGAGCGAGGCGATCCGCCTGGCGCTGGAGGGCGGAACGGCCGAGCAGGCGCGGGTCTGAGGCCGCGGACGGGCGCGGCGCTGGGGGCGGCGGACGAATGCGAGGTGGGAACGAACGGCCGCCGACGGATGCCGGGCGAGTCTAAGGGCGGCGGACGAATGCGGGGTGGGAACGAGCGCGGCGAGCGGACGCCGAGCGGGAACGCCGAGCAGGCGGGGGGCAAGCCGACGGAGGGGAGGCTCCGCGTCGGCTACCTGGGGCCGGAGGGGACGTTCACACACGAGGCGCTGCTGGCGGAGCTGCAGCGGGGCGAGGCCGACGGCGCCGAGCCGATCCCGCTGCCCACGATCTACGACACGGTGATGGCCGTCCAGGCCGGCGAGGTTGAGCGCGCGCTGGTCCCGATCGAGAACTCGCTCGAGGGGTCGGTCAACGCCACGCTCGACGCGCTGGCGATAGAGGCCGACTCGGTCGTGATCGTGGGCGAGGCGGTGCAGCCGATCCGCCACTGCCTGATCGCCCGCCAGCCCCTTGAGCTGCCGGAGATCGAGGCGATCGTCTCCCACCCCCAGGCGACCGCGCAGTGCGCCCGCTTCATCCGCGACCGGCTCCCGCACGCCCGGGTGATGGTGGGAAGCTCAACCGCCGAGGCGGTCCGGCGGGTGGCCGAGCAGGATCGGCCGTGGGCGGCGCTGGGCAACCGCGTGGCCGCCGAGCGCTACGGCTGCCGGGTGCTGTGCGCCGACGTGGAGGATGCCTCGGGCAACGAGACGCGCTTCGTGTGGCTGGCCCGAGACGCGGCCGGCGGGCGGGGGGGTGCGGCGACACGTCGGGGGGGCGCAGCGGCAGACGCGCCGCTGGATGCGGGGTCAGGCGCAGGGGCAGGTGCGCCGGCGGGCGCACGGGAGGGCGCGCCGACGGCCGCAGCGGCAGACGCACACGCGGGTTCGGGGGCAGACGCAGGGGCAGGTGCGGGTGCGGCGACTGGGCGGGCGTGGAAGACGGCGGTCGTGTTCTGGGGAGCGGGATCCGAGGCGCCCGGGTGGCTGGTGCGCTGCCTGGGTGAGTTCGCCTCCCGCCAGGTGAACCTGACCCGGATCGAGTCTCGCCCGCGCAAGCAGGGCCTGGGCCAGTACATGTTCTTCGTCGATCTAGAGGGCCACGCCGAGGAGCCGCGGGTGAGGGGGGCGCTGGAGGCGGTGGGCGCTCAGGTGGAGGTGCTGCGCGTGCTGGGCTCGTTCGCCGCCGCCCGCCCCCCCGGCGGCCGGGGGTTGACCGGCGGAGGCTGACCGGCGGGGGACTGAGTGGCACCAGGTGCAGGCCGGGCGTCCACGTCAGCGCACGCTCCGCTCCGGTTGACCGCCGGAAGACTGGACAGGTGCCGGCCCAGCGTCCACGTCAGCGCACGCTCCACTCCGGTTGACCGCCGGAAGACTGCCGGCGCCAGGTGCCGGCCGGGCGTCCACGTCAGCGCACATTCCCGACCCGGGGCTGCTGCCGATCACGGCCTGCCGCCTCGCTACACTCGCGCCCAGCCATGGCCACAGCAGTACCAGCGCCAGCCGGGTCCGCGTCGCCCTCCGAGCACCAGCGACGCGGACGTGAACGCGGCCGGGTGCTCGTGCTGAACGCGACGTATGAGCCGATCAACGTCTGCACCGTGCGCCGAGCGGTGGTGCTGCTGCTCAAGGAGAAGGCGGAGGTGATCGAGCACGGGGAGTGGGAGCTTCACTCCGCCCGCCAGACCCTCATGCGCCCGGTGGTGATCAGGCTGGTTAGCTACGTGCGCATCCCACGCGACACGCACCGGCGCAAGATCACCCGGCGGGCGGTGTTCGCCCGCGACCAGTGGACCTGCCAGTACTGCGGCTCCCGCTCCAACCTGACCGTCGACCACGTGATCCCGAAGTCCAAGGGCGGGCGCTCGAGCTGGGACAACATCGTGGCCTCCTGCGCGCCCTGCAACCGGCGCAAGGGAGACGCGCTCCCCCGTCAGGTGGGGATGAAGCTGCTGCGCGAGCCCCGCACCCCCAGCCCGACGGTGTTCATCCACGTCGCCAGCCCGGTGATCCCACCCGCCTGGCTGCAGTACCTGGCGGCGTAGAGGACGGGCTAAAGCGCCCGAGTTTGGCGGGACCTCAGCCCTCACTCGCCTGTCCGGCCCCCCACCGGACGCCTCTCCGCGCACACCCGGGCTCGCCCGGCTCGCCACCGCAGCCGGGACACACCCATCCGGAGGCCGGCTCGCCAACTCCACTGGGCACACCCGTCCCGAGGCCGGCTCACCAACGCCACCGGGACACACCCGCCCCGAGATCGACTCGCCAACGCCACACCGCAAGGTGTGGCCGCGGCCCCGCCCCGGCGACTGAGGAAGCATCACACGGGCACGTCTTCCCCGGCAACCCGCCAGCGGCGGGCGGCGAGTCACACGGCAACGGGGCGGCCCGCCAGCCCGGCGTCCTCACCAGCACGATGAGCACCCCCAGACGCGCGAAGGGCGCCGTCGACTTCGGCGCCCTTCGCACAGTCGGCTGCCCTGGATCGGGACGAGTGAAGCCGCCGGAGGGACCAGTCCCGGCGCTCGGCCCGACGGTGTCTCGGTTGGGACTCCGCTAAGCGGGGCCAGCCTCCGACCTAGCGGCCGGACACCTCCAGGGTCCCGCAAGAACTTTCAGACAGTCGGACCACCTCCTTTCTCTGGTGAAGATCAGATTAGCGAACGACGACGACGCGATGTGTGCCACCCTGCCGGAGTGAGCATCAACGGTCCCGGCCTGCCGCTGCTGCTCAGCATCGACTTTGAGGACTGGCATCAGCTCGCCGGTCGCCGGCTCGGGCTGGAGGGCTGGGAGCGGCCGGGACCGGCCCTCGGCCGGCAGACCGAGCGGCTGCTGGGACTGCTCGACGAACTCGGGGTGAAGGCCACGTTCTTCATCCTCGGCATGACCGCGCGCTCACACCCTGAGCTGGTGAGACAGGTGGCGGCGGCCGGTCACGAGCTCGCCTGCCACGGAGACGCCCACATCCTCGTCCACCGCCAGAGCCGCCGCGAGTTCGAGGAGGATGTGCGCCGGGCGCGGGCCACGATCGAGTCGCTCACCGGCCAGACGCCGCGCGGCTACCGCGCGCCTGCCTTCTCGATCACCACCGCCGTCCCGTGGGCGCATGAGGTCCTGGCCGAGCAGGGGTTCGCGTACGACTCAAGCTGGCACGACTCGCCCCTGATTCGGGGGCGTCTCGCCGCCGGCGGGGCGCCCCGCGTGCTCGCGCTCCCGGCGGGCACGCTCTTGGAGCTGCCGGTCGCCGTCTGGCGGGTGGGCCGCCTGCGTCTGCCGGTGGGCGGGGCCTCCTACTGGTCGCTGCTCCCCGACACGCTCGTGCTTCGCGGGGTGCGCGCGGCCGGGGCGTTCGCCGGCCTGTATCTGCATCCCTACGAGCTCGACCCCCGGCCGCTGCGCCTGGAGCTGTCGACCGCCTCCCGGGGCCAGCGCGTGCGCGCCCGCCTGCGCGCGGGACAGCGAAATTGGGCGCGTCGGCGGGCGCCCGGACTGCTGGCGCTGATCGCCCGTCGCCATGCGCTGATCCCGTATGGTGAGGCCCATGCCCAGCTCAGCCAGCGCCCCGCAGCGAGTCCGTAGGCGCTTCCGCGCCAAGGCCCAGCAGTTCGACGACCTCTACGAGGACGAGCGGCCGCTGGTGCGGCTGCTGCGCCCGGGCCTGTTTCGGCGTCGGCAGCTGGCGATCGACACCGTCCGCGCCTACGCCGAGCCGCGCGTGCTCGACGTCGGCTGCGGCTCCGGGCGGATCGGCGAGCTGGCCCTTGAGGCGGGCGCCTCGCACTACGTTGGGGTCGACTTCTCCGAGCCGATGATCGCGCTGGCCGAGGCCCGCCTGCGGCGCTTCGGCGACAGGGTGGTGCTGATCACCGATGACTTCCTGACCGCGCCGATCGAGGGTCGCTTCGAGGTGATCATCGCGGTCGGGCTGTTCGACTACCTGCCCGACGCGGCGGTGTTTCTGCGCCGGATGTTCGAGCTGTGCGCCCCCGGCGGCTGCCTGGTCGGCTCCTTCCCCCGCTTCTCCGCGGTGAGGGGACCGATCCGCAAGATCCGCTATGAGTGGGTCGGGGACTGTCCGATCTTCAACTACTCCCGCGCCGGGCTGGAGGGGATGCTGGCCGCGGCGGGGTTCGAGCGGCGCGAGATTATCTCGCCGGGCCCCGCGGGCTTCCTCGTGCGCGCCTACCGCGGCGAGCCGAGCGCGACGGCCCCGCCGCCGCACGCAAGCGCCCCGAGCGCGACGGCCCCGCCGCCGCACACCAGCGCCCCGAGCGCGACGGCCCCGCCGCCGCACGCCAAGACCCCAGCACCGAGCCTGGCCGAAAAACGGGCCGTATAGGCCGCTTTTTCGGCCAGGCCCAGCAAATCCGGTCCGCCGCGCCCCGCTCCGCCTCGCTCGGCAGCCCTAGCGCGTGCCGTCGCCGTCAGCGGCTGGCGGCCCGCCGTCGCCGCCCCAGGCGCCCCGTGATCCGCGCCCCCGGGCGCGGCGGCCTGGCCCGCGGCGCCCGGCGCGGGGGGTCTGCCCCCCGGCTGGCGGCGCGGCGGGCTACTCCTCAGCTCCCGGCGCGGGGGTCTGCCCCTCCCCGTCCGGCGAGCCCGTCTGCGCCTCGCTGCCCGCGTCCCGCTGCGCCTCGCCCCTCGCGTCCCGCCCCGCCTCGCCCCCATGGTCCCGCCGCTCCTCGGCCACCGGCGCGGCGGTCTGCGCCTCGGACTCCACCACCAGCGCCACCGCGCTCACCTGGTCATCCTCGCGCAGGTTCATCACCCGCACGCCCTGCGAGGCGCGGCCGTAGCGGTTGATCCCGCGCACCGAGGTGCGCTGCACCATGCCGTTCTGGGAGACGAACACCAGCTCCTGGTGTTCCCTGACCACCAGCGCGCCGGCCAGGCCGCCCTTGTTCTCGGTCAGCTGGATCGTCTTGACGCCCATCGTGCCCCGGCCCTTGACCGGATAGTCGGAGATCGGCGTGCGCTTGCCGTAGCCGTTCTCGGTGACCACCAGCAGCTCCTGGTCATCCCGGGCCACGTCCATCGCCAGCACCGCGTTGCCCGGCTGGGAGACGTTCATGCCGCGCACGCCGCTGGTGTCCCGGCCCATCGGGCGGACCTGGCTCTCGGAGAAGCGGGCCGTCTGGCCGGAGCGCGAGACCATGATGATGTCGTCCTCGCCACTGGTCTGGCGCACGGCGATCAGCTCGTCGTCCTCCCGAATGTTGATGGCGATGATTCCGTCGGACTTGATCGGCGTGTTGTAGGCGGCGAAGTCGGTCTTCTTGACCATCCCGTTGCGGGTGGCGAACACCAGGTAGCGGCCCTCGCTGAAGTCGCGCGTGGCCAGCACCGACTGCACGCGCTCGCCCTCGCGCAGCGGCAGGAGGTTGACCAGCGCCCGGCCGCGCGCGGTGCGCGAGCCCTCGGGCAGCTCGTAGACCTTCAGCCGGTAGACCTTGCCGCGGTTGGTGAAGAACAGCAGGTAGTCGTGGGTGGAGGAGACGAACAGGTGCTCGATGTAGTCGTCCTCCTTCATCTCCCCCCCGGTGATCCCGATGCCCCCCCGGCGCTGCTGGCGGTAGGTGGACAGCGGCAGCGACTTGATGTAGCCCGAGTGGGTGATCGAGATCACCATCTGCTGGTCGGCGATCAGGTCCTCGATGTCGATCTCGCCCTCGGCGTGGGCGATCTCGGTGCGCCGCTCATCCCCATAGCGCTCGGCGATCTCCCGCAGCTCCTCCTTGATCAGATCGCTCACCCGCTGCTCGTCGCCGAGGATCTCCCGCAGCTCGCGGATGCGCTCCATCAGGTCGGCGTACTCGAGCTTGATCTTGTCGGCCTCCAGCGCGGTCAGCCGACCCAGGGTCAGCTGGAGGATCGCCTGGGCCTGCACGACGGTCAGCTCGAAGCGCTCGACCAGCCCGCTGCGCGCGGTCTCCTGGTCACGCGAGCCCCGGATCAGCGCGATCACCTCGTCGAGGTTGTCGAGCGCCACCAGGTAGCCCTCGAGCACGTGCGCGCGCTCCTCGGCCCGGCGCAGCTCGTGCTTGGTGCGCCGGACGATCACGCTGCGCTGGTGATCGACGTAGTGGCCGATCACCTCGCGCAGCGACAGCGTGCGGGGCACGTTGTCGACCAGCGCCACCATGTTGACGCCGAAGGTGGCCTGCATCGGGGTGTGCTTGTAGAGCTTGTTGAGCACCACCTTGGGGATCGAGCCCCGCTTCAGCTCGATCACCAGCCGCATGCCCTTGTCGCTGGAGTGGTCCTCGATGTCGGAGATCTCGGGGATCTTCTTCTCGTGCACGAGGTCGGCGATCTTCTGGATCAGGCCGCCGTCGCCACCCTTCTTGACCTGGTAGGGCAGCTCGGTGACGACGATCGCCTCCTTGCCCTGGCCGAGCGGCTCCACGTGGGCCCGGGCCTGTACGCGGATGCGCCCGCGCCCGGTGGTGTAGGCGTCACGGATGCCGGAGCTGCCGAGGATCACCCCGCCGGTGGGGAAGTCGGGGCCCTTGAGGTGGCGCATCAGGCCCTCGACGTCGATCTCCGGGTTGTCGATGTAGGCGATCACGGCGGCGACCGTCTCCCGCAGGTTGTGGGGCGGGATGTTGGTGGCCATCCCCACCGCGATGCCGGAGGCGCCGTTGACCAGCAGGTTGGGGAACCGCGAGGGCAGCGGCACCGGCTCCTGGTTCTTGCCGTCGTAGTTGGGAAAGAAGTCGACCGTGTCCGCGTCGATGTCGCGGAGCATCTCGGTGGCGATCGCGGCCAGGCGGGCCTCGGTGTAGCGCATCGCCGCCGGCGGGTCGTCGTCGATCGAGCCGAAGTTGCCCTGGCCGTCGACGAGCGGGTAGCGCATCGAGAAGTCCTGGGCCAGGCGCACCAGCGTGTCGTAGATCGGCGCATCGCCGTGGGGGTGGTACTTGCCCATCACGTCGCCGACGATCCGCGAGGACTTGGCCCGGGGGCGGGTCGGGCCCAGCCCCGCCTCGCTCATCGAGAAAAGCACCCGCCGGTGCACCGGCTTGAGCCCGTCGCGGACGTCGGGCAGCGCCCGGCCCACGATCACCGACATCGCGTAGTCGAGGTAGGCGGAGCGCATCTCCTCCTCGAGCCCCCGGGGCTCGATGTTGCCGCCGCTGAGGGTGTCGATCGACATCGCCTACACGTCCAGGTTCGCCACCAGGCGAGCGTTGTCCTCGATGAACTGCCGGCGCGGCTCGACCTGGTCTCCCATCAGCATCGAGAAGATCTTGTCGGCCTGGGCGGCGTCCTCGACGGTCACCCGCACGAGCGTGCGCCGGGCGGGATCCATCGTGGTGTCGCGCAGCTGGGCGGGGTTCATCTCCCCCAGCCCCTTGAAGCGGTTCACCTCCACCCCGCGCCGGGCCAGCTCGAGCACCTGCTCGCGCAACGCGGCGAAGGTCAGCGCCTGCGCGCGATGGTCGCCCAGGCGGACGGAGAACGGCGGCGTCCCGGCGCTCTCCACCAGCGCCTCGTGCACGCGCAGCAGCTGGTGGTACTCGTTGGCCTCGATCAGCGTGCGGCGCAGCCGGTGGGTGCGGGCCAGCCCCGACTCGTTCTCGATCGCCCGCACGACGATCTCCGACCCGTCGTGGGAGAGGATCTCGGTGGAGATCGGGTGCCCGTTCCTGGAGGGCTCGGCCATCAACCGCACCAGCGCGTCGGCGTCGGCCACCCGCTCCTCGAGGATCCCCGCCTGCTCGATGAACGCCAGCGCATCGTGCCCGTGGGCGGCCCGCAGCGCCGACGCCCATCCCTCGTACTGCTTGAGCAGGCGGCTGAACTTCTGCCAGCGCGCCTCGGTGAGCGCGAAGCGCCGCCCGTGACGGTCGAGGATCTCAAAGCGCTCGAGCTTGCCGTCCAGCAGGATCTGCTCGAGCTCTGACTCCTTCTCGATGTAGCGCTCGTTGCGCCCGGCCTTGAGCTTGTAGAGCGGGGGCTTGGCGATGTACACGTAGCCGGCCTCGATCAGCGGCTGCATCTCGCGGAACAGCAGCGTCAGCACCAGCGTGCGGATGTGCGCCCCGTCGACGTCGGCGTCGGTCATCACGATCACCTTGTGGTAGCGGGCGTTGTCGAGGTTGAACTCGTCCCGCACCCCGGTGCCGATCGCGGTGATCAGGGCCTGGATCTCCTGGTTGGAGAGGACCTTGTCGATGCGGCTCTTCTCCACGTTGAGGATCTTGCCCCGCAGCGGCAGCACCGCCTGCGTGGCCCGGTCGCGCCCCTGCTTGGCCGAGCCGCCGGCCGAGTCGCCCTCCACCACGAACAGCTCGGCCAGCGCCGGGTCCTTGACCGAGCAGTCGGCCAGCTTGCCGGGCAGCGTCGAGTTCTCCAGCGCCGACTTGCGTCGGGTCAGGTCGCGCGCCTTGCGGGCGGCGGCGCGGGCCTGGGCCGCCTGCACCGCCTTCTGGATCACCGCCCGGGCGTCCTGGGGGTTCTCCTCCAGGAACTCGCTCAGGCGGGCGTAGACGACCGACTGCACGAAGCTCTGCATCCCGGGGTTGCCGAGCTTGGTCTTCGTCTGCCCCTCGAACTGGGGGTCGGCCAGCTTGGCCGAGACCACCGCCGTCAGCCCCTCGCGCACGTCCTCGCCGGCCAGGCTGGCGTCCTTCTCCTTCAGGAACCCCTTGTCGCGCGCGTACTTGTTGAGCGCGCTGGTGAGCGCCGAGCGAAAGCCGCTGAGGTGCGAGCCCCCCTCGATCGTGTTGATGTTGTTGGCGAACGAGAACACCGACTCCTGATAGGAGGAGTTCCACTGCATGGCGACCTCGACCGCCCCCTCGTCGCTCTCGCCCTCGAAGGAGATCACCTTGCGGTGGATGGGGTCCTTGTTCTCGTTGAGGTAGCGCACGAAGTCGACGATCCCGCCCTCGTAGCGGAACTCGACCCGGTGGCCCTCGCCGCGCTCGTCGGTGAGCGTGATCCGCAGGCCGCGGGTGAGGAACGCGGTCTCGCGCATGCGCTCCTCGAGCGTGTTGAAGTCGAAGTCCAGCGTCTCGAAGATGTCGGCGTCGGGCAGGAACGTGGTCGTGGTGCCGGTCTCGCTCGTGGGCGCGCCCCGCCGGACCTCCGACAGCGGGCGGCCGCGCTCGTAGGACTGTGTCCACGCATAGCCGTCCCGGCGCACCTCGACATCGACCCGCTCGGACAGCGCGTTGACCACCGAGACGCCGACGCCGTGCAGCCCCCCGGAGACCTTGTAGCCGCCGCCGTCGCCGAACTTGCCGCCGGCGTGCAGCACGGTCATCACCACCTCGAGCGCCGAGCGGCCCTCCTTTTCCATCTTGGCCACCGGGATCCCGCGCCCGTTGTCGGCCACGGTGACCGAGTTGTCGGGGTGGATGGTCACCGAGACCTCGGTGCAGTAGCCGGCCAGGGCCTCGTCTACCGAGTTGTCGAGAACCTCATAGACGAGGTGGTGCAGCCCCCGCGGCCCGGTGGAGCCGATGTACATGCCGGGACGCTTGCGCACCGCCTCGAGTCCCTCGAGAACGGTGATGTCCTGCGCGTCGTAGCTGCTCTTGTCTGTGCGGCGTGCGCCGCCACCGTCATTGGCCAACGGTCCTCCGTTACATCGCAGACGCCCCGGATTCGCGCCTGTAACCGCGCCCCGGGGCGTCCAAGGTTGATGTCAACAGGTTAGCACAGG
>Ga0209061_1002773_pt1 | contig 20826 bp, 20 predicted proteins | sample Coa_R1_10_FD_187157 | JGI IMG/M metagenome (GOLD analysis project Ga0209061, IMG submission 187157) | Surface soil microbial communities from Centralia Pennsylvania, which are recovering from an underground coalmine fire - Coalmine... | ecosystem: Environmental > Terrestrial > Soil >...
TCCCTGCACGGACTGCCACGAGCCGAACTTGCAAGACCCGCGACCGTGGATGCCCGCGCTGCACGGCTTCATCGCCGGCTGGGGCTTCGGGGCGTTCGCCATCATCGTCTATACCGTGCTCGCCCCCTCGATGCCCTCAGCAGTGTGGGGGTGGGTGCCCGGCGCCCTGTTCGGGCTCGGGACCACCGCGGTTCAGGTGATGGTGGGTGGCTTGGTCGGATGGCTCGTGCGCCGCAAGGGCGCCTCGCCGACGGTGACCAGGCATCTCGGACTGGTGGTGGCGGGTCGGACCCTCGGCGTGGGGGGCGTCGCGTTCGTTCTTGGTGGGCTCTTCGGCATCGCCTTCCCCCACGTGGCTGCGCTCAGCATCTCGACGGGGGTCCACGTCCACAACCTCGACCACCTGGGGCTCCCTTTGGTGCTCGTTGTGGTGTCAGTCGCGGGCGTCGGCGTCGGCTCGCTCGTCACCGAGCTGCACCGCATCCCCCGCCCCTCGTCGAACCACGCCCCCCTGGAGTTGCCCCGTTGAACTGGCCTTTGTATCCATCTCGACCGCTCGCTCGTCTATGTGGCGAGTAACTGAGCAAAGGAGAATGCGATGCACAAGACGGTTGGCAAGTCGGATCGCGCCCTGCGAGGCGTGCTGGCGATCGGAGCGGTGGTGGGAAGCGCAGTGGTTGGCTTCTCGAGCGGTTGGGGCATCGTGCTCTTGGTGGTGGCAGCGATCATGGCGCTCACCGGAGCAAGCGGCTACTGTCCGGCCTACAGCTTGATCGGCGTCAACACCTGCGGCGCCGACAAGCCAAAGGTCGGCCGCAAGGGTAGGTCGGCTCCCCTCCGCCAGGCGGCCTGATTCCCTGGGCCGGCATACTGGAGGCAATGGCCACCGACCATGATCGATATGTGTCGCAGGGCTCCGAAGGAGACTTCGGGGCCCTGGTCGCGGCGGAGACCTCGGGCCTGTATCGCTTTGCCATCTCGCTCGTCGGAGAGCAAGGCGCAGCCGAGGACCTCGTCAGCGCCACGGTGGTGCGAGCCTTCGAGCACCGCGGGCAGTACCGGGGTGAAGCGGCGCTTCGCACTTGGTTGCATCGGATCCTGTACCACCTCGTCATCGACCGGGGCCGCCGCCTGTCCCGCGAGGTGAGCGTTGCCGAGGTGGAGGCCTTGTGGCGCGACGACAGCTACAGCATCGACCCGTCGATAGCCGTCGAGCGTGCGCAGTCCACTGACGTCGTGCGCGACGCCCTCATACACCTCCCTAACGGATACCGGAGCGTGGTCGTCTTGCACGACGCCGAAGGCTGGTCGTCCAGCGAGATCGCCCACACCCTCGACATTTCGCTTCCCGCGACCAAACAGCGCCTACGGCGAGGAAGGATGATGCTGGTGAGCTCTCTGGCAGACGGAGAGGAGCGTCGAATTGCCAATAAAGGGGTTCCGCTCAGCTGTTGGCAGGCCCGACAGAAGGTGTCTGACTATCTCGATGACGACCTGGCATCGGACGAGCGGACAGCGCTCGAAGCACACCTCCGTGGTTGTGCCACTTGCCCACCGCTGTACCACGCGCTCGTCAGCGTCACTGGGACGCTCGGCGCTCTGCACGACCCCGACAGCGTGATCCCAGCTACTCTCGCCCAACGGGTCCGGGAGCGAATTGCGCAGCATGATGGCGCGGGGGTGCCCGGCGGAAAGGTGAAAGGTTCTGGCGTCGCGCTGGTCGAAAATGACAGCCCAGCAGAGCCACAGGGCTCGGACGCCTAACAGCGGCTCGCTGTCGGACGAGAGCTCAGGTACTGGGGGTCTCTCGATCGGTGGTTCGAGGCACCACTGCTCCTCGGAGCTCACGGATCAGCCCGAGCTCTTCTGGCCCGGGTTGGCTCACCAGCCAAGTTCCTGCAGCGCCACACTTTGCGCAACGCACTGCGTACACAGTACTAGTCCCTTGTTCGCCTTGGACCATTATGGCCGTGTCGACTTCTAGCTGGTGGGCGTCGAAGACGACATCGCACGACGGGCACCACAGCTGCCCCTGCCGCAATTCGAAGCGGCGTCCGTAACCCTGGCGCGCCAGGCTTGCAATGACCTCCGCAGCACTGGGGTGCAGGATCGTGCCTCCGTGGCCGACGTGGTCGATGTGGCCGTGAGTGTTCATGGTGCCGAGGGGATGCTAACCGCAACGAGGAGATTGCGGATCTGGCACGCAACCCCCGGGTGCCAGCCTGAATGTCATAACGGGTTCGGCGACCGCTGGGGACGATGGCGAGGCGCACGGCGCCAGCATTGTCGACGCTCGACGGAGACCGCGTGACCGCGTGCCTCCGTCCTCGCGGCCAGTCCGTCAGGTGAAGAAGAAGGACAAGAGTCGCCAGGCGCCGGTGCTAATGGCTCGCACGTTGCGGTTCAGCACCAAGCGCGTTAGCGTTGACCCCGGTGGATCTCTGCTGGACTCAGTGGGCCCAGTCGGAAGGTCTCGTCGCTCCAGACCTTGGCGACGCAGTGCCGAGCGGTGTGTTCGGGATGCTTCGAAGCCGAAGGGAGAGAGCACGACGATGACGGAGCCAAGTGAAAAGGGGCCAGCGGATACGTCACTTCGGGACCTGCTTGCCTCCTACGACACCACCATTCGGGATGCATTTGCCGACGTCGCCAGCACGACCACGGGCACTGCGCGGGTTCAGGCGCTGTTCCTTCTGCGGCGGGCGATCTCGGTGCACGATTCCGTAGTCGTGGCATCGTTGTGCCCGCTACTCGAGGACCTTCCAGGCGGCCCGGAGGTGGCAAAACGGCTGGCACACGGGTGCGAAGAGCGGGCGATCCTGCTTGCCCGGTTCCAAGAGATGAGCAAAGGCACCCAAGCGCACAACGTCTACCCGGCGTTCGGACCGGAGATCGAATCGATCATATCGGAGCTGCGACAGAGCTTCGACCGACATGTCGATGCCGAGACAACCCAGGTCAGCGACCTGTTGCAACTCGCCGGCGAGAGCGGAGAGCCGGAAGTGGTGGCGGCCAGGATGGCCATCGAGGCGCGCCACGCCCCGGTTCGAGCCCACCCGAGGACCTCGCAACGCCCGCGATCGAAGATCTCACGGACGATCCGGCGGAATATCGACCGGATGCACGAGTGGAACGACTCTCATCATGGGTGGTCCTCCTCCAAGCCCGACACCTCCCCGCCGATCCGCCGGCCGCGGCAGTTCACCCGTCGGCCTCCCTCTATTCCCGAGCTGCTCGCCGGCTACGACGAGACCGTCGAAGCGATAGTCACCGAGCTCGCCGACACCGCGTTGAGCGGGACGAAGCGGGCAGAGGTTGCGTACCGGCTCAGCGCGGCCATCACCGTTCACGATTCAATTCTCGGCGGCACCCTGTGCCAGTTGCTCGACGCGGTTCCTGAGGGCCGAGCTGCTTCGATCCTCCTGCGGGAAGGCTGCCGCAAGCGGGAGGTGCTGCTCAAAGAGTGGCACCGCCTCGTTGAACAGGCATCGCCTGCGGACCTCTTCGAAACCCGAGCTGTCGAAGCGAACAGGATCATCGATCAGCTGGTCGGCAGCTTCGAGGAGCACAAAACCCACGAGACCAAGGACGTGTCCACCGTCATCGAGCAACTACAACAGCGGTCTTGGAAGTACCGCGGCACCGGCCTCATCAGCATCGACCCGACTCCGGCGTGGCCGAGCCCGGAGCCGGGGTTCTTGGCCGCACACATGGCGCTGTGGGCCGAGAAGGTCCCTACCCACCCACATTCGGTTCTCAACAGGCATCCGACCAACCGGGTTCTTCGGGATCTCTACCGCTATGCCGACCGGTGGCGGGACCGGAGTCGCGCCCGACGTGGGTGGCCAACACTGAAGTGAGCCAACACTCGCTCGGCGATCCGGTTCGTAGCGGCGCGGTACGTCGGCTTCCCTCGTACCACCGGGTTCGGTGACCGATGTCACGGCGGAGTGGGGGACTGGACCGCCAGGTCGGGTCGTAGGTTGGCCGCAGGTCCAGTTGCGAGGAGGTCCGGGAGGAGTGGTCGCCTGGTTGGCCCAGCACTCGGTGGTCGTGGACCCGGTGTGTTTCACTGCCCGAGAGGCCAGCACCGCCGGCGGGTCTAGGGAAGCGGGCCCCGCGCCGGCCAAGGAACTGCACGCTGCGGCGGCTGGCCTGGGAGTTGTGAGCAGCCGTCGCCCCGAGCAGCGAGCAGCGAGCAGCCAGCAGCAGTGAAGAGCACCTTGTGACACCGAAAGAGGAGACATCGTGAACAACATGGCAAAGCGGGCATGGGTGTTGGAGACGGCGTTGTTTGCTGTCGCCGGGGTGGTGACCCTGGCCGCGCTCAGCCTCGGTCGGCGCTCCCCGCGCTGGAGGGTGGCAAGGGCGGCGGTGGGCGCCAACTTAGTGATGTACTCGGCGGTCAGGTGCTGCCCGGCCAGTTTGGTGTTGGGTCCGGCAGGTCTGCGCCCGGCGGCGGCGCTGGCGGTGTCGTCGTGAGCGGCCGGATTCGGCCGCGGGTGGTGGTGCTGGGCAGCAGTTTCGCCGGGCTGACCGCGGCTCGGTTCATCCGGGCCCGCTGCGCCGAGGCGGTGGATCTGATGGTGGTGGACCGCAATCCGTACCTGATCTTCGTGCCGAACATTCCGATGGAGGTTTTCGCCGATCACGATCCGTTGGTGTCGATGCACATGGACACGGTGCGTCTTCATGACCGTGACGGCAACGAGTTCGTCAACGCCTCGGTGTGTGAGGTCGATCCCGACGCCCACACGGTGACTTTTGTGCCCACCGACCGGGCCGGCTCGGCGGCGGAGACGGTCGGCTACGACTATCTCGTGATCGCCTTGGGCAACCAGTTGGCTTATGACCGCATCGACGGTTTCGGGGCTCATGGCGACACAGTGTCGAGCGGCTATTACGGCAACAAGCTGCGCCGCAAGCTGACGCACAGCTATCGTGGCGGCCCGATCGCGATCGGCTCGGCCCGGTTCCATCAGGGGCTGGATCGAAAGCCCGATTGGATGCCCGTGGCGGCCGCGGCGTGCGAGGGGCCGCCGTTGGAGCTGGCGTTGTCGATGGCGCACTGGCTCGAGCAGCGCCAGATGGGCGATGCCCACAAGATCACGCTGTTCACCCCGGGTGAGGTGATCGCCGAGGACGCCGGCGAGGAGATCGTGACAGAGTTCTTGGCTTTGGCGACCAAGATGGGCTTCGGCTACAAGGCTGACACCCACGACATCGCCGCGATCAGCGCGGACGGCGTCGACTTCGCCAACGGGGAGAGCCTCGAGGCGGAGGTCAAAATCGTGCTGCCCGACTGGGTGCCCCACCCGTTCCTGCGCGACCTGCCTATCACCGACGAGCAGGGTTTCGTGATCACCGGGACCGACATGGCCAACCCGGATCATCCCGAGATCTTCGCGGTCGGTGACGCCGCCGCGCTCACCGTGCCCAAGCTCGGCTCGCTCGGCCACCAGCAGGCCGAGATCGTGGCGCGCCAGATCGCGGTGAGAGTCGGGTGCCTCGAGGCGGACAGGCCGGGCGAGGCGTACCGGCCGGAGATCGTCTGTTTCGGTGACATGGGCGGGCACAGGGGCTTCTACATCCACTCCGACACCTGGTTCGGGGGTAAGACCAGCGTGTTCAAGATGGGCTACGCCCCTTGGGCGATGAAGATGGCGTTCAAGGAGATGTACTTCCGTTCCGGGGGCAAACCGGTGTCGTGGGGTATGCCGGTCACCGAAAAGGCCATGGACCACCTACCCCTTCCCTGACCGAGCCGGATGTCGAAGCCGTGATTGGGCTGCTTTCCAGCGCCGGGCTGGCCGACCCGGTGGCGGCCCGATCCCAGATGGGCCTGTCGCTGGGCTGGCACATCATCATCGCCTGCTTCGGCGTTGGGCTGCCGGCGCTGGTCGTCTTCGTCGAGTGGCGCGGCCAACGCACCGGCGACACCCACTACCAGCTCCTGGCGCGCCGCTGGGCCAGGGTGCTCGGGGTGCTCTTCGCCGTCGGCGCGGTGTCGGGGACGATCCTGTCGATCGAGCTCGGCGTGTTGTGGTCGGGGCTGATGGCGAAGTGGGGCGAGGTGATGGGACTGCCTTTCGCCATCGAGGGCATAGCCTTTTTCGTCGAGGCGATCTTCCTCGGTATCTATCTCTACGGCTGGGACCGCCTGCCGCCCAGGACGCACCTGCTGTCGGGTCTGCCGATCATCGTCGCCGGGGTGGCCAGCGCCTTTTTCGTGGTGTGCGCAAACGCCTGGATGAACACTCCGACCGGCTACACGATCCAAGGCGGCAAGCTGTCCCACGTCGACGCTTGGGCGGCCATGTTCAATCCGGCGACGGGCCCCGAGACGCTCCACATGATCCTCGCCGCTCTCATGGTCACCGGTTTCGGGGTGGCCAGCGTTTACGCGGTGGCGATGTTGCGAGGCAAACGCGACCGCTACCACCGTCTCGGGCTGCTCGTTCCGCTCACTGGGGCTTCGATCCTCGCTCCCGTCCAGATCGGGGTGGGGGACTGGGCCGCCGAGATGGTCGGGCACTACCAGCCGACCAAGCTAGCCGCCATGGAGGGCCTGGACAGGACCACCAGCGGGGCCCGGGAGGCGATCTTCGGTTGGTACTACGACGGCCACCTCCACTACGCCCTGCGCATTCCCGACGGCCTGTCGATCCTCGCCACCCACAGCCTCCACGGCAAGGTGCAGGGTCTCGACGCCACCTCGCCGGCGCTACGCCCCCCACTGATCAACCTGGTGCACCTGTCGTTCGACTTCATGGTCGTGATCGGCTTCGGCCTGCTCGCCCTCGGCGCCTGGCTTGCCTGGTCGTGGCGACGTCACCACGACCTTCCCCGCAGCCGCTGGTTCCTCGCCGCGGTGTCGGCTTCGGGGGCCGCCGCGGTGGTCGCCATGGAGCTGGGCTGGATCACCACCGAGGTCGGCCGCCAACCGTGGATCGTCTACCACGTCATGCTCGTCGCCCAGGCCGTCAACCCGGAGCCCGGCGTCCAATACGGCGTATGGGCGGTCGTCGCCATCTACAGCGTCCTCACCGTGATCCTGGTCGCGGTGCTGCGCCACCTGGCCAAAAGCCCGCTTCCCGCCGCGCCGCAGGAGCCCGACGTAGCCGCGACGAGGGTCGAATGACCCCCACCAGGATCACCCGATGAGCCTCGCCGATGCCATGGCAGGGGTGATGTGGCTGGGGGTGACCTTCTACGCCCTCTTCGGCGGGGCCGACTTCGGCGCCGGCTTCTGGGATCTCGTCGCCGGGGGAGCTGCCCGCGGCCGCCGCCGGCGGGAACTGATCGAGCACTCGATCGGCCCGGTGTGGGAAGCCAACCACGTGTGGTTGATCTTCGTGCTCGTCATCATGTGGACCTGCTTCCCCCCGCTGTTCGGCGACGTCGCCTCCACCTTGTACATTCCCCTGTCGGCCGCTGCGTTCGGGGTGATCGCCCGCGGCTCGGCGTTCGCCTTCCGGAAGACCGTGACGGCCGTGTGGCAGCAGCGCCTGTTCGGAGCCGGGTTCGCCATCTCGTCGGTGGTCACCCCGTTCTTCCTCGGCGCTGCCGCTGGGGCGGTCGCGTCGGGTCACGTACCGCCGCGCATCGGGGGCGGACCCCCGATCGCCAGCTGGTGGAACCCGGTATCGGTCATGACCGGCGCGTTGGCCGTCGCCACCTGCGCCTATCTCGCCGCGGTCTACCTGGCAGGCGACGCCCGAAGGAGCGGCGACCCGGATCTGGCCGCCGGGTTCCGCAACCGGGCGCTCGGAGCGGGTGTCGCCGCCGGGCTCATCGCGGCTGCGGGGCTCGCCTTTTTACACCACGACGCCTCGCCGCTCTTCCACGGCCTCACCCACCGAGGGTTGCCCCTCGTCGCTGCCTCCGCCGCTGCCGGGATCGCGTCCCTCGCCCTGCTCTACCGCCGCTGGGTCATCGCCGCACGGATCACCGCGGCGATCGCCGTATCCGCCGTGCTGTGGGCCTGGGCCCTCGCCCAGTACCCCCATCTCCTCGAACCCTCCCTCACCATCGCCGCCGCAGCCGCCACCCACGAGGTGCTCGTCGCCACCGCCATCAGCATGGGCGTCGGCGCCGTCATTCTGATCCCCTCCCTCGCCTGGCTCTACACCCTCTTCCAGCGGGCGCCGGCGCGCGCCGAGGAGGAAGTCCCGTCATCGCCGGCGGGCTGATCAGGGAGCCGACCGGGGAGCGTCAAGCAGTCGAGCGGCCGTCCCCGAGGTGGTGCTCGGTGACCCGGCCGCCGGTGATGGTGACCTCGGCGAGAGGCTCGCCGTCGAGACCCCAGACCGTATAGGAACCCTCAGCCAGCTCCGGGTAGACCCCGGCCACCGACACCTGGGCGGGGGCGCGCCTCCGGCGGACGGTCGTGTGGATCAGATGGCTGCGGGGCGTGCCCGACGGCGTGATGTCGATCTCGGCGCCGAGGTACGCCTCGTCGGTGTAGAGGACGAGAGCGCCCACCCCGCCTCCTATGTCGAGGACCAGGAACTCTGGTCCGCTTGCGACGGGCAGGGCGGGGACCCTGGCTTCGAGTTCGAGGTCCATCACGGGAAGTTGGTGGTGTTGGAATCGTTGCTGGGCGGCGTGGCCGGCGGGTTGGAGAAACCGGGATGGGGCTCGGCCAGGTAGGGGAACGAGGTCTGGTACGCCAACGAGTTGGACGTGACCCCTTGGGTGACGGCGGCGACGGCGCCGTCGGGCTTGTAGCTGCTGTCGACGAGCGGGATGGTCGCGCCGGCGACCGCCTTCAGCTCGATGGTGACGACGTCGTCGGTCACCCTCCTCCCGTTGGGGAAGCCGGCGAGGTCGCCGCCGAGCAGGCCGAGGTTGCTGGTTCCCTGCCCGTCGGTGCCGGTCGGCGCGATGCCCATGTTCAGGCGCAGCATCTCGGCGATGACCTTGCCGCCCTGGTAGGTGCCGTACCCGAACCCGGAGATCAGAGATCCGGGGATGCCGGTGGCGAAGATGGCCACCAGGTCGGCCCTCGGCTCGGTGTAGGCCTGAAGGTGTGGGAACGCTCCGGGGTAGAGCACAGGGAGAAGCTTCTGCAGCTCGGGGTGCTCGACGAACCCGGCGAACTGGCGGTCGTCGACTGGCGGCTGGCTGTTGAAGTAGTCCTTGAGGTTCATGGGGATGACGACCTCGTTGACCAGGGGGCTGCCGAGGCGCGAAACCTGGGTGAAGGGGCCGGATTCGATGACGGTGCCTTTTTCCGGGTCTATCAACCTGACCTTGCGGCGGCTGGCCGTCGTCCACACCCCGATCACCGCGTTGGGGTCGTCGGGACCCGTCGGCGACCGCTGGGTCCTCGTCAGCGAGCTGATGGGAACCTGGACGGCGATGCTGTGGACGTTCTTGTCGGCGATGGCGTTGATGCCCGCCGACGCCATGCCGGGGATCACCTGGTCGGGGGACAGCGGCCGCAGGTCGCCCAGGTCGAACACGGATCCAAGGTCGACGAAGAAGCCCTCGGCGCGTTGGCCGGCGAACACCTTCTCGCCGCTCGACAGGGAGTAGATCGCAGCGTTCGCGAGGTCTGGGTAGTTCGGCGTGGACCGGGGGCCGATGTTGCACGGCGGGCAGGACAACACGGTCGAGCCGTCCGTCGAGGTCAACGTCGTCGAGTCACTGTCTGCGTTTTCGTCGTAGATGACTTTGCTGACGGTGTAGGTCTGGCGCCGGTTCCAGGTCGGGTCGGTCAGCGACGTGATGGGACCGGTGGCGTAGAGGAAGGTTCCGGGATCGGTGATCTCGGCGGTGAAGTTGAACTGGTAGGTGATGGCAGGGGTGCCGGAACCGGTGTTGTCGATGTGGATCTCGTACAGCACGTCGGAGCCGAACTCGAAGAAGTTCGGACCGCCGGCGGGATCCTCCAACGGCACGTAGTTGGCAAGGATGGTGACCGTGTCGGGAGCGTCGGGGCTGACGAAGGCGTAGACGTCGGTGCTGTCGGCGACGGGATCTTTGGAAATGGCGGGTGCTTCTCTATGCGAGGACATCGTTCACCTCAGACGTGGTGGTGGTAGCGGTGTTGATCGACGACCCGGTGGTCACTGGGCTGCCCGGAGGATCTGCTGAGCAAGGTCACGGTTGGTGTAGGAGATCTCCTTGGTGCCTATGAAAAGTGACATCTGGCCCGTCCTGGCGTCGACGACGTGGGCGAAGACGTCCGATCCGTCCAAGGTGGCCGCGGATGAGCCCTCGTCGGGCGATGCGAGCGGGTGGACCCCGGCGCTGCCGGCGCCGCGGACGAGGTCGGTTCCGTAGGCCGCGAGGACCCCCGTGGCAGCTGCCCCGAGGGAAGCGTTACGAAGGAACTGCCGTCTGCTGACTTGATCCATGTTTGTGTCCTCCTGGTTGGGTGGGGATGGCGATTCGAGGACTCGGGGCGCTCCACCGGCGGGCTAGGCGGAGACGGCGGCGCGCCGGTGGCCGAGGGCCGCGGCGGCAAGCAGGGTCCCGGTGAGCATCGTGGCGGCTTCGACCGCGATGGCCTGGACGAAGAGCGGTGCGTGGGTGGATTCGGTGAAGCCGAACAGGCCGACGTTGACGGCCAGGACGAGGGCGACGAGGGTTCCGGCGGCGAACAGCACCGCCGAGGCGGCGGTGAGGGCGAGAAGGCGGCGGGGTGCTGCCAGGCACCCCAGAGCCAGGAGCGCTCCGGCGACCCCGTTCAGCAGGAAGAGCGGTCCTATGGTCGGGATGTCCCGGTAACCGTGGCCGGCCCAAAGGTCGAGGTGGATCCCGGCGATGGCGCCGACGAGGCCGGCGGTCACGATTCGCAGGGCTGCTGTCGCCTGACGTGTCATGCGCGTACCTCCCCTGCAAGAATCGAGGATGCGACGGGGTGGGCGCACGAACGCTGCGCTGGCAGGCCGTGAGGGTATATGTACTGGATGCCCTGAGTACGCAGCCAAGGGCACCTCTGGATGCTCGCTCTGCCCCGGTAGACTCATGGTCGGAATCTGTCCGCCAAGAGATAGGGGGTTTTCCCATGGGGGCCCAACAGCTGCCAGGGAGGCCTTCGGGCTCCGACGGCTCGGACGTCGTCACCGCTCCCGCCGTCGCCTCAGGGCCGCCTGACGTCCCTTCGACGAGGGCGGGCAGGCTGTGGGTCAAGGTCGTGCCCGCCGCTATCGTGCTGGCCGCCCTGCTCGTGTTCGTGTTCGAGAACCTGCGAAGCACCAAGCTCACATTCTTCGGTGCGTCGGGCCGGCTGCCGCTGGCCGTGGCCCTGCTCGCAGCCGCCGGCGCCGGCGGCCTGTGCGTGTTCGCCCTCGGATCGGTCCGGATCCTCCAGCTGCGCAAGGCGATCCGAGCCCATCGCCGGGAGCGATGAGGTGACCCGGCCGCTCGGTGACAGGCGAAATGACCACGGGCATAGTCCCACGATGGACAAGGACAGGCTCTCAGCGTTCGCCCTGAAGGTGTGGAACTACAAGCAGGGCGAGATCGTCTCGCTGATGATCCACCTGGGCGACCGGCTGGGCCTGTACAAAGCCCTCGATGGCGCCGGGCCGGTCACGGCTGCCGAGCTGGCCGAGCGAACGGGGCTCGACCGGCGCTGGGTGCACGAGTGGCTGCGCGGCCAGGGCGCCGCCGGCCTGGTCGACACGGCCGACGGGGAGGTGTTCGAGCTGACACCCGAAGCGGCTGAGGTCCTGGCCGGGGAGGGCAGGAGCGTGTGGTTCGCCGCCGGCGCCTTCAACGGCGCGGCCCTGCCCGAGGATTCCGTGCCGCGTTTGATGGAGGCGTTCAGGACCGGGAGGGGCCTGAGCTACGACGAGCTCGGGCCGAGGGGCGCCCACGCCGTCGAGAGGCTGACCGCCCCTTGGACGGAGCTGGCGCTGGTGCCGATCGTGCTCCCGAGGCTGGCAGGCGTCGTGGAGCGCCTCGAGGCGGGGGCCAGGGTCGCCGACGTAGGGTGCGGGGCGGGTACGGCGCTGGTGGCGATGGCGTCGGCGTTCCCCTCGTCCTCCTTCGAGGGTTTCGACCCTTCCGTCCACGCCATCGAGCGGGCCAGGCAGAGAGTGGCCGAGGCCGGCCTGACCAACGTGGAGATGCACCGCGCGGGTTTCGCCGACCTGCCCGGCGAGCCCACCTACGATCTGGTGGTCACGCTGGACTGCATCCACGACCTGCCCCGGCCAGCAGAGGCGATCGCCGCCGTCCGCAGGAGCATCAAAGCCGATGGCACCTGGCTCATCAAGGACATGCGCAGCTCGCCGAAGTGGTCGGACAACCTTCGCAACCCCGTGCTGGCCATGATGTACGGCATGTCGGTCGCCACCTGTATGTCCTCCGCCCTCTCCGAACCGGGAGGTGCCGGCCTGGGCACGCTCGGCTTCCACCCTGAGCTCGCCGAGCAGATGTGCAAGGAAGCCGGGTTTTCCGCTTTCACGGTGCACGACGTCGGCGAGCCGGCGAACCTCTACTACGAGGTCCGTCCGGTGCCGGTCGGCAGCTCAGCGTGACACGTCGAAGCGGTCGGCCATCATGACCTTGTCCCACGCGGCGACGAAGTCGCCGACCAGCTTCTCTTGGCCGTCGTCGCTGGCGTAGACCTCCGCGATCGCCCGCAGCTGGGAGTTGGAGCCGAAGACCAGGTCGACGGCGGTCGCCGTCCACCGGAGCTCGCCGGTGGCACGGTCCCTGCCCTCGTATACGCCCTCCGCCTGCTCGGACGCCCTCCATTCGGTGCGCATGTCGAGCAGGTTGACGAAGAAGTCGTTGCTCAGGACCCCGGGCCTAGCGCTGAGCACCCCGTGGGGCTCCCCTCCGTGGGTCGCCCCGAGCGCCCTCAGACCCCCGACGAGGACGGTCATCTGCGGGGCGGTGAGGGTCAGTAGGTTGGCCTTCTCGACGAGCAGGTGCTCGGGCGGGAGCTTCTCCCCAGCCCGCAAGTAGTTCCGGAAGCCGTCAGCGACCGGCTCGAGGACGGCGAACGAGGCGACGTCGGTCTGCTCCTGCGAGGCGTCGGTGCGGCCAGGGGTGAAGGGCACGGCGACTTCGAAACCTGCGTCCGAAGCGGCCTTCTCGACCGCCGCGCAGCCGGCGAGCACGATCAGGTCGGCCAGCGAGACCCGCTTCGGCCCCTGCGAGGAGTTGAACTCCTCCTGGACTGCCTGAAGGACCGCCAGCACCCTGGAGAGCCGCTCGGGCTCGTTCGCCTCCCAGTCGCGCTGGGGGGCGAGCCTGATGCGCGCCCCGTTGGCGCCGCCGCGCCTGTCGGTCCCCCTGAAGGTCGACGCCGAGGCCCACGCCGTGGCGACCATCTCGGGAACCGTCAGCCCGCAGCCGAGCAGTTTCCCCTTCAGCGCCCGGATGTCGCCGTCGTCCACGAGGGGATGGTCGACCGGCGGTACCGGGTCCTGCCAGATCTGCGGCTCGGCGGGGACGAGCGGCCCGAGGTAGCGCGAGACCGGCCCCATGTCGCGGTGGGTCAGCTTGAACCAGGCCTTGGCGAACGCCTCGGCGAACTCCTCCGGGTGCTGGTGGAAACGCTCGGCGATCGGGCGGTAGACGGGGTCTTCCTTGAGGGCCAGGTCGGTGGTGAGCATGGTGGGGGCGTGGCGCCTGGTGGGGTCGTGGGCGTCGGGGACGGTTCCGTCGGCCGAGCGGTCCTTGGGGGTCCACTGCTTGGCGCCCGCCGGGCTGGTTGTCAGCTCCCACTCGTAGCCGAACAGGTTGTCGAAGAAGCCGTTGTCCCACCGGGTCGGCTGCGAGGTCCAGACTCCTTCGAGCCCGCTGGTGAACGTGTCCGGCCCCTTGCCGGTCCCGTAGGTGCTCCTCCAGCCGAGGCCCTGCTCCTCCAGGCTCGCCGCCTCCGGCTCCGGCCCGACGTAGGACTGCGGTGATGCGCCGTGGAACTTGCCGAAGGTGTGCCCGCCGGCGACCAGGGCGACCGTCTCCTCGTCGTCCATGGCCATCCGGGCGAAGGTCTCGCGGATGTCCCTGGCCGCGGCGAGCGGATCGGGTTCGCCGTGCGGGCCCTCGGGGTTCACGTATATGAGCCCCATCTGGACCGCCCCGAAGGGGTTGGCCAGGCGCTCGCCCTCGTAGCGCTCGTCGCCCAGCCAAGTCCGCTCGGGTCCCCAGTTGACCTCCTCGGGCTCCCAGATGTCTACCCGACCCCCGCCGAAGCCGACGGTACGGAACCCCATGGACTCAAGGGCGCAGTTGCCGGCGAAGACGATGAGGTCCGCCCAGGACAGCTTGCGGCCGTACTTCTGCTTGACCGGCCAGAGGAGGCGCCGCGCCTTGTCCAGGTTGGCGTTGTCCGGCCAGCTGTCGAGGGGGGCGAATCGCTGGCCTCCGCGGCTGGCGCCGCCGCGGCCGTCGGCGATTCGGTAGGTGCCGGCGCTGTGCCACGCCATGCGGATGAAAAGCGGGCCGTAGTGGCCGAAGTCGGCGGGCCACCACTCCTGCGACGTGGTCATGACAGCGAAGATGTCGCGCTTCACCTCTTCGAGGTCCAGGGTGGCGAACTCCTTGGCGTAGTCGAAGTCCTCGCCCATCGGGTCGGAGAGCCCCGAGTGGCGGTGCAGGACTTCGAGATCGAGCTGGTTGGGCCACCAGTCACGGTTGGACCTGGCGCCAAGAGCGGTGTGCGGGACGGGACAGCTGGAGCGTTGAAGATCGGTGTCTGACATGGGTGATGCCCTCCTTCGGGCGGTTCAGGGTTTGCTGTTCTTCGGTTTGCGGGCGGACTTCTGTTGGCAGGCGGGGCAGACGCCCCAGAACGTCACCTCCGCTTCGTCGAGCACGTAGCCGTGGGTCTCCGACGGGGTGAGGCACGGCCGTGCCCCTACGGCGCAGTCGATGTCGGCTGTGGCGCCGCAGCGCCTGCAGACGACGTGGTGGTGGTTGTCCCCGGTGCGCAGCTCGTGAAGGGCCGGGCTGCCGGCCGGCTCGATGCGCCGGACGATGCCCGCTTCCACGAAAGCGGACAGGACGCTGTAGACGGTCTGCGGGGAGACCGAGCCGAGCCGCCGACGCAGGTCGGCTACCAGGCTCTCGGCGTCGGCGTGCGGCCGCCGGGCCAGGGCCTCCAGGACAGCCAGGCGGGTGGCCGTGACCCGGAGTCCGGCGGAGCGCACCAGCGACGCCAGGTCGCCGTCTGCCTCTTCGCGGGGGTCGTGCCGTCCAGCCATCGATCCTTATAGTAGACCGACTCCTATATTGGAGTCAATCCAATTATCACCGGTCTTCCCGCCGCACCAACGAGCCGCGACGACTGGCGGTGACGTTGGTATCCTCGGACGGGCAGAAAGCAAGGAGCAGCCGGCATGTCGACGCTCAAAGCCAATCCGGACACCTCGTATGCCGGCATTTCGGCCCCAGCTGCCATCGAGCTGAGCGGGCTCCGCAAGGTGTTCGGCCACGTGGAGGCGGTGCGCGGCGTCGATCTGCGGGTCGAGCCGGGAGAGGTCGTGGCCTTCCTCGGACCAAACGGCGCGGGCAAGACGACGACCATCGACATGGTGCTCGGCCTGACGGAGCCGACCGCTGGGCGGGTCGCCGTCTATGGCATGGAGCCGCGCGACGCCGTTCGGAGGGGGCTGGTATCGGCCGTCATGCAGAACGGCGGCCTGCTCAAGGACCTGACGGTCGCCGAGACCATCGCCTACACGTCGCACCTTTTCCCCGGTTCTCGTCCGGTAGAGGAGGTGATGGCCCGGGCCGGGATCGAGGCCCTCGCCGGCCGCCTGGTCGGCAAGTGCTCGGGAGGAGAGCAGCAGAGGCTGCGTTTCGCCATGGCACTCCTGCCCGACCCCGACCTGCTGATCCTCGACGAGCCGACCCAGGGCATGGACGTGGAAGGCCGCCGCAGCTTCTGGGCCTCCATACGCCAGGACGCCGAGGCCGGGCGCACGATCGTCTTCGCCACCCATTACCTCGAGGAGGCCGACGCATACGCCGACCGGGTCGTGCTGGTCCGCAAGGGCGAGATAGTCGCCGACGGAACCTCCGCCGAGGTGAAGGCCCTCGCCTCGGGCAAGACGGTGCGCGCCACGCTCAGCCGGATCGACGAGGCGGCGCTGCAGTCCCTGCCCGGCGTCGAACGCGTAGAGCTGCGCGGGGAGCGGCTGGTCGTCCACTGCGCCGACAGCGACGCGGTGGCGCGCTACCTGCTGAACGAGACCGACGCCCGCGACCTCGAGATCACCGCCCTCGGCCTCGAGGAGGCGTTCGTCGCCCTCACCGGGGACGAGCGCCCGCCGCCCGGCGGCGCCCCCTTTGAGGGGGTGGCCCGTTGAGCGCCGCTGCCGCCCAGGTGGGGGCGCGCGAGCGGCCCCTTCCGGCGTGGGGCGGGTTCAAGGCGTCGCTGGTACGCATCGAGGTACGCCGCTTGCTGCGCAACAGGAGGACCGTGATCTTTTCCCTCGTGGTCCCGGTCCTGTTCTTCCTCATCTTCGGGCTCAACAACACCTACGCTTCCGACCCGGTCGGCGAGGGCAACCAGTCGGCTTCGATCATGATCTCCATGGGCCTCTACGGAGCGGTGCTGGCGACGTCCAGCGGGGGAGCCATGGTCTCGGTGGAGCGGCTCTTGGGGTGGAGCCGCCAGCTGCGAATCACCCCCCTGCAGCCCGCCGCCTACATCGCCATCAAGATGGCCACATCCCTGGTCCTGGGGCTCACCGCGGTGCTCGCCGTCTACGCCGCCGGTCTGATCACCCACAAACCCTCGATGCCAGTCGACGTGTGGGTCGTCAGCGGGCTGGCGTTGTGGATCGGGTCGCTGGTCTTCGCGGCGTTCGGGCTCTTCGTCGGCTACCTGCTGCCGTCGGAGAACGTGATGCAGCTGATCGGGTTCGCTTTGATGCTGTTCTCCTTCGGGGGAGGCCTGTTCATACCGCTCAGCCAGTTCTCCCACACCCTGCGGGTCCTCGCCACCTACACGCCGCTCTACGGGCTGAACCAGCTCGTCCACTACCCCCTGGCGCGCGGGGCGTTCGACTGGACGTGGGTCGCGAACCTCGTCGTCTGGCTGGTCCTGTTCACCGCGGGGGCGGTGTGGCGCTTTCGCAAGGACACGGCCAGGGTTTGACGGCCCGCTGCTCGCAGGGCGGGGCCAGCCGCCAGTCCACGAAGCCCACCGCGGCAGGCAGCGGGTAAGCGCGCGGCGGCCGCATTTGACCAAAAAACATTCATCGATCAGCGGACAGGGGTGTCCCTCTCGTAGGTGGGCCTCTGTCTGTCAGCATGAGGTGCCGGCGGGGAGTCGAAATCTACGTTTTCCAGGCGTTTCACGCCTCACGGCTGGTCGGGCTGCGGTCCCGACGGGCGGGCGGCTGGTCGGCCCGGACCCGGCGCAGCGTGAGCACACGCTCGGCGTGGCGCTCCTCCTCCAGCAGCTTCTGGCGGGCGTCGAGCAGATCGAACTGGGTCACCAAGCCATCGAGGCGGCGCGCGTCCGCCCGGTCGACTACCGGCAGCGCGCCGACTCCCAAGGCGGCCATGCGATCGGCGATGCTGCGGAGGATCTCGTCGGGATGGGCGATGGCCTTGGGGCTGATCATCACCTGGGACACGTTCTTGCCGCTTGAGCGCGCCGCGAGGACGGTCGACCACGGCAGGACGCCCACCAGTCCGCCCGTCTCGTCCAGCACCGGGTAGAGCCGCTGGCGCCGTTCGGGGGACCCCTCGGGTAGCGAATGGTAGAGCTCGCGCAGCGACCGTTGCGGTTCGACGGTGAAGACGTCGGTGTCCATCACCTCCCGGACAAAGGTCGCCTCCAGCGGATCGACCGCGTACTCGCGCATGACGTGGAAGCCGCGGCGGGCGACTTTTTCCGTCAAGATCGAACGCTTCAGCGTGAGCACGCTCACCAGGTGCGCCACGGTCGCGGCGACGAGCAGGGCCAGCAGGCTGTTCTCGTCGTGGGTCAACTCGAAGGCGAAGACGATGGCCGTGAACGGCGAGCGGGTCACACCCCCGAGCGAGCCGGACATACCTATGAGGGCGAACACGCCCACCGAGGCGCCGGGCAGCACGTGTCCGAGCACGCCGCCGATCGCCGCCCCCATCATGAGTATCGGCGCCAGGATCCCGCCGCTCGTCCCGCCGCCGAGGCCGACTGCCCAGATGATCATCTTCACGAAGAAGAGCAGGATCATCGCGTCCAGACCGAGCCTGCCGAGCAGCTCCAGGTGGATCGTGTTGTAGCCGACGCCGAGGGCCCGAGGGTCCACCAGGCCGCCGAGGCCTATCCCCAGGCCGCCGATGAGAGGCCACCACATCCAATGCAAGTGTCCTGTCAGTTTCTTGAAGAGGTCCTCGCACCGGTACACGGCTTGGGTCATCACCCACGCCCCGAGGCCGGTCGCCACACCGATCACTGCGGCCCCGGCCAGGACGATTCCGCCGAGGGGAGCGTGCCCGGGAATGGGGAACAGCGGCTGGGGGGAGATGAGGCCGGCGTGCGCCATCACCATCCGCAGGGCGTCGGCCGTCGCCGACGCGAGGCCGATCAACACCATCGATCGGGGCTTGAACTCGAAGGCGAGGAGCTCCACCCCGAAGAGCGTCGCCGCGACGGGCGTGCCGAACACGGCGCTCATGCCGGCGGCCGCGCCGGCTACGAGGAGGGCGCGCCGCTGGGCCGCGGTGAGCCGGAAGAGTTGTCCGACGATCGAACCGACCGCCCCGCCGGTGAGGATGATCGGCCCTTCGGCGCCGAACGGGCCGCCGGTTCCGATGCTGATCGCCGAGGAGATCGGCTTCAAGATGGCCAGGCGAGGCTGCACCTTGGAACCGTTGATCAAGATGTTCTCCATGGCCTCGGGTATGCCGTGGCCGCGGATCTGCTCGGAGCCGAAGCGGGCCATGAGCCCGACGATGAGCCCTCCGCCGACGGGGATCACGATGGCTATGGCGCCGAGCGTGGTGGCGTTCGGCGAGGTGAGGTGGACGCTCAGTCGCTGGTAATAGAAGAGGTTGGTGAAGAACCCGATCATGTCAACGAGCGCGAGGGAGATGCCCGCCCCGAGCGCTCCCACGGCTATGCCGAGGGGGACGAGGCGCAGGAGGGCCGGCGTTGTCGTGAAGTCGCCGAGGTCCCGCTCGGAGGTGTGCCGCGGCCGCCGATCTGCACCTAGGTAGCTCTCCGCTTCCGCCCGGCGAGGCGAGCCCGGCACGCCGTGGACAGGTGTGCGCTCGACGACTGACCCGTCGGCCGCGTCGTTTGCGGTTACGGCCGTTGTGTGGTGGGGTTCGGGCACTGTGAGGGGAGGTTCGGGCGTGGCTTCCTGGCGCTGGCCGTCCACCGGGCTGTCCCGGGCTTCGTCCGGCGTCACTTTCGGTTGCGTCGGCAGCTGCGCGCGAGCGATGCCTCAGAAAGCCACGGTTTCATCGTATTCAGATGCTATCGTATCGAGAGTGGCTCTACCGGATTCGGCGTACGCCCGCCTGCTGGCCCTGCGGACGGGGCTGCGACGCTTCGAGGCCTGGAGCGCCCAGCAGGCCCGGGAGGCCGGGCTCACGCCGGCACACCATCAGCTGCTGCTGGCGATCCGCGGGCACGGCGACCGAGACGGGCCGACGATCGGCGAAGTCGCCGACTACCTGCTCCTGCGCCACCACAGCGCCGTCGGGCTGGTGGACCGGGCAGAGGCGGCTGGGCTTGTCGAGCGCGTCCGAAGCGACGATGACCACCGGGTGGTTCGTCTCCGTCTCACCGAAGAGGGCGCAGCCAGGCTGGAAGCCCTTTCGCGGCTCCACCTCGAGGAGCTGGACCGCCTCGCCCTCGACCTACCCCGTGCATGGGCAGGGCTCGAGTCCGTGCAACGAACCCACGGGCTCCCCGGCCCTCCAGAGGCGGCGCCGGGGTCACGGCCGAATGGGGCTGATGTCAGCCTCGCCAGGGTCTACGACCCACCGCGAACTGGGGGGCACCGGGTGCTGGTCGACCGGCTTTGGCCGAGAGGGATCGCCAAGGAGGACGCACCGTTCGAGGAATGGTTGAAAGACGTCGCTCCCAGCGCCGAGCTTCGACGGTGGTACGCCCACGTCCCCGAACGGTTCCCTGAGTTCGTGCGCCGCTATCGGCGGGAGCTGGAGGACGAGCCGGCGAGAGAAGCATTGCGGGAGCTGCGAGTGGAAGCCCACAAGCGCAAGGTGGTGCTCGTAACGGCCACCAAAGACTTGGAACGGTCGGGTGCTGCCGTTCTGAGAGACCTGCTCATTGGGGCAGGGGTCTGAAGAGCCAAACGTGCGCGCCAGCGTCAGGCGGGACAGCCAGCCGCGTCAGACGTGACGGACGGGGCCGCGGGTTCCCGGGCTCTGGGCATGGGCCCAGTCGTGGATGGGGTGCAGCAGACGGCCGTGGCGGCAGTGGACGCAGGAGCGCAACGGCTCGGCGATGGAGGTTGTCCCTAGCCGACCGCAATGGTCGCACCTGACGAACCGGATCGCCCCCACGATGCCGAGAATCCCCACCACGATGGCGTAGGCGATCGTGACGGCAAGGCCGAGCACAAGCAGTGCGGCGATTACTTCGACGATGATCATTCTCAGTCCTCCTCTCGTGGGCCCCTCGTTGCGCTTCCTCCGACGTACGGCAAACTCATCGACCTCCTCGAATCAGCTCGGGATAGCAGCCGGCGTCGAAGGCGGCGATGCAATTGCGGACGGCGGGAGGCAAGTCGAGCTTGACCGTGCGGCGCCAGCGCGATTGCCTTCGGATCAGGAGCTTCCTGCCCTCAACGGAGACGGCCGCGACACCGGGTTCTACACCCACGACAGCCGCGATATACGAGAGCAACGGGGAGTCGGACGGGTCGCCCGGCGAGCCCCTTG
>Ga0209061_1002774_pt1 | contig 20821 bp, 23 predicted proteins | sample Coa_R1_10_FD_187157 | JGI IMG/M metagenome (GOLD analysis project Ga0209061, IMG submission 187157) | Surface soil microbial communities from Centralia Pennsylvania, which are recovering from an underground coalmine fire - Coalmine... | ecosystem: Environmental > Terrestrial > Soil >...
CCTGTTTTTTGTTTCGAAGGAGAGATCAGGCAGGTACTAAACAACCTCATCGGAAATGCAATCGATGCTATGCACCCCATGGGCGGCCGGGTCTTGTTGCGAACCCGGGACGGGCGCAATTGGCAGACAGGTAAACCAGGATTGGTTTTAACAGTCGCAGATACGGGCCCCGGAATGTCGCCGCAAACCTCACAGCAAGCCTTTGAAGCCTTCTACACGACAAAGGGTTTGGGGGGAACGGGACTGGGGCTTTGGGTCACCAAGGAGATTGTCGATCGCCACGACGGCCAGATTCGACTCAGGAGTTCTCAGCAACGTGGGCACACCGGAACCGTCTTTGCCGTGTTCCTGCCGTACGAAGCTGCAACGCGATAGTAAAACGCTGTTTTCAGCGTCGCGCAAAGGCTCTCCGTGTCCCCACAACGTGAGACCGGCACGGAGTGACTCGTAGCACAACGTGTCATCTGAGCTTGCTTCACAGCGCAGGTAAAATGATCTAGGACGACGGCCGCGAACGCTCAGGTCACGTTCCCGCTGTGGCGGGTCTTCACCCGGCACAGCGGCGACTTGTACTGCCTGCCAGCGAGACGTTGATCCGCACGCCTGATGCAGGCTGAATTGAGCCTCTTCGAAGACGCCGCAAACCGCTCAGCAGCTTGTCGGCCCGCGGCTGACTTCGACTATGCCAAAGCGCTCGCGATGTGTGTGACGAGCTCTTTCTAGTCCTCTGCACAAGAAAAAAGGTCAGCGGCGGCTCTACCTCCAACCCCATTTGACGAACACGGCATGCGCAACAGGTGTCTTCAGGAAGTCGATGAACTCCTGCGCCTTCACCGGCTGTGAAGATCGTGCTGCCACTTCGATCGGAGTACCCCGGTAGAGCCGTTCCGCTTCGGGAAGGCGGACCAGTTGCACTTTGTCAGGCATGCGCTTCGCCCAGGACTCAAAAGTGATCCAGGCATCCAGATCGGGGTGCGCGTTCCATGCCTCGATACCTAATGCTGTGTTCTGAACCGAAGCTGCGATGTTCACCTGAAGCGCTCCGATCAGACCCTTCCTCCCGGCAAGATCCTCCCACACCCCAACCTGCCCTGCCCCATCCACGTCCAGCAGTCTGACGCCTGGTCTCGCCAGATCGTCGAGACTCTGAAGATGTTTCGGATTGCCGGGTCGGACAAGAATGCCAATGGCTCTGTCATACAGCTCTGCCCTCGTATTTGGCAAAAGAAAGCCCAAATGTTCAAGTGCGAACTGGTTCAGCATGTAGTCAGCGCCGCCGTAGACGAGATCCGCGTCGTTTTGGGCTGATTGAAACCATTGTTTTTCCGGCCCAGCTGTCACCAGGACGTCAGTTCCTGTCTGTTTCTTGTAGAGGTCCGCACACTCTTTCATCGGAGCCAGCGGCCCGCCCGGGCCATAGACGTGCAACTGAGCAAGGAGGAAGGTCGGGGACAAAGCGAAAAGCACAATCGATAGCAACTTGAGCATGAGCCTCACTGAACGAATGCGGTTGGGCGCGCTGTAGACGTGGCGGTGCTCACTGGAACGCACCAGTTCCCTGCCAGCCGGGCACAAAGAAGTTAACGGCCGGCCTTAATGTAGACCCAACCGGCTTCCTGCTTGCGCACAACCTCGACAATGCCGGCTGGAACGACATCCACTCCGGCAACAAGGTCGGCTGCTTCAAGATGTTGCTTCTTCATCGCATTGCCGCAGGCGACGAAGCGGACATGCGCCGCCTCGAGCTTCTGGATTTCGGCCGCATCCGGCGCATCTTTCTTGAGAAAGGCTGTGCCCGGTCCATAGGCCACGATTTCGACCTCGACCGCATCCGGAGCCAACCCGCTTTCGAGGTTGCGCACATTGTTCAGCGTAAGCTGCCAGTCGACTTCTTCCGGAGAGGTCAGTGCGAAGAGAACACGGTGCGCCTTTGTCTGGGCCTGTATGGGCAGCACGCAGGCAAGGGTTCCAAGAGCAAGAGCGACGGCCAAGAAAGAACGTTTCATTGTTACCTCAGCGCCCGATGGCGAGTTTGATGGCCAGAAAGGCGAGCAGGACGGCAAATCCTCGACGAAGCACCACGTCGGAAAGATGCTGTGCCCAGAGACCGCCGAACCAGCCGCCCACCGCGAAGCCAACTGCAATCAGCAACGCGAGCTTCAGGTCCACGTGTCCGGCTTTGTAGTAGGTCCAGAAAGCGAAGATGCCGATAGGGAGGAGCAGCGTGGCGACCGATGTTCCCTGCGCGGTTTTCTGCGACATTCCATAGAACAAGATCAGGGCGGGTATCAGGAATGCCCCGCCCCCGATCCCGATCAGGCCGGAAATCATACCAACGACCAGCCCCAGGACGAGCCCACCGGCAATCCCCATTGAACTCATGCAGTCGCCTTCTCCGGGTCATTCCAAGGCATGCGGCCAAGAACGGATGCCATCATGCAGGTGTCACTGATCCCTGCATAGACGAGCCCGGCACCAACAAGGCCCGCTCCAATGAAGAACTTCCTGGAAGTAAGCAGCCCCAGACCGAAGAAAGCCAACACAAGAGAGCCGGCTGTCACGCGGACCTGACGCTCCATCGACCACGGCTTGTTGGCGATTACGGACAACGGTTTACCGCTGTCGGTCCAGGCCTGAATACCACCTTCCATTACTTGTAGCTTTTCAAAACCCTTTGCTGCGAGGGTTTTCTTTGCCTCATCCGAACGGCGTCCGCTTCGACAGACCAGGGTAAGCGGCTCAGAACGGTCCCAGTTCTCGCTCGTTTTGTCCAGCGTTCCCAGTGGAATGAGTTCCGAACCTTTGATGTGCCCCTCAGCGAACTCAGGGTATTCCCGTACGTCGATCAGACGACTGCTCATGTGTGCTTCTCCAAAGACCAACCTAACTGTATTACCACATAGTGATATATTCAAGTCATGGCACGACAGGGGATGAGCGACAAGATGCTCGATTTGGTGGCGCGACGGTTTCGCACCCTCGGGGAGCCCTACCGCCTGCGCATCCTCCAGGAGCTTGAGGCGGGCGAGAAGTCGGTCGGCGAGCTGGTGGCGGCGCTGGAGGGAAATCAGCCCAACATCTCCAAACATCTTCAGGTGCTCTTCGACGCGGGCCTGATCGGCCGAAGACGGGACGGCACGTCCATCTTCTATGCCATCAGCGATCCGATCGTGTTTAAGCTCTGCGCCCTGGTTTGCATCAGTGAGGCGGAGAAAAGCAGGCGCGACTACGAAGAACTAGCAGGACAGCAAAGACAGGCAAAGCGATGAAGATCAAGCAATTCGAGACTCCAGGACTGTAGTGCACCCTGGACCTTGTCGAGCCATACAGCCTTGAGTCTCCAAGAGTCGGCGACTTCACTGGGGCTGCCTTCCAGAAGACGACTGATTCGTCGTCTCCTGGAAGGCATGCTTCGGCTTTCCAACTTTCGTCGAGACGAGCCTAGCGCTACGAAGACAATTACTTTGTAGCTCTTCATTCTATAGTCTTCTGACATGTTCTCCTCCGATTTGAGCTCCGGCTGCGGAGCAGCTTGGAAGCGGTGACCCGAGCAAGTCAGCGAAGAAGCCTCCGGCGAAGAGGTAAATGACTTCGCCGCGGAACGGATAGCCGATGATGCAAAAGGGCAGTCCGAACAGACCAGCCTTTGTGTACCCGTCAGGCCGCGAAATGCCCTTAATCTCCTCCATGACTTGGCTCCACAAGGTGGGCTCGCTTCTCTAAGTCCAACACCTGCTCCAATTCCTGCTGTTCCATCGCCGCCTCGATCCGGGCCTCTTCCCCTCTAAGGAATACGGTCCGTACTTTGCGCAAGTGTTCTCGATTCGCTTTTAGAAATGCCTGAAGCGAGTCTTCTGACCCGACAAGCTCGAGACACTGCGGAAGCTTCGCAGGAGAGATCTCACCTGTGTCCATGGCGAGATCGTGATCCTTCAAATAGCCGCCGATCACACGATGGAGCAGCGCCTGTTCGATGCCGCTCTTCTTCGCAGAACGTAAGAGATAGTCACCCAGACTCTGCGGAGCTAGCTTCTTCCACCATGAATCAGCATGCCGCATCTGGGCAGCCGTGAAATACAGTCGAAGAATCGTCAGGTCGTTCATAAGCGTGCCTCCCATAAAGCCAAGGTTGTCGACGGCGTGATCTTCGGCCAGTTCAGGCAGGTCGCGCACTTTCGCCACCTGCGCAAGGGACATTCCTTCCTCGTTCGCGTTGGCATGGTGCTTGCTTCGGCCAACCCGTTGCGAGGTGTAGATGCCCGCATGCCCAGAGAACAAGTAGCTGAACACGCAGGCTATGGCTGCGTATGCTCCCGCCTCCGCACCGAACAACTCAATCGCCATCAGCGCAGAGGCAATTGGCGTATTTGCTGCACCAGCAAACACCGCCACGAATCCCATACCGGCCAGCAAGGAACTCGGCATCGGCAACACATAGGCCAGCGCATTGCCCAGAGTCGCGCCGATGTAGAACAGCGGAGTGACCTCTCCCCCTTTGAAGCCGGCGCCCAGTGTCACGGCTGTGAAGAGCAGCTTGAGTAGCCAGTCCTGCGGATCGTGGCGGGAGCCGAATGCGGCCTGAATCACCGGGACCCCAAGGCCAATGTACTTGGTCGTGCCTACAAGCAGCACGCCCAGGGCTACCACAATGCCGCCGGTAAAAGGACGCAGTGGGGACCAGGCAATGTGGTGTTTGAAGAAGTGGGCGATTGCATGGGTAAGCTTCGCAAAGCACATCCCTACAAGACCGAAGGCCGCGCCAGCAATGGCCGCCCAAAGTAATCCCTTCGCATGCATTGCCGGCACCTCTGCCACCCGGTAGAGAGTGTGGTGGACACCCCAGGCGTGGGTCGTAAAGTCGCCGATGAAGGCTGCGATGAAGCAGGGAGCGATTGCGTCATAGCTAATCGCCCCCAGCGCGAGCACCTCCAGACCGAAGACGGCACCAGCCAGTGGTGTGCCGAACACCGAAGCGAAGCCTGCGCTGATTCCTGCCATGAGCAGCACCCGCCGCTCGCGTGCATCCATGCTAAACGGTTTGCCCAGCTGATCGGCAAGGGAGGCACCGGTCTGGATGGCCGTGCCCTCCCGGCCGGCAGAACCACCAAACAGGTGCGTCATGAACGTCCCGATCAAGATGAGCGGGGTCATCCGGATCGGAATCGTACGTTTGGGATCGTGCACCTCGTCAAGGATCAGATTGTTGCCGGCCTCGACCGAGGTGCCGGGGTATTTGTACATAAGGCCGACCAGCAGTCCGGCGAGCGGCAGCAGCGCAATCAGCCACTTATGAGCTTCGCGAGTGTCCGTCGCCCAGACGAGCGAAACGAGCAACACTGCTGAAGCAGTCCCGCCCATAATGCCTGCAAGCACAGCGATAGGTGTCCATCGCAGAAGATAGCGCAGGATCTGCAAGATGTCGGAGTACGGAGAATAGCTTCGGTTCTTAAACAAAGGACCTCCTACAGGATGTAGGAGTCATCAGCGACGCTATACAAAGGCGTGCGGTTCAGGCGAACTCCATCGCCGAATCATGATGTCCGATGAGGATATCACGAAGACGCCCAAATCGATCTGAATCTATGCCTCCATCCCCTCCTCTACCTCGGTTTGGGCGATCGCTGTGCGGGCCACCGCGTGCTGGGCGACAAGGTGCCCTACACCGACGGAAATGAGGCAGAACGTCACCGAACACAGCACATTCGTCGCGGCGCGTACCCATGCACCCTGCCGGAGCAAGTCAAAGGTTTGCAGGCTGAAAGAAGAGAAGGTTGTAAATCCTCCACAAATCCCCACCATGACGAAGAGGCGTGTGTTTTCTGCAACCGCATGCCGGCTGGTGGCGAGCGTGTAGGTGCCAAAGAAGCCGATTATGAAGCAGCCGAGGATGTTGATCAGGATCGTGCCCCAAGGTAGGGCTTCACTGAAGGGTAGCGTCCATCGGGTGAACGCATAGCGAGCGACACCGCCTAGGGCGCTCCCGAATGCAACCCAAAGATAATTTGTCACCTATTAATCTCCTCCATCGGTACTGCTGATATCCAGCCTTGAAGCTCCTTGAGCGCCGTTTTCTGCTCAGGTGTGGAGACCGTCGCCTGTTGCAGGAGTGAGGGCCGAAGACGCTCGATTTCCTGTCTCTCCTGTTGCTCTGTAATTGCCTCTAGGGCTTCCTGGATCCATGCCGCAACCTGCTGCCTCGCTAAGCGTACGCGGTCTTTAATCTCAGGCAAGAGCGGCTCGATCAAGCCTTTTCGGATCTGCCACAACAGGAGCCATGCTGGTAATTGAAGAACCCCGAGACGCATGAGAATACGCACCTGCCACTGGATCGAGAGCGTCGGACGGGGTGCGTCGCGCAAACTGATCGAGACCGCTGCGGCCGTGGCCCCGGCCTGTGTGTTGCCGCCTTCGCCTACCGCCTGCTGCAACTCCGTCAGCTCGCGGACAACTTGCTGAAGGCGTCTGTGGAAGAGCTCGTCCAATTCCTCTTCGACGTTAGCCGTTGTGAGATGCCGAAGCTCAGTCTCTTGTGTTCTTAGCAGCAAAGACTCTTGTAGCTCGCGAACGGTGGTGCTTGCAGACCAAACCTTGTCCAGGCGGTTGGGAAACTCCGATCAAAACGCACTCAATGTCGCTCCGGATCGCCTTTGATGATCCCGCGTTTGGCCCTCAGAAGAGTGTTCGGTCGCTTTTGTGCCCGCTTGCAGACTTGCGAGGATCAGTTGCCCCAGGCTTCTCAGCTTCGTGTCCATGGACTGTTGCCGCAAGACCTCCGCTAATTTTTAGCGCTGAGCAGAAGCAGGGCGACGGCCGGTCGCCCGGGGCGTCAGCTCTGCCGCTTGCGCCAGCAGCATGGCGCGGAAGGCACCGACGTTTCCACCCGGCTCAGGACCGGCTGGATATGCCATTGAAAGACGCCGTGCGAGCTTCAGCCCCTGGACGCGGGCGAGCTTCAATGTTCCAAGGGCCAATTGGTTCCGTACCGCCCAGCGCGATACGAAAGTGACGCCAAGCCCGGCTTCCACGGAGCTGAGCAGGCCTTCCGTAGAGTCGATTTCCATACCGAGCCGCAGATCTTTTACCTTCAGGCCTGCCTGTGCAAGCGCCTGTTCCACGACGCGGCGAGAACCGGAACCGAACTCGCGCATAAGCAAGGGCTCTTTGCTTAAGGCTTCGAGTGGAACCTCATGATCGGCCCACTCGTGGCTTGCGGGTACCACCAGCACGAGGTGATCCTCCATGAACGGCTCGATGTGGAGATCCTTGCGTTGCTCGGGTCCTTCGATCAAGGCGATGTGTACTTCCCTCGCCAGCAACGACTCAAGCATCTCGTCGGAGTTCCCGCTGCGAACGGTCACGTGTACCCGGGGTTGAGCCTTCAGAAAGTTCGCTATGAGATTTGGCAGCAGGTATTGCGCAATGGTCTGCGACGCACCGACTGCCAATTCCCCTGCCTGCTGCCCGTTGGCTGCGGCGACAGCTGCATAGGCCTGCTCGCCAAGTGTTTTCATCTGGTCTGCGAAGGGCAGGAGGGCCTTGCCTGCTGCAGTTAGCGAAATACGTCCGCCTCCGCGGTCGAAGAGCGGTGATCCCAGATCCTCTTCGAGCGCCTTGATCTGTTGCGTCACGGCGGGCTGCGTGAGCAGAAGCTCTTCCGCAGCCCGGCTGAAGTTCAGGTGGTGTGCAACGGCGCGAAAGACGCGGATGCGGAAGTTCTCCAGCATTAGCGGACCACGACTTCGATTCCGAAGGTGTGGTGGATGACGTAGGTACCCTTCATCTTGTCGTGTTCCTCCGGCTGTGTGGTGCCCTTCGGGTCGGTGGCTCGCGACTTGAGCACGTAAGTTCCCTTCTCAGCAGGCACCTGCCATTCGAACTCCCAGCGTCGCCAAGCTCCGAACTGCGGTTCATCCAGAAAGCGAACCGGCTTCCAGGACTTGCCGTCATCGGTCGAAAGCTCTACGGTCTCGATATAGGGTTCCCCGCCCCAGGCAGCACCGTAGACGTGGTACGTCGAACCTGCTGGGATGAACTCCCGCGTGCGCGGCCGCGCGATGGCAGACTTGACCTGCATCTGCCCAAGCGCAAGCCGCATGGGGTTGCGGTTCTCGTCATAGGCCCAGTACCCGTAATCCGAGGTCTGCCAATAGCCCTTGTACGGCTCGGTCAACACGCGAATGTTCGTAAGCCACTTCACAGACGCCATGCCATAGTGACCTGGAACCACCACCCGCAACGGGAAGCCATGATCGACCGGGATCTCTTCCCCGTTCATCGCATAGGCGATCACGACATCAGCGATCTTTTCGATGCTGATGCTTCGCGCATAAGGTGTCTCGCCAGGCGGCACCGGCTCTTCTTTAGGCGTGCCTTTGTCCGCAGCCTCAAACAGCACCTCGCAGGCATCGGCATCGAGGCCCGCCCGCTCCAGCAGCGCTGCTAAAGGAACGCCCGTCCACTCCGCCGTGCTGATGCCGCCGAGCTGCCACTGCGCACCCTTCACCTGAGGCACCAGGAAGATGCGGCCGTTGCCGGCACACTCAAGCGTAGCCGGTCGCGTGACCGAGGGCATCGCGAGCAGCTCCTCATAGCTGATGGTGAACGGCTTGCCCACCGCGCCGCCGATCGTCAGCTTGTAGTCGTGACGGTCCAAGACCGGAGCTTTGAAATGACTGCGGATGTAAAACAGGTCGTTTGGGGTCAGGAACTCGTTGAGCTGATCGAAGGGGTACTCCAGATTGACGGGCTCACGTTCGCGGATGATGAGGCCGACGTGCGGTTCACTTGGTGCCATGGATGTGCTCATAGGTGTCCCTCGGTGTTTCAGCTTACTGGTTAGGTGCGCCCGTTGGGGCAGGCGTTGCGATGGCGTAGAGCGATCGTGGTGAAATGCGGCCCGCCACTGTTTTCGCGAGGAGATTCAGAACAAGAAAGACCGGCAGCAGGTGCCATTGCCCGGTGAGCTCCGCAGCCATGAATGCAGCCATCCACGGTGCATGAGTAACACCCGCGAGGAAGGCGCTCATCCCGACCGTAGCGAGTAAGACGGGCTGGGAGACATGCAGCAGGCTGCCGGCCAGGAGCCCCAGCGCCGCTCCTACAAAGAGGGTCGGCGTGAAGACTCCACCCACGGTTCCGGCTCCGACACAGGCCGTTGTCGCGACAAGACGAAAGATCAGGATCACAAGTACGCTTGAGACAAGGGGCGCATCCTGCAGTGTTCTGAGCAGGGCCACATCCCCGTTGCCCCATACGGCAGGATGCACGATGCTGAGCAGCCCCACGGCAAGCGCACCCCAAAGAAGAGGCACGGGAAGCCGTTTCAGAAAAGTGAAGCTGCGCAGCAAACCCTGATAGGCGGGACCAAGCCCGCCGAGTAGCAACGCCAGCGGCAGAGTCCATAGAAGGCCGGCCATGGAGAGGTTGCCCGCAATGGCAAAGAGAGGTCCGCCACCCAGTAGCGTACGGCTGATAAGCCACCCCGAGAACGAAGCGAGCAAGAGCGGTAGTATTTCGGTCCACTGCCATTCGCCAAGCACGATTTCGAAGGCGAAGAAGACACCAGCCAACGGCGCCTGATACGCAGCCGCCACCGCAGCGGCAGCTCCATAGCTCACTTTGCGAGCGAGCGAGACCTCGCGCCCGCCGAGACGACTGCCGCACCAGGAGGTCACCGCAGTGGCGAACTGGATCATGGAGCCTTCCCGGCCAACTGCCGCCCCCGAAGCCACGGAAAAAGCTGATGACGCCGTGCGCCAAGCGGTCGATGCGAACGGGATGTGCCCCTCGTCAAAGCGCACCGCTTCGACGTACTCAGAGAAGGGCTCCGCACGCGACCAGCGCCGGGCGGTAAACAGAACTGCCGTCGCCAGCAGAGCGCCAGCTACGGGAACCAGAACGCGATGAAAGCTGCCAAGCCTTGCTGCTGCATCCGGCAAGAGCCCGGTGTGCTGTACGAATACCCACTGCAGCATGCGAAAGCCAAGGCGGACCCCCACGCAAGCCAAACCACTCACCAGGCCGAGGAGGACGGCTAAGCTCGCGGTGAAAGCACCGGCTTTCCATGCGGATCTCGTCTCAGTGGCCACCACAGGCTCCATCACGGTTGTGCTCATGCGGCCACCAGGGATCCTGTCATTTGTAGGGGAGCCTGCCTCGCCAGAACCGCCGGCGACCCTGCGTTGATGCGCCCTGCGACAATGGTTGCGACTTCCACGGCCTGTTGCCGGATCTCCGGAATGGCAATCGATTCGATCAGTGTCCCCAGGCGGCCAGGCCCCAGGTTGAAGAGCACGCTTGAAGCTTGTCCCTGCGCATCGATCAACGCGCCATGTCGGGTGCTGTTCAGACCGCCGCCCAGCGGTCCGGAACTGATGACACCCTGCGCGAAGAGGCTGTTGAGCAGCGGCGAACCTACACGGCGGTAGTTCATGCTCGGGCCGGTGCAATTGATCACCCGCGCGGCATGCAACACGCTCTGGCCACCGGCTGCGCGCAGCGTCACCTTGGCTCCCTCGGTTTCCGCATCTACGCCTGCGAGATGGCCTTCTTCGATCCGCAGTGTGCCTACGGCAAGCTCCGTCTCGATCAGGTCCGCAATGGGCGGAGCCATACGGTGACGCACCACATCCCAGCGGCGTTGCAGATGACGGCGAAAGCGCTTCTGCTCTTCAAGCGGCAGGGCAAGCCAGAGCTCGTTCGTTGTCGCACGCAGGCTGTCGATGGCCGCTCGCCACTCCATACCACTCGCGATAGCAGCACGCAGGGCACGCAGATAGCTCACGCAAGTAGCCAACGTTTTTGCCGGGATTGCGCTGCGATCGGCAGGCGTGTACTCCGTGTGGCGATTCGGGAAGACACCGTGCCGCGAGACAGCGGTGATCACCCCTCGGTGACCTAGTTCGCGCAAACGCAGCACCACGTCTACGCCGGTCAACCCGGTCCCGATCAGCGTTACCGGCGCGTCTGCCTGCAGGTTGGCATACGTTGCGTCCGACCAGGCATTGTGCCAGTAAGCACCGCTCTCTACCGCCGCAGGTTCGATACCCGGAAGCGCCGCAGGGTCGAAGTTACCCGTCGCCAGCACCACGAAGTCGGCTTGCAGGCTTGTGCTATCCCTCAGCAGCAACGTGGCAGAACTGTCCGTCACGGTTAAATCCGTAACAGCGGTCTGCAGGTGCTCGATGTGGGCTGCCTGTGTCAAGAGCGAGTGGATGTAGCGCCCAAATACCGCACGCGGAGCAAAGGTCATTGGCGTCGCGTCGGCATCGTGGTTCACCTGCAGCCAACGTAGGAAGTGCTCCGGCTCGTTCGGCAGCGCACTGATCTTGCCTGCAGGAACATTCAACAAATGGCGCAGGCTTGGGGTGGAGTACGCCAGCCCGAGGCCAAGCTCCGGGCGAGGATCGACGATGACGATGCGCACATCCTTCGAGCTCCGGCGAAGGTGAAACGCGGTCAACGCGCCGCTCACGCCCCCTCCGATGATGGCTACTGTCTTTGCGCTCCCTACGGCCGCTACGTGCATGTCGATCTCCTTAGCTCCAAGCTAGGCGCGCCCGGGATAGAAGAGAATTCGCAAATCGTTATGCCGTATAAGCAGCTCTTTGAGCTGCTCTGCCTTAGCCCAAGCTCGGCTTATACCCCATCACCACTTCTGCTTGGACCTCCTGACCCCAGCGGCAGCACACTGGATTTCGACAAGGAGAAACACCATGAACACGACTCGGATTCGCCAGTTCGCCGCCGCCGCCCTCACCCTCGCGGCAACCATTCTTCCCGTTGCGAGCCAGGCGGAACTGCGCTCCAAATCGGGTGAGATCGTAGTGATGGAGCCGCAAAACCTGCCCGAGGCCGCACAAATCGGCGGTAACAGCTTCTTCCTCCACACCACAAGCAGCGGGAGCTTCTACCTCTACGTTGAACAGCAAAGCGGAGCGCGCCTTGCCGTCTTTGATGTGACCGACCCCGCTCATGTGAAGACCGTTTCCGTAATGCCACTCCAGGTCGCTGGCCCTTTTGACTTCGTCCGTCCGTTGGACGGCAGTGCGGAACTGATACGTTTCCGGGACGAGAAGGGCGTCGCGGTGCTGGACCTGCACAAGGCTGGGCACCCCACGCTGCGCATGATTTCAGGGCTTCTCGATCCGGGCCAGACGCAGCCGCTTGGAGATACAGGATTCCTTGCAGTGGACGAGCCGTACAACTACGTGCGCGCGGTTCCCCGCGACTTTCAGGTGGTGGACATCTCCACACCGGACAACCCAACGCTGCTGACGACCGTAAAGCAGGTCAAGCACCAGGTGGCCAACAACGACATGGGCACTACATTCCTGCTCGGAAGCGACGGCCTCACCGTGGTACGCCGCATCAGCGTGGAAAACGACTACGCGACACATCAGCAGCAGATGTCCGGCAACTGAGGTCGCGTACTTACACGCGGGCAGAATGATCACCCGTGTCGCGAAGCACCGGAGCATTGAGAGTGCTCCGATGCTTGCAAGCAGTATCGGCACCATCGTCGAGGTCAGCACTGTGGTCAGCTCGCTAGGATTGGTGCTTCTCACCTCTCCAGTCTCAAAGCCTATGAAGTGTCTGAAAGCAGGAAGCAATGTCCCAGGCTCGCCTCATCGTCGTTGCTGGACTGCCAGGTTCCGGGAAGACGACGCTTGCGCATCAGCTAGAACAAACTTATGCCGCAGTTAGGCTTTCCGCCGATGACTGGATGGAAAGTCTGGGGATCAACCTGCACGGTGAACAGGAGAGTCCTGCTCTGGACATCGGCATTGATCTATGGCGGCGGCTTCTTTGTCGCGTACTGCTAGGTCCGATTCTTGAGAGAATGGACAGGTAGACGTTGTGGGTTGCCTCACATCGGCAACCCGGAACCCTTTCTCTTCACCCTGCATCCAAGCCCCCGAGGTCTTAATTCCAGCCATGCGTTTCCGAGCAGTCCTTTCGAGCGTACTGACAGTTCTTCTGCTGTCACTCTCCTCGTTTGCGTCTGCTTGCGAGACACGGTGCGACCTCGCCCGTACAGGTGTCGTTTGTCATGGATCGGCCCATCATGGGCACAGCCATTCCGGACCCATGGCAAAGGCCATGCCGGGCATGTCAATGGGCGCGACGCTCGACCACAGCGTTGCCCAGCCTGACCACCTTGGGGCAATTGAGGCCGCGTCCTGCGAACACCATGTTTGTGCGCAAGGCCCGGTTCTCTTCAAAGATGCCAGCTTCCAAGCGGTTCGGGTGAGCCTCAGTCATCCCATCGTGCTGCTCCTCAGCGCGATGTTGTGGCCTCCTGACCCCGCCGAGGAAAATTTCGAGCGGCGGAGACCACCCCTCCAGCTTTCCACTCCCGTTTCCCTTCATACGACTCTCCGCGTCTAGAGAACACTCCCGCAGACAGCATCACTGTCGCGATGCCGGGGTGTCTTCACTTCCAGTTTCCTGAACTGGGGTAGAACACTTCGTGCTTTCGGCGGCGTAACTGCGCCTTTTCACGTACACGGAGCTTTTCTCGCCATGGCGAATCGTCGTTTTTTTCTTCAAAGCACTTTTGGTTTGGGCGCGGGACTGTTTGCCCGTCGCGCCGTAGCTGAACCCACCCAGCACAGCAGCAGTAATCCCACAAGTCAGGTCGCCGGTCGCGGTGGCTACCTCGGCGTGAGCAGTGGCTCGCTTTCCAAGGTGAGCATGCACAGCGAGCCGGTAAAGACGACGCCAGTTGTTACCACAGACGTAGGAGATATGCCCTACGAGATGGACGGCGACGTAAAGGTGTTTCGCCTCACCGCCCACGTCTTCAAACAGCAGATTGCTCCGCAGAAGACCATCGATGTTTGGGGTTTCAACGGCAGCGCGCCCGGCCCAACGATCCAGGTCACCCAAGGCGACAAAGTTCGAGTCATCTTCAAGAACGAGCTCCCGGAGCCCAGCTCGATTCATTGGCACGGCTTTGAAGACCAGCTCGGCAATGACGGCATGCCCGGCATCAGCCAGGCTCCGGTCAAGCCCGGCGAGAGCTTTACCTACAACTTCACCATCAAGCAGGAAGGCACCTTTTTCTATCACTCGCACATGGCGATGCAGGAGATGGCCGGCATGCTCGGGGGCTTCATCATGCACCCCAAGACTCCCTACCGACCCCATTGCGACAAGGACTATCTCATCCATCTCCAGGAGTATCAAGTTCTGGCCAATGCCACGACGCCGGACACCATGGGAATGCACTGGAACTGGCTGCTGCTGAACGGCAAAGCCGGTCCCGCATCGACGCCTCTCGTGGTGCGTCAGGGAGACCGAGTGCGTGTCCGGTTCGTGAACCTTGGTATGCAGCATCACCCGATGCACGTCCACGGTCACACCTTCTACACCACAGGGACCGAGGGCGGACGCATCCCGGAGACGGCGTGGTGGCCCGGCAATACGGTCCTTGTCGGGGTCGCACAGGCGCGAGACATCGAGTTCATCGCCGACAATCCCGGTGATTGGATGCTGCACTGCCATCTGCCACACCACATGATGAACAGCATGGCGAATCAGGCCGGTCCGATGACCCGTATGGCGGGCTTTCCTGACGGCAAGGGACTTCGGGGAGACGACAGCCACGGTCACCTCATGGGTCCTGGCGAGCAGATGAAGATGGGCGATATGAAGGGCATGGACATAAGGATGGAAGGCATGAACACCAGGAACACCGAGGGTATGCAGATGGGGGCCAGGAATCCCAATGCAGCCACGGACCCGGCGGTGCCTTCCGCGTCGCTCTCTGCGGGTATCCAGGCCACGTCTGCCGATGGGCCTTTGGCGAACACCGACCTGGACGCAGGCATGGACGGCATGATGGCGGAGCAGATGGGTAATCGGCCGCGGCTGAGTGCGGAGCAGAAGAAGTATTTGAACGCCTTCGACATGGGTGAGCCCAGCATGAAGGAGCAGATGACCGAAACCTCGCCACACGCCAACAACGTCCCAAACTTTCCTCAGGACGCCTACATGGAAGGCCCAATGATGAATATGGACAAGCTGGTGGAGAAGCCGGAGAACCTCGGGCTTCGGCCAAACTGGAGCCGATTCATGCAGGGCATGATGACCTTTGTACGCGTGCTGCCGCCCGAGCAGTACGACCAGGTGATTGCCGCCATGAAGCAAGCGCGTCGGCCCGATGATCCCTACGTCTCGCTTTACGCCGAACCGAACAGGCCAGTGCGGGGCTAAGCTTCCGCCCGATCAGTTCGTCATGGACCTAGTTTCCTAGAACCCTTTTTGCTCGCGAAAAGAGACACAGATGAAGAGAACAGTTTTCGTACTTGGCCTCTCGCTTGGTGTGGCATCCCACACGCTTGCGGCCCAGCAGCAGTCCATGCCGGACATGCCCGGCATGAACATGCAGAAGCAGCAAAGCGCACCGCCGCCGAACACCCCAGTGCCACAGCACCCGCAGCCGAACCCGAAAGCAAAACCGGGCAGGCCCAACCGCAATCAGGCCCCGCCCGAGGCCATGCCCGAGGACATGAAGAGCATGGGCCAGGATGCGGGTGATAAGAAGGCACAACAGAACGCCGCTGCCGAGAAGAACTCTGCCCAGCAACAAGCCGGTCAGATCGGCAAGATGCCCGGCAAAAGCAGCGATCAGCAGTCAGTGCAGATCCCCATACAGGAGTTGCAGGAACCTGAGGGCATCGAGATACGCACTGGCGAGGATCTCCCTGCTCCAGAGCTGCTGGGCGATGTGGTCAAGCGCGATCCCATGACGCTGGAACAGTTCCTCGCCATGGCCGATAAAGCGAATCCGACACTCGCCCAGGCGCAGCGCAATGTGGACCGCTCGAACCAGCAGGCACGACAGATCAGCCTGCCGCCGAACCCTATTCTTGGCTACAGCGGCGACCACATCCGCGGGGGTGAGTACCACGGCGGCGAGCAGGGCGCGTTTTTCTCGCAAGAGTTTGTGCTTGGTCACAAGCTCGCTTTGCGACGGGACATCTACCGCGCCGAGGGCAAAGCCAACCAGTACGCGCTTGAGGTACAGCGCGCCCGCGTTCATAACGATGTCGCCCGCGCCTTCTTCGATACGCTCGCCGCGCAGCAGTCGGTTGTTCTGCATGACAGGCTGTTGAAGGTGGCCCTGGATGCCAATACCAACACGCACGAATTAGGCCGCATCGGGCAGGCAGATGCGCCAGGCATCTTGACGGCCGAGGTCGCGGCCGAGCAGGCCCGGGTGGAATTTCAGAACGCGCAACGCATGTTTCTGGCCCACTACGCGCGGCTGGAAACCCTTGCCGGTCAGCACTCTTTGGATGTGCACCCCCTGAAAGGTGCGCTTGTGGAACCGCCGGCATTCAACCCGGAAGACTATGTGCAGCGGGACGTGGAGGAGAGCCCGCTCGTGAAGCAGGCCCAGAGCAATGTGACGTTCAATGAGGCAAAGCTGAAAGACGCAAAACGCGAGCGCGTGCCGAATCTGAACGTGACGGCCGGCGAGTGGTATTCCGGTGAAGAGGTCCAGAGTGGCGCCAAGGCAGGATGGGAGAGCTTCGCACAGGCGGGTGTACAGCTTCCGTTATGGAATCACAATCAGGGCAACATCCAAGCCGCGAAGGTGCTGGTAAACCGCGCCAACGAGGATGTCGAACGTACGAAGCTGTGGACGCGTCATCAGACCGAACCCTTGGCGCAGCAATACCTTTCTGCTCAGTTCACGGCGGAGCGTTACCGGACGCAGATGATCCCGCGAGCGCGCCGGGCGTACCAGATGGAAGTAACCAAGTACCAGCAGATGTCACAGGAATATCCTCCCGTGCTTGCGGCACAGCACATGCTCTTCACCCTACAACTTGGGTACACCGAAGCGCTGAATCAGGAGTGGCAAGCAGCTATTGCTCTCCAGAACTACGCCCTGATGGACGGGCTGGACTATCCCATCAGCCAGGGGTCGGACTCCACAACCATCAACCTGCCTACCGCGCCTGGAGACAATCAGTGATGAGGAAAGCGATCTATGCATGGGCGGTGCTGGCTCTGTTCGGAGTCAGCGCCGCCGTGATCGCCGGTATCGTCCTCTCGAGTCACGGCCTCGGCTCCCGGCCGCAACCATCAGAGTTAGAAGCCAGCGTTGCAATGAAAACCTACGACAGCGCCGTCCCGAAGCGCTACCAGCACATGCAGGACCCATTTGCTGCAAAGGGTATCGACCTGCTCGAGGCCGGAGGACATTACGAGGAGCATTGCGCCGTTTGCCATGCCGATAACGGCAGCGGTGACCCCAAGTTCCACGGGATCATGTATCCCCGGCCCACCGATCTTCGCTCCGCGGACACCCAGGAAATGTCCGATGGCGAGCTGTACTGGGTAGTGAAGAACGGCGTCCGCTGGTCTGGAATGCCTGCCTTCGGCAAACCAGGAGATGATGACCAACACGCTTGGAAGATCGTGGCCTACGTTCGCCATCTACCAAAGCTGACGCCTGCAGAGCAGCAACAGGTGATCGGTAAGAGTGAGGAGCCAATGAATCACGACGAACACGCACACGACCACACTCATTGAGGTGAAGCATGCTGGACACCATTGCCTGGATTTCACTCGGAATCGCCTTTGTCTGCGCTTTCGCCATTGCTATCGACGAGGTGAAGCACCCGCAGAAGATGTGGATCATGAACATCGTCTGGCCCGTCACCGCTCTCTACTTCAGCGTCTTCGCGCTCTGGGCTTACTTCCGCAAAGGGCGGAGCATGAGCAGGGACGCCATGAAAGGGATGTCCGAGCAGGAGATGAAGCAACACCAGCAACAGCAGAAAAAGCAGGCCCGGCGCTCTCCGACCTGGCAGCAAACTGCTTTGGCCGACAGTCACTGCGGAGCCGGCTGCACCCTGGCCGACATCATCACCGAGTTCACGGTGTTCGGAGTAGGCGCAACGTTTTTAGGCATGGAGCTATACGCCAGCTATCTTTGGGACTTTGTCGCCGCTTGGCTGCTGGGGATTGCTTTTCAATATTTCACCATCAAACCGATGCGTAACCTCTCCGTCGCGGGCGGCTTGTGGGCAGCGATCAAGGCGGATACGCTTTCGATCCTGACTTTTCAGATTGGCATGTATGGGTGGATGGCTCTCGTTTGCTTCAAGTTCTTCCCCAACCCGCACCTGCACGCTAATGAGCCCGGCTACTGGCTGATGATGCAGATCGCCATGATCTGCGGCTTCGTTACGGCTTTGCCCGTCAATCGGCTACTCGTAAAGATTGGCTGGAAGGAGGCGATGGGGTGAGCAGTCCAGAGGTCTTCACACCCCATGTCGCACCGGATCCATCGCCGCAGCTTGCGGAGATCCTTGCACGTCGCGCCGAGTTCTTGGGATTCCTCGCGGCAAGAGTGCATGACTCAGCCGTTGCGGAAGACATATTGCAGGCCGCTTACATCAAGACACTTCAGAAAAGTGAGCAAATTCGGAGTGCAGAGAGCGTTACGGCCTGGTTCTACCGCCTATTGCGGAATGCCCTTATAGACCATTACCGACGCAATGCGGCTCGGACCCGCGCTCACGAGGAGTTCGCCGCAGAGGTCCCTTCAAGTTACGAAGTAGAGTTTGAGGCCAACCTCTGCGGTTGCGTCGGCGGCGTAATCCAGACGCTCAAGCCGGAGTATCGGAACGCCTTAGAGCGAGTCGATCTCGGAGGAGCATCAGTGGCCGAATTTGCCCAGGCGGAAGGAACAACCCCAAATAACGCTTCCGTCCGTTTGCACCGGGCTCGTCGGGCTGCCGCAAAGAAGCTGACCCAAATCTGCGGCGCATGTGCTGAGCACAAGTGTCTGGATTGCACCTGTAAACGGAAAGTGTAAGAGAAATCGTGCACGTGCGTCTGCATGGGTGAAGGAGATTGCCCCATGTGTTGTTGCAGTGGAAAGACCAATCCGAAAGAGATGAGCCAAATGGTGAAGGATGTCGTATGCGGCATGGACATTGACCCGAAAGAAGCAGCGGGCCAGAGCGAATATCAGGGCAAAACCTACTACTTCTGCGGCCTCGGCTGTAAGCGGAAGTTCGACGCCAATCCTCAGCAGTACGTGAAGTAGATCAGCAATCGCGACAGGGTCACGTACTGCGTGACCCTGCCGTGCCAAGGAGCCTCTCATGACAGAAGTAGCAGAATCCGAGTTGGTCCGAGATCCCGTGTGCGGCATGATGATCGAGCCGCAGGATGCCGTCAGCCACCAGGAATACGAAGGGCAGACCTACTACTTCTGCAATCCTTCTTGCGCGAAACGGTTCGCAACTGACCCACAGGCGCTTCTGGAGCCGAAGGAGAGCACACCCGTTCCAGCGCAACCAAACGTCGAGTACATCTGCCCCATGGACCCCGAGGTGCACAAGATAGGGCCGGGGAGCTGCCCGAAGTGCGGCATGGCCTTGGAGCCCGCAACGGTAGCAGCTCCAGCAACACGCACCGAGTACACCTGCCCGATGCACCCGCAGATCGTCCGCTCAGAGCCAGGCAACTGTCCCATCTGCGGTATGGCGCTGGAGCAGCGCGACGTCACAGCAGAGGAGGTCAATCCCGAGCTGGTTGATATGACCCGGCGCTTCTGGATCAGTGTTGGACTTGCCGTGCCCCTGCTCGCCCTCATGATCTCCGGGATGTTCCGCTCCATGCCTCTGCAGCATCTATTCCCTGCTCGCGTCTGGGCATGGATCGAGTTCGCCCTGGCCACTCCCGTCGTGCTCTGGTGCGGGTGGCCGTTCTTCGTGCGGGGCTGGCAATCGCTCATCAACCGCAGTCTGAATATGTTCACGCTGATTGCACTCGGCACAGGAGCCGCTTACCTATATAGCGTTACCGCAACCGTTCTACCCCAGATCTTCCCGCCTTCGTTCCGGGCCGAGGGCGCCGAGATTGCCCTCTACTTCGAGCCGGCCGTGGTCATCATTGCACTGGTTTTACTCGGCCAGATGATGGAGCTGCGTGCCCGTAGCCGCACCGGAAGCGCAATCCGCGCCCTGCTCGGCCTGGCTCCAAAAACAGCCAGACAAATAGATCCGCAAGGCCGGGAAACCGATATCCCCCTGGATCAGGTACAGGTCGGTGACCACCTTCGTGTTCGGCCCGGAGAGAAGATCCCGGTAGACGGCGTGGTTTTGGAAGGCAACAGCTCGGTAGACGAATCCATGGTCAGTGGAGAGCCGATCCCTGTTGAGAAGGATGTGCATGCCAAGGTGACAGGCGGCACGGTCAATGGAACAGGCAGCTTCGTCATGGAAGCCAAGCGCGTCGGTGCCGATACCCTGCTCTCTCAGATCGTCAAGATGGTCAGCCAGGCGCAGCGTAGCCGTGCTCCGATCCAAAGGCTCGCTGACCGTGTCGCTTCGTTCTTCGTGCCAGCAGTCACTCTGGTTGCGCTCGTCACATTTGTTGCCTGGTTCTTTTTGGGGCCACAGCCCCGGTTCGCTCATGCCCTCGTCAACGCTGTCGCCGTCCTTATCGTTGCCTGCCCGTGTGCTCTTGGCCTGGCTACGCCGATGGCAATCATGGTCGGAACGGGTCGCGGTGCCAGCGCCGGTATCCTCGTTCGCAATGCTGAGGCACTTGAGACCTTCGGAAAAGTAACCACGTTGATCGTTGACAAGACGGGGACGCTCACGGAGGGCAAACCTACGTTGGCTTCCGTCATCCCTCAGCCGGGCATTGACGAAGGCGAGCTTTTGCGGCTGGTAGCAAGCCTCGAGCGCTCCAGCGAGCATCCGCTAGCCGCAGCCATTGTGAAGGGCGCGGAAGCAAAACAGCTCACATTAGTAGAGGTGCAAGGCTTCGGCTCGGTCACCGG
>Ga0209061_1002775_pt1 | contig 20818 bp, 17 predicted proteins | sample Coa_R1_10_FD_187157 | JGI IMG/M metagenome (GOLD analysis project Ga0209061, IMG submission 187157) | Surface soil microbial communities from Centralia Pennsylvania, which are recovering from an underground coalmine fire - Coalmine... | ecosystem: Environmental > Terrestrial > Soil >...
CTGGCTTCCTACAACGTGCCGATGGGGCCGCCGATCGCCGCCCCGGGCCTGATGAGCATCGTCGGCGCGATGGGCCTGCTGGCCGCCGTCCTGAGGCGGGAGAACTGGCGCGGGCGGGCCGGGCGGCCAAGGCGCCCAAGGGGCGCCCGTGCCTGATTTCCGCGACCCCGGTCACCTGCCCAACCTGCGCCCCGAGCGGCAGCCGCCGCACCCGTCCTGGCTGCCCCGGCAGCGGCGGGGCACGACGCCGCAGATGATCGGCCGGTACCCCGACTACGACGTCCTGGAGGCCGCGGGCAGCTGGGACGAGGCGACCAGGAGAGTCGTCCTGGGCCGTCTTGGCCGGCCCGGGCCGCTGCGGTTCTTCAGCCTGGAGGAGGAGCCGGCCCTGCGCGCCTTCTGCGACACGGTGCTGGCCCAAGACGGCGAGCCGCGGGTGCCGGTGGCAGAGTTCGTCGACGGCAAGCTCGCCGACGGCCGGCTGGACGGCTACCAGTACGCGGACATGCCCGACGACCGCGATACCTGGCGGCTGGTGCTGCGCGGCCTGGATGAGGTGGCGCGCTCGCGCTACGGCAAGGACGGCTTTGCCGCCGCCGAGCCGGCCACCCGCGAGGCGATCGTCGGCCAGCTGGCCAGCGGCCAGCTGGCGGGCGGGGTCTGGGACAAGCTGAACGCCTCCCGCGCCTGGTCGGTATGCATGCGGGCGGTGCTGGCCGGTTTCTACTCCCATCCCTGGGCGTGGAACGAGATCGGTTTCGGCGGCCCCGCCTACCCGCGGGGGTTCATGCGGCTCGGCCCGCTGAGCACCACCGAGCCCTTCGAGACCCACGGGGCGACCAGCGAAGATCCGGGCCGCGTCGCGGAGGGAGGGCAGCCGTGACGGGCGACCTGCTGCGCGGGCTGCTGAAGGGCGCGCTCGGCCCGGCCCGCAACGACTCCCGGTACCTGCTGGACGTGCACTCCCGGCAGCTGCCTGGTGAGGGCACCATGCGCCGCTACGCCGATTCCGACGAGGTCGACCTGGTCATCGTGGGGGCGGGCGCGGGCGGCTCGGTGCTCGCCCAGCGGCTGGCCCGGCATGGCTGGCGGATCGTGATGCTGGAGGCGGGCCCGTTCTGGCACCCGGACGACGACTGGGTGTCCGACGAAGCCGGGTCACATCACCTGTACTGGACGCAGAAGCGGATCATAGGCGGCGCCGACCCGATCGAGCTGGGCAAGAACAATTCCGGCCGCGGTGTCGGCGGCTCGATGATCCACTATGCGGGCTACTGTCCCCGGTTCCACCCGTCGGACCTGCGGACAGCCACCTTGGACGGGGTCGGCGCCGACTGGCCGGTCAGCTATGCGGAGCTGCGCCCGCATTATGAGCGGGTGGAGCGGGAACTGCCGGTGGCCGGGCAGGACTGGCCGTGGGGATATCCGCACCGGTACCCGTTCTCCCCGCACCCGGTTTCCGGAGCGGCGGCCAGGATCTGGGAAGGCGCGTTGAAGCTCGGCATCGGCATGCGGGCCGGTCCGGTGGGCATCGTCAACGGCACGTTCGGCAACCGGCCGCACTGCATCTACCGCGGCTATTGCCTGCAGGGCTGCAAGGTCAACGCCAAGGCGAGCCCGTACGTCACCCACCTGCCCGACGCTCTCGCCCACGGGGTGGAGATCCGGGCGGACTGCATGGCCGCCCGGGTCGAGCTGGACGAGGCCACTGGGAAGGCGGACGGCGTCGTCTACTTCGACGAGATCGGCGGAGCCGAGCGGCGGCAGCGGGCCCGGTTCGTCGCCCTCGCCGGGTACTCCATCGAGACCCCCCGGCTGCTGCTCAACTCGGTCTCCCGGCGCTTCCCGCGCGGCCTGTGCAATAACGAGGACCAGGTCGGCCGGTACATCATGGTGCAGGGCGCCAGCCAGACGGCAGGGCGGTTCCCCGACGAGCTGCGGATGTACAAGGCGCCGCCACCGGAGGTGTCCTCCGAGCAGTTCTACGAGACCGACCCGGCCCGGGGGTTCGCCCGCGGGTTCTCCATCCAGACCGTCGCCCCGCTGCCCATCGCCTGGGCCGAGCACGTGCTCGCCGACGGGCACTGGGGGCGGGCGCTGCGCGAGTACATGCGCGATTACAATCACTGGACCACCGTCGGCGTGCTGAACGAGCTGCTGCCCCAGCCCGGCAACCGGATCACCATCGCCGGGGAGGCCGACCCCTACGGCATCCCGGTCGCCCGGATGGACTACTCGCTGTGCGACAACGACAAGGCCAACGTCGAGTACTCCACCAGGCTCATCACCGACATCCTGCACGCCGCCGGTGCCCAGGACGTGCTCACCATCCGCCGCTACGCGCACCTGGTGGGCGGCGCGCGGATGGGCTCCTCGCCGGACGACAGCGTAATCGACGCGAGCCAGCGGGCCTGGGCGGTGCCGAACCTGTTCCTCGCCGACGGCTCGGTCTGCCCCACCCAGGGCTCGGCGAACCCGGCGCTGACCATCATGGCCCTGGCCTCCCGGCTGGCCGAGCGGATGGCCTCCGGCGCGGCAATGGACGACGACCCGGCAGCCCGCGCGGGCACGGCGGGCGGCGGCCGGAGGCGGCGATGAGCCAGCATCCGGCGTTCTTCCCGCTGTGGGTCGTGGTCACCCACTTCCTGAACATCTTCTTCATGCTGCTGCTGGCCCGGTCCGGGCTGGAGGTGCTGTCAGCGTTCCCGAAGCTGTACTGGCACGATGACACCCCGCCGGGCCGGCAGTGGCTGCGGCTGTCCAAGAAGACCTTCAGCGCGGACTCCCGGCAGCCCTGGACCACGCTGGACGAGGAGGTGTCCTGGCCGCCGGCCATCGCGCTGCCCGGCCGCAAGAACCTGGGGCTGGGCCGGCACTGGCACTTCATGACGGTCCAGTTCTGGATCCTGACCGGCGCCGTCTACATCGCGCTGGTCTTCGCCACCGGCTACTGGCATTACCTGATCCCTGACAGCTGGTCGATCTTCCCCGACTCGATAAGGGCGGTCGGCACCTACCTGCATTTCCAGCTCCCCGGCAAGATCCCCGGCCAGCCGTTCGAGGCCGCGCAGAAGCTCACCTACTTCCTGCTGATCTTCGTGCTCGCGCCGCTACAGGTGCTGTCCGGCGCGGCGATGTCCCCGTCGGTCATCGGGCGCTTCCCCTGGTACGCGAAGCTGTTCGGCGGCAAGCAGGGCGCCCGCAGCTGGCACTTCATCGGGCTGTGCCTGTTCGCGGCGTTCACCGCGCTGCACACCTTCATGGTCATCGTCCACAGCCTGCCCGGCGAGTTCGTCAAGATCGTGCTGGGCGGGCACGGCGGCCGTGCGCTGGCCCTGGGCGTCGGCCTGGCCGGCATCTTCTGCATCCTGGTCTTCCACGTCGGCATCAGCTGGTTCTCGCTGCGCTACCGGCGGGCCACCCAGCGGCTGCTCGGCTTCACGGTCGACCCGTTCGAGCGGGCGCTGTCCCGGGCGTTCGTCTCCCGCCAGCACTTCCCGCGCCGCCGCGTCTCCGCCTACCACCTGGTGAACGGCTACCCGCCGGCCGGCCCTGAGTACGAGCGGATGGCCGCCGACGGGTTCCGCGACTACCGCCTCGACGTCGGCGGCCTGGTCGAGCATCCGGTGTCGCTATCGGTGCCCGGGCTGCGCGCCCTGGGATACCAGCGGCAGATCACCAAGCACAACTGCATCCAGGGCTGGACCGGCATCGCCGAATGGGGCGGTCTACCGCTGGCCCGGCTGATCGAGGTGGTCAAGCCGCATCCCGCCGCCCGGCATGTGGTGTTCTACGCGATGGACGACAAGGGCCTGACCGAGGGGGAGGGCCGCTACGGCTATTTCTACGGGTCCATCCCGATGTACCTGGCCGTCAAACCGCAGACCCTGCTCGCCCTGGACATGAACGGCGCGCCGCTGCCGGTGGAGCACGGCGCGCCGGTGCGGCTACGGATCGAGACCCAGCTCGGCTTCAAGATGGTCAAGTGGATCGCCGCCATCGAATTCACCGCATCGGTCGCCGACATCGGCATGGGCCAGGGCGGGTGGCGCGAAGACCAGCAGTACTACGCCAGCGCCGCCGGCATCTGACCGGCCCCTGCCGCGTTGCCGCCCGCACGAGGAACACGAGGAAGAGAAGAAGGAGCCACCCGCCATGTCAAGCGCGGAAACGATCGACACCGCCACGGCCTTCCCGCCGCGGGTGCTGCGCGAGTACGCGCTGCTGGCGGACGGGGAACGCGGCGCGGTGGTCGGCCCGCAGGGCGACATCACCTGGATGTGCGCGCCCCGCTGGGACTCCGACGCCGTGTTCTCCGCCATGATCGGCGGCGGGGGAGTCTACGCCGTCACCCCGGCCGAGGTACGGCACGTGTGGGGCGGCTACTACGAGCCGGGCAGCCTGATCTGGCGCAGCCGGTGGGTCACCAGCGACGGCGTGATCGAGTGCCGGGAAGCGCTGGCCTTCCCCGGCGACGTCGGCCGGGTGGTGGTGCTGCGCCGGATCGTCGCCTGTCGCGGCGCTGCCCGGGTCCGGGTGCTGCTGGAACCGCGGGCCGGCTTCGGCCGTCACCCGGCGGGCCGCCTCTCCCGGCACGACGGGATGTGGAGCGGCAGATCCGGATCCCTGCACTGGCGGTGGACCGGCGCGGACGGCGCCCGCGCGCTGCGCCACGCGGACGGCCGCGGCGAGGTCCTCGCGTACGAGATCACGGTGGACGAGGGCGGGCACCACGACCTGGTGCTCGAGATGTCCGAGCAGCCGCTGGACAAGACGCCGGCCGACCCTGATGCCGCCTGGGAAGCCACCGCCGCGGCCTGGCGGCGCGCAGTGCCCAGGCTGGACCGCACCATCGCTCCTCGCGACGCCCGCCACGCCTACGCGGTGCTGCGCGGGCTGACCAGCGTCGGCGGCGGCATGGTCGCCGCCGCGACGATGAGCCTGCCCGAGCGGGCCGGCGCGGGCCGCAACTACGACTACCGGTACGCATGGATCCGTGACCAGTCCTACGCCGGCATGGCGGCCGCCGCGGCCGGGGCGGCGGAGCTGCTGGACGCCGCGACCGGGTTCGTCGGCGCCCGTCTCCTCGAAGACGGTCCGCAGCTCAAGCCCGCCTACACCGTCGCCGGGGGCGCGGTGCCATCAGAGCGTACCCTGGACCTTCCCGGGTACCCGGGCGGCACCGACAAGGTCGGCAACTGGGTGAACCAGCAGTTCCAGCTCGACGCGTTCGGTGAGGCGCTGCAACTGCTGGCCGCCGCCGGGCGGGCCGGCCGGCTCGGTGCCGAGGGGTGGCGTGCGGCCCGGGCCGCGGTCGCGGCCATCGAGAAGCGCTGGCACGACGCCGAGGCCGGGATCTGGGAACTCGACGACCGGCACTGGACCCAGTCCCGGCTGGCCTGCGTGGCCGGGCTCCGCGCGGTCGCCGCCCTGCCCGACGCCGGCCAGGAAGCCGGCCCGGCCGTGGCGCTGGCCGACGCCATCCTGGCTGACACCGCGGCCACCAGCCTGCACCCGGAAGGGCAATGGCAACGCAGCCCTGACATCACCGGGCCGGACGCGTCGCTGTTGCTGCCCCCGGTCCGCGGCGCCGTGCCCGCCGGCGACCCGCGCACGGTTGCCACCCTCGCCGCGGTCCGCGGCCAGCTGTCGGCCGACGGGTTCGTCTACCGGTTCCGGCACGACGACCGCGACCTCGGCGACGCCGAGGGGGCATTCCTGCTGTGCGGGTTCATGATGGCGCTCGCCGAGCACCAGCAAGGCAGCCAGGCGCGGGCCTTGCGGTGGTTCGAGCGCAATCGCGCCGCATGCGGCCCGGCCGGGCTGTTCTGCGAGGAATACGACACCACCCAGCGGCAGCTGCGCGGCAACCTGCCGCAGGCCTTCGTGCACGCCCTGCTGCTGGAATGCGCCGCCACCCTGGCCGACGTCCCCGCGCCGCTCCGCGGGAGCTGACCCGGCGGGGCACCCAGCCGGACGAGCCGCGGCGCCGATGACCGGACCGCCGGGAAGAAAGGAACACCATGACACAGACCGTCGCTATCACCGGAGCCAGCGCCGGCATCGGCCGCGCCGTCGCCCAGCTGTACGGGCGGCGTGGCGCCAACGTGGCGCTGATCGCCCGGGGGCAGGCCGGGCTGGACGGCGCCGCGCGCGATGTGCGGGACGGCGGGGGCAAGCCGCTGGCGATCCCCGCCGACGTCGCCGACCACGCCGCCCTCGACCGCGCCGCCGACCAGGCCGAGCAGCACTTCGGGCCGATCGACGTGTGGATCAACGTGGCGTTCACCTCGGTGTTCGCCCCGTTCACCGGGATCAGGCCCGAGGAGTTCAAGCGGGTCACCGAGGTGTCCTACCTCGGCTTCGTGTACGGCACGATGGTGGCGCTGTCCCGGATGAAACCCCGTGATCACGGCACCATCGTGCAGGTCGGCTCCGCGCTCGGGCTGCGCAGCATCCCGTTGCAGTCGGCGTACTGCGGCGCCAAGCACGCCATCAACGGGTTCACCGAGTCGGTCCGCTGCGAACTGCTGCACGAGCATAGCAACGTGGCCATCACGGTCGCCCAGATGCCGGCGGTGAACACGCCGCAGTTCTCCTGGGTGCTGTCCCGGCTGCCGCGGCACCCGCAGCCGGTTCCGCCGATCTACCAACCCGAGCTCGCCGCACGCGGCGTCGTCTTCGCCGCTGACCACCCGCGGCGCAAGCAGTACTGGGTCGGCGACACCACCGCCGCGACGCTCCTCGCGCAGAAGTTCGCCGCCCCGCTGCTGGACCGCTACCTCGCCCGTACCGGCTACGACTCCCAGCAGACCAGCGAACACGTCGGCCCGGACCGGCCGGACAACCTGTGGGAACCGGTCGACGGGGCGCCGGGCACCGACCACGGGGCACACGGCGCCTTCGACAGCCGGTCCCACAGCCGGAGCCCGGAACTGTGGATCTCCCAGCACGCCCGCCTAGTCGCCGGGACGGCCGCGCTCGCCGCCGGGGCAGGCGCCGTCCTGGCCGGCCTCGGGCGGCGGTGGCGATGAAGGCAACCGCGGTCCGCTGGTTCCCGCTTATCCGGTGCGGCTACGGAGTGGCTCTGCTCGGCGTCCCCGGTCTTCTCCTGCGCCTGGCGGGCCGGTCCCGGGACGGGCGGGCCCGCGATGCGGCCCGCGTGCTCGGTGCCCGGCAACTCGCCCAGGCCGCGCTCACCGCCCCCCGGCCCAGTGCCACCACGCTGGCGCTGGGAGCCGAGGTAGACCTCGCCCACGCCCTGTCGATGCTGGCACTCGCCGTTACTGACCGGCGCTGTCGCCGGCTCGGATATGCCGACGCCGTGGTGGCCACCGCCTTCGCCGCGGCCGGCGTCTTCGCCGCCCGCCGGGTCCACCCGGCGCCCGTCCTGCCACGGGCCCAGCGCCCGCTGGCCCGCGTCGTATGCCTGCGCGACACGATCGCGGCCCGGGTGGCCGCCCTGACCATTCCCCCGCCGATCCGCCACGAGCTGGGCACTCTGCCCGGCCGCGGGCTGGAGGGGTGACGCCGGCATGAGACAGGAGCTCCAGATCGAGGCACTCCAGGCTTCGGTGTACCAGATCCCGACCGACGCGCCCGAGGCTGACGGCACCCTGGCCTGGTCGAAGACCACGCTGGTGGTTGCCGAAGCCCGCGGCGGCGGCCAGCGTGGCCTGGGTTACACCTACGCGGCCGGAGCCTGCAAGCCGCTCATCGAGGGACCGTTGGCCCAGGCCGTGGCCGGCCGGAGCCCGATGGACATCACCGGAGCCTGGGAGGCCATGGTCCGGGCCATCCGCAACCTGGGCCGGCCCGGCCTGGTGTCCTGCGCGATCTCCGCGGTCGACACCGCGCTGTGGGATCTCAAGGGCCGCCTGCTCGGCCTGCCGGTGTGCCGGCTGCTCGGCGTGGCGTACCCCGAGGTGCCGATCTACGGTAGCGGCGGCTTCACCACCTACGACGAGACAGCGGCCCGCGCCCAGCTGGAACGCTGGACCGGCGAGTGGCGCATCCCCCGCGTCAAGATCAAGATCGGGGAGTCGTGGGGCACCAATCCGGAGCGGGACCTGGCCCGGATCGCGTTCGCCCGCCAGGTGATTGGCCCGGACACAGAGCTGTATGTGGACGCCAACGGCGGCTATACCCGCAAGCAGGCGATCCGCGTCGCGCACCGGATGGCCGAATCCAATGTCACCTGGTTCGAGGAACCCGTGTCCTCTGATGACCTCGACGGGCTCCGGGAGGTCCGCGACCAGGTCGAGCCCGATGTCGCCGCCGGCGAATACGGATACGACCTGGCCTACTTCGCCCGGATGGTCGAGGGCCAGGCGGTGGACTGCCTGCAAGCCGATGTGACCCGCTGCGGCGGGATCACCGAATGGCTCCGGGCCGCCGCGGTCGCCGCCGCACGCAACCTGCACGTCTCCGGGCACTGCGCGCCGAACCTGCACGCCCACGTCGCCGCCGCCGTGCCCAACCTGCGCCACCTGGAGTATTTCCACGATCACGTCCGCATCGAGGGGATGCTGCTCGACGGAGCACTGGACCCACGAGGCGGCGTGCTGCGGCCGGACCCGTCACGCCCCGGACTCGGGCTGGAACTCAAGCGCGCCGACGCCGGGAACTTCCGGGTGAGCTGACATGGCCCGGCAGTCAGACGGCGCCGATCCGGATGCCATCCAGCGCCGCATCCGGCAGCTCCGAACCGGGTTGCTGGGAGGGCGGGGACCGGATGCGAGCCCGGCCGAGATCGCCCGGTGGCAGCGTGACCGTCCGCTGCTCGGCGCCCGGCCGGCCTCAGCCGAACGCCAGGAGGTGGCCGACCAGGCCATCTTCGCCCGCGGCGACCCCGACGCGCTAGGGCACCTCATCGCGCGCCGCCGCGCCCGGCTGTCGGCATCCCTGGCCGCGCTCACCGGCAAGCTGCGCGATCGCCGCGCCAGCGCCGGTGCCGTGCTCCGGCTCGTCAGGCCGGTCGCGGCCGCCGCCGTGACAGGAGCCGCTATCACCGTGGCCGCCAGAACCGCGCTGCACCGCCGCCACGGCGGCAGGTCTACGGCGAGTTCCCCGACGAGGTGATCCTCCGGACGCCGACAGCCGGTCGGCGGGCTGAACCGGGCCGGGCGGGACCGGGCACCACGATCGCCCGCGGCGGGCCCGGCTGGCCGCCTTCCGGCCCGTCCAGCGGTGAGCCGAGCGGACGGTCCGGGCCATACGCGGCAAACAGGCGCTGCCCACTACGGCAGCATCCGATCGCCAGCCGCCCAGGGCGTAGCCGCGCGCGAGGCGTGCACGTTGGCCGAACCAGCAGATCGTGCCTGGCGGTGCCAGCCTGGCGGTGCCAGCCTGGCGGCGTGGCTGCCCGCTTCCCGGCACGATGGGCCAGGTGGCCGGATTGGGCTGTCGCGGACCTCGCCCTGGCCAGCCCGGCGGATCCGGGCTGGCCAGGCCCGCGCGGCTCGTGAGAGGCACAGGGCCGACGGTGAGCCGGTTCGTACAGCATCACCTGGAGCCCCAGCAGCCGCGGCTGTTAAGCCTGCCGGAAACGGGCATGCGCCTGCGGGAAACGGGTATCCGGCGGACGCGCTCAGGCCGCCGTCGTATCTGATCGAACTGGCGTCGAGCAGGTGGACGGACAAGTACCGCTATCCGAAGGAACATCAAGGTGCCTAAGCGACTCAGGGGAAACGACGAGCGCGGGCGATGTTTGACCTTGCAGGCTAGTGGCCATTGTGCAGGTATCTGGCCGTGCGCTGATCGCGTGCAATTTCATCACGGTGTCTGTGTTGCTGGAATTTCTATAGGTAATTTTTGTGGCGGTTGCCCGCTCGATGCCGCTGGCGGGGCTGCTGTCAATGTCCGCCGTGAGCGGGAGTGCAAATACAACGGCACTCCCCCGAACCCGCCCTGTCGGCGCCAGCGCCTTGTGCGCCCGACTCGGCGATGTGACGCGAGCAGCTGAGCTTGCGGGGATAACGTACGGCTGTGCTCGATTGGGATCACAACGCCTATTACCACCGGCTGCTGCTCCGCCAGATGCCGCAGCCCTGCCGGCGGGTGCTGGATGTCGGCTGCGGCGCCGGGGCGTTCGCGGCCCGGCTCGCCCAGCGGAGCGAACAGGTCGACGCCCTTGATCGCTCCGCCAAGATGATCGAGGAGGCGAAGCGCCGCACCCCTGGCAACGTGAACTGCGTTCTCGCTGACGTCCTAACCGATCCGCTGCCGGGCAAGGGCTACGATGCGGTCTTCTCGATCAGCGCGCTGCACCACATGCCATTGCAGGACGTACTTCCGGTGCTCGCCGCCGCCCTGCGGCCCGGAGGGATCCTTGCCGCCGTCGCGCTGCCCCGCTTGGACCTGCACCGGGAATGGCCTGTCGAGATCGCCGCGGCAGCCGGACATCGCCTGCTTGGCGCGATGTTCCTCACGACAAGGCTGCTGGGAGGCAGTAACGGGTTCGCGAAGGATTCCGCGCACGCGATCATGCCCGTGGTCATGGATCCGCCGCTGACCACCCGGGAGGCCGCCCGCCAGGCCGCCACGGTACTGCCCGGTGTCCGGGTGCGACGGCTCCTCTTCTGGCGTTACCTTCTGATCTGGCAGAAGCCGGTCTCCCAGCTAGCCGGCAAGCGAGGCTCAGGGCCTCGGGAGGGCAGGCCCGCCAGCTGCGATGGCCGGAAATTACGCAAGACACGACCAGCGGCCGACATCGGCAAAGCCAGCAGCCGCAGGACCACAGCCCCGCAAGCGGAACCGCGCCGCCATCAGGTGCCCAGCCCGCGCCTGCATGACCAGTTACCTGCGGAATCTGGCCAACTACCGTGCAAAGTCACGCGATGCCGCCGGGTTCGGGCGCGCACCTGGACGGCCCGCGGGGGCGTCATCGGCGCACGTGCTGGTTGATAGCCCGGCTGGACGCGGCATTCGGGACAGACGGTTCATCTGCGTTATGGGTGAGGAGCGGAGCCGGGGCTCACAACGCGGGCCGTCATGGCCGCCGGGCCGCCATAGCGGCGGCCGTGCCGTCGCGTCCCAGGCACGGAACGTACGGGATGATCCCCTTCAGGTATGCCTCCACCTGGATCTCCACAGGTAGCCCGCGAGCGTCGAACGGCAGCCCGTTCACCTCGATGAACCAGATCATCGGGTTGTCGTCGATCCGCTCGGCCCGCAGGAACTCCGGCGTCGCCCAGGTCATCTTCAGCATGTCGCGTATCTGCTTGGCCTTCTGACCCAGCGTTGACTTGCTGAGTCCGAACGCGCCGGCCAGGTCGTCATGGGTGACGTACGGCTCGGCGGACCGGTCGAAAAGGAAGTTGACCTGCCCGAGCGCCCACACCACGCCGCCGGCCCACGTCGCGGCTCGGCCGGACTGCAACGGCGACGGCCGCTTGCGCGCTAGCTTCGCGACCACCTGCCTGGCAAGGATGGCGTACTCCTCATCAAGAAGGTCAGCGCACACCTTGTCCGTCAACGCGATGACCTGTTCCGCGGCCGGCCTCATCGCAGCCGGAATGCGCACATCCCCCAGATCCGCCATGAGAAGGCACTATTTCATATCCGGGCCGGCAGAATGACGGTTTTGGTCTCGTGCGAGGCACCGGATGCAAGAGGATGAGCGCGTGGCCACGCAAGACCCTGGGCGTATCCCGCGCGAGGTTCATGGAGGGGCAGCGCTGAGTAGCGAACTGGCGGAGCGAGTGGCGGAGTTCCGGCAAATCGGCGTGACCGGGCACGCTGACTGGCCCGGCATGTCGTGTTCGGGGCTGTGGACTACGCGCGGAGCCTGGGCTTCGAGCCGCGTCCCGGCTTCGCCAGGGGTGCCGCGCTTCTCGGGGACTGGGAAGCGGGCAGCAGCGACGTGACGTTCCGCCGTCGCAACGCGCGGTGAAGCATGCGCCGGGCGCGGCGTTAACTGGCCGCCCGTACGGGCGGCAGGCCGAATACGGCAACACGCTCTGACCGAAGCGGGTCATCGCCTGGATCCGGGTCCGGCCAGCGCGAGCACTAGCGGCGAGCTGGCGGTGGCGGGCCCGGCTGTCCCCTGGTTCGCGCGGGCATGCCGCCAGGCCAAGCCGGCCGTCGGCCCATGCGGGAACAGGCAGGCAGTCCCGTCCGCGCCCCGCGGGCAGCATGGGAGCCTCAGGGGGCCTAAAGCGGCCTACCCGGGCGGGCTGCCCATTCACTTGCCGGACAAAAACCCGGTTGTTCACGGTTTGCGGGCGACGCCGCAGAATTCATCGACTTCGGGATGCTGCCCGCCGGGCGGGCTGGGGCCGGGGCGCCAGCGGGAGCACGAGACCACGCCGGGTTCCAGCAATTCCAGCCCGTCAAAGAACCGGGCGATCTGCCCTGGGGTGCGCAGCGTCATCGGCGGCGTGCCGACCTTGTTCCAGTGGGCCACCGCGTCTTCCATGGCCGCGCCGCTGATGGCGCTGGTGGAGTGGTTGACGACAAGGTAGCTCCCCGGCGCCAGTGCCGTCATCAGCTGCCGAACGATGGCGTATGCCTGGTCAGTGTCGGAAATGTGATGCAGGACACCCAGCAGCATCAGCGCCACTGGCCGAGTGAGGTCGAGGGTCCGCGCCGCCTGGGAGAGGATCGCGTCTGGCTCGCGCAGGTCGCCGTTGACGTAGTCGCAGGCACCTTCGGGGCTGCTGGTGAGCAGCGCGCGGGCGTGCGCCAGCACCATCGGGTCGTTGTCGGCGTATACGATCCGCGCCTGGGGGGCTGCCCGCTGGGCCACCTCGTGCGTGTTGTCCGCGGTCGGCAGCCCGGTGCCGATGTCAAGGAACTGGCGGATACCCGCCTCGCCGGCCAGGTACCGGACCGCCCGCCCCAGGAAGGCCCGGTCCGCCCTGGCCTGGGTCACGATGATGGGCAGCATCGCAGCCACCCTGTCGCCCGCCTGCCGGTCGACGGCGAAGTGGTCCTTGCCGCCTAGCCAGTAGTTCCAGATCCGGGCCGAATGCGACACGGTCACGTCGAACCCAAGGTCCGGCTCAGCGGCGCTGGTGTCCTCTGCCACCACGCATCACCTCCGTCACCGCGGCGTGCTGGCCGCTGCGGATCCTCGCGGACGTCTTGCTCATGCCGCCGGCAACGTAGCCGCCTGGCGCCTGCCGGCCCGGCAACGCCCGACCGGTGGCCTCGTCCAGATCTACCGTAGCGTTCTCCGCGGGCCGCTGGCTTCCCGTGCGGCCCGTTGTCCGGCGGCCCGTTGTCCGGCGACGCTGTCAGGCGGCGCTGTCAGGCGGCGGCGCTGAAGGCGGGCAGATAGCCGTCCGCCTGGCCGGTGGCAGTGGGGTGGTAGGAGCTGTCAATCGGGATGGTGAGAGAGTTGAGCCAGCCAGAGCCGTCGCACAGCTCATGACCGGAGAACTCCGGCCGCGGGTCGGCGAACACGGCGCCGTTGCTCGCGGCGGCGGCCGCGAGAATGCCGTCGAGGTCGTTGATGCCGGCGTCGATGGCCTGGTGGTCGCCCTTGCTCAGGCCGATGCAGATCGGCACGCTGAGGTCGTAGAAGTCGGGGTACCCGACGACGACGACCCGGGCCGACGGGGCATCGGCGTGAATGTCGGAAAGGAGCGTGGCGAGCTTCCCGGGAAGCGTCGCGTTGATGCTCGCCTCGGCCGCGGCGATGTCGCTCTCGCAGGTGCTAGTGGACGAAAGGATGCAGGTCTCCATGATCGAGGCAAAGCCCGCGTCGTTGCCGCCGATCGTGAAGCTGACCAGCGTGGTCGATGGGCTGAGCGATGAGAGCTGGCTGCTGATGACGTCGGGGACCGTGGCACCCGAGCACGCGGCGAACGTGAACGAGGTAACCGAGTTGGCCGCCGCCCACAGCGCCGGGTAGGCGTTGGGGCTGCGGTCGCAGGAGCCGCTTGCGGGGTAGTAGCTGCCGGCCCCTACGCCGGACGAATAGGAGTCGCCAAGGGCTACATAATTGATGACGGCGGCGGCCTTCGCGGGCATTGCCGTTCCGGCGAGAGCCGCGGCGAGTGCTGTGCTGATACTCAGGATGCCAACGGTGAGCATGCGTGATGGGCGCATGGATTTCCCTTCAGCGGGGGGCTCCGAAAGACAGTTGCACGCGCGCTTACCATTGTTGTAACACCGGTTACCGGCGAGTAGAAGTGGCAGGGCGGCAAAATATCAGACGTCGTTAATGTCAATGCCGTGTTCACCTGCCGGCCGCGGTGGGTCCCGGTGCCGGTTGGCGTGCTTTGATCGTGATTACGGCTTCCGCGGACGCGGCGGCCGTCGACGGGGCTGCCGCCGGGGCGTGCGGGGCCGGTCTCGGAGGTTCTCCCGCGCCGCCCGGCATGGGCGACGCCGCCGGCCGGCCAGCCCGTGCGAGCGCACTTGCCGCCGGTCACACCGGGGATCAGCCCTGGCTGCCTGGCGGACAGGGAACCGTGGCCTTGAACTCCGGGTGAGCACCGGGAGCCGGATCGGTGAACCGGCATCCGAACAGCGGTGATGCGAGCGCCCTCGGATCGAGGATGTTGTCGCCGGCGGGCCGCCTTCCGGTGTCGATCCACGACACGAGGGCGGAGAACGCGGACGACAGCTCGCTGTTCGTGTAACCGCAGTGCGTGACCTCGCGGATAGCCCGGCCTACGAACAGGTCACCCTGGCCGTGCGCCACCATCATGGCGTCGTACTGCTGGTCCATGGAGAACGGAACGAACAGGTCTCCGATCCCGTGGACCGACAGCACCGGGATGCCCGGGTCGCCGTGGATCGCCGGCAGCTCCGCGGGCGACAGAGCATCGGCCGAGGAGGTGGCCGTGACCGGTACCCGCAGCACGGCGCGGTTGAGCGCGATCTCCTGCGGTAGGTCTCTCAGCGGCTGGTCGCTGAACGTGTAGAAGGTCTTCTCGTTGCCGGCCACGCTCCCGTTGGCGAAGCCGAGGGTGCCGCCGTTGAGCCCGGGGTAGAGGCCGAACAGGAACGGGACGCGGGTGAGCGGAGCGAACCCGAAACTGTCCCAGTAATCGACAGCGCTGGCGAAACCGGGACGGGTACCGCCGGATAGCTGCTCGACGGTGTCGGCCCACAGCGTCCCGGTCCTGGTCAGATCAGTGGTGAACGTCTGTCCGCCCGTGGCCGGGTCGGGGGTGATCCCGAGAGCGGGCAACTCGGACTGCACCGTGGACTGGTACGCGGACGCGTACGCCTGCCCGGCCGCGAGGGTCGCCGGGTAGCTGATCGTCGTTCCGGTGAGGCCTGCTGCCGTGACGTTGACGCCCAGGTAGTAGTCGAACAGATCGTTGCCTGCCAGCACCCCGCAGTATGGCATGGCGCCGGCGAAGTCGCCCTTGTACGCCTCGATCTCGGCCACTGTGACCTCGCCGCCCATCGACAGACCGCTCATGATCACCTGCCGGGCGTGCAGTCCGGTGATCGACGGGAACGCCTTCAGCAGGTCGTGGGTGTCCACGACGCCGTCACCGGGGTCGTACCCGTTGATCGCGTAGCTCGACGCGGCCCAGGCGAACCCGTTGTCGACGAAGTACTGGCGTAGCTGGGGATCATCGACCCACACCACGTCGCCGGTGCCCCGGTACCCGTGGGCGAACATCACCAGGGTTCCGTTCCAGTTGGGCGGAACCTCGATCCGGTAGGCGGCGCCATCGCTGGCGATACCCGTCCAGACCCGGGACAGTTGGCCGCTGCCGTTCTCGATTGGGCTGAACGGCGCGGTGTAGGCCGCACCGTTGAATTCGCACGCCGGGTCGGCGATCTGGACGCCAGGGACCACGGTGCTTGGCGTGGTGACGCAGCTACTTGGGCTGAACGCCGTCCCGTCGGCCCGGGCGGGCCCCGGCCCGGCGGCGAGCGATCCGAGGAACAGCAGGCCGCCTGCGGCGAGCCCGACGATGAGACGGCGTAGGTGAGAGCGAGCCGGCATCGGCTTTCCTCCCGGGAACGGCAGTGCGCTGCCCGTAGCTTGCTCTCGTGTTTTACCGGCTTCAAGTACGAAAGTGTAACTTTTTCATTTGTTATGTGACATCGTGGATTTATCGTATGGATCCGCTTGCCCGGCGAATGCGGAGATTAGCGGGTACCGACGCGGCGCCGCGGGCATCTCCGACGGCAAGGCCTCGCTAGGGCCGGGGCGGGGCCGGGGCGGGCAAGTCGCGGAGGCCGCCCGGGGTCAGCACGTAGCCGGGGGCGACGGTGCCGGGATCGCGGAGCACCAGGTCCACCAGGGCGGACCCGGCCAGTTCGGGGGTCAGCGGCTCTCCCATGCCGCCCAGGTACTCATTCTCCGTCTTGCCGGTACGGGCCGCGTATGCCTGGATCCCTGCCTTGCCCACGTCGCCGAACGGCGTCATCGTGGGCAGCACCGCCGTAACGGTGATGCCGAGGCCGGCCCGGTGCGACTCCTCGGCCGCGTACGCGGCGATGAACCGCTGGGCGGCCTTCGCGCCCGCGTACCCGCCGCTGGCCGGCGACCCGAAGATGGCCGCGCCGCTGGAGATCACGATGACCCGGCCGCCCGGCCGCATCGGCGCGAGCAGCGCCGCCTTCAGCCAGCCGAACGCGATCTTGACGTCGGCATGCCAGGGTACGGAGAACGTCTCCCAGGTCTGCTCGTGCAGCGGCAGACCTATCGGGATCGCGCCCGCGGCCAGGACGAGGATCTCTGGCTGGTAGCGGCCGAGTAGCTCGCTGGCCACCTCCTCACGCGTCGCATCCGCGACTTCAGCGCGGATGCCCGCGCTGTCGGCGGTTAGCTCGGCGAGTGCTGACGGATCCCTGGCGACCGCGATCACCGGTGCGCCGGCCTTGTCGAGCGCCAGCGCGATGCCGCGCCCCAGCCCCCTGCTCGCGCCGACGACCAGCGCGGTCCTGCCTGTCAGGTTGGTCATTGACCTTTCCCTTCTCGTTTCGCCGGCCCTGTTCAGGCGGCCGCCGCCGCTGCCGCCAGCGAGGCGAACCGCTCTTCGAGAGCTTTCGCCGCTCCGCTCCGCCAGGCGTCGGACACCGTCTCCGCCAGCGGGTCGGGGAAGATGTCCTCCTCGTCGCGCTCGACGCCGCCGAAGATGGCCTGCGCCACGGCCTGCGGGGTCGCCTTCGAGACCGCGAAGTCCCTGGTCATATCGGTATCCGTGGGACCGGTCAGCACGGCGTGCACCCGGATGCCCCGCGCGGCCAGCAGGCTGCGCAGCGACTGAGTCAGGTTGAACGCGGCCGCCTTCGAGAGGGAGTAGGCCGGGATCACCGGCAGCGGGGCGAGGGCGTTCAGCGACAGGTTGTTGACGATGACGCCACGGGACCGGGACAGCTGGGGCAGGAATGCCTGGATGACCTCGTAGGGGCCGAAGAGGTTCACCGCGAGCTGCCTCTCGAGCGCCGACCGGTCGGTCAGATCGTCGTAAAGAGCGATGCCGGCGTTGTTGACGAGAATGTCGAGCGACTTGACCGTGTCCGCGGCCGCCCGGATCGCCGCCGGGTCTGTCACGTCAAAGGCCAGTGGCGTGACCCGTTCGTCGGAGTGCGTCAAGGTGCCGCGCGTGCTGGCGTACACCCGATGCGCGCCGCGCAGCAGTGCCTCCTCGACCAGCGCCCGTCCGATGCCCCGGTTGGCCCCGGTCACCAGGATCGTCTTTCCGGTGATCTTTGTCATGATGACGTTTCCCTTCTCCAATCCGCGCTTGCGGAACTGTTCCAGTGCGGGCATCCGGCGATGCCCGGCTACCTAGAACCGATCCGGCCCGCCGCCAGAACTCACCGCCCGGACTCACCGCCCGGATTCGTCGGCTGGGAAGAGCGCCCATCACCGGTGAGTTCTGCCGCCGGAAGGGATCTGTACAGGTAGGTGCGGGCAACGGCCGTCCGTCCCCTTCGCGAGGGACGACACAGAACGGAGTCGCGGATGCCAACAATGGTGCGATCCGATCCGGGCAGCGAGGAGTTCGCGGCGCTCACCGGCCAGTTCCGGCCAGAACTGCTGGCCCACTGCTACCGGATGCTCGGCTCCGTTCAGGATGCCGAGGACCAGGTACAGGAGACGCTGCTGCGAGCCTGGCGCAGCCATGAAAGCTTCGAGGGCCGCTCCTCGCTGCGGACATGGCTGTATCGGATCGCGACCAACTCCTGCCTGCGCGCTATGGAGAACCGGGAACGCCGCCCGCTACCCTCCGGGCTCGGCGCACCGGGCGGCGAGCCGGCGGGCTCAATCGCCCCGCCGGCGTTCGAGGTGCCCTGGCTGGAGCCGTTCCCAGATGCGCTGCTTCGGCCCGAGTCCGCCGATCCCGCCGCCGTCGCGGCGGCCCGGTCAGGCCTGCGGCTGGCCCTGATCGCCGCGCTTCAGCGGCTGCCCGCCAGGCAGCGCACGGTGCTGATTCTGCGTGATGTCCTTGGCTGGCGGGCCGCCGAGGCCGCGGAGCTGCTCGGCGTTAGCGCGACCGCGGTCAACAGCGCGCTGCAACGGGCTAGGGAACAGCTCAGGCAGCCGGTTCCGGTGGCCGACGAGATCCGGGAGCCGTCCAGCCAGGCGGACCAGACGATACTCGACCGGTATGCGGCTGCCATCGAGAACGCCAACGTCGCCGCGCTCGTCGAACTGCTGCATGAGGACGCCACCTTTGAGATGCCGCCGATGCTCACATGGTTCCGCGGGCGGGAGAACATCGGCCTGTTCCTCGCTACCCGGGTGCTGACCAGGCCTGGCGCCTTCACCCTGGTCCCGGTTGCGGCAAACGGCCAGCCCGCGTTCGCTATCTACCGCCACGCCGAAGACGGCACCCGACGCGCCTACTGCGTTCAGGTCCTCACCCTGCGCGAGTCACGCGTGGCCGGCGTTGTCGCCTTCCTCGACCCCGGCCTGTTCCCGGCCTTCGGCCAGCCATCCGAGCTGCCCGCCCCGGGCGCGCCCTTGGCGCCAGGCCAGTGACCGCCTCCGCAGTCGTGGCTTGGCCTGGTCTGGCGCACCGCCGCTGACCCAGGCGATCGGTTACGCCGACGTGGTACTGGGCGCTGTCACCGCGCCATTGCTGTCCCATCCCACCCCTGCCATGCCTGGAACCTCCGCAGGCTCCTAGAACACGCCGAGGAGCCCCTCGGCATCCTTCACGAGGGCGTCCTTGTCCCGGATGTGGCCGGCGTCGGCCACATCCGGGACAGCCGGGCTGCGCGGCTCCATGCCGCGGCGCCGCCGCGGTTGCCGTCGGCGCCGCGTCCAATCGTCCTCGGAACCGGCGCCTGCAAACCGGGAGGGGACGGACAGCCGGGAGGGGACGGACAGTGGACCGTCCGTGGACGGGCGGGGCAAGACTATGGAGCCGCCTCGTCAACCATCAGACGCGGGTTCCCCGTGGACCGTCGCTACGAGCAGGAGCCAGGTAATGCTAATGCGTATTCCGAACGTCGGCAGAACGTCCAGGCGGTGGCTGCCCTTGGCGGTGTCCCCGGGCGCTCGCCATTAGCTTGCTGGCTAGCTTGCTGGCTGCCATGTGCGTCGCCCGGCACCGCGGCCGGATGGACGCAGGCCCGGTTCGGCACGCCGATCGCATTCGCGTTGCCGACCTTGACGGCGCGGCTCGTTCTCCTGTGCCTGGCATGCACGGCAGCCGAGCAGGGCATCCCGATCCGCCTGTCGCCGGATTCGTCCCGCGGTTGCGCCGAAATGGCGTACGCCGCCTGCGGTTGCTCCGGACATGCTGACAGAACCCGACAGAACCTGACAGAAACGCGGTGGTGACAATGGACGACGGCCTGCCGCCCCTGCTGCGGGGCCTGCTCGCGGCGGTGGGCGACCATCCGGACGACGTGGCGCTGCGCCTGCATACCGCCGAGCTATTGCTCGAACACCGGCATCCGGCTGCTGCCGCGGCGCAGGCCTCGGCGGTCCTCGAGCGCGATCCGCGCAACGGCGAGGCTCGTCGCCTGCTGGTACGGGCCGCCGGCCTGCTGGCCGAAGAGGGCTCGCCGGCCGCGCGGCCCGAAACGGGCGGCCCGGACAGGACGCGGGCATCGCAGGACCCGCGCCAGGCCGAGGCGGTAAGCGACGGTCACGGCAGCCCGCCGGGCGGCTTCGACTGGCGGGCCGCCGAGGAGGAGGTGCACGGCATCGTCGAGCCGGCATTCGTGGACGGCACCGACGGCCGGGCCGCCGACGGGGAAACCGACCCCGACGTCAAGCGCTCTGAGATACGGCTGGCGGACGTGGGCGGCATGGAAGAGGTCAAGCGCCGCCTGGACATGACGTTCCTGACCCCCATGCGCAATCCGGAACTGCGCCGGCTGTACGGCCGGAGCCTGCCCGGCGGCCTGCTGCTGTACGGGCCGCCTGGGTGCGGCAAGACGTTCCTGGCCAAGGCGGTCGCCGGGGAACTCGGGGCGAACTTCTACGCCGTCTCGCTGGCCGATGTCCTGGACATGTACACCGGCGCGAGCGAGCGCAACATGCGCGCGGTGTTCGAAACGGCGCGGCGTAACGCGCCTTGCCTGCTGTTCCTCGACGAGGTTGACGCCCTGGGCCAGAAACGTGAGCACCTGCGGAACAGCGCCGGGATGCGCGGCGCCGTCAACCAGCTGCTCACCGAGATGGACTCGGTCAAGAGCAACAACGACGGGGTCTTCGTGCTCGGCGCGACCAATCACCCCTGGGACGTGGACACCGCGCTGCTGCGCCCGGGCCGCTTCGACCGGATGCTGCTGGTCGTCCCGCCGGATCCCCCCGCCAGGGAGGCGATCCTCCGTTACCACCTGCGCGACCGGCCGCTGGAGGGGATCGACCTCGGCAAGCTGGTCCGCAAGTCCGAGCACTTCTCCGGCGCGGACCTGGCGCACCTGTGTGACA
>Ga0209061_1002776_pt1 | contig 20817 bp, 18 predicted proteins | sample Coa_R1_10_FD_187157 | JGI IMG/M metagenome (GOLD analysis project Ga0209061, IMG submission 187157) | Surface soil microbial communities from Centralia Pennsylvania, which are recovering from an underground coalmine fire - Coalmine... | ecosystem: Environmental > Terrestrial > Soil >...
AGCCGGACCGGCTGCGCACCTTCTACAACACCGTGCGGCTGCACGAGGGCATCGGCTACGTCACCCCCGACGACGAGCACCACGGCCGCGGCCAGGCCATCCGCGCCGCCCGCCGCGCCGGGCTCAACGCCGCGCACCAGGCCCGGTTGCGGCCCGCCGCGCCATACGAGAGGATCACCCATGAGCCCCCGCCGGTGGCCGGGTATTACACTCCGGAACTGGCGCATTTTGTCAGACACACCTCACCCGGATCACCGGCCGCTGACGGCCCCTCTTGCGGGCCAGGTGCTCCAGCATCGGCTGATAGACCGCCCGCCCGCCGTGCACCACCCGCACCAGGTCCCCGCCGAGCGCGACGCCGTTCAGCTCGTGGAACCGGTAACAGGAGGTCACCGCCCGCAGCCGGGTGCTGATCGTCGACTCGGCGAACCGCGCGGGCCGCGGCCCGATCGAGACCACCTGCGGGCCGTCCCCGCTGCGCAGCCAGGCCAGGAATCCGCTCACGTCGGCCAGCGTCAGCGCATCCCACGCCAGGCCGAACACCGCAAGGTAGGTCCACCACAACGCCAGCGCCCGGGCATAAGACTTCACCGTGTTCGGCGACGTGCCCTGCACCCGCAGGAACTCCAGGAACTCCTCCCTCGGCCCGACCACGCCAAGGTCCGGGCCGAGCACCGTCCAGGTCGCCTCGCCGCCAGGCAGTACCACCCGTTGCGTCCAGCACCCCTGATCAACTACTGTCACAGTCGTAACCTAGCGACTGCGGATAACCCGGCCGCGACGGACACGCCGACCACCCAGAACTTCTCTCACCTGCCGTGGCGGACGGCTCGCCGGTAACCCCGGATAACCGAGGTACTTTCCAGCGTAACCAGCTCGATCCCGCTGTCCTTGAGCTGACGGCCCAGCTTGCCGACCGCGCCCATCCGCGCCTTGACCGTCCAGACCGTGCTTTGCCGGGCGCCGGGCCGGGACGGGTGCGGCAGCCGGGTGCACACCATCCCGGAGTCTTTCGCCACGTCGATCGCGGCCACCCGCTCGTGCACCCGCTCGTGTTCCTCGTCATCGATCACCTGCGGTCTGCTCACCGCGGCCTCCTATGCTTGACCCGCAGGGATAACGGCGGGCTGCCCGGGGGTCCCGGTCGGCGGGCACTCAGCCCGGAATACTGACCGGCGTGCTCGAGGCAACAATGCGCGACCCTCAGGTCAAGGCCCCAGCGCCAGGCTTCAGGACGGGTTCGCAACCCAAGGAGCGCCGGCGTCACGGGCAGCCCGCACCAACCGTCCCACCCCGAAGCTCGCTGCGCAGCACGAACATCAGCAGTAACGCGGCAGCGGCCCCAGCCCGCCAGGACCCGCACCGGCCCGGATTTTCACGCGACGCGTCCATCCCCCCCGGATGGGATGGCTTCAGGGATGAATCATCGAGGTCAGGGACAAGCCGTAGCTGCCGGGCGGCATACTGGCAGGGTCAGGCACTATTGCGGGTATTCTGGCCTGCGGCGACGTCGAACGCGACACCGGTGATGTAGCGCGCGCGAGGGGACACAAGAAACAGGACTGCCTCTGACACGTCCTCCGGTTCAACCCATGGCACCGGCATCTCATTCAGGCTGAGGAACACCTCTTTGACGTCGTCGATCGTCGGCGCCTCAAGGTCAGGGCGGAATACCGCGTAGCAGGCGTCGTTGTGAATGAGGTTTGTGTTGACGGCGGAGGGAGACACGGCGTTGCAGGTGATGCCGCGCTTGGCGAATTCCATGGCCGTCGACTTCACCAGCCCGATCACGCCCCATTTTGACGCACAGTAGTGCGCCAGGTGCCGTTCGCCCATGCGCCCGGCGCCTGATGCGGTCGCGACGATGCGGCCGTACTGCTGCTGGAGCATCGGGGGAAGCACGGCGCGGATGGAGTTCGCCACGCCTGTCAGGTTAATGTCGATCGTCTCCTGCCAGATCTCCGAGGTCATCTCGTCGAGCCCGGCAAGGGTCATGATGCCGGCATTCGCCACCAGGACGTCCACCTTGCCGAACTCCGCGAGCGCGTTCCCGACGACGCCCTGCATTTGCTCCAGCCGACGTACATCCGCCTGGACAGTCAGGCAGCGCCCGCCGGCCTTTCCCACGAGTTCCGCCGTGTAATGGAGGTCGTCGATGGTGGCCATCGCATATGGCGCGGTGCTTACCGGGCCGGCGATGTCGCACGCCACAATGTTTGCGCCCGCCCGGGCCAGGGTGACGGCGTGGGAGCGGCCTTGGCCTCGTGCCGCGCCAGTGATGATTGCGACCTGGCCGTCTAGTTCGCCCATTCCGTCCTCCTCAGTTGTCTGACCGGACACTCTGTTCAGTATGTTGCTCGGCCACCCGAAAGGTCGAAGGTGAATCCTGTGGTGAAGCTAGCAGCTGGGGAGATAATCCAGGCTATCAACTCGGCGGCTTCCTGCAGTGTTCCGATCCGGCCCATAGGAATCCGTGTGGTCATATAATTGACCTGCTCCTCTGGCATCATTTCGACCAGATCAGTCCTGATCACCGCAGGGGCCAGCGCATTCACCGTGATTCCGTCCTGCGCGTACTCCTTGCCCATAGACTTAACCATCCCGATAAGTCCCGCCTTGCTTGCCGAATAGGAAACCATCCCTGCATTGCCCTCCTTGCCGGCGATCGACGCAATATGGAGGAGTCGTCCATAATGTTGGCTCACGAATACTGGCAGTATAGACTTGGAGACGACTAGTGCCCCGCGCAAGTTCACAGCGAGCACACGGTCAAAATCGTCGAGTTCGACTTCGTGGCTGCGGATATTAGTGGTGCCTGTTATGCCTGCGCAGTTGACCAGGCTATGACAGTAGCCCCAGCGGTCGAGTGTGGCTTGTACCGCTTGGCGGATCGACGGCGGATTCGTCACGTCGGCTACCAGCGGAATCACCGATCGGGCCTCAGGATCGAGTTCCCGGGATGTCCGTACCACCGCGGCCTCATTGCGATCGACGCATACCACGCGCGCTCCCCGCTGGAGGAGCAGTCCTGCCGCGGCGCGTCCGATTCCCGATGCCCCTCCCACAACGATCACGACCTGGGGCTGCCGGTTCAGGCCGGTGATGCTGTCTGCCGAAGGCGAACTAGCGCGCATACTGCTTGAGTTAGGCATTGCCGTCCCCCTGGTGATCACGTGATTTTTTCGCTGGAGAGCCGCCCGGACGCTTTAGCCCGTTCCGGCGCCGGACGACATCGGTAGCCCGCCGCAGCTGCTCAAACAGCCGGTCTGCCTCATCGCGCGTCTCGGAATCCACGCAGAACGATAGAGGCTTGCGGGCAATTGCGTTTGGCAGCACGCCTTGCTTGTGCAAGAGGTACTTCTCGATCAGCACAAAGGAATCTAGGGTAGGCTGCAAGGCGATAAGGCCGATGAGAGGCCCAGCGATCTCATATGCTGACACGAAGTCGCCACCTGTCAATGCTCCCCACATAGTCACCAGCGCCCAGCATAGATCTGCACCGGGCATGGTGCCGACGATTCCTCGCCGGTAACTATCGATCAGTGCGATGCCACCCGTTCCGTCGAAGACTCTGGCCTGACCAGAAGTGGCGATCCGTAGCGCAGTTAGCCTCGGTCCGAGGGGAACGGCTTCCGGCTTGAACAGGACGCGCTCGGGGTAGTCAGTGAATAGGCCGACCAGCAGCTCGATTGACAATGGGCGCCCGACATAGCCACTAGCGTCCTGGATGACAAGAGGTATGCTCGTGGCCTCAAGAATCGCTGTGTAATACTCTTTGACGGCGATCTCTGGCAGTGTGACAGCGATGGGGGGAATTGCCATCAGTGCCGCGGCGCCAGCTTCCTCGCTGGCCATGGCAAGTTGCACGGCTTGCCTGGTGCTCTCCGCCCCTACGCTGATGACCGCAGGGAGGCCATGCTCGACGGCCGCGGTGCACGTCACCGTGGCGACGTCGACACGTTCGCGACTAGAGAGGCGGAGTATCTCGGATACCATGCCGAAGGTGAAGCCGTCGACACCTTGTGCTGCCATCCAGTCAAGCTCGGCCCGCAGTGCGCTGAGATCTACGCTCTCGTCTTCTTGAAATGGGGTCTGGAGAACTGGGAGTACGCCGCGTAGCTCGTTGACATCAATCATTGCAATATCTCTGTCTTAGAATGTACTGCAGACCGGCCAAGCCAGTATCTGCTGTCATGTGGTCTTATCCCTTTCCGGGCTTGCCGCGAAAAGGCCCGGGTCCATCTTGACGAGATCGGGCGCGAAGCGCATGCTGCAGCCGGCTGCTGCCTGCAACTGGGTCGGGCTGATTCCTGGCGCAATCTCCGTCACCACCAGGCCATCCCTGTCGAGTTCCAGCACGGCGCGTTCAGTTATCCAGGTGACGCGCTGCCCCCGCTTGATGCAAAGGGGGCCGGACAAGGTAGGCGGGTAGACTCTGTCTACAAATTTCTGATGACGGCCCTCACGGTCGACCACGAGATGCCCGTCCCGGCACGAAACGCGCAATCCTCCGGCGGTGAACGTGCCGCAGAAGATGATTCTGGGCACTCGGGTGGTAATGTCGATGAAGCCACCGCAGCCGGTGAGCAGGCCATTCGGTCGGTGATTGTTGACCGATCCGGTACCGTCGGCTTGGCCAAATCCAAGGCAAGCCGCGGTGAATGAACCGCCCTCCAAGTAATCAAACCAGGATGGCATGTCGAGCAGGGCGTCTGGCGCGAGAGAGGTGCCGAACATATTTCCGGGCAGCGGGACACCTCCGATCGCGCCTTGTTCGACGAAGAAGTGGATGTAGTCGCCCGGGGTCTCCTGGGCCTTAAAGAGCGGGAGATGGGCTGCCATGCCGTAGCCCAGATTGACGCGATCTCCGGGCCGGATCTCCTGAGCGGCCCGCCGGACGATGACCTGCACAGCCGGGGAAAGCCCGGCGGAAGCGGGCATGCATTCCGCCAGGGACACATCATGGCTGCATAGCTCGGGCCGGAACGGCTCTCCCAGCAGTTGTTCTTGCTCCGGGTCGACCACGATCACATCGATGAGCGCGCCGGGGACGCGCACCGCATGGGGGCTTATCGCTCCGGTGCGAACCGTTCGCTGTACTTCGGCTACGACAAGGCCGTCGGCCGCCTTGGCGGCCTGGGCCATCGCGAGCATTCCCTGCGATGATGCCTCGTGTTCCAGGCTCAGGTTGCCCCGGTCATCCGCGGTGGTCCCTCGTATCAGGGCGACGTCGATCGGTACCGGAACATATCGCAGGTAGGTCTTGCCGGCGACCTCGACATACTCCACCAGGTCTGTCGTGGCCAGTTTGGTCAGCTTCCCGCCGCCCATGGCAGGCTCCACGAACGTGCCGATCCCGACGTCGGTGATGTGACCGGGACGGCCGGCGGCGATGTCCCGCAGCAGCAGGAACATCACGCCCATCGGGAGGTTGTACGCGGCGATCTTGTCTTCCAGGACCAGCCTGGTGGTGCGAGCGGCTTGACGGGACCCGGTGAATATGTACGATCCTGCGATCAGGCAGCGCAACATCCCCGGCTGGGCAAGGTGATCGATTCCGACTCCGGGCCGGTCCCCGGGCTCAACCGGGAAATAGAGGGTAAGGTCGCCCGGCTCACCTGTTTCCCGGTAACGCTCGCCGAGCGCCGATAGCAACACCTCGGGCACTCCGACATTCGCAGTTCCGCAGATGGCGACCGTCGAGCCGGCCGGAATGAGGCCCACGGCTGCCTGGGGAGTGAGGATTCTCACGCTGCACCGCCGCTGGCGGACGGACGGGCATCATCGAACTGCCCGGCGAACTCTCGTTCAAGAGCAGCCAGCAGGCTGAAGCCTTGCCCCCAGGGGAAGACGCCGACGGGTATAGCCTGGTAATAGTCGGCGTCGCCGGGCGGAGTTTCGGCTGAGACGCCATGCAGTCGGCCCTCAGGATCAATGTGGCCGATGACAGCGCCCCAGGCCCGGTCGGCTGACTCCTGGAATTTCCGGTCCAGCCAGCCAAGCCGCACCCCCTGGTGCAAGGCAAGAGAGATCATCGCGCTCGCCGAGGTCTCCTCGTATGTGCGGGTGTCGTGCAGCACCGTGGTCCACAGGCCCGAGGGCCGCTGGCACGCGCTGACAGCCTCGGCGAGTTCGGAAAACGTGCGCAGGAGAGTGGTCTTCAGCCGCCACTCCGCCGGAAACAGCAGCGCGGCCTCCACCAGGCCGAGGGCGGCCCACCCGTTGGCCCGCGCCCAGTAAAACGGGCTAACCGTTCCGACGTCGTCATAGTAGACGTGCGCGAACAGCCCGTCATGGGCGTTCCAGCATGCCATCAGGTATGCCAGTGTCTGCTCGACGGCCCAGTGCTGGCACTCCGCCGACCCCACGATCCGGCTGTAATGGCAGAGAAAGGGAACCGTCTCGTAGAAATAGTCGACCCAGGTAGTCCGGACGGGAGTCGCGATGAATGCGCCATGCCGGCTACGCGGATAAGTGCGCAACATGTCTACGACCCGGCTGGCCAGCGTCAGGCCAACCTCTTCTCCGGTCTGCTCATAGAACAGGATGCTTGCCAAAGCGGGCATGATGTGCTCGGCACGGTCAGGCTGGAACTGTTCGTTGGCGCGCAGAAACTCGCGCACCTCCCGTACGCAGCGATCGGAGCGGAGCAGCTGAGCTGCGCGGATCAGGCCATACAGGGCTACGCCCTCGCCCCAGCCCCATTCGCGATAGCCGAGGTTAATCGTACCCTCAACCAGCCTCCGGGCCACCGGATCGCAGTTAATTAGCTCGGGCAACTACAGCCTCCGTCCGACAGTTCACTCATATGCATGCGGCCAGGAATACCGTTTCTGCCTGGCACTCGCAGGATATGTAAACTCTCCTGCCACGTTCCTTGGCGCGGTCTGAGGAGCTACGCCGGCGGAACTGGGCCGCCGGATCCCCGCTGGGGGCCCGCGCGGGGCTGGCTGGGTCGCTCCTCCACCACCTCTCTCCACCTCTCTCCGGCTCAGCCAGCTAAGCTCCTGTGCCGCCGCTGCCTTCTTCGATGCTCTGCGCCCACATAACGTGATGCTCGGCAGCCTGTCTGGCTCCGGCCTTATCACCGGCCAGGACCGCCTGGCTGATGCGGCGGTGCTGCGCGGCGGCTTCCCCGATGTCGCCGACCGTGAGGCGGGATGCCGTCCAGTTGGTGATCAGGAAACCGTGAGTCTGGCGGATTACTTGCCGCAGCGCGGGATTTCCGCTCGCGCGGGCGATCGTGTCATGGAACAGGCGGTCATTTGCCAGGAACTCGGTCAACGACGACTGCGATGCGACTTCCTGGTCCATCTCGCATATGAGCATGTCAATCTGATCGCGGTGCTCGGCGGTGGCGCGGGCCGCTGCCAGCGCTGCGGCACTGCCCTCCAGGATCAGGCGTACCTCGTGGAGCTGGAGGCGCAACGCGGATCCGCGCCCGGCCCTCTCGTACGCTTCCTGCACCGCTGGCGAGAGAACATCCCAGTGATCGAGGCCCAGGACCAGGGTCCGCTTCCCGTGCTGAATGCGCACCACCCCGTTGGCGGCAAGGTGCCGGATCGCCTCACGCGCAACCGGGCGGCTCACCTGGTAGGTCTCAGCCAGTTCCGTCTCAGACGGCAGCATCGACCCGGGGAGCAGCTCTCCCGAGACCACCCGCGTAAGGATATGCAGGCTCAGCTGCTCGCCCATCGTGCTGCGTGCCAGCGACGATACCGCGGGCACGGCCGGTACGGCCCCGAGCGTGGTCTCAGCCTTCAGTGCGATGCTCCTTCCAGCTTCCAGGCCTGGCAGGCCTGCCCTGACTCAGCCCGGCTTCCGGCTGACCCAAGATCAGCAACTCAACATATGAGTTGACATCCGCTGACCATATATCTATGATCGCATCGTTGTCAAGCCGTGGCGGCAGCCGGGATTGCCAGCAATGGTCCTGCCAGCTAGCCCGTTACGGCCTGCGCCGGCCCCGGGCTTGTGGGAGGGAACATCGGTGAGACGGACCAGGACATCGCAGGTCCTGGCCACCGATGCCGGATGCGTACCGCCGTGGTCCCGCTCCCTGCGGGCACGACCGGCGATGACGACCCAGCTAAGACAGGACAGCAGCTCAACCGGTCGCCCGAACGCACCGGAGGGGTGCTTGCCGTCATCAACCTAGGAGGACGATTACAGATGAGCGCAAGACGTCGTCCGCATCGTACGGCCCCCCTGGTGGGCGTCGCGCTAGCAGGCGCGCTGATCCTGGCAGCCTGCTCGTCCCCGGGCGCCAAGAGCTCCGGCTCAATCAACACCGCACCTCGCGACACCAGTTCCGGCACGCTGAGCATCCTGGACTACCCGAACATATGGGAAGGCTTCACCAAGGCTTCGGCGTCAGGTGCCAGCGCTATCAGCTCCTGGTACACCTACTATCACGACGTCTGGGAGCACTATTTGCCGAACACGGTCATAAATGAAAGCACGGTGCCGAACGAGACATCAGAAGTCGAGCGGACAATACTCGGTGTCTCGTCCGGAAATCCGCCTGACCTTATTGGCGTGGGGACCCAGCTCCCGGTCCTTGTCCAAAAGGGTGCCCTGATGAACCTTGATCCTTATTTCAAGGCCTACGGGCTTAGCCCCTCGGACTTTCTCCCCGCCCTGAGCAGGTACGCACGCTACAACGGGAGCTGGTACGCAATGCCCGCGGTGAACCTGCCGACGATGGAGGATGTCATGTTCGTGCCATCGTACGTGGCAGCCGCGGGCCTGAACCCCAGCTCGCCGCCCCGGACCTTCGCGGCCATGTTCGCGATGACGAAGAAGGTCACCAAGTTCTCGCCGAGCGGAGCGCTTGAGCGAATCGGCTTCGATCTCGTCCTGCCAAGCGGCGAGGCTGCCGATCCGGGGCTCACAGCCGGCGCGGCGGGTGCCTTTCAGGAAGAAGCCGGCCTATTCTGCGACAATCCAGGCATCACCTGGAGCAGCAAGACCGGTTACAACTTCACCAGCCCCTGCTTCGAACGCTTCGTCAAGTACCTGCAGACCGTCATCGACTTCTACGGCGGCTACAACAATTATCTCAAGTTCATGGCCGGGGATCCAGGACCCTGGAGCTGCTCCCCTAACGATTACTTCAACAAGGGCAAGATCCTCTATGCTATAAGCGCATTCTGGGCGGGCATTCAGTCAGACCGGTGCTACCCAACCCAGTATGAGTTCTCATATGCACCTACAGGTACCGGGACAATGTCCTCACTCAGCGCAGTCGAGTCGACAGCCTGGATGCTAGCCATTCCCAAGGGCGCTCCGGACCCGGGCCTGGCGTTTAAGTTCTGGTACGACACGCTCTATCTCAACGCGCAACTTGACGGCCCGACCACGAATGGCTACCTCAGCGCGCGGCAGGAGAAGCCGTGGATCCAGAACCTCGTGTCCGTGGAGTCCAAGGTCCGCACCCAGAAGGGCTTCCCGGGAAACCCCATCACCTCGTACGAGAACATCCTCGGCACAGAGGGAGCACTAGCAAACTTCGCGTTCCCCCAGTCGCCAGTCACCGCTCAGTACGACCAGGCAGCGACGACAGCGGTGAACGCGGTGCTTTATCACCAGAAGTCCATCACCGCCGCCATGCAGTCTGCGCAAAGCTACATAGAAGGCGTGGAGCGCTCGGCCGGCGTGCCGAGTTAGCGGCAGCATCCGAACAGATACCGCGGCGGTAAAGCCGCCTGTGATCATCCGGCACTAGGCGCATGAGCCCCTGCATGAGGCTCATGCGCCACTACGGGAGTTCGTGCGACGGCCGCGATCCGGTGGCCGGAGATCACGGACGCCCGGCAGTGTCCGCCGCGCAGGACGCCGGGCCCGGAAGCACCGGGATTCAGGAACAGGCCAGACGCCTGCGAAAGATCGGGACAGGAGGGATATACACACTGTGGGGCTACCTGCTAATCCGGCGAAGCCAGTACCCCCCGGCAAGTCCGGGCAACTGCGCGCGCAACTGCGAGAAGTCCGCCAGAAAGGCTCCCAGGCCCGCAGGAACCTCCGGAACGGCCTGCTTTTCACCGCACCCTGGCTCGTGGGGCTACTGGTACTTCAGGCATACCCGCTGCTGGCTACGGTGTACTACAGTTTCACCAACTTCGACGGCCTGCAGTTTCCCCCCAGGTGGGTAGGCCTCACCAACTACCAGAACATGATTCACGACCCGTACGTGAAGCTCGCCGCCTCCAATACGGTGTGGTGGGTAGTGACCAGCGTACCTCTCAGCCTGGTCGTGGGACTACTGCTTGCGCTGATACTGAATCAGCGAATCCCGGTTATCGGCGCGTTCCGGTCGATCGTCTATGTCCCCAGCATGGTCCCCCTCGCTGGTGCCGCGATCATATTTGCCTGGATCTTCAACCCTGCCGGCGGGCCGGTGAATGCCTTGCTCGCCGCCGCAGGGCTCACCCGGCAGCCGAACTGGTTTCTCGACGCAAACCTGTCGAAGCCCGCCCTTCTCCTTATCACAGTGTGGCAAATCGGCCCGACAATGATCATATTCCTCGCTGCCCTCCAGAACGTACCGAAGGACCTATACGAGGCGTGTGAGCTTGACGGCGGCGGGCGCTGGCCAAAGTTCACCAGGGTCACGCTGCCGCTCATAACGCCCGCCGTCTTCTTCAACCTCGTATTGAACCTGATCTGGGCATTCAGCATCTTCACGCAGGCGATGTTCATCTCGGCCTCATCGGCAAGCATCAGCTCGGCCAGCGGTGTAGGCGCAGCTATCGGCGGCCAGCAGAATTCACTTCTATTCTATGGCGTTTACCTCTACGAGGTGCTGTTCCAGGACTTCGACTTCGGATACGGCTCAGCCCTGGCCGTAGCCTTGACCGTGGTGGTGGCGGCCATTACCGTGGCACTGTTCCGGTCGGCGAAGAGGTGGGTATTCTACAATGATTGAGGACTCAACTCCGGAGCTGTCCCGGCAAAGCGTAATTGTCGAGGACGATAGCGGTACGGAGCAAGGCAAGAAGAACGAGCTCGCAGGCGCTCCGTACCGAGGAGGGCCTGCGAGCCACCGATGGCTGATATACCTGGCGCTCATAGGCATTGCCATACCGTTCCTATTCCCGATCTACTGGCTCACGACGGGAGCCTTCAAGACTCCTAGCACGATCGTGGATGTCCCCCCGGCATGGTGGCCTGTCCACTGGGTCCTGACGAACTTCCGCGTGATCTTCAACTCTGGGGCTGTTGATATCCCACGATACGCATGGAACACGCTGCTGATGTGCCTGGCGTGGGTAGTTGCCGGCACAGCCGTGTCGGCCTTGATCGCTTACGGCTTCGCGCGCATCGAGTTCCTCGGGCGGCAGGTCCTGTTCAGCACCGTGATCATCGTGCTCATCCTGCCGTACTGGGCAACGATCGCACCGCAGTATGTACTCTTTCACTCCCTGGGCTGGCTGAACTCGCTTGCCCCGGTGACTGCCCCCGCGCTGACTGGCGTGCCGTTCTCGATCTTCCTGCTGCGTGAATTCATGCGCGGAATCCCACTCGAGGTGTCTGAAGCAGCCCGGCTGGACGGCGCGAACGAGATGCAGATCTTCCTATTCGTTATACTGCCTCAGCTAACGCCGGTACTGATAGTCACCGCCCTCTTCCAGTTTGCTGATACGTATAATTCATTCTTTCTTCCGCTGGTGTACCTGACATCTCCGGCCAACTACACTCTGTCACTCGGCATCTACCAGTTCATCCAACTTCACGGCGCGCCTGACACAGGTGCCATGGTGGCCTACACGCTTCTTCTCTCCGTCCCGCTCCTTTTCGTCTTCGTCGTGGCGCAGAAGCGGCTGACGTCGGGCGTGAAGATTTCCGGCAGGCTCGGATGATGACCGAATCCGGCGATCCCGGTCAAGGACGGCACCGGCTTGCCCCGCGTGAGGTTCCGACGAGGAAGTGGTCCAATGGCAACAATTAGCTTCGAAAGCGTCTCGAAGGTTTACGCGAATGGAGTTAGCGCCGTCTCGGACTTGTCATTGGATATAGCCGACGGAGAGTTTATGGTACTGGTGGGCCCGTCAGGCTGCGGGAAGACCACCGCCCTCCGGATGGTCGCTGGCCTGGAAGACATATCGTCAGGCGTAATACGAATCGGTGGAAAGATCGTAAACTCAGTTAGCCCCAGAGACCGCGACGTAGCAATGGTCTTCCAGCAGTACGCTCTTTACCCGCACATGACAGTGGCCAAGAACATCGGCTTCGGACTGAAACTGAGGCATGCCCCTAACATTCCGGCGAAGATCCGGCAGGTAGCTGAAACCCTGGGCCTGACAGACGTGCTCGACCGGCGGCCGGGACAACTGTCGGGCGGCCAACAGCAGCGCGTCGCGATGGGTCGCGCGATGGTACGCGAACCCGCGGTGTTCTTGATGGACGAGCCGCTCTCGAACCTAGACGCCAAGCTCCGCACCGAGATGCGTGCAGAGGTGATGCGGCTACAGCGGCAGCTAGGAGTCGCCACGCTATACGTGACACATGATCAAGTCGAGGCGATGACAATGGGGGACAGGGTTGCCGTGATGAGTGACGGGGTCCTCCACCAATGTGACCGTCCCCAGGCCATCTACGATGCTCCGCGGAACCTTTTCGTGGCCTCGTTCATCGGATCGCCAAGCATGAACACGTACCATGGAAGACTAGCCAGCACCCCGGAAGGGCTCACCGCCAGCATCGGGCGGCAGTCGTTGCGTTTGCAAGGCCTCCCGCCGGAACGCGCGTCGGCCTTGAAACGTCATGCTGACAGAGAGATAGTCGTGGGAATCCGGCCCGAAGGCCTATCAGTTAGCAAAGGGCGAGCAGACAAGCGAGATGTGCTGGCAGCACGTGTGACGCTGATAGAGGCGCTCGGCGCGGAAAAGCTACTTCACTTCATCCTGCCAGCTGGGGAAGATGACAGAGACCTGCTAAAGGGACAGCCCCCCTGGGGGCTGAACGGCGCGGCTGTACTGCCGGAGGCAGGCGGCGGGTTGCCGGGCATAGCCAGAGTCCCACCCGAGGTTGAGCTGGCACCGGGCCAGGCAACCTGCCTTGAGGTGAACATAGGGAAGATGCACTTCTTCGAGCCCGCAACGGGCGAGGCCTTGCGCTAGCGGTCTCGCGCGGGCGCGAGTATCCGGCGTGAAGACGGACTGGAACGAGAAAGACGGCCCCGGAAAAGTTAGCAGGTGACATGGTAGAAATGCCCGCAAGTACGACTTCGATCCTGTCCGAAGAAAGTAACGGCATCCTGAAACTGGTGATCAACAGGCCTGAATCCCGCAACGCTCTGCGAGTGGAGGATAAGAGGGAGCTAACGCGAGTCATCAGGGATGTTAAGCTCGGCGGAGTACGTGCCGTTATCCTGACCGGCTCCGGGGGAAAGGCGTTCTGCGCTGGCTCGGACCTGAAGGAAATGGCTGCGATGGACGCCACAACCTGCCTGGCCATGGAGGAAACTGAGGTGGAACTCCATGAGGCGGTCATGCGCTGCCCAGCGCCAGTTCTGGCAGCGGTGAACGGGTGGGCGCTGGGCACGGGATGCGAGCTAGTCGCAGTGTGCGACCTCGCGTTCGCCGACGCGCACGCAAAAATCGGTCAGCCTGAGATCCGGAACGGGGCCCCGACCCCGATCCATGGTGCGTTGCTACCGAAGCTCATCGGCCTATCCCGGGCGCGGTGGCTCGTGTACACGGGCCTGCCAATCGATGCGCAGACTGCCTTCGAGTGGGGGCTTGTGAATGAGGTGACTGCGTCGGGACATGCAGTCGAACGGGCCACGAAGGTTGCGCACGACCTGTGCCAGGACGCGCATCCGACATCAATGATGCTGCAGAAGCGCATCGTGGATTCGTGGATCCGGTATCCGTTCGACGCAGCCGTGACAAGCAGCATGTATGTCACATCCAGCGCCTACAATTCTGGCTGGCCGCAGTCTGCTGCGACGAGGATGCGAGAGCGCCGCGGAGGGACTTCGGAGCTGAAGCGATGAAAGCCGGGTTGACCGGCCCGGCGAATGCCCGCTAGCCCCGCCGACTCTCAAAAGTGCGAAACTCCAGTTATATGAGTACGTTTGGTTTCGGCGCCTGCTCCCCGCAAGTCGTCATAGCCCTCGCTAGGGGCGACGGGACATGCTCTTCAGTCTCACGCCACTGCATCAAGAAGCGATTTGACGATGACGTCGATGTCGGCAGCAACACCATCTTCGTCGAGCGCGTCCCGGATGTGCTTACGCTGCCTCTCAAACCGGACGTTCGGCAGTGTGACCGCTGCGGCCACCTGCTCCGCACGTTCTGCTAGGGCGACGAGACGAACGTGGGCGGCGTCATCAGAGTCGTACTGCGGGATGGGAAGCTGGAAGATGTACTTGTCGAAGTGGCGCGGGTTGTGCTCGCCACGGGCTTGCATCGGGCGTACGGCCATGGTGAGGAGGCTGGAGTTCAAGATCGCCGCAAGGTACCGGGCCTCATCAAGGTCAGCCAGCGCGCCCCAGTACAACTGATGGTCGATGACCGCGGTGGGATCACTGACCCGGGTCGCGGCCAAGTACATGCCGCTCTTGCTGTATACGACCCGATGTGCCGTAAGCGAGAATTGCTGACTCAGTTTGCGCCTGTAGTCAAGTTGACCGAGCAAGGTCAGCCGATCACTGCTACGATACCGCTCCCATGTGGTCTCGCACTTGTGCAGCCAGTCTGCGAGCCCGGGGTTCCGGGCGAGTTCCATGTCACTTTCGCCCAGCAGGCGATGGCCGTCCCAGGGGATGATGGCCTGCACGGGTGGCAGACAGCGGAACGGTAGGACGCATTCGCCAAGGTAGACAGGCCGGATGAACTCCTTCTCAACGCTCCCGGTCACGTCGGCGAGTTGCTTCCAGGGCATCTTCTCGTTGGCGCTCCGCCGGCTCTGGACGGGCCGCCGTCCCGCCACAGTCCCAAGCGGGCCAGGCTCACCGAGATTCACCAGGAATAGCATACGCGGGACCACCGATGCGCCCTGTGTGAATCTAGAGGCGTAGGGAGACTGTCTTGTGGTAGCGATAGGGCGTTCGGCAGTCAATATCGAAATGCGAGGGTGAGCTTGAGCCCATGTGGCTTGCTTGGTTTCGAATCGCCCTTCCCACACAAGGGCCTGTTCCGGCAAGGGCACCGCATCATCGCGTGCGCGCTGGCGGCGCCCGAAGACCACGCCGGGCTTGAGCGGGAAGAACGATGGTTTGATGCGGTGCAGGTCCCATGTCTGGGTGAAGGCAACCCTCACGGTGCCATCCTTCGTTGGATAGCTTCCTCGCCTGAAACCAGAATGGGGTCTGGAGGAGCCTTGGCCCGGTCTGGGCAGCACTGCCCACGGCATGACGTAGCCGAAGTGGCCGCCCGGCCGTAGGTACAACTCGATGCATCTGGTGACGAACAGAGCTGCCAGGTCATGGTTAGTGGCTGCTGGGCCCCCAGCCCACAAGCCGCGCTGGTCCGACATCTGCTTAAAGGAGTGCTGTTGGCGCCTGGTCATGTACCGGTAGACCAGCCACGGCGGGTTGCCGAGGAGAACGTCGACCTGATTGTGCGGCCGGGCGAGCCACGCCGGGCGGGCCAGGTTTCGGACGTAGTAACCCCAGATATGGTTCTTTCCCGCGTCGTGCAGCTTGCACATGTTCTCGAATGTCTGCTGCAACAGAGGCTTCTCACCATCGCTGATGCCGAATTGCTCGAAGATCTGCGCGAGTCGCGGGACCGGGCTACCGGGATCGCGGGAAGTCGCCAGGTCTGCGAGCCGTGTGACAAGGAGGTCAAAGCGATCCGTCTCCGCGACCACACGATCCGGGAAGTTGAGCTGACTGCCGAACTCGGGCTCACTTGGTGCCGCAGTCCCTGTGACGAAGGACTCGGGATCGAGCCGGGTGGAAACACTCAGGCCGCTGTAGTCGTACGTGAGCAGGTTCGTCTCCTGCCCCCATCGCATGGAATCGCCGAGGAAGACAGGAACCGTGAAACCTGACGACCTCTCCTGGAGGTAACTGCTGAGTGCCAGGAGATAAGTGACACGTGCCAGCGTGACTGCCACAGGATGCACGTCTATGCCGATCACGTTCGTCACCACGCCGTTGACGGCTTCGGCGGGTGGCATGCCAACTGCCTCTGCGGCACTCAGGTACGCCTTGATAGCATGGAACAGGAAGGTGCCGCTGCCGCAGCTGGCGTCCAGGACCCGCTGGCGCAGTGGTTCCCTGACGGCTTCGGAAATGATTGCTTGAGCGAGCCAGTCCGGCGTGTAATATTCGCCGAGCTGATGGCGGGTGGCCTGGGGGATAACCGATTCATAGATCTGTTTCAGGACATCATGACTGACATCAGACCACTCGAAACGGGCTAGGCGGCGGGCCAGGTTCGTGATGTACTTATCTCCGCCGGGGACTTCCGTGATCCAGTCGAAGAAGTCAGCTTCGATTGCTCCGGTAATACCGACCTCGGAGAACTTGATACCTGACATAAGCGCAGCGGCCGTGATCTCTCTCCCTTCGACGGAGAACTTCAGGATGGCGTGGCCGATGACCTTCGCAATGGCGACCAAAAGGGTGTGATCAATGAAGAGCGGATCCTTGTCCGCGAAGCTCGTACCCGACGCTGTGGTCAGCAACTTTGCCCACATCCGCCGCTTGATCTCCACCGTCGGTACCTCGCGGTGCTCCTGGTAGATAGCCGTTAGCTCCGCCGCGGCAAGCTTGTACCATGGACTTGATGAGCCGAGTTTGCTTTCGATCACGTCACGGTCGGGCGCGATTTCGCGGCCGGTGGCGACGATCGCTTCGAGCCAGCCAAGTAGCTTCTCAGGCGCGCGGGAATCGCTTTTCATCTCGTCGAGGAGATTCAGTTGACCCTTGACTTCGTGGTAGAGGCGCCACGTCACCCCATCGGTCAACACTGCGGCATAGCGCTGTTCTGCATATTTGGTCCACAGGCTTACTGCGTCAGCCAGTTCCTTCTTGGCAACCGCCACGACAGTATCATGCAACAGGTCACGTTCGACCGCGATGATGGCGTGGCCTCTGTCGACGGCAATGAGGCGACTACGCCCCCCGCCGGGTCCGGGAATGACCCTGAGATCGTCTTCGTCGAGATGAAGGCCGCCAGCCAGCAGGATGGTTCTGACATCTGCATGAACACTATGCGCGTCCCGCAATCGTCCACGATCCGCAAGACGCTGCAACAGCTTCTGCATGTTAACGACAGGCGCAAGTTCAGGCCAAAGCTCAATTACCCGCCTCGCAGGCACCGCATAAGCCATAGCTCCTTCTGCGCGCTCCGGGTGCTCAGCTTGCGGCGGATTCCAGCGGATCACGCCGACAGCTTTCTCCTGATTTCCTGTCAACACCGGCGCACCGCTGAACCCGTAGAGTGGCATACCGGCCACCGCCGGAAGACAAAGGAGTTGAATCCCATGCTTACCATCGGGCATCTGGGCGTTGGGATCAATCACCCAGCCATTCACCGCAGCGAGAGGCAGTTCGCTTAGCGCCTCGGAAGCGCCCAGGGCCACGAACGGCTCGTTACTGGCGACGTCGCTCGACAGTGGGATCGGATCGAGCGAGTCCGGCAATGCCCGGCCTAGTCGCAGCAGCGCAACATCGTCGGCCTCAGCCCAATCCTGGACGATGGCATCGCTGATCTCGTCGCGCCACATACATCTCACGCGTGAGATCACGCCTCGCTTGGTACGGGCATCGCGCACGCAGTGGAAGCAGGTCAAGGCCAATTGCCGGGTCACCGCGAACACGCTCCCCCCGCGGTGCGGAGACCCGGGAACACTGAGTCGTCCAGCAGCAGGAGTCATCCTGAGTGATCCTGTGGTGCTTGCAGGATGAGGCGAGTTGAAAACGTGGCCCCTGCACTCGCCTTCGCGATAACCACTCCCGCCTCAGCCCGGACCGCGATGTCAAACTCAATCTCGATAGAGCTAACTTGCCAGGAGGTTTCTTCGCGGCGATCCAGAACCTTGCCCAGCCTGGAGCGGAAGTGCTCCACTACCTCCCCGATGCTGTCCGCAATCTCGCCAGCCCGAGTCCTGAATTCCTCCGGGACCGGGACACGCGGCGCAAGCTCGCCAGACACCGCGGTGGGCCGGACTTCGAGGAGGATTTCTGGTGGGGTGCCTACGACCGGACGCGGCTTACCCATTCCGCCCCCACTGTGCCGTAACGGATTGTACAACTCACACAGTGAAAGACGGATTGCTCCAGGTCAATACCTGGCCCGTAAACAACAACAGTGACATTTAACCTGGACCACCGCGTCGATCCTCGGTACCTGTACAACAGTCTGCCGTCTCGTGCATCTGAGCAGTCGCCGCCGTGCGGGAATCAGTCGCCGTGCAGGGCCAGGAGACTTGGACTGTGGCCGGGTGGAACGGGCGTGGGCGCTGCGACCCGGGAGTGCAGCGCAGGCCGGTCAGTGTCTTGCTGAGACCGCGTTCGCAGGACAGGTCGAGCGTTTCCCAAGTCGGCGGCGACCAGCGGGGCGAGCACGTTCTCCTGCTCAGCGTGGTTCAGTTCAGCACGGATCTGGGCCAACTGGACGTCCAGCCCGCTTGGTGGAGTGTATGGCCGCATGGTTACGCTGGCGGCGGCACGATTTCGAACCATCGTCAAGAGGCTGAGCTGCGTGTCCGCTCGCCCCACAGAAATCCCACAAGTCCAGGCCTCGGCGGCGTTCCCCACAGGTTTCCCACAGCCAAAACGGCATTCCCCGGCACACGTCGGCACACCTGCTAATCTGGCCCCGTAAGCCCGTGACGAGCCTTTATGCAGATAGAGCGGGCGGACGGTGGTCTGCAGCAGCAGGTCGCTCCCGGCGGTACAGACCTCCTGTTAACCGGCAGGTTATAGGTTCGAGTCCTATCGCGGGAGCTTGCTTACCGGTTCGGGTCTCTGACCAGCTGAGCTTCCTGCCGGTCAAGCTCGCGCGGCGAGCGTCACGCTCACGACGTGGCTGGCGTGGCCGGCGGCTCCGGCGGGGACGGCGGCTCCGGCGTGGCCGGCTGATCGGCTGATGCCGTCTCGGCGCCCTCGATGGCCGCCGGGGCAGCCGACGCCGGCAGCTGCGCCTTCATCCGGGCCAGCTCGTCGTCCACGTCGTGGCCGGCGGTCAGCGCGTCGAGCTGGGACTGTATGTCGTCGCGGCCGCCGGGCACGGTGGCGTCCTCCAGCGCGCCGGAGGCCAGCAGCTCGTCCAGCGCGCCGGCCCGGGCCTGCATCTGCTCGGTCTTGTCCTGCGCGCGCTGGACGGCCATGCCGACGTCGCCCATCTCCTCGGAGATCCCGGTGACGGCCTCGCGGATACGGGTTTCGGCCTCGGCGGCGGTGTAGCTGGCCTTGATGGTCTCCTTGCGGGTGCGGAACTGGTCCACTTTGGCCTGCAGGCGCTGGGAGGCGACGGTGAGCTTGTCCTCCTCGGCCTGCAGCGAGGCCTGCTGGCCCTGCAGGTCGCCGATCTGCGAGGTGACGGCCGCCCGGCGGGTCAGCGCCTCGCGGGCCAGGTCCTCCCGCCCGGCGGCGAGCGCCTGCTGTGCCTGGCCCTGCAGCTTGGCCGACGACCGCTGCAGCTGGGTGAGCTGGAGCTCGACGCGCTTGCGGCTGGTCGCCACGTCCGCCAGCCCGCGGCGCACCTGCTGCACCAGCTCCAGCTGCCGCTCGTAGGAGTAGTCGAGCATCTCGCGGGGGTCCTCGGCGCGGTCCAGCGCCGTGTTCGCCTTGGCCCGGAACAGCGTCGCAAGGCGCCGCAGGAGACTCATCCGATCCACGTCCCTTCACTCGGCCGCACGCCGCAACACGATCGTAGGCCCGGAGACGCCACCGACGCCGCGTGCCCTATGGCTGCTGAGCAGGGACGGTGGTGGGCTGGGGGCGGGATGCGGGCTCCTCGTTCCCTGCCGCTGCGACGGCGCCGTCAGGCGCCGGCGGCATGTGCGCGCGTCGCGGCGGACGGGCTGCCGTCCAGCGTTGCGTGCACGACATGGCGTCCTTGCAGTACCAGCGGATGTCGGCACAGGCCTGGCCGCCATCGGGGACCAGCAGACCCAGCGGAAGCGCGATCCCGCACAAGGAGCACTCGGCCACCTCCAGCGGCCTGAGCCGGTCGCGCTGCGTGGCCCTCGACGGTTCCACCGACGCCGGGCCGGGACTGACCGGAAGCTGCTCGGGTCCCGGATCCGGCGACATCCTCGTAACTGATGAGACATGTGAGGCCATGACTCCTCCACGCGGGATGCGGATCGCGAGGCCGTCGGCCACTTGAAACCCCGGATGGCCCGCTCGCGACGTCGTCAGGCAAGCTCGCTCATGCCAAGCCAGCTCATGGTTGGCCGAGCTTGCTCATGCCAAGCCCGCCCATCCAAGGTAGCTGCCCACGCTCTGGCAACTCAAGGCAAAGCCGCAAATCCCTCAGCTCCCGCTATCGGGGTGGTCCGCACGCCCGTGCCGGTCAAGCACCGGCCCTTCCTGGCGGCCCGGCCGCGCCGGGCTCGGCTGCCATCATGATCATGCCCGTGCCGCGCGGGCAAGGACGTCCGGTCCCCGCCGGGCCGGGTCCATGGTCCTGGGCGAGGAGGAGATCGCCGGGATCGATCACTGGCCGGAGGGGCGCGGGCTGCTCGGCTTGCTGATCGATGATCCGCGGCCGTTGCGGCTGGCGGATATCGCGGCGCATCCGGCGTCGTCGGGGTTCCCGGCGGGGCATCCGCGGATGCGCAGCTTCGTGGGGGTGCCGGTCCGGGTCCGTGATGAGGTGTTCGGCAACTTGTACCTGGCTGACAAGCGCG
>Ga0209061_1002777_pt1 | contig 20815 bp, 22 predicted proteins | sample Coa_R1_10_FD_187157 | JGI IMG/M metagenome (GOLD analysis project Ga0209061, IMG submission 187157) | Surface soil microbial communities from Centralia Pennsylvania, which are recovering from an underground coalmine fire - Coalmine... | ecosystem: Environmental > Terrestrial > Soil >...
GATCCCAACATCATCGATGCCGGCTGGCTTGGCGAACAAGTCGCCCAGCTCGCAAAACGCTGGTCACGAAGAGCAGCGTCCAAACGCCCGCGCCTCACATAATCCGCGGTGCTCACCGGATGCTCACGCATTTGGCTCGTCAGCTTCATGAGCTACGATCTCGGCTTCATCGATCTGGAGCAGAAGACTTTGCAGCCGCTCGACACCCCGTTCGGCCCGAGGTTGTCACCCATGTCTTAGGAACGGACTGTCACCTATGTCCGCGGTCCAGACATGTTCTGAAATGGCGCACCCGAAGGGATTCGAACCCCTGGCCTCTGCCTTCGGAGGGCGAAGATCACGGGTCCCGGAGTCGATGTCGTCACCGCAACACGCGCGCCCACCATAGACGTTCGCTTTCCCAACGACAGAGAACGTGGCGTATCGGCCGTGCCCGCTTTGATGCCGAGTGAGCCGCCTATTCCTCGCAGACGACAAGCACCGAAATCGACTTCCCCCGCTCGGCGAGATCGGCCGGGAGCATCGCCTGCCCAAGATTGCCAGTCGTAAAGCTCACGCCGTTGGCGTCGAGAAAATTGATCAGCACGGTCGTCTTGATGGCGAAATTCACGTTTTGCGGAACATCCTGAGTCGCCTCCGCAAACTTGATCGCGTCGAACTGGCTGACTACCACGCCCACCACGTTTCCGCTGCCGTCAAGGACGGGGCCCCCGCTGTTGCCGGGCTGAACCGGAGCAGAAATCTGGAGGAACGCCGTGTCGTCACGGATGCCAGTGAGGGCGGAGATGTTGCCTTCCGTGAAATTTCCTTTGGTCGACAAGACACCAACGAGAGGGAATCCGAAAACGGCGATTTTTTCGCCGATCTTCACGCCGGCGCGAAGTGTCGCGACGGCTGCGGGTTTTGCTTCCACCTTCAAGAGTGCAAGGTCGTTGGCTACATCTTCCGCAAGCACGCGCGCCGTGACGGGTAGCGCCGAACTCATGGTGACAGACCGCTGGACGCATCCTCGAACGACATGCGCGTTGGTGACGATGTGTCCTTCAGCCGGAACAAAAAAGCCGGTGCCCGACGTTTGCTCGCCTTTCAGAGGAGCTGAGGATGGTGAAGATGACTTCGGCTCCATGGGACTCTGAGGTTTTGCGGATTCGGGAGGCGCGTCGGCGTAGTGGGTCGAAATATGAATCATATCGGACGGATCAGCGGCAAAAAACCTCAATTTGCCCTTCCCATTCGCGTCAAACGCCGCGATCCAGACAAATCCTTCCCCGCCGCCGAGCCCATACACAGGCAGGCCCCTAGACGCCGATTTCCGGAAATTATTGAGGTAATCGACCATCAACCCTTGCGCAGACGGGCAAGCTCCTTGGCGGCATCCTCATGCGGACCCGCGAGCAAATCGGTTTGCTCGCGCTCAGATCGCCACCGGCTCAACGCCGATTTCGCTATGCCAAGATCATTCGCAACCCGCGCAACGCTGCGCCCGCTGGTCATCGTCAGCCGCACTGCTTCCCGTTTGAACTCATCCGTAAAACGCCTTTGTCTGTTCCCCCTCATAGCCACCTCCTCTATCCTTCATAGGGGATGGCTCTCCACTAATCGCGGGCAAGTCCAGTTATGGCTTCCAGCTCGCGCAGGATAGCGACGGCTTGCGGTGCCAGCGGAACGCGATGCGCCCGGCGCATCTTCATTTTTTCCGCCGGTATCGGCCAGACACCCGCTTCAAGATCGGAATCCGTCCACTCCGCCGGGCGAAGCTCGCCGGGCCGCACGCGAAGGTTCAGGGCGAGCAATTCGAGCGCCGCCTTCGTTTCTTGCGTGCCGTCATAGGTGGCGATGGTCCGGAGAAGCCCGCCAAAGGCTTTGGGCTCGATGATGGCGGCGCGATGCTGGACAACCGGCGCGACGAGTGCACCTTTGAGCGCGCCAGTCGGGCCGGCATGGCTCTGCCCGTCGCAACCGCATAGCGAAAAGTCGCGCCAATCGTGGCTCGCAGCCTTTGCGCCGTCTCACGCCGGCCACGTGATTCGACCGCCCGCAGAGCGGACAAGACTGCGGGGGCCGTTATCTCGGCGATTGGCCGCGCGCCAAAGATTGGGTTGGCCAAGCTTAAGAGCCATTCGAGCTTGCCGATTGTGCGCTCGGCCTTGGCCTCGCGCCGCTTTTTGTCGAGCAGCCCGGCCGCGATGACCTCGAAGGTGTTGGCGGATGCCGCCGCCCTTGCGGCCTTGGTGAGCTTCCTGGCAAGCGAAGGGTCTTACCCCGCGGCCGGAAGCTTTTTGGCTTCCTCGCGCGCCTCCCGAAGACCTGTGGCGGGATAGACTCCGATGGCAAGCAATTTTTGCCCGCCCGCGAACCGGTATGCCAAGCGCCAACGCTTCGAGCCGTCTGGTGTGATCCACAATTGGAGGCCCCACCGTCGGAAAGCTTGAAGAGGCGATCGCCAGGCTTAGCCGCGCGGATCTCAAGATCGCTCAAAGGCATGTTGGTATCTGCCGCGTTGGTATGCCGCTGATACCAACCAATATACCAACATTCTTAGCCGGATACCAACACGCGGAGTCGGACGCCATTGGACGAAAGCGCCGGAGTAAGTCTTTGTTTTTCCGGTTAAATCAGACGATCTCGGATGATTTCGGACGAAAATTTGGTGCCGCAAGAGGGATTCGAACCCCCGGCCCCCTCATTACGAATGAGGTGCTCTACCAGCTGAGCTATTGCGGCGGTTGGCGGGAAGCAAGCCAGATCAAGACAAGCTCTTTTAGACATAACCGCCAATCATATCAATATCGCCGTTATCGCGGTTTATCGATTTGAAGCTGGGTGGGCCATGCGGTTGCCCCTAAACGACCTCAACGGTTTCAGCTTCGAAGAGAGCTCCAGCAGCGGCATGGGCCCGGAAGGTGCTTTCGGGCAAACGCCGTACTTCATTCATTGGAGTGCGGGCGAGCAGAGCTTCGATACGCTCGCTTGAGCGTGCCAGAATATCAGGATCCAGACGTCTTTCCTCGATCGCCGCGAGGATCTCCCGCGCAAACGCTCTCGCGCGGCTGGAATCGGTAAAATGTGCGCAGACCATCAACATGTCGCAGCCGGCATTGAGCAAGCGCACAGCGGCCTCTGGCTGATCAAAAACGCCCTTCATCGCACCCATGCCAATATCATCGGAGACCGTTACGCCTTGAAACCCCAGCTCTTCGCGCAGGATTTCGGTCAGGAAACGGCGCGACAGCGTCACAGGGCTATCCGGATCAATCGCAGGATAGAGAATATGTGACGTCATGATCATGGAAAGACCTGCATTGATTGCAGCTGCAAAGGGTTTGAGCTCGCGCCTGCGCAGAGCTTCGAGTCCCAGCATCTGGGAAGGCAGGCCGAGATGGGAATCAATGCTGGTATCGCCATGTCCCGGAAAATGCTTGCCGCAGGCGAGAACCCTTTCGTTTTGGATGGCCGCGATGAAGGGCAGGGCGGCCGCGATCACTTCCTCAGACGTTTGCCCGAAGGCGCGCGCGCCGATCACCGGATTTTTGGGGTTTGTGTGAATGTCCAGCACAGGCGCGAAGTTCAGATTGACGCCCAGTGAAGCCAGCTCGCGTCCCATCGCCTGGCCGACTTCCGCCGAATATCCAGCCCATTGCGCGGCATAGGAAAAGCGTGTGATGGGTGGCGGCGTCCGGCAGACGCGGCCTCCTTCGTGATCGATCGCGATGAACATATGTTTGCGGCCGCTTGCTCGCCGGATATCGGCGATCAGCCGCGCATGGCTTTCTAGCCAGTCCCCATAGGCAAGATCATGGCGGAAATTGCTTTTGAAGAGAATAACGCCAGCGGGCCTGAGATCGGAAAGAAGCGCCCGGTCGTGTTCATCGAGAACCGGCGAGGGTCTGAGACCGATAAGAAAATGATTCCCGACAGAGGCGATGGCTTCACGGCGCATGGGGCTGCCCCTCGACTCCTCTAGGTTGAGGCTGCTTGCTGGGATAGCCAAGCTGCCGGAAAAGGGTTAAGCCCGGCTTGCCTTTGCACCAAGCAGATAAGTTTGTGATAAGCTGCCAAAGACGAGGCCAAGAGTGGCCCACAAGACAGCCCTTGCTCCGAGCGACGCCATGCGGAAATTCCAAAGAACGTCCGCAGGGAAGCCGGGCGGAATCTCATCAATCGGCGGTAAAGCGAAAGCGGCGAGTCCTGCCACAGCCATGAAAGCGGCCGCAGCGGCGAGGCTGCCGTTCCAGGTTCCGAGCTTTGCCGTGAGGGACGGGGCAAGCGTTACCGCGAATATCACTGCCAGAAAGGAAATGGCGAGCATTACGAAATAGAGCGCAGTGCGTGGGCCAATTGTGTCAGGAGCACCGATCGCGGGCGGATTGGCTGGATATTTGAGCTCCGGGACGAGCACAAGCGCGGCAAATCCGGCAGCTGCGAGCAAAGCTGAGAGGCCGCGCGGATCGAAGTTTCCGAGGCGGCCGTAAGCCAAAGCGAACACCAGACTGAACAGGCCGCCGAGCGCAGCACCAAAAATAAGGCTTGCGCTGAGAAGACCCGGACCGCGCTGCAGGCTCCGGCTCACGATTTCTGGCTCGGGTGAGTGGCCTTCAGCTAGCTTAGCGGCACTCTCAAAAGCGATCGCGCGCTCAAGCGGCGGCTCCCCCGCGAATGAGGAGAAGCCGCCTGCAAGCAGCCCCGCAAGGAGTCCTGCAAGCAAGCCGCGCAGAAGAAGACCGCTGACCACGCCCGCCCTCTAGTGACAGGGAAACGCCAGGAAGTGGCGCCCGTCATGCACAAACTCGTGCAGAAAGTGACCGGAGATCAATGAGGTTGCACCCTGCTCAGAGCCGACAAAATAAATGGAAAGAACAGCGATGATTCCGGAAAACACGGCCCAAGGGAGAACATCCCGAATGGGAATGGGAATCGGAACTGGCCTTTGCCTTGCTGGAGCATGGATCAGATTGCTCATGTAGTACCTCAGGGAATCGGCCGATAGCTCTGCCGTTACACTTGGAAAGAAGGCTACGCAAGAGCTGGACCCTAGGAGCGGTTGAAAAAGCTGTCAATGCAGCTGGAGAACGGTGACGGTGCAGCTCGCCAGTCTGGCCAGCGTGCCCATCTTCTCCTCCCGCACATGGCCGGTAAACCTTATTGGTCCTGAGATGTCTGCCGGTTCTTCAAAATGATAGCGCAGGCTTGCAAGGGCGTTTTGAATGCCAACAACAATAATTTCCTTGCCTTTCGGGCGGCTAATCAGGCAAAGCTTCGCGCGGCCGCCTAGGGAGCCTTGAGTCATGCATGAGTCGAAATCCGCGAATACCGCCTTAAGCCGCCGTGGCTTCCTCGAAATGACTGCCGCGGCTGGCCTGACCCTTGCGGGATTTTTTCTTGTTCTGAGCCAGCCGCCTGCCGCGGTTTTGGCGCAAAATGCAAACGTGCCGGTCAGTGAACTTATGTCAAGCGAGGCTTTGCCGGATATCCCGATTGGCTCCAAGGATGCGCCCGTTACGATCATCGAATATGCTTCAATGACCTGCACGCATTGTGCCGGCTTTTACGCGACCACCTACCCGGATTTGAAAAGCAAATATATCGATACGGGCAAGGTGCGTTTCATCCTGCGCGAGTTCCCTCTCGACCCTTTGGCCGCGGCTGGTTTCATGCTCGCCCGTTGTGCCGGCGATGATAAGCGCAATGCCATCGTTGATCTCCTGTTCGCTCAACAGAGAAACTGGGCCTTCACGAACAAGCCGTTAGAATCCCTCGCCGCGATCCTGAAGCAGACCGGGATGAGCCAGGCAACGTTTGACGCCTGCCTCAAAAACCAAGATCTTTATAATAAGATCGCGCAGGTTCATGACCAGGCCGAGGAGAAGTTTGGTGTCAGAGCGACGCCGACCTTCTTTATCAATGGCAAAAGGGAAAATGGAGAGATTCCTCCGGGAGATCTTTCGAAATTGATTGATCCCTTGCTGAAGGGCTGATCGTACAGCGCTTCTGCTGTGGCGGTCTATTGGCGCAATCATGCGGCCTGCCAGGCGCCGCTGCGGATGTCACGGGCGGCGTGTCAGAACATGTCGAGTGAAACGCGCGCTTCATCCGACATGCGGCTCTGATCCCAGGGCGGGTCGAAAACCACCGAGACTTCGACGCCAATCACACCGGGAACCGCGCCGACCGCAGTCTCGATAGATCTTGTGAGTTCGCCTGCTACCGGACAGCCTGGTGCGGTCAAGGTCATATCGATCTTGACTAGGCGGTCGTCTCCGACGCCGACCCTGTAGATCAGTCCGAGTTCATAGATATCGCACGGGATTTCAGGATCATAGACGGTTTTCAGCGCGGCGGTGATATCGCTCGCTAGGCGCCCGCGCTCGTCTTCTGGCACCGGCAGATCAAAGAACCATTGCGGCTCATTCGGCATCGTCTCCTGATCCCGCGCGATTTCCTGGGTTTCACGCGATTCGGCTTCGATGGATTGGGCTTCAGCCATATCCGGTTCCTCTCGTATCAGGCAAACAGGTCTTGGATTTTGATTAGGGCCTCGGCGAGCTTATCGACTTCCTCAAACGTGTTGTAGAGGGCGAAGGAAGCCCGGCAGGTCGCCGTGACGCCAAAGCGTGCAAGAAGAGGCTGGGCGCAGTGGGTTCCGGCACGCACTGCGATGCCTTTGCGATCAAGGACCGTCGCAACGTCGTGAGGGTGGGCCCCTTTTATGTTGAAGGAGAGGATAGCGCCCTTGCCTTTGGCGCGCCCGTAGATGCGCAGCGAGTTGATTCGTGACAGACGTTCGTGCGCATAATCACTCAAAGCCGTTTCATGCGCATGAATGCGTCCGCGGCCGATCCGCCGTATATAGTCGGCCGCGGCGCCAAGTCCGATTGCCTCAATGATCGGCGGGGTGCCTGCTTCGAAACGATACGGCGGGTCATTATAGGTCACGTTTTCTGTTGTGACTTCCTCGATCATCTCGCCGCCGCCAAGGAAAGGAGGCAGTTTGTCAAGCCAAGCCGCTTTCCCGTAGAGCACACCAACGCCGGTCGGCCCGTAGAGCTTGTGGCCCGTCACGCAATAGAAGTCGACATCGAGGCCGGCGACATCGACGTCGAGGTGAACCGCGCCTTGTGAACCATCGATCAGGACAGGGATTCCATGCTCATGGGCGATCCTGACGATCTCCTTAACAGGAGTCACCGTGCCAAGCACATTCGACATATGGGTGAGGGCGACGATCTTGGTCTTTGGCGTCAAAGCCTGTTCGAATGTTTCAAGGGAAAAATTTCCCTCGTCATCGACATCCACCCATTTCAAAACAGCGCCTTTGCGTTTGCGCAAAAAATGCCACGGCACGATATTGGCATGGTGCTCCATGATCGAGAGGACGATCTCGTCGCCTTCCCCGATGAAGGCCTCGCCAAAAGAAGACGCGGCGAGGTTGATCGCTTCGGTTGCCGATTTCGTGAAAATGATTTCATTGACGGAGCCGGCATTGAGGAACGCGCGAACGCTTTCCCGCGCAGCCTCATAGGCTTCCGTTGCGGCATTGGCGAGATAGTGCAAGCCGCGATGAACATTGGCGTATTCGTGATAGGCCGCGTGGACCATCCGCTCGACGACTTCCCTCGGCTTTTGTGCCGACGCGGCACTGTCGAGATAAATGAGAGGCCGGCCGTAGACTTCGGCCGAGAGGATCGGAAAATCCTCGCGCAGGCGAGCCACGTCGATCGGCAAGTCCTGAGCAATGTGTTTATTCATGCCTTGCTCCACATTCCGCTTGCGCAAATGTTATCCAAAGCTGCTACAGGGTGACATCAGCTGGCGCCGTCATCGTCTTGTGCCGGGCCGATAGCCAAGCCCTTACCTTAAGGCGGAAGGCATCAATCAATTCACGCTGTCCGATGCTGTCGATTAATTCCCCCGCAAAGGCTTCCAGCAAGAGCGCCTCGGCTTCGCCGAGAGGTAAGCCTCTCGTTTGCAGATAGAATAGTTGCTCGCTATCTAAGCCGCCGCATGTGGCGCCATGCCCGCAAGCAACATCATCAGCAAAGATTTCAAGCTCCGGCTTATTGTTCATCACTGCCCTGTCAGACAGAAGGATGGCTTTGGAAAGCATCTTGCCGTCGGTCTTCTGGGCGTCCGGCGCGACGCGGATCATGCCCTGGAATACACCTGTTGCTTCCTCGTCGAGTATGTATTTGAAAGTTTCACGGCTTACACAGCCTTGCGCCGCGTGCTCGATCTGCAAGGCCGTATCGGCATGTTCGCGTCCCCCCAGCAGGGAAACGCCCGTCAGTGAGGCATTGGCCTCCCTGCCTTCAAACTTGAGAAAAACCTGACGGCGGACAAGACCAATCCCGGAGATGAGCGCAAAACTATCGAACTTTGCTCTGGTCTTGACGCGGGCCATCATGGTTTCAAGCCGCATGCCGTCCGCAGCGGATCCTGTCACCATGGCAGTGTGAGCAAGGCTCGCACCGTCGCCTAGAGAGATGACGAGACATGCGTTGGCCTGACCTGCATAACGGCTTGGGTAGGCCGTTTCAGCGAGGCGGAGAGAGGCACCCGCCCCGACTAGCAAGGCGGAGCGGGTAAAATGCGCCGCAGGGGAAGCTGTGACGTGGATGAGATGAATGGGCTCAGCAATTGTGGCTTGCGGCGCCACTTCGATCACCACGCCGTCTTGCATCAGAGCCGCATTCAATGCGACGATTGCATTACCTGTAGCGGAGTCTTGAGAAGACAGGAGCGCGATGTATTCGGTTCGTCCCTCGGTCAATACCGAGGCGAGTGACCTGACCGTTATTCCTTCTGGTAAATCGCCGGATAATTCCGGAACAAAGAAGCCATCAATGAGGACAATGCGCTGGTTTGGGAAGCGTGCGGCGGAAAATTCCTTGCTGAAGGCATCAACAATGGGCGCGCTTGGTGCCGCTGCAATGGGCAAGGCGTTGCGCATCAGGACACGCAAATCGGTATAGTGCCAAGCCTCCATCCGGCGGTGTGGCAGCCCTGATGCGTTGAAAACCTTAAATGAGTCTTCGCGCCATTTGGCGACTCGATCTGTGCCCGGCAGCTTTGCTTTCGAATGATCGAAGGTGCTGGCCAGGAACATCTCGGCAGGCGTTCTTGCTTGGAGGATGCCAGCGCTCATGGGAGTGATCTCGTTCCTGAGAGGGGTCTCATGCAACGGCTGCCTCTTCGCTGTAGTCGCGGTAGCCGCTCTTTTCGAGTTCGAGCGCCAGTTCCTTGCCGCCGCTGCGCACAATCCGGCCCTTTGCCATCACGTGCACTGTGTCGGGCACGACATAGTCGAGCAGCCGCTGGTAGTGGGTGATGACGAGAAAACCGCGGGAAGGCGCGCGCTGCGCATTGACGCCTTCGGCGACGAGGCGCAGCGCGTCAATGTCGAGGCCTGAATCGGTCTCGTCGAGAATGGCGAAGGAAGGTTCCAGAAGCGCCATTTGAAGAATGTCCATCCGCTTTTTCTCTCCGCCGGAAAAGCCGGCGTTGAGAGCGCGCTTCAGCATGTCCTGGCTGATCTTGAGCTTGGCCGAGGCGGCCTTGACCCGCCTCATGAAATCGGGAGTCGAAAGCTCCTCTTCTCCCCGCCGCTTGCGCTGCGCGTTGAGTGCCGCCTTGAGAAAAGTTAAGGTGGCAACGCCAGGTATCTCGACAGGGTATTGGAAGGCGAGGAAAAGTCCCTTGGCGCCGCGCACATCTGGATCGAGATTCAGGAGGCTTTCGCCATTGAGCACGATGTCGCCGCTCTCGACCGTATAATCCTTACGGCCAGCGATCACATAGGACAATGTTGATTTCCCGCTGCCGTTCGGTCCCATCAGTGCCGCGACCTCGCCATCTCGAACCGTGAGATTGAGATCGTCAAGGATTTTGCGCCCGCTGACGGAAACGGTGAGGTTCTTCACTTCAAGCACGATATTCGAATCCTCTTGCATGGACAGATGACGGCTATGCCGGTCATTTTCTCTCGCGCCGCCGCGAAAACAGAAGTGCGCGAGGGGAGGTTAGCCGACGCTTCCTTCGAGCGAAATCGCGATCAGCTTCTGCGCTTCCACCGCAAATTCCATTGGCAGCTGCTGCAATACATCACGAACGAACCCATTGACGATCAGGGCCGTCGCTTCTTCGGCGGAAAGGCCGCGCTGCATGCAGTAGAAGAGCTGGTCCTCGGAAATCTTCGAGGTCGTCGCCTCGTGTTCGAACTGCGCGCTCGGATTTCTTGACTCGATATAGGGCACAGTATGGGCGCCGGATTGGTTTCCGATCAGCAGCGAATCGCAATTGGTGAAATTGCGCGCGCCGGTGGCCTTCCGGTGTGCCGAGACAAGACCGCGATAGGTGTTCTGGGAACGGCCGGCTGAAATGCCCTTCGATATGATGCGGCTGGTGGTGTTCCTGCCGAGGTGGAGCATCTTGGTGCCGGAATCGACCTGCTGGCGGCCATTGGAAATCGCGATCGAATAGAATTCACCGCGTGAATTGTCACCGCGCAGAATACAGGATGGATATTTCCATGTGATCGCGGAGCCGGTCTCGACCTGCGTCCAGGAAATCTTGGAATTGGTTCCGCGGCAATCGCCGCGCTTGGTCACGAAATTGAAGATTCCACCCTTGCCTTCCGCATCACCGGGATACCAGTTCTGAACGGTCGAATATTTGATCTCGGCATCGTCAAGCGCGATCAGTTCGACAACGGCCGCATGCAGCTGGTTCTCATCGCGCTTCGGCGCCGTGCATCCTTCGAGGTAAGAAACATAGCTGCCCTTATCGGCGATGATCAGGGTGCGCTCGAACTGGCCGGTATTTTGTTCGTTGATCCGGAAATAAGTCGAAAGCTCCATAGGGCAGCGGATGCCCGGCGGAACATAAACGAAAGAGCCGTCGGAGAACACGGCGCTGTTCAGGGTCGCGAAATAATTGTCGGTTGTTGGCACCACCGAGCCGAGATATTTCTGCACGAGTTCCGGATGCGAATGGACAGCTTCCGAGATGGGGCAGAAGATCACCCCCGCCTTGGCGAGCTCTTCCTTGAAGGTCGTGACGACCGAGACGGAGTCAAACACAGCATCGACTGCAACTCTGCGCTCCGGACTGATGCCTGCAAGAGCCTCCTGTTCGCGCAGCGGAATGCCAAGCTTTGCATAGACCTTCAGAAGTTCCGGATCGACTTCATCGAGCGACTTAGGTCCAGACGCCGTCTTGGGTGCCGAATAATAATAAATGTCCTGGTAATCGATCTTCGGGTAGTCGACTCGCGCCCAGCGCGGCTCAGCCATCGTCAGCCAGCGCCGGTAGGCGCCAAGCCGCCATTCGGTCAGCCAAGCAGGCTCGTTCTTTTTCGCTGAAATGAACCGGACAATCTCTTCGCTGAGGCCCTTAGGCGCTTTGTCGGATTCAATATCGAAGGAAAATCCATATTTATATTCGCTGACGTCGACCGCCTTCACGCGGTCGACGGTCTCTTGCACCGCAGCCATGCTCTTCTCCTCACCTTGGCGGTTTCAAGGACCGCTGGTTCAGACGTAAACTATCTCCCGTCACCTATCTTTGCCGTACTATACCCCTATCTTAGGCGGGAAAAGGCGCTGGCGGAAAAAAGGGCCACGCCTCACGCCGCGGATTTGTCCCGCCTCGCCTGGATTGCTTTAACTGTCCGCTTGAGCGCCTCGGCGAAAAAGAGGCAGTCTTCCCGCCGCGAATTCCAGCCGAGGCTGACCCTAAGTGCCCCTCTTGCTAGCTTCGCCTCGGCACCCATTGCTCTCAAGACGTGAGACTGTTTCACCTTTCCTGACGAACAAGCGGAACCTGACGATACTGCAAAACCCTCGATATCCAAAGCAATAAGCAAAAGTTCCGCTTCAATGGAAGGCACCGCGAAACAGGATGTGTTCGGCACTCTTTCCGCACCCGTGCCGAAAAATACAGTATCTGGAATGGCCCGTGTGATTTCCATTTCCATCTCGTCTCGCCAGATGGCGTGCGCCCCGCCTTGCCCGGCTAGCCGGATCCTTGCAGCGGAGAGGGCGGCCGCCATCCCGGCGATCGCAGCGGTATTCTCGGTGCCCGCCCGGAGCCCCCGCTCCTGGCCCCCGCCGCGCAAAAGCGCATTCTTTATGTGGTAAGAGCTTGAGGCAAAACACAGGGCTCCAGCGCCTTTCGGCCCGCCGAATTTATGGGCCGAGATGATGAGCGCGTCGGCGCCGAGATGGCCGAGGCTGCAAGGAATCCTGCCCGCTGCCTGGGTCGCATCGCAGACGACGATCCCGCCTGACCCATGAACCATCTGCGCTGCTTCCGCTACCGGCTGGATGACGCCGGTCTCGTTGTTGACCGCCTGCAGGGCGAGCATCACGCGCCGCCCGGCGGCAGCCGCGCGCGAGAGCAAGCCCGCAAGTGCTGCGAGGTCGAGCACGCCCGAAGGCGTCAAAGGGATAAGCTCAAGCTGGTTCGCCGGAAAGCGATGACCGGCAAGAACTGCCGGATGTTCTCCAGCCCCAGCCAGGAGCAGGTCGAATGGGTGCGATTTTGCGTCCGGTGTCTGAATGTAAGGCGTCAGCGCCAAATTCAAGGCCTCGGTTCCTCCAGAGGTGAAGATCACATCGGCGGGCGCCGCGCCAGCAAAGGCAGCGATCTCATCGCGTGCGGTCTCGATTGTGGCCCGCGCCGCTCGCCCTTCAGCGTGAATGGAGGAGGCATTGCCGCAAAGTTCAAGCGCTGCGCAGATTGCCGCGCGCGCCGCCGGATGGAGGGGCGATGTTGCATTATGATCAAGGTAAACGCGCGGGCGTGACACGGGAATTGCGTAATCTCATGAGCTTGGCAGCCAGGCGGCCCAGCGGCGGAAATTGCGTCAAAACGAAGGATCTTGCAATCCAAGGGGGATCGCGTGCTAGAAGACCGCCGAGGCCGCTCTCGCGCCTCAAAGGATTTTGTGGAGCTTTGCCGGTGAGCTGCCGTCCTGCCCAATTGCAGGGCCGGAAGGCCGGGATTGTGTGCCCGGAAGAGGGGGCGTTGTGCAGCATGCAGATCCTTTGAGGGACGATACTTTAAAAATCTTGCAGATTTTTAGGCTGAGATCATGCAGGAGAACAATATATAGGGATGTACATGCAACAGCACGCACGCGAAGCGCCGGTACGGCATGGCATCCGTGCGGCGTGCACGGCAAGCTGTTTAGTCACATAAACTGCGCAATCACAGTGGAGTAAGAATGCCTGAGGTGATGTTCAATGGGCCGTCCGGCCGCATCGAGGGCCGGTTTCACCCCTCGCCCGTGCGCGGGGCCCCCCTTGCGATTGTCTTGCACCCGCATCCGCAATTCGGCGGGACGATGAACAACCAAATCGTTTATAATCTTTATTACACTTTCGCGGAGCGCGGCTTTTCCGTGCTGCGGTTCAATTTTCGTGGCGTCGGACGCTCGCAGGGCAGCTTCGATCACGGTCAGGGCGAATTGTCCGATGCCGCGGCGGCTCTTGACTGGGCACAGTCGATCAATCCGGAAGCGCGCTGCTGTTGGATTGCCGGAATTTCGTTTGGTGCCTGGATTGGAATGCAGCTCTTGATGCGGCGGCCAGAGATCGAAGGCTTCATCGCCGTTGCACCGCCCGCCAACCGCTTCGACTTTTCGTTTCTCGCACCCTGTCCGTCTTCTGGCCTTTTCGTGCACGGAGACCAGGATCGCGTCGCGCCTTTGAAGGAGGTTACGGGCCTTATTGAAAAGCTCAAGACACAAAAAGGCATATTGATCGAGCACGCGGTCATACCAGGCGCGAATCATTTCTTCGAGAATTGCATCGAGCATTTAACGGAGGAGGTTGGACTTTATCTGGACCGCCGCCTCGGAAACCCGCCGAAACTTCCAACACCGACCCGCACTGAGCCGGCTGAGCGCGGCTGAGGCGGGGACTCGGGGGCCATGCCGGAACTCATGGTCGTAAGCGCGTCCAGCTGGATTTGGGATGAAAATGAGCACGGTCTATGATTTTACGGCCCGCGCCCTGGACGGGAGCGAAAAACCTCTTTCGGATTTCTCCGGAAAAGTGCTGCTTGTGGTAAATACCGCAAGCAAATGCGGGTTTACACCACAATATGAGGGCCTTGAAGCACTCCACAGGAAATATCATCCGCGAGGCTTTGCTGTTTTGGGCTTTCCCTGCAATCAGTTTGGCGGGCAGGAACCCGGCGATGAGGAGGAAATCGCGCGTTTTTGTTCCCGTACCTATGATGTGACGTTCCCGATGTTCGCCAAGATCGATGTCAATGGCCAAGGGGCACATCCGCTGTACCGCTTTCTTAAGGGTGAGGCCAAGGGCATGCTCGGGACCGGGGCGATTAAATGGAATTTTACAAAATTCCTTATTGATCGGGAGGGAAAGGTCACCGCCCGCTTTGCGCCTTCAGTCACGCCGGACGCGCTCCAAGGGGAAATCGAGAATTTGCTTTGAAGGCGCACGGTTGAGCATCTTTATGGCCGCCGGGTTCTTCTGGACGGGCGGCGGATAATCCTGTTTGTTTTGAGACCATGAGCATCCCCGGCCGTCATCCTGGTGCGCGGGTCAAGGAGGAAAACGAATGCCCTTGCGGCTTGATACGCGCAGCGCGGATTTCGATGCTTCGTTTAATGCACTTCTTGCGATGAAGCGGGAGGTTGCCGAGGATGTCGATCAAGCGGCGGGAGCAATTATCGCGCAGGTTATTGCGCAAGGCGACGCCGCGCTCATAGCTTATTCTCACAAGTTTGACGCGGTTGATCTTGAGACGCTCGGGCTGCGGGTGAACGCGGGCGAGATCGATGCGGCAGTTAATTCCTGTTCCGCGGAGGCCCTCGCGGCACTGCGTTTCGCTCATAACCGGATTGCCGCTTTTCACGAGCGGCAGCTGCCGCAGGATCTGCGGTATACCGACGAGCTTGGCGTCGAACTCGGCTGGCGCTGGAGCCCAATTGAGGCAGTGGGGCTCTACGTTCCGGGCGGCACCGCGAGCTACCCATCTTCCGTTCTGATGAACGCGGTGCCGGCCAAGGTTGCCGGTGTGAAGCGTCTCGTGGTGACCGTGCCCGTGCCGGAGGGACGGCTTAATCCGCTTGTTTTGGCAGCAGCAAAGCTTGCGGGCGTTGATGAAATCTACCGGGTCGGGGGAGCCCAAGCGATTGCAGCCCTTGCTTATGGAACGCAAACGATCGCGCCGGTGGCCAAGATCGTGGGGCCTGGCAATGCTTATGTGGCCGCAGCCAAACGAAGGGTTTTTGGGACGGTCGGAATAGACATGATTGCGGGACCTTCCGAAGTCCTGATCATTGCGGACGGCAATGCCAATGCGGATTGGATCGCCGCCGATCTTCTCGCCCAGGCCGAGCATGACGAGGCGGCCCAATCGATCCTGGTTACTGATGATGCGGCCCTCGCCAGCGCCGTCGAGGCCGCGGTCGAACAGCAGCTGGCAAGCCTCGCGCGCAGGAAGATCGCGGCGGCAAGCTGGCGAGACTTCGGCGCAATCATTCTCGTGGCCAATCTTCAGGAAAGCATCGCGCTTGCCGACCGGGTGGCGCCCGAGCACCTTGAGATCATGACCGCCAACGCCGAGGCTCTGGGTGAGCAAATCAGCAATGCAGGAGCTCTTTTTCTGGGCTCCTACACGCCCGAGGCGATTGGTGATTATGTAGGCGGCTCGAACCATGTGCTGCCGACGGCACGGTCAGCCCGCTTCTCCTCGGGGCTCAGCGTTCTCGATTTCATGAAGAGAACCTCTATTTTGAAATGCGCCGCGGATAGTCTCGGCAGGCTCGGACCGGCTGCGATTACGCTTGGGGAGGCAGAAGGACTGGACGCACACGCGCGCTCGGTCGCTCTGCGAATAGACCATCGGACATCATGAGCCGTAGCGATCCCAGCGAGCGCAACCGCCTTGTTTCCGTGGTCCTCGACGAGGCTTCGATCGGCCGTGGCGGAGCGGACCAGGAGCACGAGCGGCAAATCGCGATCTACGATCTCATCGATGAAAACAGCTTCGCCTTGCCGGGCCGCGACGCTGGCCCCTATGCTCTGAAAATCGCCTTGCAGGATGCCAAACTCGTCTTGGAGGTCGCTGACCAAAACGGCACCCCTCTGATCGCGCATATCCTCTCGCTGACGCCCTTCCGGGGTCTTCTCAAGGATTACTTTATGGTTTGCGAAAGCTATTACGCGGCCATTCGAACCGCGATGCCAAGCCAGATCGAAGCGATCGATATGGGGCGGCGGGCAATCCACAATGAAGCAGCAGAACTTCTCCGGGAACGGCTGAAGGGCAAAATCGAGTGTGACCCGGACACGGCGCGGCGCCTCTTCACGCTCGTCGTTGCGTTGCATTGGAAGGGCTGAGACCCATGCCGGCGGCACGAGAGGCCGCAGCGCCGACGAGATGAACGCCGCCGTCAAAAATCGTCCGAAATCCGTATTGTTCGCCTGCACGCGGAATATCGTCCGCTCGCCGATGGCGGAAGGGCTTGGGCGGCACTTTTTTGGAAAAGAGATCTATTTCGCATCGGCCGGTGTCAAGCGAGGCCAAACCGACGGCTTCGCCATTGCGGTGATGGATGAGATCGGGATCGATTTGAGCAAACATCAACCTCATACGTTCGAGGATCTGGAAGACGCTTCTTTCGATGTTATCGTCACTCTCTCGCCAGAGGCGCACCACAAGGCGCTCGAATTCACCCGCACGCTGGCAACTGATGTCGTCTACTGGCCAACGCTCGACCCGACAGCCGTTGAAGGCTCCCGCGAGCGCGTTCTTGATGCCTATCGCCAGGTGCGCGACAGCCTTTCGGAGCGGATCAAGAAGTTTTTAGGTTACCAGCCGATGGGGAATCTTTGATTTATACAGACAAACATTTCGCCTGATGTGCGAAAGCAAGAGGCGTTCGTGACTGTGATGGGCAATGCGCCAACTCCGCAGGCGTTTTGCGGGCGATTTTGCCGGTGCGGCCGTGCGCACCCCGCAGCTCCGCATGGATGCCCGCCGCCGTACGAAGGCGCGGGAACCCGGGCTTTCGATCGCAATTTTGATTCACGCGAAAGTTGATTCACGCGAAAAGCTCATAATCCGGCTGCCGGTGCGAGGCTAGCTGCTGCTGTAATTTTCCTCCCGCCGCCCGTCCGGCGCGATGCAATATGGCGAGCAATGGAGTACGCGGGAACAATCCTTTAACTGTGCCTCGGCGGAAGGTCTGATGACATTGGATACCAAGAGCCACGTGATCTGAAGCCAATACGGGGCTCTAGCGGCACTATTTCGCTCCTCGCTTTTGCCGTGCGTGTACGGGGCGACAGTTGCCGGCGATATAGGAGTAGGCGCCTAACCATTAGTTTTAACCAGGCGGGGATTCGAGGCCGGGGCAGAACAATGACATTGCCCCCCGCGTCTCGATTGTATTTCCGGAGGCCCGCCTGCTCAATACTCATGGCTTGTGCCAACATTGCCGTGGCCACCAATGCCAGCGCTTCAGCCAAGAGAACCAGAACAGCCGCTGCAAGGGCAGCTGTTAACCCCACACCTTTCATCCCCCTGGCTAACAAATTCATCAGCATCGCTTATGATCGGACATTAACCAACACAATTTGACTTATTATTATTGATATAAATCATTACTAGCACAAAATACGCCGAGATCCTAGCGAATTGTGCAGCTTAACCGAGACGTTTAAGGTGGGACGGTTTTGCTGCCGGCGGGCTCAACTGTAGCGGTACTATTAACAACTATATAAGCCGTACGTTTGACTGCAGGCGCCTAAACCAAGCTTAGAGATGCAATCACTCGCCTGCATTTGCGTGCCGCCTTTCCTTCGCGGCCCGCGCCTGCTATTGCGGCGGCATGACGACTCACACAATTGAAAGAATCCGCAATTTTTCCATTGTCGCCCATATCGACCACGGCAAATCCACGCTCGCTGACCGGCTGATTCAGGCAACCGGAACCGTCGCCGCTCGCGAGATGGTCGATCAGATGCTCGATTCGATGGATATCGAGCGCGAGCGCGGCATTACCATCAAAGCGCAGACGGTGCGGCTCGAATATAAGGCAAACGATGGCAAGACCTATGTCTTGAACCTGATGGACACACCAGGGCATGTCGATTTCGCCTATGAGGTTTCGCGCTCGCTTGCGGCTTGCGAAGGCTCGCTCTTGGTGGTGGATGCTAGCCAGGGGGTTGAGGCTCAGACGCTGGCCAATGTTTATCATGCGCTCGACGCGGGCCACGAGATCGTTCCCGTCCTGAACAAGATCGATCTGCCCGCGGCCGAACCTGAGCGCATCAAGCAGCAGATCGAGGATGTGATCGGGCTCGACGCGTCGCAGGCCGTACTGATTTCGGCGAAGACGGGGCAGGGGATCGGCGATGTCCTCGAGGCGATTGTCACGCGGCTGCCGCCGCCCAAGGGTGACGAAACCGCTCCCTTGAAGGCACTTTTGGTCGATAGCTGGTATGACGCCTATCTTGGCGTCGTCGTTCTTGTGCGTGTCATTGATGGGACTCTAAGAAAGGGCCAGAAAATCGAGATGATGGGCACGAACGCCCATTATGAGATCGACAAGATCGGCGTCTTCCGGCCGCGCATGCAGGATGTGGCGGAGCTGGGCCCTGGCGAGGTCGGGTTCATCACGGCGCAGATCAAGGAGGTCGCTGACACAAGGGTAGGCGACACGATCACCGATGCGCGCCATCCTTGCGCCGAACCTTTGCCCGGGTTCAAGCCCGCGCAGCCAGTGGTCTTTTGCGGACTGTTTCCCGTCGATGCGGCAGATTTTGCCGATCTTCGCGCCGCCATGGGGCGCTTACGGCTGAACGATGCGAGCTTCACTTATGAGATGGAAAGCTCGGCGGCGCTCGGCTTTGGCTTCCGCTGCGGATTTTTGGGCCTCCTGCATCTCGAAATCATTCAGGAGCGGCTTGAGCGCGAGTTCAACCTCGATCTCATCGCGACGGCGCCTTCGGTCGTTTATCGGGTCGTGCAGCGCGACGGCAAAACCATCGAGCTTCATAATCCGGCGGATCTCCCCGACCCAACCAAGATCGAGGCGATCGAGGAGCCTTGGATCCGGGCAACGATTTTGACGCCAGACGATTATCTCGGAGCCGTGCTGAAACTCTGCCAGGAGCGCCGCGGCGTACAGGCGGATCTCAGTTATGCCGGCAAGCGGGCGATGGTTGCCTATGATTTGCCGCTCAATGAAGTCGTGTTCGATTTCTATGACCGTCTGAAATCAATCTCCAAGGGCTATGCGAGTTTCGATTATTCGATCACCGGCTACCGGCCGGGCGATCTCGTCAAAATGTCGATCCTCGTCAATGCTGAGCCGGTCGATGCGCTCTCCATGCTCGTCCACCGGGACCGGGCCGAGTCGCGCGGCCGCGCCATGGTCGAAAAGCTGAAGGAACTCATTCCGCAGCACATGTTCCAGATTCCGATTCAGGCCGCGATCGGCGGGAAGATCATTGCCCGCGAGACCGTGCGCGCCTTGCGCAAGGATGTGACCGCGAAATGCTATGGCGGCGACGTGACTCGCAAGCGCAAGCTCCTGGAAAAGCAGAAGGCAGGTAAGAAGAAGATGCGGCAGTTCGGCAAGGTCGAGATCCCGCAGGAAGCCTTTATCGCGGCGCTGAAAATGGACAGCTGAGGGCCGCAATGCGGCGCTGTATTTTTTGCCTTAAGGACAGCCCGCCGAGCGAAGAACACGTCTTTCCCGAAGCGATAGGCGGCCATCTAGTGACTGACCGAGTTTGTAACACTTGCAATTCGTTTCTGGGGACGAAGGTTGATGCCCCGTTATGTGATAGCCCCTCTCTTGTTATGCGTAGATTTGAACTCGAATTGGCAGGAAAAAACGGAAAAGTCCCGGACCGCCTCAGAAAGATATTTGGCACCGGAGTTCTTCGAGGTGATCCAACGCAGAAGATCAAGGTGAAAGTGAATCGAAGGACAGGAAAGCCCGGCATTGAACTTATCTATAACAAAAGAGAACTCGAAGACGGAACCATAAGAATCGCGGTTGATGAAGGCTCAATATATTGTTGGTCAACTAGACCCGCAGTGCGTGCGATTCGTTTATAATGATCCGATCATCAAACAGAATCTTCGTGAATCATCGCTAATCGATGAATGCGGGCGAATTGCCCAGCTGGTAACGATTGGCCAACCTCGCAGCCGTTTCTAGCTTGAAACGGGCATCGGAGGAGACTCACAGAAAATTCCTCGGCCATATCATCGTGCGCCACATATGCGCGACAGGGGAATTGTCGAATCCCAGGCCTTCCTCCGGCTGACGGAAATTCCGCGCCACAATGTCAGTAAAGATATCGAGATCGACCGTCGTGTTGGGATCGAAGGCATAAAGGTCATTGAGGGTGATCATGCGCGCCGTACCATACCATTTATGGGCTCGCGCATATTCGTAATCGGCATAAATGTAGGGCTCGGGCTTATAGTCCTCGCCAAAAATGTCGATATAGGCCTGCGGATATTCATAGCCTGCGGCGGGATCAGGGAAAAACCGCAAGGCCTGATGATAGCGCACGGCAAAGGCCACCTCTTCATCGACATAGGGTGCAATGAGTTGCGCGCCCCAATAGCCATGATCGCCGCCGATAAGGCCGACCATGGCAATGTCATGCAGGAGGCAGGCGAGGATGCCTTTTTCATTGACGCCTGCCTGTAGCGCCAGATTAGGTCACCGACTCATAAACCGCATCCAGACTTTGGCGGCGGCGAGTTTGACGAGGGCGAGGTAGTTGGCGTCGTGCTTCTCGAAGCGTGTGGCGAC
>Ga0209061_1002778_pt1 | contig 20811 bp, 20 predicted proteins | sample Coa_R1_10_FD_187157 | JGI IMG/M metagenome (GOLD analysis project Ga0209061, IMG submission 187157) | Surface soil microbial communities from Centralia Pennsylvania, which are recovering from an underground coalmine fire - Coalmine... | ecosystem: Environmental > Terrestrial > Soil >...
CGATCTGGCACAACGACAAAACCAGCCAGCCCGTCATGCGGTCGCTCATCGCCTACGACCACTGACCGTCACCACACGACCTGGAATCACTCGTCTAGTAAGGAGGAGGCCGCAGTGGCGGAGCTGACGTGGGAGGGAAACGAGCTGGTGCTGCACCTGAGCCGGTTCGAGCAAGCCGAAGCGATCCACGGGGACCTGCGCGTTCCCGCCTCTTCGGTGCAGCGCGTGGAGGTGCTCGACGACGCCCTGGGAGCGGTCCGCGGCGCCCGGGCCCCGGGGACCGGGTTTCCCGGGGTGGTCGCCGTGGGCACCTATCGCCGCCGGGGCGGCGGCAAGAGCTTCGCCGTTGTCCACCACAACACGCGGCGTGGCGTCCGGGTGATCTTGCACGGCACCGACTTCGAGGAACTGATCGTGGGCTGTTCCCACCCCGAGGTCGTGGCCGACGCGCTTCGCCAGGGAAACCCGGCGGCAGATCACCGGGAGGCGAACTGATGGCGAACGCCGATGCCCGGGAGCGGCCATGATCGTGCCGCTGGCGATCGGCGGGATCCCTTCCGCGTAGGCGCGCCGCAGCCACCTGTACGGTGCCAGCTCATAGGTTCGTTACTCGCAGGTATACGCGTATTTCTGGCACACGCGGCCTGCTGCCGGCCCCAAGCACCCGATCAGCATGTTAGCATGCATTACAGTATGATACTTCTCTGTATGCTATACACGTGCCTGTTAACGGTCCGCCTTTCTTCGGCCGGCAGCGGGAGCTTGTGCTCCTCGGGGACGAATGCCGCCGCGCTGCGAACTCCGGCTGCGGGCGGCTCGTCGCGATACGGGGACGGCGCCAGGTTGGCAAGTCGCGGCTTGTCGAGCATTTCGCCGTGCAGAGCGGCGTCCCCTACGGTGTCGTCGCCGGGATGAAGGGCACACCGGTCGAGGTCCAGATGCGCCGGGCCGTGGAGGCTCTCCGCTCGGCGACACGGCCCCTGCCTGCCCTCGGTGCGGTCACCGCGGTGGTCCCGGCTGACTGGTACGACCTGCTGTCGCGGCTCAGCCTGGCGGCTGGCAACACTCCAGGGATTCTCGTCATCGACGAGTTCCCATGGGCAGAGCAGACCAGCCGCGGGCTTGACGGCCTGCTCCAGTCCCTCTGGGATACCGATCTCAGCCGCCATCCCGTGCTCGTCATCCTGATCGGCTCTGATGAGGCAATGATGCAACGGCTGTTCGAGCACGATCGCCCGCTGTTCGGGCGGCTCGACGGCACCCTCGTCGTCGAGCCGTTCGATCCGGCGGAAACCGCGGTCGCGCTGGGCGGGTCACGCGACCCGCTTGAGGTGTTCGACACGCAACTCGTGACCGGCGGCTTCCCCGAACTCGTCGCCAATGCGAGACGATGCGGCTCGGCGGAGGAACTGGTGATGGACACGTTGTCACGCCCGCACACCCCGCTGGCCGACGTGGCGCAGATCAACCTCGCCGGAGAACTGGCCGATGCCGCCAGCGCCCGCCTCGTCCTCGACGCGATCGGGGCTGACGAGATCGGGGTGACGAACTTCTCCCGGATCGTCTCGGCCCTCGGCGGGGGCCCCACAGCGCAGGCAGCGGTGACCCGGGCGATTGACACCCTCGTGAGGACGAAGCGGATTGTCGCCGTCGACGTTCCCGCCGGGCACCGGAGCGGCCGCCTGAAGCGCTACCGCATCGCGGATTCGTACCTGCGCTTCTGGTTCCGCTTCATCGAGCCGCACCTCCGCAACATCGAGGTCGGCCGCTCGGATCTTGCGGTCAAGGCGTTCCGCGGATCGTTCGGGACCTGGCGCGGCAAGGCGATCGAGCCGGTAGTTCGCGAGGGATTGCTCCGCCTGGTAGCGCGCCTCGGCGCGCCGTTCGACTCGATCGAGTCAGTCAGCGGCTGGTGGGACCGGAGGGGAGTGCATGAATACGATCTCGCCGCCACGGAGCGAGATGGCAGCCTCATCGCGGTGGGCTCGGTCAAATGGCGGGAAAGGGCGCAGGTCGGCCCGCGCGACCTCACTGAACTCGCCGAAGCGCGATCCGTGGTCCCGGGTGCCAGCGCGGCAAGCCTTATCGCAGTCGCGCCCCGGGGAGTCTCGCCGGATGCCCGCGCCGATCTCGTCCTTGACGCCGCCGACCTGCTCGCCGCGTGGCAGGCCTGACGTTCATACCAGACTGGAGGCTCGTGTTGCCTGGCATCTGAAGAGACCACCCGCCGTCGCCAGCAGAACCCTCTCCTCGCCTCGTCAACCTATAAGTTGACAACTCATGGGTTGACAACTCATGGGTGTACGGGCTCCTGGCGCTCGGGGGCGGGTCCGAGCACGGCCTGGGTCTGCACGACGTGGGCGGCCGGCCGGCCGGACTCGTCGGACAGTTCCGTGCGCACGACGATGGTCCTGCCGCCCACGTGCAGGGGCCGGGCGACGGCCCGGACCTGCCCGCGCGTGATCGCGCGGAAGAAGTTCGTCTTCGACTCGATGGTGCTGGTGGCGGCACCCTCGGGCAGGTTGAGGAAGGCGCACAGCGCCCCGGCGGTGTCGGCCAGCGCCATCAGCGCGCCGCCGTGCAGCACGCCGCCCGCGGTACACAGCCCCGCCGACCAGTCCAGCGCCCCCACCACCTCGTGGCGGTCCGCCGAGATGAGCCTCATCCCGATCGTCCGCGCGAACGGAGCCAGGTCCAGCAGCTTCTCAAGATCGGCAGGGCTACCCATGCCGACACCGTACCCGCCAGCGGTGTCGCGGGCGCGTGGCCCGTCACGGTTGGTCATCAGGCGCCGTTTGGTATCGCTATGATCAGATGCTCCACAGGGCCTGGGTGGGTGACATGCGGGCGGCGCGCAGTGCGGGCCAGAGCCCGGCGAGGGCGCCGACGACCAGCGCGGCGGCCGCCCGCTCCCTGCGTTCGGCCAGCCGGTGCCCGGCATACAGCAGCCCGTCGGCCACGTTGCCGAGCACCTTCTGATGCTCGGCCAGGAAAAACTGCTGGAACACGAACCCGGCGCTGGCCGCCCGCAGCCCGGCCAGCGCCCGGTCCGGCAGGCTGCCGACGTCCAGCCCGGCAACCCGCACCGTCCCGCTGGTCTCCCAGGAGAAGTAATCCCGCCCAGCTCCGCGATGTCGCCGCTGTCCGCATAGCCCAGGTTCACCAGGTCGTGGTTGAGCTGGGCCACGTCACCCCCGGTCACCCCCTCCTTCAGCGTCCGCCATGCCGGAACACCCCCCGATCGTCGGACTACGCGCATGTGTACGGCGCGTCAGCTCATGCGCAGTGCGGCGACCGACTCAACCAAGCCGTCGCGTTCGAGCTGGTCCAGCACATCCTCAGCTGTCGCGGGCGGTTGGGTCCGCGAGTCTGCGATCTGCTGTATGCACGCGGCCACAGTCCGGCCGCCGATGCCGACCTGATCGAGCATGAAGTCGTCTGGCGATTTCGCCGCGATGTGCCACGGCTCCAAGTCAGCGGGCGGAAAGTGTTTAAGGTTCCTTGTGACGATGACCTGAGCGCCAGCCTTGATGGCTGCGGCAAGTACGTGCCGGTCTTTGGGGTCAGGAAGCTTCAGTCCCTCGATCAGGGGCTCGTACCCCTATACCAGGCAGTCCCTGACTGCCGCGTTCATCAGGCCGCGCAGGCGGCTGAGCCTCTCCGGCGGGATGTCCGGGCGGTTCTTCCCGAGCGAGCCGAGCATCTCGTCGAGGATCTCGTTGCTCCACTTGGCCTGCACCATGCCCGACTGCGCGATCCGGAGCAGCAGGTCCCGCAACGTGTCCGGATAAAGCACGTTGGCGTCGTAGACCACGATGAAGGCCATCCTCAGTACAGCTCCAGCTCCTGGCTGAGCTGAGCTAGTTCATCAGCGACGTGACGCCGTCGCTGATCGTCCCGCCGCCTGTATTCCAGCAACGCGCCGAAGGGAACCCTGCGGTGCGTGCCGACCCTCTCAAACGGGATATCACCTGCTTCAAGCAGCTTGATCAGGTACGGCCGCGAGACATTCAGAAAATCGGCTGCCTGTTGCGTGGTGAGCATGGCGTTGGACGGCGTGACCCGCACACCCTGGCCATTGGCCAGGTACCCGAGGATCTGCGCCAGCATGACCGCCGCTTGACGGGGAACGATCAAGGCGTCATCGTCGCCGGTCTCCACGAGAAGCTTGAGGTCCTGGCCGCCTGGGTGGCTTGTCAGGTAGTCCTTGATGCGCCGCGCAGCGCGCCGGGCGACCTCCGCGTCAACATCCCCGGGCCGGGCCGTGCTGCCAGTCTTGCCAGGCATCCTGCCACCTCCTCTTAGCGCATTATCCGCAACAACCGCAATATCCGCAATCATTCCGGGCGCGGAGGGCGCGCATCGCGGGGTTGCCAGGGACCGGTCAGCTTCAGGGCCGGACGGCGCCTATGGGGTAGCCAGGCTGGTAGATGCTGTCGATCCGCACGTCAGCGCCCGTGTACGGGGCGTCCACCATCTCGCCGTTGCCGATGTAGATGCCGACGTGGTGGATCGTGGCGGGGTCGGAGTTGTCCGTGGCGTAGAAGAGCAGGTCGCCGCGCTGGAGCTGGCCGAGCGGGACGTGCTGCCCCTCCTCCCACTGGTAGCCCGTGTAGTGCAGCAGGCGCACGCCGGCCCGCGCCCAGGCCTCCATCGTGAGGCCCGAGCAGTCGTAGGTGTCCGGGCCTGCGCCACCCCACTGGTAGGGCTTGCCGAGCTGGCTGAGCGCCCAGTTCGCCGCGATGTCGCCGGCGGTCCCGCCGGACACCGGCGCCGGCGGGGCCTGGCCGGATGACGGCCCGGCGCTGGCGGCGGTTCCGGCGGCTGCCGAACGGGCCTGGGCGGCCGCCTCGGCCGCCAGGGCGGCCTGCCTTTCCGCGGCCAGGGACTGTGCATGCGTGCGCGCGCTGGCGAGCGCGGAAGCCAGCCGCGCCGTCAGGGCCCTGGTCTCCCTGACGGCCGCGAGCTGACGGGCCACCGCGGCCTGCACGGCCGCCTTGAGCCGGGCCGCACGGCGCACGGCGGCCTGCCGGGCCGTAAGCGACGAACGCGCCTGGTCGCGGAACACCGTGGCGATCACCCTGTCGGCCTGGTGCCTCGCCAGGACGTCGGTGCGCTGGTCGGCGAACAGCTTCCCGAGGCTGACCTGGTTCAGGTATGCCTGGGGCCCGTTCGCGTCGCCGAGCATGGCGGTCATCGTCCCGAAACCGCCGCTGGTCTCGTACTCGCTGGCGGCCAGGCTCGCGACCTGCCGGCGGCTCACCTGCTCGGCATGCCGCGCGGCGGCGAGGCGGGTGAGCGCCCTCCGGTAGGTGGCCGCCGCCTGCTGCTCCTGGACGATGGTCTTGTCGTACTGCTCGGTGAGCACCTCAGCCCGGGTTTCGAGGCTGGTCAGCCGCGCGCTGGCGGCGGCGAGCTTCTCCTTCTCCCTCCCGAGCGCGGCCGCGCGCTGGCCGACCTGGGCACGGGCCGCATGGACCTGGGACGCACTCGGCGCGGGATTGCCGTCCAGCTTCCAGCGCTGCGACGGGACGGCCAGCCCGGCCGCCGCGAGGAGCCCGCACCCGGCGGCTGCCCATGCGGCCTTGCGTGCCTTTGCATGACCTTCCAGCAGACCAGCCATCTCTTCCCCCTGCGTTTCACAAACCCCGCGCGTCCACAGCATCTCCTACACTCACTGATTAAGCACTGAGTGTAATCGCATGGATCCTCATCGCTGCGGACACCCCCCGCGGCGCGCCGGCCGGCACGCCCGGGACCGGGGTCACCGTCCCCTGTACACGCCAGGCCAGCGGATGGTCCACACTTGAAGTGCACGATGTAGACGAGGAGGACCGGTGGAATACGCCGAAGAGGTGCTGAGGAAGGCGCCGCTGTTCGATGCGCTCGACGAGGATGGCGCGCGAGAGCTTCGGCGGACGATGACAGAGGTCAAGCTGTCCCGCGGGGAACGGCTCTTCGATGAGGGCCAGGCCGGTGACTGCCTGTACGTAGTGCTCGACGGCAAGCTGAAGCTCACGCGCGCTGCGGGGGACGGCAGGGAGAACCTGCTGTGCGTGCTCGGGCCAGGCGAGATGTTCGGCGAGCTCTCGCTGTTCGATCCGCGCCCGCGAACCTCGAGTGCCAGCGCCGTCACCGATGCCACGCTCGCCGCGCTCCCGCACAACGCCCTGCTGCCGTGGCTGCGCAATCGCCCCGAGGTCTCGCTGCACATGCTGAGGGCGCTGGCGCGGCGGGTGCGGCGGGAGTATGACGTGACGGCCGACCTGGTGTTCACCGACGTCCCGGGCCGGGTGGCGAAGGCACTGCTTGACCTGGCGGAGAGGTTCGGCCAGCAGACCGACGAGGGCCTGCACGTTCATCACGACCTGACGCAGGAGGAGCTCGCACAGCTCGTCGGGGCCTCGCGGGAGACGGTCAACAAGGCGCTGGCGGATTTCGCAACCCGCGGGTGGCTGCAGATCTCGGCCAGGTCGGTGCTGATCCTCGACGCCGAGCGGCTGCGCAAGCGCGCACGCTGACGGTCACGAGGCGGCGGATGCTGCCCGGTGACCTGCGGTCACTTCCGCGGAAGCCTGCGGCGCCAGCCCGGGGAACGACCCTGGGCCCCCGGGCCGGGCAGCCTCCTGTGCCGGTCTCCTGCGGCCTGCGCCGCTGCCCGCAGCGCTAGCCCGGGAAACGACCCTGGACCTGCGGGTCAGCTACTCCGGTCACCGATGCTGGCCAGGTAGTCGAGCTGTGCCTGCACCGACCACACCGCGAAGGACCGGACCGCCGGGTCGACGCCGGTGTAGACCCGCGCCGCGATCTCGGCGGCTGTCCTGTCACCAGCGGCGAGAGCCGCCCTGACCTGGGCGAGCCGCTCGCCGCGGTGGGCGATGTAATACTCGAGCGTCCCCGCCGGGTCGTACAGGACCGGGCCGTGCCCGGGAAGCAGCACCCTCAGCCCGGCGGAATCCGCGAGCGCTCGCAGCGCGTCGAGGGTGCGCAGGTAGTCACCAAGCGCCCCGTCGGGGGCGATGACCGTGGTGCCGCGGCCGAGCACCGTGTCGCCGGTAAGGAGCGCCCCGTCCCCGGAGAGCAGCAGGCTCAGGGAATCGGCCGAATGGCCGGGCGTGCCGATCACGCGCAGCTCGCACCCCGCTGCCGTGAGCACGTCGCCGTCAGCGAGCCCTTCGCTGCCCAGCCGGTGCGCGGGGTCGGCCGCGAGGACCGGCGCCCCGGTGAGGGCGGCGAGCCGCCTGGCCCCCGCCGAGTGATCCTTGTGCCCGTGCGTGAGCAGGATCTGCTCCACCCGGCGCCCGGCGCGGCCCGCCTCGTGCAGGAGCCGCCGGAGGTGGCCCTCGTCCTCGGGGCCCGGATCCACGACCACGGCCGACGGCGAGCCAGGGGCCGCGATCAGCCAGGTGTTGGTGCCATCCAGGGTCATCGGGGACGGGTTGGGCGCGAGGACGCAGGTGGCGCACTGCGTGCCCGAACCGTCGATCCCCTGGCCGCCGGCTGTCACTCTTGACGCTCCCACCACTCCTGGGACTCCAGGTTCTCCGGGCTTCCCGGATTCTCCGGGTCGCCCAGGCCCTCCGGCATGGCGAGCCATGCCCGCACCTCAGGGCCCTCACGGCCTTCCGGGCCGCCACGCCCGCCGGCGCCCGCCGCCCCGGAAGCCCCGGGAGCCCCGCCGCCGAGGACGACCCGCGGCTGGCGCGGGGTGATCCGCCGGCGCGCGGCGAGGATGGCCGGAACGTCCGGGAATGCCGCAAGCTCGCGGAGCGTGACCACGGTGGGCAGCAGCAGCCTGATCTCACCCGCCCCGGCTGCCGCGATCGCCGCCGCCGGCCGGACCCACGCCACCTCGTCCGCCTCGCCGCACGGACCCGCGACGCGCTGCCCCGCGGGCAGCGGCGCCACGAAAAATCGGGTGTCGTAGCGGAGTTCTTCCGCCTCGGGGGTGACCCAGCGCGCCCACGGCCGCAGCAGGTCCGCCCGGAGCACGAGGCCGCGACGGGCCAGCAACCCCGCCAGCGACAAGGACCGCTCCGCCAGCGCCCGCCGGTCCGCCTCCCAGTCCTCACCCTGGATGCAGGACACCACCGTGGTCCGCGACGGCCCGGCGAGCAGCACCCCGGATTCCTCGAACGTCTCCCTGACGGCTGCGCGCACCAGGGCCCGCGCCCTGGCCGGCGGCACGCCGAGCGCCCTGCCGAGACGGGCCGGGTCCGGTCCCGCCCAGCTCGCCGCGCCTGACCCCGGCGGCCCCTCGTCGGCGTCGCTCTCGTCGACGCAGCCGCCGGGAAACACGTAGGCGCCGGGCGCGAACGCCATCGACCGCTTCCGCCGGAGCATGTAGACCTCGCTTCCCGGCGGGGCCGGCCGCGGGCATGACGGGCCCGGCGGCGCGGCGGGGCGCAGCAGGATCACGGTCGCGGCATCACGTGGTTCCGCCGGGGGCACCCTGCCTTCGCGGATGTCCCGTGCCCGCGCGGCCACGTTCGCGGGAACCTCCAGGGGGTTCACCGCGCTGCCCGGTGCCCGGCCGCTAGCACGCCGGGGCCGCCTGGCAGGTCACGCCTTCTCCCGCTTCATGTACGCGACAAGCTGCTCCGGGTTGGGCCCGGGGACGAGAGCCACGAGTTCCCAGCCGTCCTCACCCCAGTTGTCGAGGATCTGCTTCGTCGCGTGCACGAGCAACGGCACCGTCGCGTACTCCCACTTCTGCATAGGACGACCATAGCGGACGGCCGCCCCGTGATCGTGGTTCGCGGCACCGTGCTGGCCGGGTGCTAGCGGGCCCCGGTCTCGCCGTTCGGCAGCGGGGCGGCGGCGCCGTTGGCGCCGGGCGGTTCCTCTGCCCCAGCCGCCCTGGGAGCGGCACCGCGGGCGATGGCCGCCGGGTCCGGCACCGGGTTCACCTCGGGGACGGGCGGGATCGGTGCCTCGTCGATCGACGGCATGCCGGCCTTGGCGATCTCCGCCTCGGCCTCCGCGACCTCGGCGTCGCCGATGTCCTCGGGCGCCTCCTCGGCGGGTGCGGCAGGCTGGGAGGGGCCCGGCGCTATCTTCTCGAAGAACCGCAGCATCTCGACGGGGACCGGCATGATGAGCGTGCTGTTCCGCTCGCCGGCCACCTCCACCATCGTCTGCAGCAGGCGCAGCTGCAGCGCCGCGGGGTGGCGGGCCATTGTGTTGGCCGCGGCGGCGAGCCGCTTGGACGCCTGGTATTCGCCGTCCGCGGTGATGATCCGGGCACGGCGCTCCCGTTCGGCCTCGGCCTGCCGGGACATCGACCGCTTCATGCCCTCGGGCAGCGAGACGTCCTTGATCTCGACCCGCTCGACCCGGATGCCCCACGGGCCCTCGGTGGGCTCGTCGATGATGCGGCGGAGTTTCTTGTTGACCGTCTCACGCTCGGCGAGCAACTGGTCCATCTCGGACTGGCCGATGATCGACCGCAGCGAGGTCTGCGCCTGCTGCGAGATCGCGTACATGTAGTCCTGCACGTTGACGGTGGCCTTGATCGGGTCCACCACCCTGAAGTACACCACGGCGTCCACGCGGACGCTCACGTTGTCTCTCGTGATGCCTTCCTGCGCGGGCACGGCCATGGCGACGATCTGCATGTTGACCTTCTGCATCCGGTCGCCGATCGGCCTGATCAGCGTCAGGCCCGGGCCGCGAACCTGCGGCAGGACGCGGCCGAAGCGGTAGATGATGCCCTGCTCGTACTGCTGGACCACCCGGATGCTGCGCCCGACCGTGATCAGGCCGAGTATCACGAGGATCACGATGATGACGACAATTGCCGCGGCCATCGGGACCACCTCTCTTCCCAGTGTCCCGCCTCCCAGCGTAGTGAGAAATGCCGTATGCGCCAGGGGCCTGCGCCTCGGAAATGGCGGGACCAAGGCCAGGTAGGCGGCCGGCGCGCCAGGAACCGCGCCAGGGACGGGGCGGCCGGGCGGCGCCAGAAGAAGTGCGCGGACGGCGATAGCCTCCAAGTGATGAGCGCAAGGGACACCGACTGGGACGGCGTGCGGCTGCACGTCGTCACGGGAAAGGGAGGCACCGGCAAGACGACGGTCGCTGCGGCCCTCGCTCTGGCGCTGTCCTGCGGCGGCCGCAAGGTGCTGCTTATCGAGGTCGAGGGCCGCCAGGGGATCGCGAGGCTCTTCGACCGCCCGCCGCTGCCTTATGCCGAACGCAAGGTCGCGATCGGGCTCGGCGCCTCCGGCATGCCGGGGGGCGACGTGTACGCGCTCGCCGTGGACCCGGAGGGCGCGCTGCTCGACTACCTGGCGATGTTCTACAACCTGCGCCGCACCGGCCAGGCACTCACCCGGCTCGGCGTGGTGGACTTCGCGACGACGATCGCGCCCGGCCTGTCCGACGTGCTGCTGACGGGGAAGGCCACGGAGGCGGCACGCCGCAAGGCAGACGGCAGGGAGGTGTACGACGCGGTTGTCATGGACGCGCCGCCGACCGGCCGGATCGGCCGGTTCCTCAACGTGAGCGTGGCGGTCTCCGGGCTCGCCAAGGTCGGCCCGATCAGGAACCACGCCGACACCGTGGCCCGGGTGATCCGCTCACCGCAGACGTGCGTGCACTTCGTCACGACGCTGGAGGAGATGCCCGTGCAGGAGACGCTCGACGGCATCGGGGAACTGCGGGCCGACGGCGGCATTCAGATCGGCGGCATCGTCATCAACATGGTGCGCCCCGCCATGCTGCCGGAAGCCGACCTGAAGGCCGCAGCCGCCGGGCGCACCGACGAAGCGGAGCTCGCATTGGCGCTGAAGACCGCGGGGCTCCGCGACAGCGAGCCGCTCGCCGCCGCCCTGGCCGCCGAGCTCACCGAGTACGCGCAGTCCATGGCGGTGCAGGAGCGTGAGCGGTGCGAGCTCGCAGCGGCCGGCCAGCCGCGTTACGAGCTGCCCTTCATCGCGGACGGGATCGACCTGGCCGGGCTGTACACGCTGGCCGAGGCGCTCAGGGAGCAGGGAGCGGCCTGATGAGGGACGCCTGATGAGGGACAGGGGGGAAGGGGGCCGGTGAACCCGCTGCCACCGCCGCCGGCGCTGAAGATCGACCCGCTCATCGATGACCGCCGGACCCGCATCATCGTCTGCTGCGGCTCCGGCGGCGTCGGCAAGACCACCGCCGCGGCCGCGATCGGCCTGCGCGCCGCCGAGCGCGGCAGGCACGTGGTCGTGCTCACCGTCGACCCGGCGCGCCGCCTCGCGCAGTCGATGGGGCTGAGCTCCCTGGACAACATCCCGCGCCCCGTCTCCGGCGTGGACACCTCGGCGGGCGGCAGCCTGCACGCGATGATGCTGGACATGAAGCGCACCTTCGACGAGGTCGTCGAGGCGCACGCCGACCCGGGCAGGGCCGCACAGATTCTCGCCAACCCTTTCTACCAGTCGGTGTCCTCGAACTTCGCGGGCACGCAGGAGTACATGGCCATGGAGAAGCTCGGCCAGCTGCGCCGCGCCGACGAGTGGGACCTGATCGTGGTCGACACCCCGCCGAGCCGCAGCGCGCTGGATTTCCTCGACGCGCCGCAGCGGCTCGGCAGGTTTCTCGACGGCCGGCTGATCCGCGTGCTGTCCACCCCCGCCAAGGCCGGGCGCACGTACATGAAGGTGCTGAACGCCGGGTTCTCGGTGGTGACGGGGACGCTGACGAAGGTGCTCGGCGCGCAGGTGCTCAAGGACGCCCAGACGTTCGTAACCGCCTTCGACACGATGTTCGGCGGCTTCCGCGAGCGGGCGGAATCCACCTACCGGCTGCTCCAGGCGCCGGGGACCGCGTTCCTCGTGCTTGCCGCCCCCGAGCCGGATGCGCTGCGCGAGGCGTCGTATTTCGTCGAACGGCTCGACGCGGAGCGGATGCCGCTCGCCGGGCTGATCCTCAACCGCGTGCACAGGCCGGCGGCCACGTCCCTGTCCGCCGCACGCAGCATCGCCGCCGCGGAGGCTCTGGAAAATCACCGGGAACCGAACGGGTCCGTGCGTTCCGTGGCCTGCCAGCGTCACTCGCTGGCGGCGGGGGTGCTCCGCCTGCATGCGGAGCAGATGCAGCTCGCGACGCGGGAACGGCGGCTTGCCGAGCATTTCACGTCGGCCCATCCGGCCGTTCCCGTCGCCGAGGTGGCCGCGCAGCCCGAGGACGTCCACGATCTGGAGGGGCTGCGGGCCATAGGCGCGAGCCTCGCCATCGGGCGGCAGGCAAGCTAACAGGCTGCGCGGCCTCTCAGCTTGCCGCCGCCAGCGGGTCCATGCCCTGCTGGTACCTGTCGCGTGCCTGCTCGAGCAGGGCGCGCCAGGACTTGACATCGGGCCGCCGGCGCAGCAGGGCACGCCGCTCCCGCTCGGTCATACCGCCCCACACACCGAACTCAATCTGGTTGTCGAGCGCGTCGGCCAGGCACTCGGTGCGCACCGGGCAGCCGCGGCAGATCAGCTTGGCCCGGTTCTGCGCTGCCCCCTGGACGAACAGCTCGTCAGGGTCGGTCCCCCTGCATGCGGCGCGTGTGGTCCAGTCGTTGTTCCACATGTGCCTAACTCCTTAGATCGTCACGTGCGTGTACATGGACGGTCGTCTGGCCCGATGGCGATGCTTGCGATCCTGGCCCGGCACGTGGCACATGGCCACGCACCAGTTACCCGTTCGTGATAAAGCAACTTAGGGAAACCCGTACCCGGCTGCCAAGGCCCCGCTGTGCCCATTTCGCGAATAGTCCTCATGGGCCATGCCGGGTGACATGACTAGTCACCCTCCCCGCCTCCCCGGCGCCGGACAGTGACGGGTCATCATGGTCCCGCGTCACGCACGCGTGTGCCGCGTTTCCTTTTTTCCACGCCGTACCCGTGATCCGCAGGGGGCTGTCCCGTTCCGCGTCGTACCCTGAGACGGTGCCCTCATGGGATAGATCACCGCTGGATAGCTATAGCTACGGCCAGGTCGTCACGAAGGCGGTATCGGCCGGGCGGCTCATCGTGCTGTCCGCCGTGGCCGGCGTCCTCGTCGCCGCGTTGCTGGTGCCGGTGATCGCCAAGGCCGGCACCGTCGTGCGGAACGAGGCGAGCAAGTTCACGGCCGCGCCCACGGCCTCGATCGGCCCGATCCCGCAGCGCTCGGAGATCCTCGACTCCTCCGGCCACGTGCTGGCCTACATCTACGGCGTGTACGGCGGCAAGAACGCGTCGGCCTCCGGGGTCGACAGGCAGCCGGTGAGCTACGGCCAGATCGCCCCGGTGATGCGGAAGGCGATCGTCGCCATCGAGGACGACCGCTACTGGCAGGACGGCGCGCTCGACCTTAGGGGAACCATCCGCGCCGCGGTCAACGACCTGCGGGGCAGGCCGGTCCAGGGCGGTTCCACGATCGCTCAGCAGTACGTCAAGAACATGCTGATCCTGTCGGCGTCGAATCCCGAACAGGCCCAGGCAGCCTATGCGGATACCCTGTCGAGGAAGCTGCGCGAGCTGCGGATGGCCGTCGCCATCGAGCACCAGGAGTCCAAGCAGCAGATACTGGCCGGCTACCTGAACGACGCCTACTTCGGTCACCTCGCCTACGGCATCCAGGTGGCGGCGCGGACGTACTTCGACACCACGGCAGCCGATCTCACGCTGACACAGGCCGCCACGCTGGCCGGCATCGTGGAGAACCCGTACCGCTACGACCCGATCAGCAACCCGGCGCTGTCCCGCGAGCGGCGCAACACGGTGCTGGCGCGCATGGCGCAGACCGGCGCGATCTCCCCCGCCGTGGCGAAGAAGGCGGAGGCCGAGCCGCTCGCGGTGCACCCGGCGCCGCCGCCGAACGGCTGCACGGACAGCCTGGCGGGCCCGGCGGCGTTCTTCTGCTCGTACGTGGAGCACGTGCTGATGCGGGACCCGGCGCTCGGCAAGACGCCGGCCGCCCGCGCGAAGCTCCTCGCCAGGGGCGGCCTGCGGATCACCACCACGCTGAACCCGGCCGACGAGCTGGCCGCCGCCAACGCGGTGAACTACATCCTGCCGCCCGGCAGCGGCACCTACAACCCGGGGCAGCTCGCCGACACCGAGGCGCTCATCCAGCCGGGCACCGGCAAGATCCTCGCGATCGCGGAGAACAGCCCCTACGGCGTCGACGCCAAAGCCGGCCAGACCGTGATCGACTACGCCGTCGGCACCCAGGACGGCGGATGGGACGGCGTCCAGACCGGCTCCTCCTCCAAGCTGTTCACGCTGGTGACCGCGCTGGAACAGGGCATACCGTTCGGGTACGCCAAGTCGGTGAAATACTCGGAGACGATCAACGGGTACACCGACTGCGCCGGCGGCCCCGCCGGCAACGGCCCTCCGCCAGCCTTCACGCCTGGCCAGTACCAGCTTGTCAACGCCAGCCCGGGCGACCACGGCGCGTACACGCTTTACACGGGGACGACGCAGTCGATCAACACCTTCTACGCCCACCTGGAGAAGAAGGTCGGTCTGTGCAACGTCGTGCACACGGCCATGGACATGGGGCTGCGCCGGGCGGACGGCACCTCGCTGCTGAAGAAGGACGGCGGGCAGCCGCCTGCCGACCAGGTGCCGTCCTTCACCCTCGGCTCGGTGTACGTCTCACCGCTGTCCATGGCGGCGGCGTACGCGACCGTCGCGGCCAGGGGGATCTACTGCGCGCCGGTCGCGATCAGCACGATCACGACGGCGAGCGGGAAGCAGCTGGCCGCGCCGCGAACCGGCTGTCACCGCGTGATGCCGGCCGATGTCGCCGACGCGGTGAACTACATCCTGCAGGGCGTGCTGACCCAGCCGGGAGCGACCGCGGCGCCTCCCGCCGGGCCAGGCGGCATCGGCCGCCCCGCGGCGGGCAAGACCGGCACCTCGAACGCCGAAGGCAGCGGCAAGGGCACCCCCTACGCGGCGTTCGCGGGCTACACCCCGGGGCTGGCCGGCTACGTGTCCGTCTTCAATCCGGTCTCCCCGACGGGGGACAAGACGATGATCGGCCAGAACAGCTGCTACCGGTCCGAGTCGGGCGGCCTGACCTGCCCAGGGCTCATGTACGGCGCCAACGCGCCCGCGCAGACCTGGCACATGACGTTCGACCACGCCGACATCACGGGTCCTTACAACTTCGTCCCCGTCCCGCCCAACAGCCCGTTCTTCAGCAAGGGCAATGGGCAGTCCGTCAGCAGGCCCCCCGCCAAGCCCGGCAAGGGCAAGCCCAGTCCGCCGCCGCCCTCCGGCCCGCCCAGCCCTGGCGGCGGCCCGCCCGGCCCTGGCGGCGGCCCACCCGGCCACGGCCACGGCCACGGCTGAGATCACCGCAGATGCGGTCCTCACGGGCTGAGCCGCTGCCTCCCCGCAACCGGTGCAGCCCTGCGGGTAGCCCATTGACCTGGTGAGCACCAGGGCGGTAGGTCACCGCCGATGTGGACGTGGCCGGACGACTCATTCACTATGCAGATAGGCGCAGATAGGCAGGGCAGCGGGGCGGCATCGGCCGGGGGTGAACCCAGCCGTACCGGGTGAGCGGCCGTTCCGCTGGTGCCTGGCGGTCACGCCGGGGACGCGAGCCTTGCCTGCAGGTGCGCGGTGAGCTGGTCACGCGGCACCTGCTCCTGCTCGCCTGAGTCCATGTCCCTGACGGTGACCGTGCCCGCGGCCCGTTCCCGTTGCCCGTCGATGAGCGCGAAGACGGCCCGCCGGTCGGAGGCCCACTTGAGCTGCCGGGCCAGCTTGCGGCTCGAGCCCAGGTAGACCTCGGTGCGCAACCCCGCGTGACGCAGCGCCGCCGCGAACTCCATCGCGTCCGCGGCGGCGTCGTCGTCCATGATGGTGACCGCCACGGCGGGCCGCGGGGTCACGCCCGCGTCCTCGCTGAGTAGCCCGATGACCCGTTCGATGCCGAGCGACACCCCGCACGCGGGGACGTCCGGGCCGCCGAGCGCGGCGATCAGGTGGTCGTAGCGCCCGCCGCCCGCGATCGAGCCCGGCACGCCGCACGTGACCACTTCGAAGATCGGGCCCGTGTAGTAGTCGAGCCCGCGGACGAGCCGCGGGGTGAACGCGATACGCTCCTCGCCGACGACCGGTCCGGCCAGCTCGATGAGCCGGTCGATCTCGGCCATCCCGGCACGTCCCTCCCCGGTCTTCCCGAGCCTGGCCCGCACCCGGTCGACGGCGTCGTCAGCCGTCAGGTCGCTGACGAGATCCTTGGCGGTGCCCGCGTCAACGGAGCGGGCCCCGGCAAGCTCGCCGGCCACCTCCTCGGGCGCGAGCTTGTCCAGCTTGTCCAGCGTGATCAGCACGCCCCCGCCGGCGCCCGGCGCTATCCCGTAGGCGTCGAGCAGCCCGGCCAGGGCACGGCGCGAGTTCACGAGGACGTGCACGTCGCGCACGCCAACGGCGTGCAGGGCGTCGGCCGCCGCGCAGACCACTTCGGCATCGGCCAGCGGCGACGCGGATCCCACCACGTCCACGTCGCACTGGGTGAACTCGCGGAAGCGTCCCCTGCCCGGCCGGTCGGCGCGCCACACCGGCCCCATGACGTAACGCTTGTAGGGAACCGGGAGCTGGGAGCCGTACGCGGCGACGACGCGGGCAAGCGGGACCGTCATGTCGTAGCGCAGTGCCAGGTCCGCCTCGCCGCTTGCCTCGTGCTCACCGCGGCGGAGGATCTTGAAGATCAGCTTGTCGCCCTCGTCGCCGTACCTGCCCGTCAGCGTCTCGAGGCGCTCGAAGGCGGGCGTGGCCAGCGGCTCGAACCCGTACCGCTCGAACACCTCGCGGATCGCGGAGAACACGTGCTCGCGCACGCGCAGGTCCGCCGCGAGGAAGTCCCTCGTACCGGAGGGGGGCTCGAACTGGGACGCCATGGCATACTCCTTCAACCCCGTCAACAGCCGCCCTGCCGATGCTACTGGCCGTACCCGCGGGCTCTGTCACCATTTCCCGCCGTGCACATCCGTCATGCGGCCCGCGGCCGTTGTGCGGCCCGCGGCGGCGGACCCGCCGGGCCCGGCCTGCTGCTACCCGGCGGTAAGCCTGCGGCGCACCTCGGCGGCGACGCGGGCACCGTCGGCGCGGCCCGCCACGCGCGGCGTCACGGCCTTCATCACCTGGCCCATCGCCTTCATGCCCGTCGCTCCGGTCTCGGCGATGGCGCCGTCCACGATGGCCGCCAGCTCGTCGTCGCCGAGCTGGGCGGGCAGGTACCCGGCGATCACGTCACCTTCCGCGCGTTCGGCTGCCGCCTGCTCCTGCCGTCCCGCGGCCTCGAAGGCGTCCGCGGCCTCCCTGCGCTTTCTCGCCTCGCGGGTGAGAATTTTCACGATCTCGCCGTCGGACAGCTCACGGGCCGACCCGCCCGCCACCTCCTCGTTCGTGATTGAGGTCAGCGCCATCCGAAGCGTCCGCATGCGCACCTGATCGCGGGCCTTCATCGCCGCCGAAAGGTCAGCGCGGAGCCTTTCCTTCAGTTCAGCCATGCCAACCATACTGCCGGACATGGCACCATGAACGGGTGCGTGCACGAACCATGATCCCCCTGGGCGCCGCCGCGGCGGCCGGCGCCACCCTGGCATACGCGTCGGTCATCGAGCGGAACTGGTTCGCCCTGCGGCGATACGACGTTCCCGTGCTTCCCCCGGGCGCGCGGCCCGTCCGGATCCTGCACATCTCAGATGCGCACCTGACGCCGGGCCGGCGCCGGCTGATGAACTGGATCACGTCGCTCGACCGGCTCGACCCCGACCTGGTCGTGAATACCGGGGACTCGATCGCGCACCACGAATCCGTCCGGTATTTCCTCGGCTCCCTCGGGCCGCTGCTTGAGCGGCCGGGGGTGTTCGTGCTCGGCTCGAACGACCTGTACTCGCCGCGGCCGGCCAACCCCGCCCGCTACCTGTGGCGGACGAGTTCCCGCGATCATTCGCGGAACGTGCCCGACCTGCCGTGGGAGAAACTGCGGGACGGCATGACGGAGGCTGGCTGGCTGGACGCCAGCAACCAGCGCGGCCGGATCACGGCGGGCGGACTTGACATCGCGGTGGCCGGCGTGCACGACTCGCACATCAGGCGCGACCGGTACGACAAGATCGCGGGCCACGCCGACCCGGACGCGGACCTGCGGCTCGGCGTCATGCACTCGCCGGAGCCGCGGGTGCTCGACTCCTTCGTGGCCGACGGCTACGACCTGCTGCTCGCGGGGCACACCCATGGCGGGCAGTTGTGCCTGCCGGGGTTCGGCACCCTGGTCACGAACTGCGGCATCGACCGCGCGCGAGCACGCGGGCTGCACCGGCATCCCGCCGGCGAGCAAGCCGCCGCCCGGGACGGCGCAGGCGGCCGCACCAGGGCTGCAAGCGCGCTCAACGGCGGCCCGGGCGGGCGGGGCGGCGCCCGCGGGCTCAGCGGCACCGCAAACGGTGATGGCCGCCCCGGGGCAGGCCCGGCGGACCCGGCTCGTCCGGCAGGCCCGGGCGGCGGGCGTGCCTGGCTGCACGTGTCCGCCGGGCTGGGCACATCACCCTGGGCGCCCGCCCGGTTCGCGTGCCGGCCAGAGGCGTCGCTGCTCACGCTGGTACCCCACGCCGGGGACTGAGCAGCAGGCCAGGGGCGCCCGCCCGCCTCGGCACATATCCGGCCCGGAGAGCATCTGAGCATCAGCGCCTCCTCGGGGCCAGCACCCTGGAGCACCGCACGGGCAAGGAGCACACGGGCAAGGAGCAGGAGCCCGGGCACGGCCCCGGCGGGCGGCGGCGCGGGACAGCGTGCAACGCCGGGCCCGCGTATCCGCTAGACTTGGCGGGCAGCCTGCGGGGCTCTCCTGGGGGGTAGCCGCACGGTATGCGGGGTGTAGCGCAGCTTGGCAGCGCGCTTCGTTCGGGACGAAGAGGCCGCCGGTTCAAATCCGGCCACCCCGACCCAGGTCAGAGGCCACTTACGATCATGGCAGGTGGCCTCTTCCCGTGCCGTACAGCAGCGAAGTACAGCAACGCTATGAGTCGAGCTGCCTGCCCAGGCGCTTGAGCGCCTGGAGGGTCTTGGCGTCGGAGACCTCCGTGTAGACGTTCATCGTCACGTCGATCTGCGCGTGCCGGAGGATGCGCATCACTACGCGAGGATGCACGTCGAGGACGGCAAGCAGCGTGGCGCATGTGTGCCGGATGTCATGAACGGTGATACGGCGAACGCCCGCTTTCGCGCACCGTGTCTCGAATCGCCGGTTGAAGTTGCGCGGCTCGTACGGGGTGCCCGCCCGTGTGGTGAACACCATCCCCGTGTCCGTCCAGCCAGTCGCCGCGCTACGGGCCTCGGCCTGGTCCTTTTCGCGCATGCGCAGAGCCGTCACGCAGATACCCGGCAGTGGCAGCGTGGCGTCGGAGGCTTCCGTCTTGGTCGCGCGGTGCAGGAGCTGGCGCCGGACGCGCTGGAGCTGCCAGCCAATGTCGAGTTCAGCCCGGTCGAGGTTGACGGCACTCCATGGCAGGCCGATGACCTCCCATTTCCGCAGGCCCAGGACGAGGATCAGCACGTAAGCCGCGTACAGCGGGTCCCGGTCCCGCTTTGCCGACTCCAGGAACCGCCGGGCCTCGTCAACGCTCCACGGCTTCACTTTCCGCTTGCGCGGCTTGGAGACGTGCAACAGTGCCGCGACGTTCCTCGGGATCAGCTCTTCGGTTACCGTGTTGGTCAGCGCACTGCACAAGATCGTCCAGGCGTCGCGGATCGTCCGTTCCGACGCAACGCGCCGGCAGCATGCCGTCGGGGTCTTGGCGCAGCAGCGCCGCTTCTTCTCCGGCCGCCGGGCGTCCTTGCCCTGGGCGCAGCACTGGCAGGTATCGCGCAGCGTGTTGAGCCAGGCCCGCACGTCGCGCAGGCTCAGCCTGTCGAGCCGCTTGGAGCCGAGGCCCGGGATGATGTAAAGGCGGGCCATCGTCTCATACGTCGCGCAGGTCAGCGGGGCATAGTCCGGTTCCACGACGACCTCACGGAGCCAGTACGCCAGGTAATCGGCCAGTGTCGGTGATCTTGTCACCACCGGGCCGCGCCGGGTTGCCTCGTGCAGCTTCAGCCACTTGCCGTGCGTTTCCTCGCGGGTCTTGCCATACGCCCACTTGCGGCGGCGCACGCCGTCCGGCGTCGTCACCCACACATACGACGCGTAGCCGTTCCGGTAGGGGAAGATCGAGCCTTCCCCGTTGGCCCGCTGCCGGCCCCTGGCCATCAGGCCGCATCCTCGGTGAGTAGTTCCACGCATTCAGCGAGCGCGGCGGGTGAGACGCACCGACGGCGGCCAATCTTGATCGTGCGAAGCTGGTTCGACCGGATCAGGTTGTAGACCGACCACCGGCTCACCCGCAGCCAGAGCGCAGCCTCCTGGATCGTCAGAAGATGATCACTCACAGGATCACGTCGCGCAACGCTCACGCTGCCCTCCCGGTTGCCGAAACATCGATCTCCGCTGGCAGGCCCGCTTTCCGCCTGGCCTCTGCGAGCGCGGCTCGCCATCGCTGGCGGTCCGCGACCACGTGGAGAAGCCGTCTGGCAGGGGACATAAAGTCGTCGTCGCCGGGGGTGACCGGTTCCCAGGCGTAGCGGGCGGGGTCGGTTGCCGGAACACCGAGGGTCTGTAGGAGCCATGCCTTGCGGCCGGCGCGGTGGTCGGCCAGGGTTTTGCCGGACCATTTGCGGGAGACCAGGACGCGGCGGCCGGCGTAGCCGAGGTGCTCGGCCCTATGCGCCTTGCCCTTGCAGTGGCCAGGCACCAGGCCGGGCCGGGGGTTCTTGGGCTGGATGCCGTAGCGCAGCCAGT
>Ga0209061_1002779_pt1 | contig 20805 bp, 16 predicted proteins | sample Coa_R1_10_FD_187157 | JGI IMG/M metagenome (GOLD analysis project Ga0209061, IMG submission 187157) | Surface soil microbial communities from Centralia Pennsylvania, which are recovering from an underground coalmine fire - Coalmine... | ecosystem: Environmental > Terrestrial > Soil >...
CGATTCGAGCATTGTCGTGGCCTTGGCCACCCGGGTGCGCGGCGAGCCGATCCCTACCTTTACCATTCGCATCCCTCGGCCGGACCTCGATGAAAGCGCACGGGCATCGTTGGTGGCGCGGCATATTGGCGTCGAGCCGGTTGTGGTGACGTGCGGTCAGGAAGAAGTATTGCAGAATTACGCAGCCCTGATTCGCGCTGCCGAGGGACCCGTAATCGATACGTCGTGTGCTGCCCTGCTGATGCTGGCGCGCGAGGTCCATGCGCGCGGCTACAAAGTAGCCCTGACCGGCGAAGGGGCCGACGAATGGCTGGCCGGCTATCCCTGGCACAAGTTCAATTGGCTGTTCAGCCGCCTTGACTTTCTCCCGGGCCTGCCGCTCAGTCAACGGATGCGCCGCTTCCTCGTGCGGTTGACAGGAGCGCCGAAAGATGCCTGGAAATTCGTGCAGCGCGCCCAGGCGGCGGTCGGCGGCCACAACGCCTGGCTAGACATCTATGGCTTTTTCAGCATTTCCAAGCCGCGCTTCTTCAGCCCGTGGATGATGAAGCAGATTGAAGATCGTTCGCCCTATGAGGATCTCGGTTTCAATCTCGACCGCATGCGCCGCTGGCACCCGCTCAACCGCGAGTTGGCAATGGGCGCTCGCGTCCAGCTAGCGGGACTGCTGCTCAACGCCAAGGGCGATCGCGTGGCCATGAATTCCTCCGTCGAGACGCGCTATCCGTTTCTCGATGAGGCCGTGTTTGATTTCCTGGCTAAAGTACCGCCGCACTGGAAGCTGCGCGGCCTGCGCGATAAGGCGTTGCTGCGGGTGATGGCCGAGCGTTGGCTGCCGCGGTCCATCGTGCGCCGCCGCAAGGCCATGTTCCGCGCCCCCTTCGATAGCTTTCACCTGGAGCATGGGCTGAAGTACGTCGGCGAATTGCTCAGCCCCGAATCGCTGCGCCGTACCGGCTATTTCCAGCCCGAAGCAGTCGCCTATTGGCGGAAAGCGTTCCGGCATCTGCCGCGCTGGCTGCCGCGACGCATTTCGATTGAGATGGGGCTGGTCGGCGTGCTGGCTACGCAGCTGTGGCATCACACCTTCATTGACGGCAGCTTGGCAGACTTGCCGTCATTGGCCCACAAAGGACGGTGGCCTGTATCGGGCAACGGGCAAGCAGCTGCTGGCAACTTAAAAATGATTTCAAAACGCTGAGCGGGGGGCGTTAGCCCCCTGAGCAAATCTCAAGGGACTAATACCCCCGCTCAGGTGGACTTAGGTGAGTATCATGGCATCGTATTCGCTGACAACTCTGTGGTATGAACGACAGCGCTACGTGCCCGGCGTCTTGGCGGTAGCGTTCAGCGCTCTGCTTATCGCCTTGCAGGTCGGCTTACTCTTGGGTTTGTTCTCGATCACCTCTATCCCCATCGATCATACGAAAGCCGATGTGTGGATGGGGGCACCCGAGGTTTCCTCCGTCGATCTGGGCCGGCCAATCCCAGAAGGCAGGTTGGCGCGCATGGCCTACCTGTCGGAGATCAAACGCTGTGAAATCTACTTGCAGGGCTTCGCTTTCTGGTCCAAGCCCAACAATGGCGGCAGCGAGCTATGCATGGTCATCGGCTCGCACCTGAGTCCCGATTCGCTGGGCAAAATCAAAGAGTTGACGCCGGAGCAATGCGGCCTGCTGGCCGAGGAAGGGACCGTTATCATCGATAAATCGGACGAGAAGAAGCTGGGAGTCGAGATCGAAAAGAAGGCGGAAATCTCCGGCTACCCGGTGCGCGTGGTCAGCACGACGCATGGGCTGCCTAGTCTGGCCGGTCCTTACGTGCTTTGTTCCATCGCTACGGCCCGCAAGTGTTTGCCGGTATGGAAAGACAATACGACGACCTACGTGCTGGGTCAGTGTCGAAACCGCCAAGATGCCCCCAAGGTGGTCAAGCAGCTCAATCAATACAAGGACGTATTGGCCTTCACACAGGACGAATTCTCGAAGCGGACCCGGCTGCATTGGCTGCTGCGGACCAAGGCCGGCATCGCCTTGGGCTACGCCGCCGCCTTGGGACTGTTGGTCGGCGCCGTCGTCACCAGTCAGACCTTGTATGCAGCCACGGTGGCCTCGCTGCGTGAATACGCGGTCTTGCGGGCCTTGGGCATTCCGCGCTGGCGCATCGCCTTCATGGTGGTGTCTCAGTCGTTCTGGATTGGTATTATAGGAATAGCCCTGGCTCTGCCGGCCGCCTATGGCTTGGCCTGGGCGGTGGAATATTTCATACGGGTTGCCATTGTCGCCTTGCCGTGGTGGCTGTTAAGTGCTGCGGCGGCAGTGACGTTGGCGATGGCTTTGGTGTCCGGTCTGTTCGCCCTGCGCTCGCTGCGGCAGATCGAGCCGGCCATGCTGCTTCGCTAACTTCGTTTAGCCGCAAGCCGCAGGCGAGCACTCGTCTGCGGCTTGCGGCTAAACAGGGGATCCCGAGGAACGGCTGTAATGATTGACGATTCGCTGTTAACGCCGGCCCTGCAAGGCGTGCATCTGTCGCGCAGCTTCGGCGAGGGAGAGACAAAGACGACCGTCCTTTATGATGTGTCGATTGAGCTTTTCTCTGGACAGATCACGCTGCTCATGGGTCCATCCGGCAGCGGCAAATCGACGCTTTTGGCCATTCTGTCGGGGCTCTTGCACCCTGATAGCGGCACAGTGATGGCCCTGGGGCATGATCTGTGGGCGATGTCTGACCTGGAGCGTGAGCGTTTTCGACTGCGGCACTGCGGTTTCATTTTTCAGGGATATAATTTGTTCAACGCCCTGACAGCCCGGCAGCAGCTGGAAATGGTGTTGCGCTGGGGCGAAGGCGCTTCGGCCGGCGAAGCCCGACGCCGGGCCGAGGAGATGCTCGACTTGCTCGGTCTGGCCAAAAAGGCCCATTTGCGTCCGACCGAGCTGTCCGGCGGAGAAAAACAGCGTGTGGCCATCGGTCGCGCGCTTATCAAGGAGCCGAACTTCTGCTTCGCCGATGAGCCGACCAGCGCCCTCGATTGGAAGGCTGGCCAGCAGGTCATCGAGCTGTTGCGCAGCGCTGCTCACGATCGCGGCGCCACCGTCTTGGTCGTCGCCCATGATGCCCGCATCATTGAACATGTCGATCGCGTGGTCCACATGGAAGACGGCCGCCTCTGGCAGCAGGAGGAGCACGAGGCACGCGAGCCGGTTTTGCACACCCTCAAACAGGCGAGGTGAGCCATGAAAGCGGAGATCCTGGATCCTATTTCCTCTGAGCCTGCCGGAGAAGTGAACTATCGGACGCCGATTCCTTCATCTGCTCCGCCGAGACGGCGCTGGCGTGTGCCGCTTGCGCTTTCGCTGGGCGTGCTGGTGTTGGCAGCGTCGTTTGTGATCGCGGTCCTGAGCTTGCACTCGCGTGCCGATCATCCGTCCGCGTCTGCTACTGCTGTTTCCCTACCTGCGGACGAGAAACGCTGGAACTCGATAGCTTACGTCGATATTGAAGGGGGGGTTACTCCACTTTATCCCTTGCAGCCAGGACGGGTCGAGAGCATCAAAGTCAAGGAGAACGAATTCGTCAAGGCAGGCACAGAACTTTTTCGCCTGGACGATACTGTGCCGCAACTGAAAGTTCGGCAAGCCAGAGCGGGCGTTGAGGCAGCACAAGGACAATGGCAGACTGCCCAGGCGGAAGCCGAGGCGTTGGACAAGAAAATCGCTGCCCAGCGTGAGGCGATCAAGGCCGCGGAGATCGAAGTCGAACGCGCCCAGGCCCTCTATGACGAGAAGAACCGATTGCGCGACGAAAGCCTTGGTAGCAAATTCGAGGCCGATGACGCGAAGCGCCTGATCCAGAAGGCGCAACAGGCTGTCCGTGGCGAGCAGGCGCAGCTGGCGGCTCTGGAGGTGCTAAAGAACAAGACCGCCGGTGCTATTGCCCTGGCGCAGGCCAACCTCAAAGACAAGCAAGCGCTCCTGGCTGAGGCGGAAAATGCCGTCCATGAATGCATCGTCCGCGCTCCGGTGGATGGCACGCCGCTGCGCATACTGATCACAAAAGGCGAGATCCTCGGCGCCAATCCGCACCAGCCGGCCATCTGGTTCGCTGCAGACCGACCGCGGCTGGTCCGCGCGGAAGTGGAGCAAGAATTTGCCAGTCGCGTTCAGGTGGGCCAGAAGGTCATCATTCAAGACAACATCACTGGCGAGGAAGTCGCTCGCGGCCAAGTGGCAAGTCTCGCGCTCTGGTACGCGCCGCGCCGCAATCTCGGCATCGAAATCGCGCCTCTCAGTAACGACAATCGCACTCTCGAATGTATCATTCATCTCGAACATACTTCGCCGAACCTCCGCATCTGGCAGCGCGTGCGCGTGCAGTTCCCCGATTGAAGTTTTCCTCCATTTCCGCTAAGAATTCCTCATTCCCCTGCCCCGCGCGGGAACGAGGAGAACGCACATGAACCAGACGAAGGGCGAACAATTCGCCGGGGTGACGGTGGCCCTGGTCACGCCGTTTCGCAATGGCGATATCGATTTCGCTGCTTTACGCCAGCTGGTGGATTGGCACGTTGAACAGGGCACCGATTGCCTGTCACCGGTCGGCACCACCGGCGAATCACCGACGCTCGATCACGAAGAACACGAGCGCGTTATCGCTGCCGTCATCGAACAGGCGCGAGGACGCATCAAAGTCGTACCCGGCACAGGTTCCAACAGTACCCGCGAAGCCATCCGTCTGACACGCTTCGCCCAGCGCGCCGGCGCTGATGGCGCGCTGCTGGTCGGACCGTATTATAACAAGCCGACGCAGGAGGGCTATTTTCGCCACTTCGCGGCCGTCGCCGGAGCCTGCGATCTGCCCATCGTGCTGTACAACATTCCTGGCCGGACTGCCTCGAACATCCTGCCCGAAACCATCGCCCGCCTGGCGGAGATCCCCAATATCGTCGCCATCAAGGAAGCAACCGGCTCGCTCGATCAGGCGTCGCACATCGCTTCACTGTGTAATCTGACGCTCCTCAGCGGCGATGACAGTTTGACCTTGCCGCTCTTGAGCATTGGCGGGCGCGGCGTGGTCTCGGTGGTCGGCAATCTGATCCCGCGTGATTTGCAGGCATTGGTGTCGGCATTTGATGCGGGCAAGCCGACTGAGGCATTGCGCTGGCATCGCCGCCTCTTCCCGCTGTGCCGTGACATGCTGAGCGTAGCCACCAACCCAATTCCGGTGAAGACAGCCCTGAAACTGCTGGGTCGCGGCAATGGCGAATTGCGTTTGCCGCTGTGCCCCCTCGACGCTGCCGGCGAGGCACGCATCGCTCAGACGTTGCGGGCCTATGGGCTGTTGAGTTGAGGTTTGGCCCCCCTGAGAGGGGGCGTAAGCCCGCTGAGGAGGAATTTGCCGGTCTATCAGGGAGACAGCATGGCATCGTTCCGCAATCGTGTCGCTTTGATAACGGGAGCGGCCAGCGGCATCGGCCGGCAGCTCGCTCTTGATCTCGCTGCCGAGGGTGCACGCATCGCCGCCCTCGATCGCCAGGGCGAGGGTCTCGATCGGCTCGCCAGTGATCTCAAGAGCCAAAGCGTGGCTTGCGCTGTTGCCGATGTCACCAATCTGGCGGCGGTGCGTGCGGCGGTGAAGCACCTGGAAGAACAGATCGGGCCAACCGATTTGCTCATAGCCAGCGCCGGTATTGGCATCGAAACGCCGGCCGAAACATTTCGCGCCGAGGACTTCACCGCGCAGATCCAGGTCAACCTCATCGGTGTCATCAACACCCTGGACGCTGTGCTGCCCGGTATGTGTCAACGGCAGAGCGGTCACGTGGCGGCACTGTCGAGCATGGCTTCGTATCGGGGTCTGCCGCACATGGGCGGCTACTGCGCCAGCAAGGCAGGGCTGAACAGCCTCCTGGATGCCCTTCGCATCGAGCTGCGGCCCAAAGGCATCGCTGTGACGACGATCTGCCCCGGTTGGGTCCGCACCCCCTTGACAACGCCCCTGGGTCTGCCCGATAAGGAAATGATGGAGGTGGAGGAGGCCGTTCGTCTCATCCTCTGCGCCCTGCGCGCTCGTAAACCGTTTTTGGCCTTCCCTGCCAGGTCGGCCTGGCAGGCGCGGCTGCTGCGGCACTCACCGCAACCGATTAGCGATTGGCTGGTTCGTCAATGGGCGCGCAAGATGAACAAAATGAGCCGGTGATGGAATCGTTATTTCGCCACATCGCTCCGCCGACGCGTTGCGGCTATCTGCCGCAACAAAAGTGGAGCCTCGAATACGAGTACGTCGTCGAGATGACTCCAGGTGAGTATCTCGAACGTATGCTCGACAATTGGCGTCGCTTCGGCCACATGCTGTTTCATCCCTTATGCCCGTCTTGCCGCGCCTGCCGGTCGCTGCGTGTCGTGGTGCCGCAATTTCGGCCCGATCGCAGCCAGCGGCGCTGCCGTCTGGCCAACGAAGGTGTGATTGAGCTGCGCATCGGCAAGCCCAGTGTCAGCCGGGCCAAGCTCGCCCTGTATGACCGCTATCACGCCTTTCAGGCCGAACATAAGGGCTGGCCGGAACATGCCCCGCGTGATGCCTCCAGCTATGTCGATTCGTTTGTACATCATCCGTTTCCCGTCGAGGAGTGGTGCTATTATCTCGATGGTCAGCTGATCGGTGTCGGCTATGTGGATGTTCTGATGGATGCTGCCGCCGGTGGGTTCTCGGCGATCTATTTCTTTTACGATCCCCGGCAACGGCAGCGCTCTTTGGGCACCTGGAACGTCCTCTGTTTGATCGAGGAGGCGGCGAAGCGGCAGCTGCCTTATGTTTATCTCGGCTATTACATCGAGGGCTGCGGTTCCATGTGCTACAAGGCACGTTTTCGGCCTAATCAGCTACGGGGCGTGGACGGCGTCTGGCGCGATTTCTGGGTGTAAGCCGGCGCCCCGCTCGCCTTGTTTTCGTGAGGGGCAGTCCCTAAATTGGTGAAAAAGTTTCGCCCCCTTGCGAACGCTTTTCCCCTTCGCTGCGTAGAAGCGAATAATCTCGACTCGCCAGCGGAAACTTACGAGGTGGCGTATGCAGAACGACGTGATTGTTGAAACACACAAATTGACCAAAATCTATCGCGATTTCTGGGGTCGCCAGAAAAAAACCGCCCTCCGTGCCCTCAACATTGAAATCCGCCAAGGCGAAGTCTTCGGCCTGCTTGGCCCCAATGGCTCTGGCAAAACCACGACCGTCAAGCTGCTGCTCGGTCTGCTCTATCCCACCGACGGCGAGGCGTTCGTCTTCGGCAAACCCGCCGCCGACGTGGGCAAGAACGAACGCATCGGCTATCTGCCGGAAGAGTCTTATCTCTACCGCTTCCTCGACGCCGAAGAGACACTCGATTTTTATGGCCGGCTCTTCAATCTGCCGCCGGCCCAGCGCCGAACCAAGGCCCAGGAACTGATCGAGAAAGTCGGCCTCAAGGCCGACCGCAAACGTCCGCTCCGCGAATATTCCAAAGGCATGCGCCAACGCATCGGCCTGGCCCAGGCACTCATCAACGATCCGGATCTCATTATCCTCGATGAACCGACTTCGGGACTGGACCCGCTCGGCGCCCGCTGGATGAAAGATCTCATCCGCGACCTGCGCACACTGGGCAAGACGGTCATCATGTGCAGCCATCGCCTCGAAGACGTGCAGGACGTGTGTGATCGCATTGCCATCCTCAACGAAGGCGAATTGCAGGCTTATGGCGAAGTGCAGACGCTGTTGCAGGACCATCGCCGCATCGAACTGCGGGCCAGCGACCTGCAATTGAGCGACGACTTGCGGCGCGATCTGGAAGAGTTGCTGCGCAAGCACGGCGGCAAGCTGGACACGATTGGCCATCCGACGACGACGCTGGAAGATTACTTCTTACGCATTGTTGAAGAAAGCAAGGCCCATCCCGGCCGGCGCTTCTTGCCGGGCAAGGAGCCGTTGCCGCGGGTAGAGACGGTACAGAGGGTCGAGGGTCGAGGTTAGAAAATAAAAATAGAAGATAGAAAAACGAATTCTCTGTCTTTTGGCCTCTGTATCTCTATACCTCTGATGAGATGGGGATCATATATATGTTCGCAGTGTTGACTTTCGATCGCGATCCGGCACTGTATCAGAACGTTCCGGCCCAACTCTTTGCCTGGATTCAAGGCGCGGGCGGCTGGGCAGCCTTCGGAGTGCTTGTATGGCTGCTGGCTGGCTACACGCGTATGCGTGCCGAGGACCGCGCCCGCATTGCTCCGTGGCACAAACGGATTTTCGTCGCCAGCGTGGCGGTGTCGTTCCTCGCCTACCTGATTGCTGGCGGCGCCTGGCTTGCTCAATTCCTACCGAAAGTCAAACCGGAACTGGCATTTCTAGCCTATGCGTATGGTATCACAATCGGCGGTGCGGGCGCCTTGGTGGCGGCCGGGCTGTCCTTTGTCTTCGGTCTGACGGCTTTGCGCTTTCGCCGCATCTGGGCCTTGGCCAAGCTCAGCTTCAAAGAAGCCATTCGCAACCGCGTCTTGTACGGTTTCTCGGCCATGCTTCTGGTGCTGTTGTTTGGCAGCTGGTTCATTCCGTACAAGCCGGAATATCAGGTTCGCAGCTATGTCGGTGTCGTCTACTGGATGATGAAGATACTGCTGCTGGTCACCGCTATTATCTTGGCCGCCTTCAGCATCCCCACCGATATTCGCCGGCAGACCATTCACACCATCGTCACCAAGCCAGTTGAACGTTTCGAGATCGTGTTGGGCCGTTTCTTCGGCTTCACAGCGCTGATGACACTGGTCCTGCTGCTCATGACGTCGGTGAGTGTCGTTTACGTGTTGCGCGGCGTGGATCCCGAGGCAGCAGCCGAAAGCCTCAAGGCGCGGGAGCCGTTCTACGGCGCATTGCACTTCGAGAACACCGGCGACAAAAGCAAAGGCACCAACGTCGGCCGCGAGTGGGACTATCGCAGCTACATCACCGCAGCGGCCCCCAATCAAGAGCCGCAATATGCCGTCTGGGACTTCCCCGAGGTGCCGCGCTCTCTGGCCAGCCGCGACAGCGTCCGCTGCGAGTTTGCTTTCGACATCTATCGCACCACCAAGGGCTTTGAGAACCGCGGCGTTTCCTGCAAGTTTGAGTTTCAAACGGCCCATTTCAATGAACACGACAAAGACAGTTACAACGCCGATCGCAGCCGTTGGATGTCCAAGGGCAATCTGTTCTCCAAAAAAGACATAGACGAATGGCTGGCTGGCTATCGCACCCGCTTGGCGCCCCAGGCGCTTGCACCGCTGGAGCTTAATGAACGGCTGGATAACAAACGGCTCCGCCTGATGGCCAATCCGCTGGAGGGCGATCCGCCGCAATACCGTCTCTCCGATGCCGCCATCGAAAATGAGCTGGCTGAGGAATACGGCTATTACGTCGTGCCTGCCAAAGATATAACCGATTATCATACGATGTATATCGACGTACCGGCCGGATTGTTTCGTAACGCCCTTCAGGCCCCATCCGGGAACACGGGGCGTCCGCCGCTGCAAGCGCGCGTCTCCGTCACGCAGCAAAGCGCCACCCAATATGTGGGCATGGCCAAGTACGATCTGTACTGGCGGCTGGACGATCCCAAGGGCGGCCACGAAATAGCAGCCTTCACCCTTAACTTTTACAAGGGCGCGGTCGGACTGTGGCTGCGTCTGTGTCTGGTAATCGGCTTGGCCGTGGCCTTGAGCACGTACCTGAGCGGCGTCATCAGTATGTTGGTCGCTGGTATGCTTTACCTGGGTGGCGGCGTTATCGATTACATTCAATCGATTGCTTTCGGCACCGCTCCCGGCGGTGGCCCCATGGAGGCTCTGTTTCGGCTGGCCAATCGCCAGGTTGCTCTCGTTCCCCTGGAAGAAAGCGCCGCCGCCACATTGGCCACTTCCACCGATGTGGTCTTTCGCTGGTTCATTCGCCGCGTTCTCGATCTCATCCCGGATGTGGATCGCTACGACTTGACCTCCTACGTCGGCGAGGGCTTCAACATTCCCTGGACCCAGTTATGGATCGATTGCGGTGCCCTTAGTTTGTATTTGTTACCCTGGTTCGTTGCGGCTTATTATCTCCTCAAATGGCGGGAGATCGCAGGACCAACGTAATATTTACGGTGAGCAGGGTGTGTGAACGCCCCGGTAGTTTCCCCCGGGGCGTTCACACACCCCGTTCCCCCTCGTAGGGAGTCTCCAGCATGGCGAGTCCTTTTCAGCAGCAGGCCTTATATCGCAAGTTGACCTATGGAGCGCTGATCCTCGCTCTATTCACGTTGGCGCTGGGCTGGCGGAAGGGAGAGTTGCGACTCTTCGGCATGGACATCAAAGGCGTGGATGCGCAAGCGCGCGACCTGTCCATCCGTGAAGAGAGTCGCGGCGAAGTCGATTGGCTCGGGGCCCTGGCGCGCCTCAGCACCATCGGCACGCGCGGGGCGGCCACGTGCCTGTTGTGGGTCAATGCTGTAGAGGCCCAGAAGAAAAATCAGTGGAACGAACTGGAATTGTACGCGCGCTCCTTGACCAAGCTTCAGCCGCATTTCATTACGCCCTGGATTTTCCAGAGCTGGAACCTGGCCTACAACGTCTCGGTCGAGTCCGATCGCGTCAACGATAAGTATTTTTACATCACTCGCGGCATCGGCTTGTTGGCTGAAGGTGAACGGCAAAACCACGACAATCCCGACATCCGCTGGTCGATCGGCTTCTTCACGCAGCATAAGATCTGCCAGAGTGATGAAACCAACGTGTTGCGTTCGCTGTCGCAGTTGAGCATGATCCCGCCCAACGAGCGTGATCCAGGCCGCTTTTGGAAAGTGATCCAGGTAGGCTCGTCAAGCCGTCAAGAGATCAACTTGGCGGAGCTGGAGGATTTCTGCAAGCTGCATCCGCAGTTGGTGCGGCGTTTGCGCCAGGGCATAAGACGGGAAAGAAGGTCGGAGCAGCTCCGCCAGTTCCGCTGTGAGCGTGCGGAGGACATGGTGCAGTTTTTACAGGACAATTTCCGCGTGCCGTCCTTGTGGTTGGATTCGCCGCGGCCTTCCGAGCCGGGCACCTGGAAACTGAAGCAAGATACCTTGAAGCCGCTGGCCGACCGTTTTCCGGTCTTGCCGCCCTATCACGAGACGGCCCGCGAGGGGCAGCAGCCGCCCGATGAAACGGCGCTGCACGATCAATCGCCGCTGTACGATTCTCACGATGCTTTTCAGATCGCGCGGGCCTGGTACAGCTATGCCCAGGAACCGCTGCCCCGGCCGGGCAGGCTCCCCGGACAGAGCGAGCCGATCACCAACCCGGTCGTTCAGCGTTTGCCCAAGCATATGATGACGATCATTTTCCGCAGCCACCCGGCCCAGGCCCAGCGCTTCACGGCCGAACGCTTAATGGATGAAGGCTGGTTCGATGGCTCTGGCTGGGCCATCCCCGACTGGTTCCGTGAGGCGGGCGACCGTTTTGCCGACGGCTCTCCTGCCGTGATCGGCACCAGCCCCGAATGGTGGGCCAAGAAAGCCTGGGAAACGACCGAACGGGCCTGGGAGCGCTTCGGCAAGGACAATCACTTGCTCATCAGTCCCGCTGAGCAAAAAAACCTGGAACAACGCGCCTACGCTTTCGCCAAAAAGAAACACATTCAAGATCCCGCTCTTACTCCAACGTTGCGCGAGGAAGAGCTGGATCCCGAAACGCGCGAGGAGTTTTTTGCCTTTATGTTCCTGCGCGATTTAGCTCAGTATAAGACCCTCTGCAATTTTGATGTCCACTACAATCGAGCGCGAGTGGAGTCCAAGGAAGAGGCCGTGAAGGCCCGTAAGATTTTCTTCGAGGCGCTCGACGCTCAACGGCTGAGGAACAATGAGCCGGAAGCGCTGCGGAAATATCTGGATCCGGATGGTATGAAAGCCTGGCGCGACAAGGTGCTCTTAAGCAACAAGGTCTTTCGCAATGACAGCTTGATTCAAGAGCAAACCTTCGAGGTTCAGCTACGCTTTGTCGATCTGTATTCTCGGTTAAATGGCCGGAAATTTAAGGCGGAGGCAGTGCGCATGCTGCTGATGCCTTGGCAAAATCTTCCCGGCGGCGGCGCTTGCCCGCTGGGTCTGGCGAGCTGGATGCCTCCGCTGATCGAGAAGGATTGGAACAATCCGTTGTTGGGGGGGCCGTTTGACGGGACCGATGATGAGGGGGAACCGCTGATCTCCGAGCAATCGCGCAGACAAGTGCTCCAACGTCTCTTCCCATCACTGACTGCCTCGATGACGCAAGAGACGCCGCCGCAGTCCGAATCCCCGCAAGTGCGCTGACAAACCAAGGAGATAAGGAATAGGAGATAGGGAGCAGAGAAAAATAGCCTATCTCCTCTTCTTTATCTCTTATTTCCTATTCCTTAACGCTATGGCTGATGTCATCCTGAGCGTGCTGGCCCATCCGGATGATGCCGAGTTTTTGTGTGCCGGCACGCTTCTGCGTCTGGCGCGCGAGCGCGACTGGCAGGTCCACATTGCCAGCATGACGCCCGGGGATTGCGGCTCCACCGAGCATGGACCGGAGGAAATCGCCTGCATCCGCCGTCAGGAAGGCGCCCGTGCTGCGGCCCTTATGGGCGCTACCTATCACTGCCTGGAAGAACGCGATCTGCTCATCTTCTATCAAGAACGGCCGCTGGAACGCGTCACACGCTTGCTGCGCACGGTGCGGCCACGCATCGTGTTGACGCACAGTCCGGCCGACTACATACTCGATCACGAAATGACCAGCACGCTGGTGCGCGCCGCCGTCTTCGGGGCACCGATACCGAATTTTTTTGCTGGCTGCGGCCATCCGCCAGCCCTTGCGCATATTCCGTATCTCTATTATTGTGATCCCATCGAAGGTAAGGATGCTTTGGGACGTCCTATCGAACCCGCTTTTCGCATTGACATCAGCACCGTCCTCGACGCCAAAGCCGAGATGCTGGCCGCCCACGCCAGCCAGCGCGAATGGCTGCGAAAACATCACGGCATGGATCAATATGTCCAGGCAATGCGCGATTGGTGTGCCGCGCAGGGCCGACAAGCAGGTGTTGCCTTTGCGGAAGGCTTTCGCCAACATCTTGGCCACAGCTATCCGCAGGACAACTTGCTTGCCCAGCTTCTCGGTCCCTGTTGAACATGATGGTCCCCTAAACCGTATTGCCCTTACATCCCCAACCCTAAACCCGAAACCCTAAATCCTGGACCCTTTGTCCCCTTGGCGGCCTCGTCCTTTCGATGGCACAATTGAGAGCGACATCCTCGTTCCCCTACTCGGCATGGGAACACCTATCGGGAGAGAGCCATGGGACAGCGGCGCAACTTGCACGGCTTACGAATGGTCATCACCGGCGCTTCGCAGGGTATTGGCAAGGCCTTGGCCGAGGCGGCGGCGCGACGCGGCGCGCGTGTGCTGGCAGCGGCGCGTTCCGATGTGCTTTTGGCCGAATTGGCCGAGAAGATTCGGGCGGCCGGCGGCGTAATCGAGACCATTCACGCCGACATCACGCAGCGCGGTGATCGTGAAGCGATGGCCGGAGCGGCACTGCGGCACTTCGGTGGCGTCGATGTGCTTATTAACAACGCCGGCATCGGCGCCACCGGCCATTTCGCCGAGGTCAGCCCCGAACGACTGCGCAAGATCATGGAAGTCAATTTCTTCGCTCTGGTCGAGACAACGCGACAGTTTTTGCCGCTTTTGCGTCTGGGCACAACACCGGCCATTCTCAACATTTCGTCGATCGCCGGCAAGCGCGGCATCCCGGCTCGCAGCGAATACTCGGCCAGCAAGTTCGCCGTGCAGGGGTTCAGCGAGGCCTTGCGCGCTGAACTGGCCAAGGATGGCATCGACGTGCTGCTCGTCTGTCCCGGCCTGACGCAGACGAATTTCTCGCAGAATATGCTGGAGCAAAAGGCGGCGCTGCAACTGGATCACCTGCGCGGCATGACGGCCGAGGCTGTGGCTGAGGCGGCGCTGCGGGCACTGGAACACGGCCGCAACGAAGTGTGTTTGTCGCTGAATGGCCGGCTCATCGTGTTGGTCAATCGTCTGTTCCCGCGCCTGGCCGACCGCATCGCCAAACGCAAGGTGTACAATCTCTTCCGCGCTGAGATCAAAGCAGGCGGGCCACAACTACCCGAGGTCAGAAGTCAGAAATCAGAAGTCAGAAAAGAAACTCCGGTGGACTTCTGACTTCCGACCTCGGGAGGTTGGTCTTCCTGTATCCATCAACTATAATCGCAGCAAAAGCGAAACGAAGATACAGGAGACGACATGGCCGCCGAGAAAATCACCAGCCGAGCCAAGGATTATTCGCAATGGTACCTGGACATCGTCAACCGCGCCGGGTTGGCCGAGAATTCCGACGTGCGCGGCTGCATGGTCATCAAGCCACACGGCTACGCCATCTGGGAGAAAATCCAGCGAGCGCTCGACCGCCTGTTCAAGGACACCGGCCATGTGAACGCCTATTTCCCTCTGTTTATTCCCAAATCGTTCCTGGCCCGCGAAGAGCAGATGGCCGAAGGCTTCGCCAAGGAATGCGCCGTCATCACGCATCATCGCCTCAAAGCCATTCCCGGAGGGGGCGTCGAGGTGGATCCGGAATCGAAGCTGGAAGAGCCGTTGATCGTCCGGCCCACGTCGGAGACGATTATCTGGAACACCTATCGCAGCTGGGTACAGAGTTGGCGCGATCTGCCGCTGTTAATCAACCAGTGGGCCAACGTGGTCCGCTGGGAGATGCGGACGCGCCTGTTCCTGCGCACCGCCGAATTTCTGTGGCAGGAAGGCCACACCGCCCACGCCACGCAACAGGAGGCCGAGGAGGAGGCGCGGCGCATGGTTGAGGTGTACCGCCACTTTGCTGAGGAGTGGATGGCGATGCCAGTGTTGGTCGGTCCCAAGAGCGAAGGCCAAAAGTTTCCCGGCGCTGTCTACACGCTCTGCATCGAGGCGATGATGCAGGACAAAAAAGCTCTGCAAGCGGGCACAAGCCATTTCCTGGGCCAGAACTTCGCCAAAGCATTTGACGTGACCTTCCAGAATCCGGAGGGCAAGCGGGAATACGCCTGGGCGACAAGCTGGGGGGTGTCCACACGCCTGATCGGCGGTCTCATCATGACGCACAGCGACGATCAGGGCTTGATCGTGCCGCCGCGGCTGGCGCCGGTCCACGCTGTCATTGTGCCGATCTACAAGACCGAGACCGAACGCGCCGCCGTGTTAGAGGCAGCGAACAAGCTGGCCGAGAGCATCCGTGATTTGCCGCTGCGCGAATGGCTCAACTACGAGCCGGTGACAGTGCGCGTCGATGACCGCGAGCAGTATCAACCAGGCTTCAAGTTCAACGAATGGGAGCTGAAAGGCGTGCCGGTGCGTGTCGAATTAGGACCAAAAGACCTCGCCAAAGGCGCTTGTGTCTTGGCACGCCGCGATCTGCCGGGCAAGGAAGCGAAAGAGGCAGGGGTGCCGTTGACAAAAGCGGCAGTGCGCATCGGCGAGATGCTGCACGCCATGCAGACGGCCTTGTTCGAACGTGCCCGCAAGTTCCGCGAGGAGAACACCTACGAAGTCAATTCCTACGACGAGTTCAAGAAGAAGATCGAGGAGCCGGGCGGTTTCTTGCTGGCACACTGGGATGGCACGCGCGAGACGGAGGAGCGCATCGCTGCGGAGACCAAGGCAACCATTCGCTGTATTCCCTTTGACCGCCAGAAGGAAGCCGGCAAGTGTATGGTAACTGGCCGGCCATCCGAAGGCCGCGTGGTGTTCGCCAAGGCATATTGAGAGACATGCAGCGGCGAACGGAGCGTATCCATGCCTCGGTTCCCCCTACCGGGGCGTGGACACGCCTCGCTCACCGGCTCCTCTAACTGTACATTCGCATCGACTCACGAGTATGAGAACGGTAATCAGCCAGTAATTCTTGGATTCGTTCCCATTCGCACGGCTTGCTGAGAAACGCATCGAAAGCGCCCTTGTAGCGCGCGAGGCGTGGGTCGCTCGGATCGCTCCCCGAGACAGCGATAAGGAGAGTTTTTTCAGACCCGGATTGCCTTCTTATCTGGAGGGCCACTTCGCCGCCGTTCCTCTTGGGCATTTGAATGTCCAGTAGGGCGACGTGCGGCTTGAAGCGGTGGGCCAACAGAAGGGCCGAGTCCCCATCGTAAGCGATGCGGACTTCGTGGCCCCATAGCCGCAACAACATGCCTAAAGTGTCTGCCGCGTCTTTGTTATCGTCTGCTACGAGAACACGCATGGCCCACCTCTTTTCGCCAACGTGCCGCACCGGGCGTTATAAGTGAGCGTTGCAAAACCTGTGCCTACCACAAGTTAGGTCGAGTCTGAGCATAAGTCTTTCAGCAACTCTTCCAGCGCGTCTGGTTCCACCGGCTTGAGCAAGTGGTAATCGAACCCGGCTTCCTTGGAGCGCCGCTTGTCCCCTTCCTGTCCCCAGCCGGTCAGGGCGACCAATTTCACCTCCTTGCCCCAGGGTTCTTGGCGGATGCGGCGCGCTACTTCGTAGCCGTTCATCTTCGGCAAACCGATATCGAGCAGCACGATGTCGGGCCTGTGCAAACGCGCTTCTTCTATGGCTTGTTCGCCATCGTGAGCACTATACGTGTCATGCCCAAGGATGCGCAGGATCATGCTCATACTGGTAACCGTGTCCTCATCGTCATCTACAATTAATATCTTACATTGCCCAGTCGCAGCCTTACTCGCGCTCGAGGCAGTGATTGGCTGTTGCCCAACGGAAGAAACGTCCATTTGGGGAAGACGCACGATAAATTCGCATCCTTTGCCTGCCCCTTCACTAGAGGCTTCGATCGTGCCGCCGTGCATCTCTGTCAAGTGTTTCGCCAGGGTCAGACCGATGCCAAGTCCGCCTTGCGCGCGTTCCAAGGAGTGATCCACTTGCGAAAACATCTCAAAGATGTGCGGCAAATGTTCGGCGGAAATACCCAGCCCATTATCCTTCACACGCACGACAGCTTCCCCGGAGGGGTGACACCCTCCGCTCGTTTTTTCGACCGTCAGCCAGACATGTCCTCCCTGTTCGGTATATTTGGCGGCATTGTTGAGCAGATTGGCAAAGACCTGGGCCAGCCTGGCTGCATCGGCCTCTACGTAGATCGGCTCCTTCGGCAGCGTGAGCGTCAACTCGTGGCCTGCCATCTCGATGAACGGTCGAGAGGTTTCCACCGCGTTCCGCACCACCGTCGTCAGATCGACTCGCTCTTTGCGAAGTTGCAGCTTGGCACGGGTGATACGGCTGACGTCCATCAGGTCGTCGATCAGCCGGACCATTTGTTGTACCTGGCGTTCCATCACGGTCAGGGCACGCTCGACTGTCGCTTTATCGTCGCCGGCCAATCGCAGCAGTTGCAGAGCGTTGCGAATTGGAGCCAGCGGGTTGCGCAGCTCGTGGGCCAGGGTCGCCAAGAATTCGTCCTTCTTGCGGTCGGCCTCTTGCAATTGCTGCTGCAAGCGCTTGTACTCACTGATGTCGCGGGTGATGTCGGAAGCGCCGATGACCCTTCCATTGTCATCTTTGAGCGGCGAGATACTCACGGATGCTTCAAAGCGTTGTCCATCTTTGCGCATCCTAATTGTCTCAAATTGCTCAATCCGCTCCCCACGCTGGAGCCGTTCCATGATTTGAGGAAACTCATTGAGGTGATCGGGCGGATAGAGAAGGGCAACAGACTTGCCAATGATTTCTTCCGCGCTGTAGCCGTAAAGCCGCTCCGCCCCTCGGTTCCAGCTCGTGATGGTGCCGTCCAGATCCTTACTAAAGACGGCATCTTCCGACGATTCGATAATTGCCGCCAAGCGTGTACGGATGCGCTCCGCGTGCCTTCGTTCGGTCATGTCACGGAAGATAAGCACGACGCCCTGAATCGCTCCTTCGGCATCGCGGATCGGGGCGGCGCTGTCGTCGATGGGGCGCTCCGGGCCGTCCCTGGCGAGGAGGACCGTGTGGTTGGCCAGTCCGACAATTCGGCCTTCGGACAGCACTTTCTTGACCGGGTTCTCCACCGGCTGGCGGCTCCACTCGTTGAGGATGTGGAACACCTCTTCGAGCGGTCGCCCCGCCGCTTCGGCCGGTGTCCAGCCTGTCAAAGTGGCAGCAACCGGATTCAGTAAAGTGACTCGGCCTTCGGCATCCGTGGTGATAACGGCATCACCGATGCTCTCAAGAATGATCCGCAACGACTCTCGCTGCTGATCGGCTCGATCTCGACTGCGATAAATCGACTCGGCGAACCAGCTAATGGCCACGCCAGAAAAGAGGAATAAGACAATCCGCACCAGGTCGATCGTTCCGACAAGAACCCAGCCGTTTTGCGCAAGGAAGAAGTACGTCCCGACCAGCGCGCCCAAAGCCGTTGCCAGCAGGCCCGCTTTTAATCGGCCCAGCCATGCCGAGGCCGCCACTGCGAAAAGGAAAAGATAAAGCGGCGCCTCTGTTCCGAAAACATCGGCGAGGACGAACCAGCGTACCAAAACCACCGCTGCCGTGGCCGCGATAGCGACGAGGTAGCCAAGGCCGTATTGCCGTCCTTGTCCGCGCATACTCTCCACGGTCCCTCTCCAAGGAAGGCGGTCGAAATAAGCAAGCCCCCTATTTCAAGGAGGGCTGGCTCTGCACAGTTGCGTCTCTCTTGATCCACTCCGTTGTCGATCCTCCTTCTTACCAAACCTCTATTCTATTTAGCAAGAACCATGCCAAGCCCAAGCATATAGCTCCTGCAAGCCGAGAGCGGAGTTTCCTTGACGAACGGCTGACGTCCACTGACCCTATACATGCCCTATACATACAGAGAAAGGAGGCAAAGATGAGCGAACTCTTACAACCTGGTGCGAGCAGTCTGTTGGTGGTCGATGTGCAGCGCGGCTTCACCGATTTGTGTCCGAAGGAACTGCCCGTCCCCGGCGGGCGGGAGATTGTGCCGAATATCAATCGTTTGCTGGAAATGCCGTGGGCGCGCATCGATGCCAGTCAAGATTGGCATCCACCCGATCATCGTAGTTTCTTCGGCCAGCGCGATAATCTCTATCCGCCGCACTGTATTATGAACACGCCTGGCGCGGACTTCCTTCCTGGCCTGCGCACCGAGCGCTTTCACACCATCTGGCGCAAGGGTTACGATCGTGATTTTGAAGCGTACGCGCTGACGGCGCAACATCCCGCCTTTGCGGAGTTCCTGCGTGCGTGCGGCATTGCTACCGTCGTCGTGTGTGGCATTGCCACGAACATCTGTTGTTTTTATGTGGCCCGCGATCTGCGCAGAGCGGGTTTTCGTGTTCTTCTCGTCGAAGACGCCAGCGCCGGCATCGACGTGCCGACAGCCCATTTATTCCAGCAACAGACGAAAGAAGAAGGGCAGCGCCTGGGCATCGAATACGTGACCATGCCAGCGCTCCAGAGGCTAACGAAATGAACCGCCCCGACGCCCCGAACGCCCTGAAAAGCACGAGAAAAAAGAGACAGATTCCTGCAGAGCAATTGCCGTGGTTTTCGGCCAGTTTCTTTTCTTGGCGTCCTGGCGGTTCTTTTTGATTGCGACTCTAACGGACATGGCGTGGCAGCTCTAGCAGATAACAGGTAGAGCGTTCGCTGCCAGCGGCGATGTGGCGGCCATCCGGCGTGAAGGCAACGCACAACGTCTTGCCGGGAAAGCGATGTTTATGCAAAGCGCTGCCGTTGCCTGCATCCCAGACGATCACCTCGCCATCGGTGCCAGCGGAGACCAGCCGCCGACCATCGGCGGCAAATCCAATCTGATAAACCGCTCCCCGATGTCCGTCAAGGCAAGCGCGTTGTTCGCCGCTCGCTATCTGCCACACGCGCACCGTTTGATCGCCGGAACCGGATACCAGGCTGCCGCCATCCGGCGAAAACGCCAAGCTGTATACCGCATCCGCATGGCCTTCGAGAATGCGCTGCTGCTGTCCCGTGGCCCGATTATATAGATGAATGCGGCCATCCAGTCCGGCCAGGGCCAGCGTTCGACCATCCGGCGACACAGCGGCAGCATACAGCGGCATCCGCTCCGGTTTGATAGGAATCGTCCGCTCCCGGATGCCCTTAGGCGTCTGCCACACTTCAGCGAGACCCGTCTCGCCGCAGGCGATCAACTGGCGTCCATCCGGCGTGAAGGCGATGCCCTGCACACAGCAATTACAGCTAGTCAGACACGCCATTGGCTGGCCGTTTACCGTATCCCACAATCGGATCGTGCCATCCAATCCCGCGGAGGCAAGATGCCGGCCATCGGCACTGTAGGCCAGCGCCAGCACTTTATCCTGATGGCCGGTGAAGGTCCGCACCACGCGGCCAGATTCTACGTCCCAGACTTTGATGGTATGATCGAAACTGGCCGTGGCCATGCGTTCGCCGTCGGGTCGGAAGGCCACAGCATAGACGGCGGCACGATGGCCGCGCAATTCCTGGATGGCCTGCCCCTGCGCCGTAGCAGCGCTCAGGCAGATTAGCACGAATCCGAATAAGAGCCGTCGCCGCATCGCTTGTCCTCACAGAGACAGAGCGCGAGCAGGATGCCCGCACGCTGCGAGGGGCGATGGTAGCGAGTGAGGGAATGGTGTCAACCGGAACTGTGCGCGCCGGGTGCCCCTCTCGATTTGGGCGCGTAGGAAGGCTTATGTGCCAGGAAGCTTTTCCTTCCCCCACCAGGGGGAGAGGGTGGAAAATCTTAGGGCTAGCGGCCTTTTCCCTTCCCCCTTGGGGGGGGAGGGTTGGGAGTCT
>Ga0209061_1002780_pt1 | contig 20803 bp, 17 predicted proteins | sample Coa_R1_10_FD_187157 | JGI IMG/M metagenome (GOLD analysis project Ga0209061, IMG submission 187157) | Surface soil microbial communities from Centralia Pennsylvania, which are recovering from an underground coalmine fire - Coalmine... | ecosystem: Environmental > Terrestrial > Soil >...
ACGGCGATGCAGCGGCCAGGAAAAGAGACGATTATGGAAACTGTGCTGGCCGCAAAGGCGCCGTCCGCGAGGACGCCCACCGCGAGGTGCCCCTCTCCCAAAGTGGGGAAGGGGCGGGGGGGGTGGGGGCTTACAGAGCCGAATACAACTGTCATTTCGAGCCGAGAGCGAGATAAACAACTGTCATTTCAAGCCGAATACAACTGTCATTTCGAGCCGAGAACGAGATAAACAACTGTCATTTCGAGCCGAAGGCGAGAAATCTTATATTTCAAACCCGCCAGTTTTGAGGAGAAGGAGTGGGGCTGCAGAGACTGCCGGCTTCACGGTTCTAGAACAAGTCAGCAAAGTGAGCCTGCCTTGCTCGCCCCCTATCCCCTCCTTTCGTCCTCGCAGATAGCAACGCTGCGGCCAGAGAAAGAGATGAGTAAGGAACTGAACATACGCCGCAGAGGTACTTGGTTGGTTTTGAACCGGCCATGTTGATGGGCGTTGGATGTTCATGAGGAAGTCTACACCACACCCATCGTAAAAGAAAGGAGGAGTGGACAGGGAGATAAGGCGGTTTGGGCTGTTTTCTGTCGTCCAAAGGCGACAGGCCCCTTGTTTTAAGATGAGGAGGAGATGAGCCGGAATTCTAATCGGTTTTCTGAGACGCTTGGAAAAGAGGACTACGAGATGCTTTCCTCTTTTCGGTATGCCCTGCGTCGTTTTTTGAAGTTCAGCGAGCAGGCTGCCGCAGCGAGGGGATTAACGCCACGTCAGCATCAGGCCTTGCTTGCCATAAAGGGCTATCCGGGGCGCGACTACGTGACCAACGGGGAGCTGGCCGAAAGGCTGCAGATTCACCATCAGAGCGCTGTAGGCCTCGTTAATCGGCTGCAGAGAATGGGGCTTGTGGAGCGCGTCGCTGCAACCGACGATCGGCGAAAGAGCTATATACGGCTGACTCGCCAAGGCGCGGATATCCTCGAGCAACTTACCGCTGCCCACAAGCGCGAGCTAATGACCATCGCACCGCATTTGGAGCTTCTCTTACGCCATCTGCAGAAAAGCCAAGACTCTCCACCCCAACACGCTGAGGTTGGAGGACATGCTCGGTGGGATGGGCAATCTAGTGAGGATGTGCCCATAAAGCCAGAGTAGCAAGACCCAACAACATTTTCAGCAGGTCTATTCCCGAATAGACCTTATGAAGGCGACCTATTTTGGCGAATCTCGGGTCAGATGGGTCGCGGTTAACGAGGTCTAGACCGCGCGTTAGCGCCGACATGCGCGGCCTTACCCATACCAACTGCACCAAGGCGGCAAGCCACATAGCGGCCACCACTTCGGCAGCCGTCTGTTCTAGGGGAAGGGCGCTCGTCCGAATATGGGGAAGGAGGAGGGCATTAGCCAGCAGCAGAATGGCTCCGGCGATCACCTCCAATTTGTTCAGGGCGGCAAAAACACGCCGTCCGATGGCAACGACTTGATTTCTATTGACTTCCGGTACGCGAAAACGGATGGGTGTTTCCACGAAGTCAATAACGATCAGGCCTCCAAGCCAGAGGGTTAGGGCCAGTTGACGCACGAACAGCAGGCTCCAAATCATCGCTATTTCTCCTCGTTTTGTTCTCTCTTTGGGCGATAGAAGTAGGTGAACCACTCCCGTTGGCCTCGCTGTTCTGCCCAACTTAAGAAGCCAAACTTCATCGCGAGGTCGCGTAAGGGAATGGGGTCGAAGGGATGGCGTATCAGCAGAATCCGCTTATCATCCTTTAGGGCTACCAACTCTTTGAGAATGGTGGGAAGAGGGTCTTCTTGACGTTCATCAAAAGGCATAAGGTCTAAGAAGACCGTATTCGGGTCGTCATCGGCAAGGTTTTGCAACTCCAACGGCTTTTGGGGTGGGTTCACCGGCTCTGCTTCAAAAGCCGTTTCCGGCAGCGTTTTCAGCTCTTCGGCGAGGGTATGGGGGTCTTCTCCGGCCGCAAGGTTCAAGGTGAAGAGAACCTGTGCCAGCGGCAGACCGGCAATGCGGGCGGCCTGCTCTACGGTGATGCGATTGCTCATGGCTTTTCGCAGGATGGGGTTTCGAAGCCTTTCAAACTCCGGTGTTAAACCGGTTACGGTGTCTAGCATCGTATCATTGATTTCCAACACTTTTCTTATTTTCATGTCAGGCGCCACGCGCACGGCAGCAATCCCTCCTCGACGCAGCATTTCCACTGGGAATTATACCATCTATTTGGATGTTTTTGTCCATTATCGGCTCTCTCGACCTATGAACGCACTCGCCGCTGCGGGTGAGAACGAGAAAGGCCTTTGATGCGCTAAAATAAACTGACATTTTCCGAAGGAGCGCGATTTCCCTTGGCCACCATTCAACCCTTTCGCGGTGTGCATTATGACCCGCAGCGTGTAGCTCTTTCCGAGGTTATCTCGCCGCCCTACGATGTGCTCTCCGCCGAGGAACAGGAAAATCTCTATCGAAGAAGCCCCTACAACATCGTGCGGCTTATTCTCAATAGAGAGGAGCCGGGGGATAATGAGGTATCGAATCGCTATACACGGGCTGCCGCTTTTTTACAAGAAGCCTTGCGGGCCGGGGTGCTGGTACAAGACACACAGCCGTCCTTCTACCTCTATCTTCAGCGATTTCCTCATCCTCTCCAACCGGGGCGAATATGTGAACGCCATACGTTGTTTGTTGCGCTTAAGCTTGAACCCTACGAAAACGGCGTGGTGCTTCCTCATGAAGAGACACATACAAAGGCCAAAGAAGATCGGCTTCGGCTTATGCGGGCCACAAAAGCGAATCCAGAGCCGATTTACGGGCTTTATGAGGATGCCGATGGGGCCATAAGCGCCTTGCTGAAACAGGCAATACAGCCGGTTCATCCTCTACTTACGGCAGCTCTGCCTAGTCCTATGAAGTCCGACACCCTCGAGGAGCATATTCTTTACGTCTGCACCACCCCCGAACTCTTGAAGTCTCTTCAGGAGCAGTTCGGCCCGAAACGCATCTGGATTGCGGATGGTCACCATCGCTACGAGACGGCTTTGAACTATCAACGAGAGCAGGGTGGGCCTTCCACACCGCCCAAGCCGCACGATTTTATTCTCATCGGCCTCACGGCTTTTGAGGATTCGGGGTTGGTGGTGCTGCCCACACACCGCCTGGTGAGAAATGTGGCTTCGGAGCGGCTCGAAACGTTGGGACTGCTATTGGAGCGATATTTTCATGTGTTCCCTATGGAGCTGGCAGCGGCGAGAGACTGGTTAAAGGAGGGGGCGGATGCGGAACGTAAATTCGTGGTGGTGTTGCCGAATCGGGCGTATGGATTGCAGCCTCGTATGGAGGTGTTGCCGGAAAACATTCTGTCGGAGACACATAGCGAGGCCTGGCGACGTTTAGACGTAAGCATTCTGCAGGTGTTGGTGCTTGATCGCACATTGGGTATCTCCTGGCAAGACTTGGCGCACACGGAGGATGTTGCCTATACGCGCGATGAAGAGGAGGCTGTGCGGCTTGTGCAGTCGGGTGCCTATCAGCTGGCGTGCTTACTTCGCCCGCCCCGTGTACGGGAGATACGCGATGTGGCGGCAGCCGGCGACAAGATGCCTCAGAAATCCACCTACTTTTATCCCAAACTTTACAGTGGGGTGATCTTGAGATCGTTCCCCCTTGAGGAGAAAGAGTGATGTATTTTGGAAACGCTTGGTATCCGGAGCATTGGCCGGAAGAGCGCTGGCCGGAGGACGTGCGCCTGATGCGCGAGCTGGGTATGAATGTTTGCCGTATTGCGGAGTTTGCCTGGTCTACTATGGAACCCATTGAGGGGCACTATCGGCTGGATTGGCTGGAGCGTGCGGTGGACTTACTGCATCGCAACGGCATCGCCGTTGTGTTGGGCACACCCACGGCAGCCCCGCCCGCTTGGCTGACCCATCGGTACCCGGAGACGCTGACCATTTTACCCAACGGGCGCCCGATGCAGCACGGCAACCGCTGTCATGGCTCTCCGAACAGCCCGGTGTTTGTTAAGTACAGTCGGCTTATTGTAGAGCAGATGGCCAAGCGTTTCGGTAAGGATGAGCGGGTTATCGGTTGGCAGATAGACAATGAGTACGGCCATGCCGACTACTCTGAGGAGGCACGACGCCAGTTTCATGCCTTCCTCAAGGAGCGTTATGGCTCTTTGGAGGCGTTAAATGAGGCCTGGGCGACGGCCTACTGGAGCCAGTCCTACGATAGCTGGGAGGAGATTCCTCTTCCAATAGGCCCTCACAATCCGGGGTTGATGCTGGATTTTCGGCGTTTTGTAACTCACACTTGGCGACGTTTTCAGAAGGTACAGGTAGACACCATTCGTGCCCATGCGCGGCCGGAGCAGTGGATCACCTCAAATTACATGGGGTGGTATGAGGATTTTGATCACTATCTTTTGGCCGAGGACCTCGATATGGTGTCATGGGACTGGTATATCGGTACAGGTCATCACGATTATCTCACGACAGGAGCTTTACACGACCTCACGCGGGGGCTGAAGCGTCGCAACTTTTGGGTCATGGAGACTCAGCCGGGCAGCGTGAACTGGGCCAGCATCAATAACGTGCTGTATCGTGGGGAGGCGCGGGTGATGGCTTTTCATGCGGCAGCACATGGGGCCGATGCGCTCCTCTATTGGCAGTGGCGGGCGGCTCCGGGCGGACAGGAGCAGCTGCACGGTTGCCTTATCGGTGCCGACGGCAAGCCACGCCCATTCTATGAAGAGGCCAAGGAGATCGGGGCCGACTTTGCTAAAGTAGCCGCCTTCACTCAAAACACGCAGGTAAAGAACGAGGTGGCTCTGCTTCACTCCTACGACGCTCGATGGGCGGTGAATTTTCAGCGTCATCATCGCGACTTCGACCCGGTGAACTACCTTTATCAATGGTATCGTCCGTTGGCCTCGCAGCAGATCGGGATAGATATTCTCCGACCTGAGGCGGATCTGACGGGCTATCGCGCCGTGATCGCGCCGGCGCTTATGGTGCTATCGGAAGAAGCTATTCAGAACCTCGTGACGTATGTGGAGCAGGGGGGCGTGTTGGTATTGACACCGCGTTGTGGTCAGCGGGATATTCATAATCGTCTCTATCCGTATCTGCAGCCGGGGCCGTTGCGAGCGATCGCCGGAGTGGAGGTAGAGGAGTACTATGCGCTCGACGAGGAGGTGCCGGTGCGGGTTGCCTTTGGCAATGCGCTGGAGGGGAGGGGACGTATTTGGGCAGAGCGCTTGCGTCCGTTAAGCGACAAAACGGAGATTCTAGGCCATTACGGTGTCTCAAACGGTTGGTTGGACGGACGCCCGGCGCTGACGTGGCATCCGCATGAAAGCGGTGGGGGAGTGCTTTACGTGGGGGCTTGGTTGGAGGAGACCTTACAAAAAGCCCTCGCGGATTGGCTGGTCTCCAAAGCGCATCTTCAGGCGAGTTATAGCGATGTGCCGGAGGGGGTAGAGGTGGCAAAGCGTGTGGCTCCAGATGGCAGCCGAACTCTCTACTTTGTGATCAATCACACACGCCATTCGCACGTCCTACCAATAGGCACACCTCTGCAGCCACCTCTCACCGACCTTATCTCTGGGGCGCGTTTCGAGGAAAGCATTCCTCTTGCGCCGTACGAGGTGCGCCTTTTTGAGGTGAAATCGGTTTGAAACCTTCTGCTTTTGAGTGCTATACTTATAACGGTTATCGCTTCTATGCCCGGGTGGTGGAACGGTATACACGGGGGTCTTAAAAACCCCTGCCGCAAGGCTTGCGGGTTCGAGTCCCGCCCCGGGCATATATCCGTCCTCTAAGTACATTGCATAGCGTGCATGTGTTTCCCAAAAGTTCTGTTGGAGTACCGACCTCGCATATACCTCTTTCCGCTTCTACACAGGGTGAAGAGGTTTGGTGAGTTGCTTTTGATGTTCACACGCTAAGACTGTCCTACGCTTGGAGAGAGTGTGTTGTGGTGTTCTCTCGTTGCAGCTTATAAGAGGTGTGGAAAAGGTAGAATAGGCTCTGGGGGCAACTACCTCCCGCTAAAGCAGGCGACTTGCTGTAGGGTGGCTGGGTAAGGGGGGAAGGCGTCGGCCTTGAGGGACAGGGCGCCCTGCCCCAGAAAATCGAAAGATTTTCTGGGGAACCCCTGTGTCGGCCTTAAGAGAAAGGAGCAGTGCGCAGCACCGTCGGCCTTGAAGCAGCAAGCGAACGGTTCGGTTCATGTGGGCAGTAAAAATTGTATAGAAAGAAGGTAACGTGGCCCTTCTTTTGTCGCCTAAAGGCGACAGTCCCCGCGCCAGGAGGTTCTTATGGAGTTTTCGGCAAACAGCGCACAGGGCCCTCCCCTGTTTCAAGAAGAGGAACTGCAATCGCAGCCCAATAAGGGGCAGCAGGAGATGGGGGGTCGAACGCCGCTGGCAGCTCGCATGCGTCCGCGCTCGTTAGAAGAGTTTTTGGGTCAACATAAGATCGTTGGGGAGCAGGGGCCGCTGCGCCAGGCCATTTTAAGGGACGACATCCCCTCGGCGCTCTTTTGGGGGCCACCGGGCTGTGGAAAATCCACTTTAGCGCAGATCATCGCACGCACAACGAAGTCTCATTTTGAGAGCTATAGCGCCCTCACATTAGGGGTAGCCGAAGCCCGCAAGATCGTCGAGATGGCGCGTCGTTTGAGACAGGTTGGCAGACGGACGATTCTATTTCTTGACGAAATCCACCGTTGGAATCGAGCCCAGCAAGACGCGCTTTTGGAGCCTGTGGAAAACGGGGTTCTTGTGCTTATCGGTGCTACCACAGAAAACCCCTACTTCACGGTGGCAGGCCCGCTGCTTTCCCGAATGCAACTCTTTCGTTTTGAGCCATTGGAGCCTCAGACTCTCTGTAGGCTCCTCGAACGCGCCCTTCGTGATGAGGAGAGGGGCCTCGGTTCGCTCTCGATTGTGGCAGAACCTGAGGCTTTGGAGCTGCTGGCCATCAATGCGCATGGGGATGCGCGTCGGGCACTTAACGCTTTAGAGGCCGTTGCCACGCTACTTTCTCCCGATGCGGAGGGACGAAGGCACCTTACGATCTCGTTTGTGCGGCAGCATCCGGAGGCCTTCGGCTACGACCGAAGCGGCGACGAACACTACAACACCATTTCGGCGTTCATCAAGTCGGTGCGTGGCTCCGACCCCGATGCTGCCCTCTACTGGCTTGCCAAGATGCTCGAAGGTGGCGAGGACATCGGCTTCATCGCGCGGCGCCTGCTGATTCTCGCTACGGAGGATATCGGCAATGCCGACCCGATGGGGTTGGTGGTGGCCTCGGCGATGGCGGAGGCTGTGGAACGGGTGGGGCTGCCTGAGGCGCGCATTTTATTGGCCCAGGCTACCACCTATCTTGCGGCGGCCCCTAAGAGCAACGCGGCCTATTTGGGCATAGAGCGCGCCCTGGCCGAAATACGTGCTCATGGAGCAAAACCGGTTCCGGCGCATCTACTAGATGTCCATTCGGTGGAGGGGCATTTAACGCAACAGCCCTATCTCTACCCACACGACTATGCAGGCCACTATGTGGAGCAGAGCTACTTGCCCGATGGCGTGCAGGGACTTCCCTTCTATCAGCCGACCGAACAGGGCTATGAGGCCCAGATAAAACAACGGTTAGAGGCAAAGCCACATCACCAGTGGCCTTTGGATGAGGAACCACCGACTGCCTAGTTCTCTAAAGGTGCCGGTACTCTGTGCCGACGTGTTGCTTCCTCTTTTTGTGTTCTGATTAGAAGGCGTGCTTACTCCCTATCAATGGGGTGGGGCTGTAGAGACTGCCAATCTCGCGGTTCTAGAGCCAACTAGCAAATTCAGCCTATCTTGCTCGCCCCCTATCCCTTCCTTTCGTCCTCGCGGACAGCAACGCAGCGGCCAGGGGAAGAGGCGATCAAAGGGAATCTCTTGGGCCGCTGAGGCGGAGGGCGTCGGTCTTGAGAAAGTGCCGTGTGTAGCACCGTCGGCCTTGAGGAGGAGGGCGTCGGCCTTGAAGAGCCGGCGATACGCCTGTCATTTCGAGCCGAAAGCGAGATAAACAGCTGTCATTTCGAGCCGAAGGCGAGAAATCTTGTGTTTCAATCCCCACCGGTTCTGAGGGATGGGGTGAGGGACTGCAGAATCTCACGGTTTTAGAGCCAACTGGCAAATTCAGTTCTTGCTCGCCCCCTATCCCTTCCTTTCCCCCGATCCGGGAGGTGCTAGCGCACGGCGATGCAGCGGCCAGGGAGATAGACGATCACGGGAACTGTGCTGGCCGCAAAGGTGCCGTCCGCGAGGACGCTCACCGCGAGGTGCCCCGCTATCCAGTGGGAGGATTAGACAAGCTTGCCCGCTCCAAATTTAAGGGTTAACCCAAGAAACCGACGGTGGGTAGAGGTTGTCGGAGGCTAGACATTCGCTCCCACTCTACTCGAGGGTGGTTTGGATGGCCTCTAAAACCCGCTGCAGATCGGGCAGAACGGCGTATTCTAGCTTTGGGTTAAAGGGAATAGCCACATCTTCGCGTGCCACAAGTTGGGGTGGAGAAAGCAACAGATTAAACCGTTCGGGGCGCGACACCATCTCGGTGATAATGCACTGCCCGAATCCTGTGGTGCGCGAGTCCTCATGCACCACCACAAGCCGCCCGGTTTTACGCAGAGAGGCTTCGATGGTGGCGTAGTCGCAAGGCACGATGGTGCGCAAGTCAATGATCTCAACCGACACGTTTTCCGCCTGGAGGTGTTCGGCAGCCTGTTCGGCAAGCTCCAAGCAGTTGCCCCATGTTACCAAGGTAACGTCCTCGCCGGTACGGCGAACGGCAGCGCGGCCAAAGGGCAGCGGCTCGTTGAACGGGGTAAAGGGAGAGCGTTTTCGGAAAATGTGTTTCGGAAGAAGAAAAAGGGTGGGATCGTTGCCATGTATGGCCGTCCATAGAAGCGCCGCGGCATCTTCGGGAGTGCTGGGAATGGCAATTTGAATGCCGTGAATATGCGCCCACATGCCCTCGTTGCTTTCGCTATGCCATAGCCCTCCGCCGGGAAGATAGGCGCCGTAGGGGGCAATGAGGGTAAGGGGACACGCCCAGTCGCCACAGGTGCGCCAACGTAGCGAGGATACCTGCGTCATGAGCTGGTTGAGTGCAGGACAGATGAAGTCTATGAACTGCAGCTCGAAGACCGGACGCCAGCCGGCTGCAGCCAGCCCAACGGCGGCTCCTACAATGGTGGCTTCGGCAAGGGGAGAGTTGAAGACGCGGTCGGGAAAACGTTGGGAGAGACCCTTTGTCAAGCCGAAGACGCCGCCTTTTGGGTCTTCTATATCCTCTCCAAAGAGGAGGACTTTGGGGTTCTCTTCGAGGGCTTTGAGAAGCGTTTGATTGACGGCGTTCACCATGGTAGTGGTGCCGGCGATCTGTAGAGGAGGTAGCGTTGGCGTGGTCGGCGGGCCGAATAGGTGGGAGGTGGCGTCGGCAGGGGAGGGATCGGCGGCCAATTCGGCCACACGATAGTCTTCATCCACTTGGTTGGCGATGACTTCGCGTTCTGTTTGCCACTCCTCTAAGGTCAGCTGGCCGTCTTGGATAAGGCGTTGGGCCAACAGCTCAATGGGGTCGCGTTGAGCCTCTTCTTCAAGCTCTTTTGCATCTCGATAGATGCGCTGATCGTCGCTGCTGGTATGGGAGCAGAGCCGATCGAGTTCGCACCAGAGGACGGCAGGCCCTTCGCCCTTTCGGAGCCGTTCAAAAACCTGTTTCCCTACGGTGAACAGTTGAAAGGGGTCGCGGGCATCTAGCTTTACAAGGTGCTTCTCGCCGAGCACGCCAAGCCGATACGGAAAGAACTTTTCGGTGGGAGTGCTGATGCCGTAGCGGTTATCTTCAATAACAAAGGCAATAGGCAGACGCTCTTGGATGGCGAATGCGAGAGCCTCGTAGAACTCGCCCTGCCGAGTAGCTGCATCTCCAAGGCTTACCAAAACGATTCGATCGCTTTTTTCCAGGCGCAGTGCCCATGCCATGCCGCAGGCGGGCAGGCATTGTGAGGCGGTGGGGGTGGCTACGGAGAAGATATGGCGTTTTCGATCGCTATAGTGGCCGGGCATTTGTCGCCCACCGCTGCTGCTATCTCGCTTTGCAAAATAGGCTAGGGCCAACTCATAGTTGGTAACCCCGCGTGCCAACGCCATCGCACGGTCACGATAGTAGGGAAACAGGTAGTCATCGGGCCGCAGGGCCAGCACGAGGGCGGCTAGCGCCTCATGGCCGGAGCCCGAAACTTGAAACCATCCTTTGCCTTGACGAAGTAGAATGCCCTCGCGACGATCTCCTTCGCGTGCAAGAGCCATCAGATGTAGGAGAGCACGGGCGGGTAGCACCGTCTCCTGTGGGGTAAGGGTTAGCTCCATAGCTTGCTCCCGATGTTGTGGCCAGATTTTGAATTCTACCGGGTCTCGGTTTCCTCTTTGATACGCCTTTTGGGCGGTTCGCCTATTTAGTTTCGTTCCCTAGAGTGGGATTCCTGCTTTTTTTCTTAAGTTTTTCCATAAACGCAGGCCTTTTGGGCCTTTCTACTACTCCTATACGTCCTCTACGGAGGCGTCGTTAAAGGTTTTTGGGTTAACCAGGCGAAACACGCACCACTTAAGCGTATCCGTAATGGGAAGGAGAGCCGAATGAAGATGTTGATATGGATCGCGTTTTTTGCCGGAGGCCTACTTGCGATTCAGGCCGCTGTAAATGCGAGATTGGGTAGAGGGTTGGATAGCCCTTCTATGGCGGCTTTTGTCTCGTTTGTAGTAGGTCTCATCGGGTTACTAATCTATCTTACCTTTTCGCGCCCTGCTTTGCCAAGTGCCGGTGCGCTCTCCCAAATTCCCTTCTGGGCTTGGATGGGAGGTCTGTTGGGGGCGGCCTATGTGGTGGTGACCATTGTGGTGACGCCTCGTGTGGGAGTGGCGACGTTGACGGGCTTTGTGGTGGCCGGACAGCTGTTTGCCTCTCTGATCCTCGACCATTTCGGCTTATTCGAGCTGCCGAAACACAGTCTTTCACTGGGGAGGGTGATAGGCGCTCTGCTGCTACTGGCAGGGGTCGTTCTCTTGAAACGGTTTTAAAACATCCAAAATAGGAGGTTCTATGGAAACCATTGGGTTTATAGGTTTAGGTCGCATGGGCGCCGCGATGGCCACAAACCTGCTAAAGGCCGGTTACCGTCTGCGAGTATACAATCGAACACCTCAAAAAATGGAGCCTCTTGTGGCTCAAGGTGCCGAGGCGGTCGCGCATCCGTTTGAGGTGGCCGAGCCGGGCGGCATCGTTATTACGATGCTCACAAACGATGCTGCCCTCGATGAGGTCGTCTTTGGTGCACAAGGACTGCAGGATCGGCTGGGTAAGGATGGGGTACATCTCTCGATGAGCACCATCTCGCCGCAGACTTCGCGCCGTTTGGCGGAACATCATCGGCGACATGGCGGTTTCTATGTGGCGGCACCGGTATTCGGGCGTCCAGATGCGGCCGCAGCGGCGCGGCTCTGGATCGTGTTATCGGGGCCTGCGGAGGCGAAGAGACGAGTTCAGCCTGTTCTTCAGGCCATGGGGCAAGGGCTATTCGACTTCGGTGAAGACCCCGAAGCGGCCAACATCGTGAAGCTTGCCGGCAACATGCTTATCGGTGCGGCCATTGAGGCGATGGCCGAAGCCTACACTTTAGCCGAGAGGAACGGGATTCCACGTGAAGCCATTCATGAAATGCTCTCCTCAACCTTGTTCGCCTGCCCAGTCTATCAAAACTATGGACGCATGATCGCCCGACAGACCTACGAGCCGGTAGGAGCTACGGCATCGCTTATTCGGAAGGATATGGAGTTGGTGCTGCAAACCGCATGGGCGAGCCTCGTCCCCATGCCGGTTGCCGATCTCGTGCATAATCGGCTTACAGCACGAGTGGCTCGCGGACGGGGTGAGGCCGACTGGGCGGAGTTGGCTCTTGAAGTATCCGAGGGACGGAGCTAGGGCCTAGCCAGATATAGCAGGCTACACGGCCATCAAGGCTGGCCGGCAAACGATCTTCATGCTCAAGAACGACCTCTCGGCCGGTTTCGAGTTGGCGGTAACGGCCGGGTATCACTCGTTGGCCGGCAAGGTAGATGGGGCGCCCGGTAAGGGCATCCACCTCGAGGCTGTCGAGGCTGACGCGGGGGCTTCCAGACAATCGCACGCTCTCCTGGGGCAGGGCGCCCCCCGCTTCAACACACTTCTGTTGTGGCATGCTTCCATACCTCCTCTTTCAACGGCTAGGTGGTAGTGGTCGCATGTTCCTCCTGTTCCACTGCACTATTTGCGATCGCGATCAACGCTTCTTTGTCGAGAATAGTAAGCCACTTATAAGGCCGTTGAACAATACCTTGCTCGCGCCAACGCGAAAGCACATCGTACGCCAGCTCATGGTTGCAGCCGGCCAGGTCGGACAGCACCAAAAGAGACGGTGGAGGCGGCGGGATGACAAGAAAACGTCCCTGCCCCTCTTCCGAACTGCTTTGTGCGATAAGCAGTAGCGCGGAGGCCAGTCGAGCCTCTAAAGGTCTAAAAAGCAGATGAAGCGGATGAGTCTGTAAGGTCGTTAAAGAGAACCCAATAAGACAACGGACGGTAATGGGAGGAAGTTCCCAAGTAGCCGCCCTGCGTAACAGGGTGTTCCGGTCGAGGAGCACCCCTTTACAACCGTCGGCCATCGCGATGGCCTGTTCCGTTCCGTCGGAACCATCTTTTTTTACGGAAAATGTGCCCACAACTTCACCCGAATTTAGCACCTCCACGGTAAGGGAGGGATGGTTTTGTAGGCAGCGCACTATGCGCATGTGGCCGGAGGTCAAGATAAACGCCCTATCGCTAGGGGCTTCCCATGGCGTGTTGGGTGGAAGCCAGAGCGTTTGATTTTCCTCCTCAGGGGTTAGCAGCAGCCGATAGGGATAGAATTTAAGGTACCAAATGGGTTTCATCGTGTTGCCGCTCCTATAAGAGGATCGTCCAATAGAGCAAGCATATGAGAACGGCCAGCACCAGCATGCCCAGTGTTCCTCGCTCACTGCGTAGGGCTACCGTAGGATAGAAGCGGTGAATGCAGGGAAGTGTAGAACTTCGAAATCGCGGCCACCATCGCCTTACTTGGGCGGCATAGATCTCATACTCCTCTCCAAAAATACGCTGTAGATGCTGTTCCTCCCATAGCACAACGAGGTGGTAGTAGCCAAGCGCCAAAGGCAGGAGGATGGGAAGCCAGAGCCAACGCCCAAGAAGCCCAAGAAGGCCGGTAAAGAGAAGCAGATTGCCGATATAGAGAGGATTGCGCACAAAGCGGTAGGGACCGGAGGTAATGAGAGGAGCAAGCCGTCCATTGCGGGTTCGCGTGATGGTTCCGGCATAGCCAACGGCCACAAAACGGATGGTTTCGCCTAAGGCAACCAGAAAAACCCCTATGGGGATGTTGAGGATTAAATTCGTTTCTAAGCCAAAGGGAATGGCGAGTATGGGCAAGAGAAATAAGGGCAGCCAGGTTCGCCGTTGAAATATCCAGGCGCCCCATTCCCGGGGGGGACGATGAAGCACTCGCGCCGTGGTGGCGCGCAATGAGAAGTTCGACATACGAAAGCACTCTCTCCTTACAAAAATTCGTACGGTCGGCGCCGAGGTCGTTACAGAGATGGGGGATACTCTCGGCGAGATGCAGCTCTAAAAGTAACTACGCCCGAAAATGGAGAACAACTCCTTTTCTAGGTAATATTTTACCGGTAAAAGATTGGGCGCCGCTAAGTTCTATCGCTAGAGCGATGTGTGCGTTTCAAAAGGAGGGAAGCGGCCATGTTACCGCCCTTTGTTCGCGCCAATCTGGTGAGTGCCTTGCAGGGCACGCCGAGGATACTGGAGGCCCTAACGGCCTCTGTACCGCTTGAGTCGCCTGCTTGGGATAGTCGTCCCGACCCACAGCGGTTTACTTTGCGTGAGGTTTTAGCGCATCTCGCCGATTGGGAGGAGGTCTTTCAAAATCGTCTCATCCGCATTCGTGACGAATATCTCCCGAAACTTCCCGATCTCGATCCCGACGAGTTCGCACAGCAGTACAACTATGCGGCAAGCGACCCGCATCGGCAGCGCTCCCTCTTTGCGGAGCGTCGGCAGGCCACGGTGGAGATGGTAAAGGCTTTGCCGAACAGGGCGTGGGAGCGAAAGGGGCGCTATCTGGAGGATAGCCCCCGTGTTGGAGGGCCGATAACTATTGAGGCCTGGATCGCCCAGATGGTAGCACACGATGCCTATCACCTTCAGCAGATCGTGGAGTGGCTGAAGCACGCTCGGCAAAGCGGCAAAGAAGAGTAGATGGTCTTATGGCGCTCCTAAGGTATGCTATTGAGGTAGATAGAGGGGTCGGAGCAAAAAATGCAGCAGAGTTGGCAGCGTGCAGTGATTATCGGCGCCTCCTCTGGAATTGGGGAGGCGTTGGCCCGGAAGTTGGCGTCAGAAGGCTGTTTGGTTGCGATGGTGGCACGGCGCTTGGAGAAGTTGGAGCAGATCGCCGAAGAGATCGCGGCGTCCGGTGCTCCCAAACCGCTTCTCTATCGCCATGATGTATGCGAGGTGGAGTGTGTTCCAGCACTTTTTCAGCAGATCACCTATGAGTTAGGCGGACTCGACCTTATCATCTATTCTGCCGGGATCATGCCCATTCTTGCCGAGCATGAGTACAGCCTGGAAAAAGACCTTGCGACGATAGATGTGAACGTGCGCGGCGCGGTCGCCTGGTTAGACGTGGCGGCGGAGCGCTTTGAGAGGGCCGGATCGGGAACCTTGATAGGCATCTCATCGGTAGCAGGAGATCGAGGGCGCCGCCATTTCCCGGTCTATAGCGCTTCCAAAGCGTTTTTAGATACCTATTTAGAGGGGCTGCGCAATCGCACGGGGCGCTATGGGGTGCGTGTTGTGACCATTAAGCCTGGTCCGGTGGATACGCCTTTGGTAAAGGGGTTGAAGAACTTGCCATTCCTTATCTCGGCAGACAAAGCTGCGGAGTTGATTCTAAAGGGGGCACGTCGTGATGGCGTGGTCTATGTGCCGCGCATTTGGCGTCCCATTATGGCTATTGTGCGCCTTATTCCCTCCTTTATTTTCAAACGCCTCAACGTGTAGTGCCAAGGAGAACCATGAGCCTTTCAGAAACCTCCCTTCCATCACAACCCCTCTGTTTAGAAAGTGGTCTCACAAAGCCTCTACCTTCCGATCGTTTAGAGCGAATCGAGGCTTGGGGCATGAACACCTCGGTTTTGGCCTATGTCTTTCGCCCTTCCACATTAGAGGGGGTTCAGGAGGTGTTCGCTCTGGCTCGGCAGCATGGGCGTAAAGTTTGCCTGCGCGGCATGGGGCGCAGCTATGGGGATGCGGCGCTTTTAGCCGAAAACATCTGTCTCGACCTCACCCGCATGAACCGCATTTTAGATTGGAACCCGCATACCGGTCGCATTACGGTGGAACCTGGGGCGACGATTGGCGACATTTGGCGTTACGCCATTGAGGATGGCTGGTGGCCGCCTGTTGTTTCCGGCACGATGTACGTTTCGCTGGGGGGCGGGGCGGCCATGAACATCCACGGTAAAAACAACTGGAAGGTGGGGCCCATTGGAGAGCACATTCTGGAGTTCGACCTGCTTCTGCCCACCGGCGAGATCGTGACCTGCAGCCCGGAGAGGAATGCGGAGCTGTTTTATGCGGCCATCGGCGGGTTCGGCATGTTGGGATGCTTTACACGTCTCACACTGCAGCTCAAGCGCGTCTACAGTGGCCTTTTGGAGGTGGATGCCTTTTCTACCCAAAACTTCGAGGACATCGTGGAGCAGTTTGAGCAGCGCATGGATTCTTACGACTACCTTGTCGGATGGATTGACTGCTTTGCAACAGGGCGGCAGTTGGGGCGTGGTCTGGTACATGCCGCTCGCTATTTGGCACCGGGGGAGGACCCTGTTCCGGCACAAACGCTGCGAGTAGAGCACCAAGAGCTGCCCGATACGCTAATGGGCTTCATTCCGAAATCCATTATGTGGCGCCTCATGAGGCCGTTTGCTAATAACCTCGGAATGCGCTTTGTGAACTGGGCGAAGTTTACGGCGGGCAACACAATAGGAAACCACAAGCGGGTACGCCAGTCTCATGCGGCATTTGCTTTTCTTTTGGACTATGTGCCGAATTGGAAGTGGGCCTATAAGCCCGGCTGTCTCATTCAGTATCAAAGCTTCATTCCTGCCGAGCAGGCAGCACACTGTTTTTCCGCCCAACTCGCTCTTTGCCAGCGGGAGGGGATCGTTCCGTGGTTGGGGGTGTTTAAACGGCATCGGCGCGATCGGTTTCTTATGACCCATAGTGTAGATGGCTATTCGCTGGCGCTGGATATCCCTGTGTACCCGCGTACGCGCGAGCGGGTATGGGCGTTAGCCAAGCAACTGAATCGGCTTGTGTTGGAAGCGGGTGGGCGCTTTTATTTTGCCAAAGACAGCACCCTTGACCCGGATACCGTCCGCGCCTATCTCGGTGAAGAGACGATAACACAGTTTGCCAAGCTCAAAAGGGAGTGCGACCCGGAGGGGTTGCTGCAGAGTGCGCTGGGCAGGCGCCTCTTCCCATCCATGTGCGAATAGCTTGTTTAAGATGGAGTCACAGGCAAATTAGGCAGGAATTTCAGAAAGGACTGAGAAACTATGCTACGATTATTCGGAAAAGCGCTGATCTGCATGTTGGCGGCCAGTTTGGCCGTTGCAGCAAAGGGGGATGCCTTGCAGGACTATATCAAGAAACCGGAGCCGGCTTACCACTGGAACCTTACCCAGACTTCTCATATGAACGGAGTGACCCTCTACGATCTCCAGATGACCTCCCTAACATGGCACGGCATCACCTGGCACCATCATCTGCAGGTCTTTGTGCCGGACAGTGCCACCTATCCGCATTTCTGCACGCTGCTGAACACGGGTGGGGATGGCTCGCTGGAGGAGACGCAGCTCGGCATTATGGCCGCCAAGATGTCGGGGACGCCGTTCGCCATTCTCTTCGACATCCCCAACCAGCCGCTGTTTGACGGACGCACCGAAGACGCTCTGGTTGTCTATACCTGGCTGCAGTTTTTGGATACGGGAGATACCACATGGCCTTTGCACTTCCCAATGGCGAAAGCTGTTATTAAGGCCATGGATACTATTCAGGCGCTGATGAAACAGGAGAAGCGGCCGGAGATCACCGGATTTTTAGTAACCGGTGCTTCCAAACGGGGGTGGACGGCCTGGTTGGTGGGTGCAAGCGGCGACCCACGGGTGAAGGCGATTGCCCCTATGGTGATTGACGTGCTGAACATACCGGCTCAAATTCCGCATCAGCTGGCCTCTTATGGCGCTTTAAGCGAGCAGGTAGATGACTACACGAAGGCAGATATTCCTCAGAAGCTGCAAACCCCTCGTGGCCATGAGTTGATTCAGCTGGAAGACCCCTACAGCTATCGGGACCGACTGACGCTACCCAAGCTTATCATTCTGGGCACAAACGACCGGTATTGGTCGCAGGATTCGCTTAATCTTTATTGGAACGGCCTCAAAGGCCCCAAGTGGATTCTGTATGATCCCAACAGTGGGCACGGGTTAGAGGACCGATCGCGAGTATATGCGACCTTAATGGCTTTTGTGCGCGCCATTGCAGGCGGCAAAAAGTGGCCTCAGATGCATTGGAAGTACACGGTGAATGCACAAGGGGCGACGTTGGAGGTGCAGAGCAGCCCGGCATCGGTGGAGGCGCGACTATGGAGGACCTATGCGCCCACGTTGGATTTCCGCGATTCGCACTGGACGTTCGAACCGATGGAGATAAACGGCAACGTGTGCAGCGGTCATTTGCCCACACCGGCTCAGGGCTGTGCGGCTCTGTTTGGAGAGCTTGTGTTTGAGCAGGATGGGCAGCGTTTTACGCTTTCGACGCAGATACAGATTTTGGGCACGCCGGAAAAACAGGCCAAAAACTAGATTGAAGTGAGACACACCTTGCTTCAGAGGAAGCCTATTTGGAAGTGGCGGATGAGGTAAAATCTCTAGTTGCTGAAGGAGTTATCCGTGCGATCATAAGCTGCCAGGGCGAAGCCCTTGCAGTAGAAGGTTTCGACACGACGAGAAGAAGGAGATTTAAAATCTATGACCGCAGTTGCTACGAAGCGCGTCTACCTGTTCAATGAAGGCAATGCGAAGATGCGCGACCTTTTGGGCGGTAAAGGCGCGAACTTGGCCGAGATGACCAACATCGGCCTTCCGGTTCCCCCAGGTTTTACCATCACCACCGAAGTCTGCAACGAATACTATGCCAACGGCCAGAAGCTTCCCTCTGGCCTCATGGACGATGTGCGCGCCGCGATGAAGTTCGTGGAAGAGAAGATGGGGCGCACGTTCGGAGGAAGCCACCGGCCCCTATTGGTATCCGTCCGCTCGGGCGCTAAGTTCTCCATGCCCGGCATGATGGATACCATCCTCAATCTAGGCCTGAATGAAACCACCGCAAAAGCCCTCATTGAAGAGACCAACAACCCACGCTTTGTCTACGATGCCTACCGACGATTTATCATGATGTTCTCTGACGTGGTACTGGGGCTGAGCAAACACGACTTCGACAACAAAATTCTGCAGGCCTATAAGGAGCAAAAGGGCTACAAAAGCGATTTGGAGATGAGCGCAGAGGATTGGAAGCTCATCTCCGAAAAGTTTTTGGCGTATGTTCGTGAGAAAACCGGTCGCGACTTCCCCACCGATCCCTATGAACAGCTCGAACTTGCCATCGAGGCCGTGTTCAAAAGCTGGAACAACGAGCGCGCCATCGTCTACCGGCGTACGGAAAAAATCCCCGATAATCTCGGCACCGCGGTGAACGTGCAGGCTATGGTGTTCGGGAACGCCGGCGACGATTCGGGCACGGGCGTTGCTTTTACGCGCGATCCTTCCACGGGCGAGAAGGTGATGTTCGGTGAGTACCTCATGAACGCTCAAGGCGAGGATGTAGTGGCCGGGGTACGAACCCCGGTGCCCATCTCGGAGTTGCAGTCTCAGAACCCGGAGCTTTATCGGCAGTTCGTCGAGATATGCAACATCCTTGAGCGGCACTATCGGGACATGCAAGACCTGGAGTTTACCATCGAGCATGGGCGGCTGTTCATGCTGCAGTGCCGTTCGGGCAAGCGCACCGGCCCGGCGGCGGTGAAGATCGCCGTGGATATGGTGCATGAGGGGCTTATTACGAAGGAGGAGGCCGTCACCCGCGTTACCGGCTCCCATCTCGATCAGCTATTGCATCCGCGCATAGACCCCAAAGCGCTTGAGGGGAAGAAGCCTTTGATCTCCGGCATTCCCGCCTCTCCGGGCGCTGCGGTAGGAAAGGTGGTGTTCGATGCCGATACCGCAGCCAAACTCGGGGTGCACGGTGGGGCAGGAGAGAAGGTCATTTTGGTGCGCGACGAGACAAACCCCGATGACGTGCACGGCATGTTGGCGGCGCAGGGGGTGTTGACGGCACGGGGCGGTAAAACCTCCCATGCCGCGGTCGTCGCCCGTGGCTTTGGCATCCCATGCGTGGTGGGCGCCGAAGGGTTGAAGATTGATGAGGAGGCCAAAACCTTCACCGTCAACGGCACAACCGTGCATGAGGGCGATGTGATCACCCTAGACGGCTCGACCGGAGCGGTTTATTTGGGCGCTTTGCCGCTGATCGCGCCGGAGGTGAGCGGTGCCTTCGCCGAGCTAATGGGTTGGGCCGATAGCATTCGCAAGCTGCGGGTGCGCACCAACGCCGACAACCCGCGCGATGCACGCCAGGCCGTTGAGTTGGGCGCGGAGGGCATCGGTCTCTGCCGTACCGAACATATGTTCTTCGAGCAAGATCGGTTGCCCATCGTTCAAGAGATGATCCTCGCGCAGGATGAGTCGGTGCGTCAAAACGCCCTTGATCGCCTGCTTCCCATCCAACAGAAGGATTTCGAGGAGATTTTTGAGGTGATGGCCGGAAAGCCGGTTACCATTCGCCTCATTGACCCTCCGTTGCACGAGTTTCTGCCCTCCCATGACGAGCTTTTGGCACAAGTTGTGGAGCTGCGGATGCGGGGCGATAACCCGCAGGAGCTTGCCGAAAAGGAGAGGCTACTGCGGGCTGTGGAGAGCATGCGCGAGGCCAACCCGATGATGGGCTTGCGAGGTTGCCGACTCTCTATCGTCTTCCCCGGCATCGTGGAGATGCAGACGCGCGCCATTCTTCAGGCGGCCGTGGCCGTAAAGCAACGCGGCATTGAGGTGTACCCGGAGATCATGATCCCTTTGGTCGGCCACGTTAACGAGCTGAAAACCGTCCGCACCAACTTGGAGCGCGTGGCGAAAAAGGTGATCGAAGAGACCGGAGTGGCGATAGACTATAAATTCGGCACCATGATCGAGATACCGCGTGCGGCGCTCGTGGCCGACCAACTGGCCGACCCGCAAAACGGCAACGCCGAGTTCTTCAGCTTCGGCACCAACGACCTTACCCAGATGACGTTCGGCTTTAGCCGTGACGATGCCGGCAAATTCCTGGTGCCCTATCTGGAGCAGAAGATATTGCCCACCGATCCTTTTGAGACGATAGATCAGGAGGGAGTGGGCAAGCTGATGCGCATGGCCACCGAATCGGCCAAACGGGTGAGGCCGGACATCAAGTTAGGAATCTGCGGAGAGCATGGCGGCGA
>Ga0209061_1002781_pt1 | contig 20797 bp, 15 predicted proteins | sample Coa_R1_10_FD_187157 | JGI IMG/M metagenome (GOLD analysis project Ga0209061, IMG submission 187157) | Surface soil microbial communities from Centralia Pennsylvania, which are recovering from an underground coalmine fire - Coalmine... | ecosystem: Environmental > Terrestrial > Soil >...
TGTTCGCGCCCGACGGCGAGCCCGTGCTGCACGTGCCGGTGCCGGAGAAGATCGGCAATCTCTGCTTCGGCGGTCCCAGCGGCCAGGACCTCTATATCGCCGCGGCTTCCAGCCTCTACCGGATCAAGACAACGACCCGCGGTGCCCCGCGCCCGGGCCGGTCCCAGAGCCCGGTCACGACGGCGTTCCGGCGAACGCTGCCCTAGCGGTGTGCGTGCCAGGTCCGAGCCGGCGCGGCGGCTGCCCCGGCAGGTCGAGTACCGCGCCGGCCCCCGGGGGCACCTCCACGCAGACCTCTAGCTGACCGCCGCGGACCAGCCATGTGATGCTGACCCGCCCGTACGGCGACTCATGCGCAGCCGACGCCCTGGTGAGCCCGCCCCCGGGCCTCGGACGGAACAGGATCTCGCGGTACCCGGGGGCGGCCGGGGCAAGGCCGGCGACGACGCGGTGCATCCAGTCGCCGATCGAGCCGAGCGCGTAGTGGTTGAACGATGTCATCTGCCCCGGGTTGACCGTGCCGTCGGGGAGCAGGCTGTCCCACCGTTCCCAGACCGTGGTGGCCCCCTGTAGCACCGGGTAGAGCCAGGACGGGCACTCCCGCTCGCACAGCAGCCGGTAGGCGACGTCGACGTGCCCGGTCGCTGTCAGTGCGTCGGCTATGAGCGGCGTCCCGACGAATCCGGTCGAGACACGGAACCGCGATGCCTCGGCGAGTTCGGCGAGCCGGTCGCCGTACGCCTGCCGTGCCGTCTCGCCGGGAACCAGGCCGAAGACGATCGCGAGCGCGTAGGCGGTAGCGGCGTCGCTGGTCAGCTTGCCGCCGGCCGCCGCGTAGCGCCGCGTGAACGCGGCACGGACCTGGTCGGCGAGCTGGCCGTAGTGGCGCGCCTCGCCCGTCCGGCCGAGTACCTCTGCCATCGCACCAACGTGCCGCGCCGACCATCCGAAGTACGCCGTCGCGACCAGGTACTTGTCGGCCTTGGCGGCCGCCGGGTCATCGGGCGGCGCATCGGGATCGAGCCAGTCGCCGAGCTGGAAGCCCTCGTCCCAGATCCGGTCATGTCCCGCGAGGCGTGCCACCAGGTCGACCCACCGCCGGGCGCTCTCGTACTGTGCGGCCACGAAGCCGGTGTCGCCGAAGCGCTGGTACAGCGTCCATGGGACGAGCACGGCGGCGTCACCCCACGCGGCGCCCGGGCGGATGGGCGTCCACATCGCGCGGGCCGGGATCACCGGCACATACCACGGGACGGTGCCGTCGGGGAGCTGCTCGACCGAGACATCGGCGAGCCAGGACGCGAGCATGCCGCTGCAATCGTAGAGAAAGCTCGCTGTGGGCGCGAACACCTGGATGTCGCCGGTCCAGCCGACCCGTTCATCGCGCTGCGGGCAGTCAGTGGGGATGTCGAGGAAGTTCCCGCGCATGCTCCAGACGATGTTCTCGTGCAGGCGGTTCAGCAGCTCGTCGGAGCATTCGAACCACCCGGTGCGGCGCATGTCCGTGTGATAGACGCGCGCGACCACGTCGCCTTCGGCCGCGGCCCTGGTCAGGTCGCCGGGCCAGCCGGTCACCTCGACGTAACGAAAGCCGTGGAAGGTGAACCTCGGCTCCCATTCCTCCATCTCGCGCCCGGCGAGCACGTAGGTGTCTGTCGACTCGGCGCCGCGGAGGGTGCGCGTGCAGATCTCCCCGCCTTGCAGGATCTCCGCCGTGCGCATCGTCACGATCGTCCCACGCTCGCCCCGCAGCCTGATCCGCAGTCGGCCGACCAGGTTCTGGCCGAAGTCGAGTATCTGCCGCCCGCTCGGAGAGGTCAGCACCTTCGCGACCGGCACCTCCTGGGTGCAGCGCACCGGCGGCCCGGTCGGCGCCACCAGCGTGGCCGGGTCGCGTCGGCGAACGGCCACGGGAGTCCACGCGCGGTCGTCGAACCCCGGGCATGACCAGCCCTGCTGCTCCTCGCGCGCGTCGTAGCGCTCGCCGTCGTAGTTGCCTGTGCGCAGGATCGGGCTGGGCGATGCCAGCCAGCTGCCGTCCGTGGCGACGGTCTGCACCCGCCCGCCGGCGAGCCGCACCTCAAGCTGGCCGATGAACGACAGGTCGCTGCCGTATAGGTTGCGGAAGCCGCCGCGCCAGCCGAGCCGACCGCGGTACCAGCCGTCGCCGAGCCACGCGCCGATCGCGTTCGCGCCGGCCCGCACGTACGACGTGACGTCGTAGGTGTAGTAGCGCAAGCGCCGCGGGTAGACGGTCCAGCCGGGTGACATCGCGTCGTCGCCCACGCGCCTGCCGTTGATCTCGGCCTCGTACAGCCCGTGCGCTGTCGCGTACAGGCGAGCGCTGACCGGCTCGCCCCCGAGGTGGAACTCCCGCCGCACGATGGCCGGACGGCGATCGTCGGAGTCGGGGTTCTCCGGCCAGTCCCCGCCAACGGGCACGGCCAGCCAGTCCCGGGGGTCGAGCAGCCCGGCTTCGAGCACGGCCGGGCGGCTCCACGGCCCGAACTCGCCCGACTGGCCCGCGACCCGCACCCGCACTCGCACCCGTTCCCGCGACCGCAGCCGGTCACCGGGCCAGGGCACGAGTACCTGGTCCGGCGAGCTGACCCGGGTGACAGAGGTCCCCGTGTCACGGGACAGCTCGATCTCGTAGGCACTCTGCCGCCATTCCGGCGGCGCCGAGACGGCCCAGGACAAGCGGGGCTCGCGCTCACCGATGCCCAGGGCTTCCCGGTGGTGCTCGACTGCGGGCACGCCCGGCGTCGCATGCATCTGTTTGTTCTCCCCTACTCTCAGCCCGGCCGCCTGTCCGCTCTAGCGTAGCTATCATTTGACACGTTTCAACCCAGTTGGCAGGATCATGCCTCAGCACGCATGACCCGGTCGGCAACCGGCATGAAACGGGCTTGACTACCACAGCGGGAACCCGGCTACCACAGCGGGAACCCGGCTACCACGGCGGGAACAGGGAGGCAGGCATGCGCATCGCGGTGACCGGCAGCTCCGGCAAGCTCGGGCGGCCCACGGTGAGGCTGCTCCGCCGTCAGGGCCACGACGTGCTTGGCCTTGACCAGGACGGCGTGCCGGGCTTCGGATTCACAAAGGCCGACCTGACCGACTACGGTCAGGTGCTTGACGCGGTGCTCGGCGTCACGGCGCGCCATGCCGGCCTCGACGCGGTCGTGCACCTCGCGGCGATTCCCGTCAACGGGCTGGTCCCGGACGCCGCCCTGTTCCAGGAGAACATGAGCATCACGTTCAACGTCCTGCATGCCGTGCTGCGCGCGGGGATCCGTACCGTCGTCTACGCGTCCAGCATTAACGTGCTCGGATTCCCCTTCGCCGAGCCGCCGGCGTACCTCCCCCTTGACGAGGATTCCCCGCCGCGCGCCAACAATACCTACGCGCTTGCGAAGGTGGCCGAGGAAGCGATCGCCGCGCAGCTGGTGCGCTGGGATCCGGACCTGAGCATCACGGCGCTCCGCTTCACGAACGTCACCCAGGAGGGCGAGTACCGGGGGTTCGCCGCGCGGCACGCGGACCCGGCCTATCGCAGGGACCTCGTGTGGAGCTATGTGGACGCGCGCGACGCCGCGGCCGCGATCTCCCTGGCCCTCGGGCGGGCCGCACCCGGGTTCCGGGCCTACAACATCGCGGCGTCCGACACAGGGCTTTCGATCCCGAGCCGTGAGCTGGCCAGTGGCGCGTTTCCCGGCGTGCCGCTGCGCGAGATCGGGGAGTTCGAGACGCTCATGTCCATCGGCCGGGCGCGCGCCGAACTCGGCTTCGAGCCAGAACACCTCTGGCGCGACGAGCTGGCCGCCGAACAGGCCCCCTGACCGCCGCCGAACAGGCCCCCTGACCGCCGCCGAACAGGCCCGCGGCCCACGGGCGGGGCCGCCGAACGGGCCCGCGGGGCCGGGGAACGGCCGCTGCGTCCGCCAGCCTGCCGCGAACCACCCGGCGTAACCGGGCGCCCGTCAGCGCGCCTCGCGCCAGCTTCCGTCGAGAATGGCGCCCATCGTCCCGCCCAGGATGAGCGGCATGTCCGCCGGATCGATGAAACCGGCGTGCTCACGGAGGACCTCAAGGCTCTGCCGGTAGGTCATGTGCGGCGCCGAGGCGGGAAAGTCGGACGCCCACACCATCCGGCCGGGCCCCCACGCATCGTAAAACGCGCGGACGATCGTGAGCCGGCCGGCGAACGGGTAGCCCGAGGGCCGGTTGCTTCCGTAGTAGTAGCCGGAGACCTTGACAATCAGGTTGTGCTGCCCGGCTCCCTGCCGGACGAGGTCCAGGCCCGCGGCCGCGCCGTCCGGGTGAAGCATGACGAGCGCGAGATGGTTGAGCAGCACGGGCATCCGCGGGACGGACGCGGCCGCGTGGAGAATGTCGGGAAACCAGCCCGGCGGGGCGGCGAGGCCCATGATGAGGCCACGGCGGTCCGCGGCCGCGAGGAAGCCGCGGCCCTCGTCCGAACGCAGCCAGCCATCGTTGTCGCCGGCGAGGTAGTGTGACACGCCGACGGGGGACAGCCTGCCGTACACCTCGGCGAGCCGGTCCGCCGCCCCGGCCTGGTGATAGGTCTTGCTCCACCTGCTGTCCACGTCCGCGAGCTGGTAGAGCCGTCCAGGGCAGGCCGCCACCGCGTCGGCCACGTACTCGTTGTTGCCGGTGTTGCCGGGCAGCGCGGCGCTCACGATCAGGGCCGCGCCCACGCTCGCGGCGTCCATCTCGCGCAGCAGGCTCTGGTAAGACCCCGGCGGCCCGGGGCCGGGCCCCGGCGAGTAGGGCCGGCGCGGCCAGGCGTGAACGTGCGCGTCGACGATCACGCGGATCCCTCAGCCCTTGACCGAGCCCGCGGTGAGCCCGCGCATGACCCGCTGGTTGATCAGCGCGTACACGATGAACGTCGAGAAGATGACGATGCTGATCGCGGCGAGCAGCGGCCCGTAGGCGACCTGACCGTACTGTCCGTTGAAGTTGAGCAGTCCGACCTGGACGGTGGACAGCGACGGCTTTGAGTTGAACGTCAGGGCGACGAGCAGGTCGTTCCAGATGGAGAAGAACAGCAGCAGCCCCAGGGTGAAGATGCCGTTGCGCACCAGCGGCAGGCCCACCGAGAAGAAGCAGCGGAACGCGCCGCCGCCGTCGAGCGCGCAGGCTTCGAAAAGCTCGCGCGGGACCGCCCGGAAATACGTCGCCATCAGGAAAACCGTGAGCGGAAGCCCCTGGCCGATATAGGTGATGATCAGCGGCAACAGCGAGTTCGTGAGGCCGAGCTTGAAATAGATGGTGAACAGCGGAAGCAGGATCAGCTGGGTGGGTACCATCAGGCCGCCGATGATGAGCAGCAGGATGCTGGTCCGTCCCCGCCACACCATGATCTCGAGGGCGAACGCCGCGGCCGACCCGAGGAGCAGGATGACGGCCATCGAGACGAGCGTGACGGTCAGGCTGTTCAGCGCGTCCGTGCCGAGGTTCCCGGTGAGCCATGCCGTCACGTAGTTGTGGAAGTTGAGGTGCTTCGGCAGCGACCACAGCGGCTGGGTGGTGAAGTCGTCCTGGCTCTTGAACGAACTGGTCAGGATCCAGAACAGCGGGTAGATCTCGACCAACGCGATGATCACGATCAGGATGTTGGTCAGCGCGCGGCGGGATAGGCCGGACAGCAGCGAGCCACGCCGGCGGCGGCTGCGCCGGGTCGTGGCCGGCCCTTCCTCCGGCCAGATCACCTCGTTCAGCGCGCGCACCCCGCCGACGCCACTCCTCGCCATCAGACGGCCTCCCTCTCCACCTGGCGGCGTGACGACCGGAACACGAGCACTGTCCCGGCGAGGCACAGCACGGTGATGAGCATGGCGATGGTGCTTCCGTAGCCGTAGTCGTTGTACAGGAACGACGTCTGGAACATGTACAGGTTCAGCGGGGTGGTCTCCGTGCCTGGGCCGCCGTTGTTGAGGGCGAGGATCGAGTCGAACACCTTCAGGTCCGCGTTCAGGCCGAAGATGACCGAGGCGATGACGATCGGCTTCGACAACGGCAGGATGATGTGCCTCACCAGCCGCCAGCCGCCGGCGCCGTCGATGCGGGCCGACTCGATCACGTCCTCGGGGATGTCGACGAGCCCGGCGTAGAGCAGGACGGCGTAGAAGCCCGCCGACCGCCACAGGTCCATCACGATGATCACCACGAACGCGGCGGTTCCGGTGGCGAACCAGTCGACCGGGGATATGCCGAGAAGCTGGAGCACCGAGTTCACCGGGCCCACCTGCGGCGCGATCGCGAAAAGCTTGTTGAACAGCAGCGCCACGGCGACAGGCGGCAGCACGACAGGGAAGAAGACCAGCGTGCGGATGATCGTTGACGAACGGCGCAGCACGAAGATGTAGAACAGCGCCAGCAGGTAGCCGAATACGATCTGGCAGGTCAGCAGCACGACCGTGTACTTGATCGTGAACAGCAGCGTCTGCCGCACCGTGGGGTCGGTCCACAGCTGCCTGAAGTTGGCGATGCCGACGAAATGGAACCCGAGCGCCGGTGTCCCCTTGAAGAAGGAGTAGACGAGCGACCAGACGGCCGGCACGACGATGACGCCGAGGTAGACGACGAGCGCGGGCGCGATGAACGCCACGATCGCCCGCCGGTTGCTGAGTATGTGTCTCATCGTCCTTTCCCCGAGGCCGCGAAGGTCAGATCCGGGCCGGGCCGCGAGGGGAGATGGTACCGGGGGAGCCCGGTACCATCTCCCGGCCAGCCGCGCGGTGCCGTCAGGATCCGCCGGAGTCCAGGTCGGACTGGAGGATGCTCATGTACTGCTGCGGGCTCATCTGCCCCGTAACCAGCGGGGCCGCGTTGTTGGCCGCGTCCGCGTTGGCCTTCTGGTTGAAATAGGCCTCGAACCACAGCACGCTCTGCTGCGTCTTGTTGATGATCGACTGAATGTCGGACGTCAGCGGCGGGAGATCCGGCACCGGCGTGTTGACCTTGAACCCGGAGAACGTGCCCTGGTCCTTCAGCGCGGCACTGCCGTAGTTCTCGGCGATACACTTCAGCCAGGCCTGGCCGTTCTTTCCGTACAGCTTGGCGTTGATCACGTTCGGCGAGCCTGCGTTGGCGGGGTACTGGCCAATCGAGCCCTCACCGCCGGCCACGGCTGGGAACGGCATGAACCCGATGTTGTTCCCCTCCTTGTTCTGCGTTGGGTCGTTAATCTGCGCCAGCAGCCACGTGCCCATGTACATCATGGCCGACTTGCCGGTCAGGAACTGGGCGATCGCCGAGTTGTAGTCGAGGCTCGTGATGCCGGGAGAGAAATAGCCCGCCTTGCCCAGGGCGGCGACCTGCTCCGCCGCCTTCACGTACTCGGGATCGGTCAGCTTGGCCTTTCCGTCCTTGATCGCCAGCATGGCGTCCGGGCCGAGCTCGCGGAACAGCAGGATTCCGATCCAGCGGCTGATCGTCCACCCCGTCGCCCCCGAGGCGCTGAACGGGATGACGCCGGCGGCCTTGAGCTTGGCCGCGTCGGCGAGCAGTTCGCCGTAGGTGGTCGGCACGCTGATGTTATGCTCGGCGAAGATCTTCTTGTTGTAGAAGAGCCCCTCGATGTTGAACTGGAACGGCACCGAGGGGACCGTCCCGTCGAAGGTCTGCTTGATCGTCGACTCCGCGACCGGCGTCATGTCGCTGGACACGCCCAGCTGGGAGAGCGCCTTGGCGATGTCGAGGACGTTGCCCGTTTTGTAGTACGTGCCGCCGGGGATGATCGTGCTGTTGTCGGCGGCGTACATGAACGGCAGGTCGTTCTGGCCGGCGAGCAGTTCCACCTTCTGGTTGATGTTGGAGCTGGGCGTCTGCTGGAGGCTGATGGGCATCGCTGACGCCTCGGCCTTGCAGGCGCCCGCGGCGAGCTTGTCCAGCTCCTGCGGGGTCTGCGAGTCCTCGGTGGTAAACAGGATCGAGAAGGTCGACGATCCAGCGCCGGATGCCGATGAGCTGCTGCCTCCGGAACTGGAGCATGCGCCGAGCACCAGCGCGCACGCGCCGATGCCCGCCGCGGCGGCGAACGGGAACGCCCGCCGCGGCCTTGTGATCTGTCGTTTCACATCGAATCCTTTCTTCGATGGAGACCAGGCATGAGCCCATGGTCATGACGCGGGAGCGGGCGTCCCGACGGCCTGTATGCCGCCTCACCCACCGTCACGTGGTGCGACGTCACGTGACGCAGGACATGCTATGAATCGTTTAAGTTGCTGGTATGTTAGGCACGGGCCAGGGTACTGTCAATAACACGTTTCACAGCCAGAGTGCCGCGCAGAGTTTCGGTGTCTCCCGGCCTGGCGCCCGCGAAGCTGACCAGAGCCGGGCACGGGCGGGTCTCAGTCACCCCGTACCGCGCTGGCGATGGAGTGCCCGAGCGACGGGCCGCTTGTCATCGTTGGCCGACATGGCCCGGTTGACGTGCGGTAATACGAGCGTTAGGGCGAAGGTGCGCACTGTGGGCCACGTGCGCCGCAGTCTCGCCGCCCGCGGCCGCGCGGGCGGCCGCGGGCCGGGAAGCGGCATGCGCAAGCCGGGAGTATCCCCGAACCCGTTCCCGGCTAACGTTTATAACGATTCAATATCTTCGGCCGGCCGGCACCCTCCGTAACCGCATACTGGCACTCTCGGTAATCCCATGGCTGAGGAGCGATGATGCTTGAGCGCTGGACGCGCCTTCTCGAACAGCACATCCGCACGAGCTGCGAGCAGATGACGCGCGAGCCCGCGGGCCAGCTAGCCCATCCCTACACGGTGCCGTCGAGCCCGGGATCGCCTTATTACTCAGCAGCGCTCTGGGACTGGGATTCGTGGTCGATCAGCATCGTGCTCGGGCAGGTGGAGGCTGACACTGGCCGTCCGGGCCGGTTCGCGGCCTACGAACAGGGCAGCATCCTGAACTTCCTCGACCACGCCGATGACGATGGCGTCGTCCCGATCCAGCTCACGCCCGCCGCGGCTCTCACGCACGGCGACCCCACGCGCGCTGGCGGGTTCGCCGAGAACATGCACAAGCCGGTGCTAGCGCAGCACGCCGCTCTTCTCGTGCGGCGCCTCGGGTCCGCGGACTGGATCCGCCCGCACATGGCAGCAATCGGCCGCTTCATCGACCGTTACCTCGAGAGCCACGTGCACGCCGAGAGCGGACTCGCCTACTGGCAGACCGACTTCGCGGTCGGGGTCGACAACGATCCGTCGATCTTCTACCGGCCGGACAAGAGCACGGCGTCCGTGTACCTGAACAGCCTCCTCTACCGCGAGCTCCTCGCCTACGGGTATCTGCTCGAGGAGTTCCGCGACCTCCCCGAGGCGGACCGAAGGCGCCGGCAGGCCCAGGACCTCGCCGATGCCATGCGGGCGCACCTATGGGACGAACGAGACGGCACCTACTACTCCGCCGACCTGTCACTGCGGCCGGTTGACCCTGCGGACTGGCTGCACCGCGGCGCACCGCGCACCTGGCCGTCACTGCTGCTGCGAATCGACAGCTGGTCTAGCTTCCTGCCGATGTGGGCGGGGCTCGCATCGGCAGAGGAGGCGGAGCGGATGCTGGAGCGCGCTCGGGACACGCGCACCTTCGCGGCGGCATACGGGATTCGCAGCCTCTCGCGGCTAGAGAAAATGTACAACCTGCGCGCGTCGAACAACCCGTCCAACTGGCTCGGGCCCGTCTGGGGCATGGCCAACTACATGGTGTTCCGAGGGCTCGTGAAGTACGGCTTCGACGATGACGCCCGTGGACTCGCTGAGAAAACCGTCCGGCTCTTCGGGCGTGACCTCGAGACCTCGGGCGCGCTGCATGAGTTCTACCATCCCGACACGGGCGAGCCGATCATGACGAAAGGGTTCCAGAACTGGAACTTCCTCGTGCTCAATATGATCGCCTGGCTCCAGGGCCGCGTCGCGGTGACGGAGTTCTAGGCCCCCGCCGGCACCGCGCCCCCATGGCACGGACCCGATTTTTATAACGTTTCAAACCGCCTGCTGCACACTCGGCCCTGCCGGACGGGGCGCCGGATCGGGGCTAGCCCGCCCCGGTGCAGTAGACGGGCCCGCCCCGGTGCAGTAGACGCAGGGAATCCGGTTCAGTAGACGCAGGGGATGCCGTACTTCGCGTCCGGCGCGACCGTGACGGCGCCGCCCGCCGCCCCGTTGTCCGCGCCCGCCGTGGACGAGGGCGACGGCGCGGGCGTATCCGCGGCGCTGGCGCCCGGGGCCGGCGCGCCGGCGGACTGGGTGCCCGCGGACTGGGTGCCCGCCGTCGGCGTGCCGGACGGCGCGAGGCCCGCGGGCAGCGCGGTCACCGTCGAGCCGAGCAGCACTTCGACGTGGCCGGCGGGCAGGGACGCCAGCGCCGTCGCCGTCGAGCCGAACCTGGCCGCGATCTTCGCCGCGTTCGCCGACGCCCCGGCGCCGTAGAACACCTGCGTGGCCGGCTGGACGGCCTGCGACTGCGCCGGCGCGTTGGCGACGGCGCCGGCCCGGTAGCCCAGGGCGGCGAGCGCCCGCGAGACCATGCCGGCCAGCCCGGGCGTGCCGCTGCCGTTGTAGACGTCCACCGTGACCGTCGAGGGCGCCGGGGCCGGGGCGGTCTTCTCAGCGCTGCCGGGCGGCGCCGCGGCGTTGCCGGCCGCGGGCTGCGGGTAGAAGGCGTTCCGCACGTACTGCTGGAGGTAGGGCACGTTGATAAGGTTGACGTCCTGATTGCTGCCGTTGAGCGGCATGCCGTTTACCTGGCCGGAGATCGGCAGGGTCCGGAACGACACGTGGCTGCCGGTGAGCGCGCGCATGTTGGCGGCGAAATCGAGCGGGTTGAAGGTCGAGTCCGTGAGGACGTACTTGCTCGCGGTGTTGAGCAGGCTGTTGAGCGTGCCGAGATCGCTGAACACGCCCCTGTGCCGCAGCGCCCAGATCACGTAGTCGATGACGGCCTGCTGCCGCTTGGTGCGGCCGATGTCGATGCCCGGGAGCGTGTCGCGGGCACGGACGAACGCGAGCGACTGGTCCGCCGCCAGGTGCAGGTACTGGGCGCCCCCCTTCTTCAGGTTGTAGCCGTCGCGCACCGCGTTCCAGCCGGAGGCGCTGTCGTGCAGGTTCGCCCCGGCGGGGAGGCCGCCCTGGGCCGGCGCCGGCCTGACGCAGACCTCGATGCCGCCGAACGCCTGGGCCAGGTAGTAGAACCCGGACAGGTTCACCTCGACGAAGTGGTCCACGCGCACCCCGGTGACCGCCTCCACCGTGGCGATCTCGAACGCCTGGCCCGCCTGGTTGGCGAGCTTGTAGCGCTCGTTCCTGCTCATCGACGACCCGTAGGTCTGGCTCAGGGACTGGTTGTAGGCGAAGTCGTAGGCCTGGTCTATCTTCCCGCGGGTGATCCCGAGGTAGGTGGCGTGCGGGTAGGTGACCAGGTCATCGCGGGGAACCGAGAAGCCGGCCGCCCGCTGGCCGCCCGCGAAGATGTGGATGAGGATCAGCGTGTTCGTGTCCTGGGCGCCGACCTGCCCTGCCGCGACGGCTGACGCGTTGCCCGCGTGCATGGCGGTGAGCAGGCTGTTCGGCAGCACGTTGCCCTCGAAGTCGGTCCGGCTCTCCAGGCCCATCACCAGGATGTTCATCGCGCCGACCGCGGGGCTGCCGTTGATGGCGATCCCGCCGCCGGTCGCGCTGACCAGGCCGACGACCTTGTGCGCGTAGCCCGATGCGACAAGCGCCACCGCCGCCAGCAGGCAGGTCAGCCCGTACCCCACCTTGCCGGCGATCAGCTTCCCGGCGCTCGATGCGGACAATGGCGGCTCCTTTGCGGATTGCTGCGCGCAGAAGATTCCGATGCTGTTCTCGTCCGGGCGTTTGTGTCGCCGTTTCCGGCAAGACTATCCGCCTGGCCGCCTCGGGGCCCGCTATATCGTGCGTTTATCCACGGCTATCGTGCCCAGCGCATGATCAGCAGGTCGCGTGCCGCCGCCAGCTCGATCAGGCCGCGGCGGGTCCTGGGCGGCACCGGGCCGAGCGGCGCGCGCGTCCGGTCCGAGGCGATGATGCCGCCCTCGGCCAGCAGGATCTTCTGGGCGCGCAGGCCGCACTGGCGGTTCTCGAAATGGATGAGGGGCAGCAGGCCCTCCCAGGCGCTCACGGCGCCGGCCCGGTCGCCCGACAGGTAGCGGCCGACGATCTGGCCGAGTTCGGCGGGGACCATTGAGCTTGGCATGGTGCCCTTGGCCCCGGCGTCCAGGTCGGGGATCAAGGTGACCGATTCCTCTCCGTCGAAGGGGCCGGGCAGGGCCTCGCCGAGGGCGCTGACCAGCGAGTGCAGCTTGTCAGCGGCCTGCGGCACCTCGATCTTGGCGTACTGCACCTGGGGCACCTGCCGGACCAGCTCGATCAGCAGGCTGGCCGGCAGCGGCGTCGGCGACAAGGGCGCGTCCTGCACCATGACCGGGATCTGGATCGCGTCCGCGACCTGCTTGAAGTACTCGATCACCGCGGGCCCGGGAACGCTGAGCGTGGCCCCGAAGAAGGGCGGCATGAGCATCACCATCGCCGCGCCCATGTCCTGCGCGGCGCGGCTGCGCGCGGCGGCGACCCGGGCGCTGTAATGGCTGGTGGTGACGATCACGGGGAGCCGCCCCGCAACGCGCTCCAGGAGCGTGCGTGCGATCGTGTCGCGTTCGGCGTCGGTCAGCGAGAACTGCTCGGAGTAGTTGGCGAGCAGGCACAGACCGTCGACCCCGGCGTCTATCAGGTAGTCCACGACGCGCGCCGTGCCGTCCAGGTCGACGCTCTGGTCGTCGTGGAAAATCGTCGGCACAACCGGCACGACACCAGTCAGGCGAGTCGAAAAATCATTCACCATGAAAGAAAATTCCGGTATAGGTGCATAAAACTTACACGATCATGAACGGGCGCTGGACGCCGGCCATGCCGCGTTCCCCGGAGGCCCTTGCCGGCCCGTTCCCCGGAGGCCCTTGCCGGCCCGTTCCCCGGAGGCCCTTGCCGGCCCGTTCCCCGGAGGTCCTTGCCGGCCCGTTCCCCGGAGGTCCTTGCCGGCCCGTTCCCCGGAGGCCCTTGCCGGCTGGCGGGCCGGCCAGGGCCTCGCGCGTCAGCCGGTCTCCCGCAGGCGGCGGGCCGCCTGCGCGGCGGCGGACATCTTGCTGACCGCCAGGTACCGGGGGACCCGGCGCAGGCCGCAGTCGGTCGAGATCTCAAGGCGCTCGGGATCCCGGTACCGCAGGCAGGTCCGGACGCGCTCGATCACGTCCTCGGGCGTCTCGGAGTAGTGCGTCTTGATGTCGATGAGCCCGGCGGACAGGATGCGCTCGCGGTCCCACTCCCCCACCAGGTCGATCTCGGCCATCTCGCGGGCGGCGAACTCCAGGCTGAACCCGTGCACGTTCGCGTCGAGCAGCGCGGGGAACAGCCAGCGGTAGGTGCGCTTGGCGTACGGCAGGCGGCGGAACGAGCCGAAGCAGATGTGCACGACGAACGTGCAGCCGGTGATCCCGTCGACGACCTTGTTGATGAGGTCCGCCATGTTCTCCGCGGTCCGGTCCTCGGCGGCGTGCGAGGGGGTCAGCGGCTCCTCGATCTGGATGTAGTCGCAGCCGGCCGCCACCAGCTTGCGGATATCGGCGCGGATGGCGGGCACGAGCGCCTCGGCGCAGTCGCGGCGGCTGCGGTAGACCGGGCTGAAGTCCAGCTCGGTCGTGATGCCGTACGGGCCGGGCATCCCGACCTTGGGACGGCGGCCGGTGTGCGCCCGCAGGAACTCGTACTCGCTCGTGTAGTCCCAGATCGACTCGATGTCGTCCAGCGGCCGCTGCACCTCGTACACCGGGAGCATGTCCCAGCCGATCGCGCCGAGCTTGCGCGGGGGCGGGCGCATCTTGATGCCGGGCATCGAGCCGGTGATGCCCTCGATCCAGCCCAGGCGGCGGTGCTCGCCGTCGGTGAGGATGTCCAGGCCGGCCGTTTCCTGGTCGTAGATGGCCAGGCGGCAGTAGTCGTCGAACAGTTCCCTGCGATCGGCCGGGCCGAAGCGGCCCTCCTTCTCCGCGTCCGCGAGGATGTCCCACCAGCCCGGCCGCGCCCAGCCGCCGGTGGTGGTGACCGGCAGCGTGTCCGGGTACCGGTAGTCACTCATGCTGGCCTCCTTTTATCCGGAACGGACCCGGCCGGCCCCGGGCGGCCGCCGCCTCTTGCTGTTATCTCGATCAGGGCGGCGTGGATCAGCCCGTTGCTCGCCGCCACGTCCGCCCGGCCGTCCGCCGGGCGCGGGCTGCCGTCGAACGTGGTGAGCGTGCCGCCGGCCTCTTCGAGGATCAGCTGGCCCGCGGCGATGTCCCAGGCGTCCATGGCGTGCTCGGCATAGGCGTCGAGGCGGCCGGCCGCGATCGCGCACAGGGTCAGCGCGGGCGACCCGAGCGAGCGCACCCCGCCGGCCGCGTTCATCAGCCGCTCCACCAGGCAGGCGTATGCCCTGATCTCGGCTTCGTCGACGGTCTGCGCCTGGGCCGCGACCAGCGCCCGGTCGAGCCGGGTGACGCCGGAGACGTGCAGCCGCTCGCCGTTGCACGTCGCGCCGTGATGCCTCGCCGCCGCGAACATCTCGTCGCGGACCGGGTCGTATACCACGCCCGCCGTCGTGTCCCCGCCGGCGCGCAGGGCGATGGACACGCAGAAGAACGGCAGCCCGTGCGCGTAGTTGGCGGTGCCGTCGAGGGGGTCGACGTACCAGACGTGCCCGGCGTCCGGGTCGCCGGCGCTGCCCTCCTCGCCGTCGATCGCGTGCCCGGCCGGGAAGGCGCCCAGGATGACGTCCGTGATGGCCCGCTGGGAGCGCCGGTCGGCGGCCGTGACCAGGTTCGCCCTCGCGTCCTTGAAATCGACCCGCAGGTCGCCGCCGCGGGCGGCGGCCAGCTCCGCCGCGCCCGCCCGGGCCGCGGCGATCGCCACCTGGAGTTCGGCGGTCATCTGCCCGGGACCTTGAAGACGTTGCGGAGCGCGTACCGCACCGGGTCGAAGGCCGGCGCCGCCGGTTCCGCCTTCGCCGCCGGTTCCGCCTTCGCCGCCGGTTCCGCCTTCGCCGCCGGTTCCGCCGGTTCCGCCGCGGGCCACGTCGTCTCCGGTCGGTGCTGCACGATGAACACGCCGCCGGGGAACGGGGCGCCGCGGGCGATCGCCCACTCCACGTCCTGCGGGACCCCCTCGGCGGCCTCGAGCTCCGCCGCCTTCCGGCACAGGTAGCGGACCTCGTCGTCGCTGAGGCAGGGGGTTCGCGCCAGGCCGGCGGGCAGCGGCCGGAGCACGACCCGGCCGGCCTCGGGGTCGAAGACCGACCAGGCGTCCTTGGCGCCCGCGCGGCGCTCCAGGATCCGGCCGCTGGCGCGCTCGACCACCCAGTGGTCGGGTGTCACCTGCCCGGACACCACGCTCTCGCCGAACCCCCAGTTGGCCTCCACGACCATCCGGCCGCGGTCCCCGGTGACCGGGTCCAGCGTGAAGGTAACCCCGGCGGACCGCGCGTCGACCAGCTGCATGACGCCGACCGCGAGATCGTGGGCGTGCGGCGGCAGGCCGTTCCTGCGGCGGTACGCAACCGCCCCGGCGGTGTACCCGCTCGCCCAGCATTTGCGGATGTGATGCAGCACGTCCGCGGGTTCACCGATGCCGAGGTAGGTGCCGAACTGGCCGGCGAAGCTGGCGCGCGCCCCGTCCTCGGTGACCGCGCTGGACCGCACCGCGACCCGCAGGGACGCCCCGAGGCCGGTGCGCGCCCGCAGCCTGTCGTGCGCGGCGCCGACCGCGTCCGCCAGCCAGGCGGGAAGCGGCTGGGCCTCGACGAGCGCCCGCGCCCGTTCGGACCGGCGGGCGGCGGCGGCCGGATCGGGGGCAGGTTCCGCGAGCAGCCGCTCCAGCTCCGATCGCCGCCCCGCCGGCAGCCAGCCGTCCAGCGCGCGGGCCGTGACCGCGTACCCGTCGGGAACGCGCCAGCCGCCGGCGGCGAGCTGGCCGAGCCGGGCCATCTTCGGCCCGACGCGCGGCGCGTCCGCGGCGCGGATGTCGCCGAGGTCGATGACGTGCGCGTCCGCCGGGCTCACCCCTCGCTCGCGAAGACCTGCACCGTGCCTTGCCTGCCGTCTACCCGGACGCGGTCGCCGGTCTTGATGGCCTGCGTCGCCGTCGCCGTGCCGACGACGCAGGGGATGCCGTACTCGCGGCTGACGATCGCCGCGTGGGTCAGCGACCCGCCGGTGTCGCACACGCACGCCTTGATGATGCCGAACACCGGCGTCCACTCCGTCGTCGTGCCGCCGCAGACCAGGATCTCGCCGGGCTGCACCCTGCTGATCTCGGTCACCGACGTGATCACCCGGGCCACGCCCTCCGCGACGCCCTTGGCGGCCGGGAAGCCGCGCAGCTCCGCGGCCTGCCCGGTGCCCTTCAGCGTCCGCAGGAAGTGCCCGGACAGTCCGAAGACCTCGATCATGATCGGGTCGGGCACCGTGTCGGGGATCGTGCCGAGCATGGTGGGCAGCTCGGGGCCGCGGTGCCGCCACTCCTCGAAGTACGCCCGCCGGTCCGGGATCATCGCGGCCAGCTCCGGCCAGCCGGCGGCGTCCTCCATGACGGCGTACAGCTCGGGCTTGAACAGGAAGAAGATGTCCTCGGGCTGGCTCAGCCTGCCCTCGTCCGTCAGCCGGGCGCCCAGCTCGAGGCTGGCGCGGCGGACGGGGATCGCGGCGCGCCGGTCGATGAGGTAGTTGTGCTCCTCGTTCCACCAGGCGAAGTTGGCCGCCTGGTTGGATGCCAGCGCCTGGTCGAAGCGCTCCAGGTCGGACCCGCTGAGCGAGCGGCGCGCCGCGTCGATCTGCGCGTCCCGTTCGGCGATCGCCTGCTGGCGCGCGGCGTGGAAGTCAAAGCCGGCCGGCCTGGTCAGGAAGGACCCGATCGCGTACAGCGCCGGGGAGGGGTCCTCGATCCACGGCGGCGTGTCGATCCGGCAGGTCTCCTCGGTCCGCTGGCCGTAGGTGCGCAGGAACTCGCCGAACTCATGCCACCAGGTCCTGCCGCCCGGAAGGGCCTCGATCTTCGTCCGGACGGACGCGGGCGGCTCATGCAGCAGCGGGCCGGTGACCTGAAGCTCGCGGGCGCGGGCGGCCAGCCGCCACAGCTCCTCGTCGGTCTTGCTGTAGAACGTCTGCCGCCCGGACAGGAAGGCGGACACCAGCGAGCCCTCCAGGCCGATCTCTTCGGCCAGGCCGTAGAACGCCAGGTAGTTGGCGGTCAGGACGTACATCACCTCGAAGTGGATGAACCAGGCGCGGCGGTGGAAGGCGTACGCGTCCTTGACCGTGGCCCATAGCTGCCCGGGGTCCATGGCCGTCAGGTCGAGCGCGTCGAAATGGTCGTAGGCCGACTGGAGCTCGGCCGCCCGCATCCCCCAGTACCGGTCGAAGTCGGCCAGGATCGGGGTTACGTATTCGGCGAAGCGCGCGGCCCTGGCCTGGACCTGCCATTCGGTGTCCACGTCGATCGTGCCGATGTAGACGTGCGTGCCCGCCAGCCGGTTGACCGACCCCCTGGTCGGCGGGACGCCGACGATCTCCGCGCCGAGCTGGGCGCCCCAGGTCTGGGCGTCGTCGAGCAGCGCGATGCTGGCCGGCACCATGCCCTCGCTGAAGTGCAGCGAGTCGCGCAGCCAGTACCGGGAGTTGTCCGCTTTGCCGAACGGCCGGACCGGGCCGGCCACGAACGGCTGGCTGCCGAAAGCCTGCTTGTATCCGGGGTACAGTTCGTCCCTGACGTAATCGTCGACCGGGACGATCCGCGGGTGTTCGGTCGATGGCACGCCCAGCCTCACCTCAGCTCCGAAGCGCCGCCGGCGTGTCCTTCCCGGCCACCGCCGACGGGAGGATGTCGTTGCCCAAAGTCTCGCGCCGCGCCGGCCCGGGCACAACCGTCCCGCGGCGGGCAGGCTGGGAGCACAAGTAACCAGCCGGTCAATTGGGACGGCGCCACAATGACCGACTGGCGCCGGCGAGCGGATGATGGCTCCCGAACTGTGTGTTCCCCGGATGAGGATGGGTGTGCATGAAGACACGAGCAGCGGTGCTCAGGGAAGTCGGCAAGGACTTCGAGATCGCCGAACTCGACCTCGACGAGCCGAAGACCGGCGAGGTCCTGGTGCGGTTCGTCGCGTCGGGCCTGTGCCACTCCGACGACCACCTGCGCACCGGTGACATCCCGGTCAGGTACCCGATCGTCGGCGGGCACGAGGGCGCCGGCATCGTCGAGCAGGTGGGTCCCGGCGTCACCAGGCTGTCGGTCGGCGACCACGTGGTGGCCTCGTTCCTGCCGGTCTGCGGGCACTGCCGGTTCTGCGCCAGGGGCCAGACCAACCTCTGCGACCTGGGCATGTTCCTGGTGGACAACTGCCTGCCCGACGGCACGTTCCGGTTCCACGAGGGCGGCACCGACTTCGGCCAGATGTGCCTGCTCGGCACGTTCTCGCAGTACGCGGTGCTGTCCGAGGCGTCGGTGGTGAAGGTGGCCGACGACCTGCCGCTCGAGGTCGTGGCGCTGGTCGGCTGCGGGGTGCCCACCGGCTTCGGCACGGCGGTGAAGGCCGGCGAGGTCCGCCCCGGCGACACCACGATCATCTACGGCGTCGGCGGCGTGGGCATCAACGCGGTGCAGGGCGCCGCCTACGCCGGCTCGCGGTACGTCATCGCGGTGGACCCGGTGGAGTTCAAGCGGGAGGCGGCGACGCGGTTCGGCGCCACGCACACGGCCGCGACCGCGGACGAGGCGCAGCAGCTCGCGCTGTCGCTGACCGACGGGGTCGGCGCCGACCAGGCGCTGATCACGATGGGCGTGGTGACCGAGGAGGTCGTCTCGGCGGCGTTCGCGGCGGTCCGCAAGCGCGGCACCGTGGTGCTCACCGGGCTGGCCGGGCCGGCCAAGAAGACGGTGAACATCTCCGGCTTCGAGCTGACCCTGTTCGAGAAGCGGATCCAGGGCGCGCTGTTCGGCAGCTCCAACCCGTTCGACGACATCCCGCGGCTGCTCGACCTGTACCGGGCCGGCAAGATCAAGCTGGACGAGCTGATCACCACCAGGTACAAGCTCGAAGAGGTCAACCAGGGCTATGAGGACATGATGGCGGGCCGGAACATCCGCGGCGTCATCATCCACGAGCACTGACCGGCGGGCGCCGTCCGTCCCAGGGCGCGGCCTGCTCAAGCTGGCTGGCGACCCGGACGAGCACGTCCTCCCGCCCGTAGGCGGCGACGAGCTGCACGCCGACCGGCAGCCCGGCGGGCGTCCAGTGCAAGGGGAGGCTGATGGCCGGCTGGCCGGTCATGTTGAACTGCGCGGTGTAGGGGATGAAGCTGGCGATCCGCCTCCCCTCCTCCGCCGGCCCGGCGGCGGTGAACCAGCCCAGCTCGGGCGGGGGCGCGCCGACGGTCGGCGTCAGGAGCAGGTCGTGGTCCTCCCACCAGGCGGCCATGCGGCGCGCCCACATCCCGAACCACGCCCGGCTCTCCAGGTAGGCCACCGCCCCCAGCTCCCTGCCAGAGCGCCGGTAGGCGGCGTTGCGCGGTTCGATCTCGTCCTCGCCGATCGGGCGGCCGAGCAGCATCTCGAAAGCCTGGAACGCCTCTTCGGTGTCGGCGGCGATGATCACGTTGAAATGCGCGGGGAGCTCTTGGTCGAACATGGCCGCGGGCGCGGACTCCTCGACGTGGTGGCCGAGCGACTCCAGCAGCCGCGCCGCGCCGGCCACCGCGGCGCGGCACTGCGGGTCGTCGAGGTAGCCCGGCACGCCCGGCCGGTCCAGCACGCCGATCCGCAGCCGGCCGGGATCGGCGCCGACCTCCTGCGCCAGCGGGCGCGGCAGCGGCGGCGCGTAGTACGGCTCCCCGGGCATGGGCTTGCTGATCACGTCGAGCACGCCGGCCGCGTCACGGACGGTCCGCGTGACCGCCCCGTCGGTCACGCCGCCGGCCCATGCCTCGCCGACCAGCGGTCCCTGGCTCACCCGGCCGCGGGTCGGCTTGAGCCCGACCAGCCCGCACTCGCTCGCCGGGATGCGGATGGAGCCGCCGCCGTCGCTGGCGTGCGCGACCGCCACCATGCCGGCCGCCACCGCGGCGGCCGACCCCCCCGACGAGCCGCCGGCGGAATGGCCGGGATGCCACGGGTTGCGCGCCGGGGGGAAGCTGCGCGGCTCGGTGGTCACCGTGGTGCCCATCTCGGGCACGTTGGTGCGGCCGAGCACGACGAAGCCGGCCGCCCGGAACTGCTCGGCCAGGTAGGACGTCACCGGCCAGGCCAGCTCGCGCAGCGGCCCGACGCCGAACGCCGTGGGCTCGCCCGCGACCATGCAGCCCAGGTCCTTCAGCAGGATCGGCACGCCGCGGAACGGGCCGTCGGGCAGGTCGCCCTCCGCCTCCAGCCGCGCCGCGTCGAACCGGGTCCGGATCACGGCGTCCAGCCGCGGGTTGACCGCCTCGATCCGGGCGATGGCGGCCTGCGTCAGCTCCTTGGGACTCACCTCACCGCGGCGCACGAGCTCGGCCTGCGCGGTGGCGTCCAACCACGTCGTCTCAGCCACGCCGCCAACGCTACCCGCACCCCGGCCGGCGCGATACCGCCGGCGGGCAGGCGAACCCGCCGCCGGCCATGCTCGTGTAAGGTTTTTATCGCTATACCGTAAAAATCATTCCTGGTGAAATGTTTTTCGGTTTCCGCGGTG
>Ga0209061_1002783_pt1 | contig 20779 bp, 15 predicted proteins | sample Coa_R1_10_FD_187157 | JGI IMG/M metagenome (GOLD analysis project Ga0209061, IMG submission 187157) | Surface soil microbial communities from Centralia Pennsylvania, which are recovering from an underground coalmine fire - Coalmine... | ecosystem: Environmental > Terrestrial > Soil >...
GACCACATCTGAGCGCAGCGCAGGCGACCGGCGGCCGGCGGAGCCCGAGCGGGTGGCGATCTTCGACACCACCCTGCGCGACGGCGAGCAGTCGCCGGGCATCTCGCTCAACACCCAGGAGAAGCTCGAGATCGCCCACCAGCTGGCACGGCTGGGCGTGGACGTGATCGAGGCCGGCTTTCCGATCACCTCGCCGGGCGACTTCGAGGCCGTGCAGGCGATCGCGCGCGGGGTGCACGGGCCGGTGATCGCGGCCCTGGCCCGCTGCCACGCGGCCGACATCGACGCCGCGCACCGGGCGGTCCGCGACGCCGAGCGGCCCCGCATCCACACGTTCATCTCCACCTCCGACATCCACATTCGCCATCAGCTGCAGTCAAGCCGGCGGGACGTCCTCGGCCAGGCGCGCGCCGCGGTGGCGCACGCCAGGGAACTGGTCGACGACGTCGAGTTCTCGCCGATGGACGCCACCCGGGCCGACCTCGAGTTCACCGCCGAGGTCTGCCAGGCGGCGATCGAGGAGGGGGCCGGCACGATCAACATCCCGGACACGGTCGGCTACGCGCTCCCGCACGAGTACGAGGCGATGCTGCGCGCCCTGTATGAGCTGGTCGGCGGCCTGCGGGACGTGGTGCTGTCGGTGCACTGCCACGACGACCTGGGGCTGGCGGTGGCCAACTCGCTGGCGGGGCTGCGCGCGGGCGCGCGCCAGGTGGAGTGCGCCGTCAACGGGATCGGCGAGCGCGCCGGCAACGCGTCGCTTGAGGAGATCGTGATGATGCTGCACACGCGCGGCGACGAGGTGGGCCTGACCACCGGCGCCGTGACTCGGGAGATCGCGCGCACCTCCCGCCTGGTGTCGCGGCTGACGGGGTATCCAGTGGCGCCAAACAAGGCGATCGTGGGGCGAAACGCGTTCGCGCACGAGTCCGGGATCCACCAGGACGGGGTGCTCAAGGAGCGCACCACCTACGAGATCATGGACGCCACCTCGGTGGGCCTTGAGGCCAACTCGATCGTGCTCGGCAAGCACTCCGGCCGCCACGCGCTGGCGCAGGCGCTCGCCCAGCTGGGCTTCGAGCTTGAGGGCCAGTCGCTGAACGCGGCGTTCAGGCGCTTCAAGGAGCTGGCCGACCGCAAGAAGCACGTGACCGCGATGGACCTGGAGGCGCTGGTCACCGACGAGCTGCGCCAGGAGCTGGCCGGCTACACGCTGTCGTGGTTTGAGGTGGAGGCCTCGAGCCGGCGCCCCCCGCACGCCACCGTCGCCCTGCGTGCTCCCGACGGCGCCGAGCAGGTCGGCTCGTTCACCGGCGACGGGCCCGTCGACGCGATCTTCCACGCGATCAACGTCGCCACACGCGTCGACGCGAGGCTGCGCGAGTTCCGGGTGGACGCGGTCACCGGCGGCCCCGACGCGCTGGGCGAGACGTCGGTCGTGCTGGAGGTGGACGGCCAGACGGGCGCCGGGCAGGGCGTCTCCACCGACATCCTGGAGGCCGCGGCGCGAGCGTACGTGCGCGCGCTGTCAAACGCGACGGCGCGCGCGGGGCGCGCGCGCGCCGCGCAGGCCGATGCCGCGCAGGCGCCGCCCGGGGTGGTGCGCGCTCCCTGAGCGCGGTCGCCGGACGCCCGCCGGCGGCCTCGCCCGGACGCAGCGCGCGCCGGACGCAGCGCGCGCCGGCCGCCGGCCGCAGTCAGGGCTCTCTGAGGCCGATCACGCACGCCGGGTGGCGCGCGTCGGGCAGCGTGCGAAACCCGAGCGCGCGCAGGTCCTCAGAGCACCTCGCCGTCGAGTAGGGGGCGTGCACCTCCACCTTGATCGCGGCCACCAGGGCGGCCCACTCGGTCGCGCTGGCGAGCACCTGCTCCTCGGCGCCCTCGATGTCCATCTTGACGTAGTCCACGCGCTCTGCGCCGGTCAGCTCCGCCAGGCGATTCAGCGTCAGCGCGGGGGCGGTCGCCCCGGCGCCCACGTCGGCCTGCGGGTCCTGGACGATGCGCAGCCCCCACTCGTTGCCGGCGTCGGGCCGGTAGCGGACGGTGCCCTCGCTGACCCAGACGCCCGCCTCCAGCAGCCGGCAGCGGTCGCCGTAGGCCGCGAGGTTGCGCCGAGCGAGCTCGGCGTTTGATCCGTCCAGCTCCACCGCCCAGACGCGCGCGTGCGGGTGAAGCGCCGCCAGGTGCGCGGCGGTGTAGCCGACGTTGGCGCCCAGGTCCCAGATCGTGCGCGCGTCCTGCGCGCTGACCGTCTCGGGCGGCAGGTGGAAGCGGCGCATGAAGGTGTCGATCAGCACCGACACGTCGGTGCTGCCAGGGCGAACCCAGACCTCGCCGCCGCCGAGCTCGCGCACGCGCACGGCGACGGGCACGCCCGGCGGGCCGCAGGCGGCCCGGCGCGCGAGCCCGCGGACGGTCAGCGCCGAGCGCGGCCCCGCGAACGCGCGGCTCAACGCCAGGGCGGCGCGCACGCGCGAGGACAGACGCTGCGCTTGGATGGCGCCGGGCGCGCGCACCTACCAGCCGCCGCCGAGCTCGCCCTCGCTCCATGCTCGCGCGACGGCGAGCCCCTGCAGGTGGCCGCAGGCCGACACCAGATCCCGGCGGCTGGTCTCCATCGCATCGGGGCCGATCGCGGCGGCGGTGCGCGCGTCGGGCGCGATCAGCGCCACCCGCGCGCCGCGCGCCAGCAGCGCCTCCCGCTCCAGCGCGCCGGCCGCCGAGGCGACAATCGCCATCGCGCGCACCGGGCCCGGGGCGGTCATGCCGGCGAGCGGATTGAGGCACAGCACCCGGGTCTGGCGCCCGGCGGGAGCCGCGTCGAGGTTGGTGGGGCTCCACACGGCGCCGTCGACGTACGCGCGCCCTGAGATGACGACCGGCGCGCGGCGGCCCGGGATGGCGCAGGATGCGGCCACCGCCGAGGCGACCGTGGCCTCGGGCGCGCCGGGGCTGCCGAACAGCACGCGAGCGCCGTCGTCGCGGCGCACCGCCGCCACCCTCAGCCGCCCGTCGAAGACGGCTCCCCAGCGCGCCACCCGCGCGCGCAGCGCGGCACCGGACTCGCCGCCCCCGCGCACGGCGCGCAGCGCCAGCGCCCGTGCGGCGGCGCCGGCCGGGGCCGTGGCGCCCAGCGCGAGGGCCACGAGCGGCCGCGCGGCCGCCAGCGCCGGCCGGCTCAGCGCGGCGAGCGCCGGCGGGCCCACGGCGCCGAGCGCCGGGGGCCAGATGTTGGGGGCGGCGGGCAGCGCCAGCGCCCGCGCGCGCTCGACGGCGGAGCGTGAGGGCCGGCGCGGAGGGCGGCCGGAGGCCAGCCAGGCCGCCACGATCGCACCGGCCGAGGTGCCGACCAGCACCTCGGCCGCCCGCCCGTCACAGGCCTGGGCGTCCCGCAGCCCCGCCAGCACGCCCATCATCCAGGCCTCGCCCAGCGGCCCGCCGCCGCCGAGCACCAGGACGTCCACCGCCGAGGGCACCGCCCGAGCGTATCCGCGCCGGCGTCTGTGATAGCGTACGGGCGTATGACGATGTCGGACACGGCTGCGCTGGACGGGCTGGGGCCCCGGATCCGGGCGCTGCGCGAGGCGATGCGCCTGTCGCTGCGCGAGCTGGCGGGGCGCTGTGGGGTCAGCGCCCCGATGCTCTCGCAGGTGGAGCGCGGCGAGACGAGCCCGACGCTGCACGTGGCGGCGCGGATCGCAGGCGGCCTGGAGCTCAGCCTCTCGCAGCTTCTGCGCCTGCAGGAGGGCGGCGCGGTGACGATCGTGCGGCCGGCCGAGCGGCGCACCGGCCCTCCCGGGGCGCGCGGCCACAGCTACGAGATCCTCACCCCGCCGCTGCCCGGCCAGCGCGCCGAGCTAAGCCTGCACCGGCTGGCGCCCGGGGCGGCGACCGGCGGGCCGGGGGACCCGCCGATGCACGAGCCCGGCAGCCGCGAGACCGCGCTGGTGCAGGAGGGCGACGTGCTGCTCGTGTGCGACGGCGCCGCGCACCGGCTGTCGGCGGGCGACTGCGTGACCTTCGACGCCGACCTTCCCCACCGCTTCGAGAACACCTCAAGCCGCGAGGCGGTCCTGCTGGCCGTCGTGAGCGCGGGCCTTCGGAGGAGCTGATGCCAGACCGCAAGGTGAGACCCACCAGCCTGTTCGACAAGATCTGGGACGCGCACGAGGTCGCGCCCGGGCTTCTCTACATCGACCTTCACCTGGTCCACGAGGTCACAAGCCCGCAGGCGTTCGAGGGGCTGCGCCTGGCGGGCAGGCGGGTGAGACGACCCGATCGCACCCTGGCCACCGCCGACCACAACGTACCGACCGACGGGACCGCGACGGCGCAGCGCATCCGCGACGAGCTCTCGCGCGTGCAGGTGCAGGCGCTGGAGCGCAACTGCGCCGAGTTCGGGATCCCCCTGTACTCGCTGGGCTCCGACCGCCAGGGGATCGTGCACGTGATCGGCCCCGAGCTCGGCGTCACCCAGCCGGGCATGACGATCGTCTGCGGCGACAGCCACACGGCGACGCACGGGGCGTTCGGCGCGCTGGCCTTCGGCATCGGCACAAGCGAGGTGGAGCACGTGCTGGCGACCCAGTGCCTGGTCGCCGCCCGCCCGCGCTCCATGCGGATCCGCTACGAGGGCGCGCTCGGCCATGGCGTCACCGCCAAGGACCTGATCCTGGCCACGATCGGCCGCATCGGCGTCGACGGCGCCGTCGGGCACGTGGTCGAGTACGCCGGGCCGGCAATCGAGGCCCTGACGATGGAGGGGCGCATGACCGTCTGCAACATGACGATCGAGGCGGGCGGCCGGGCCGGGATGGTCGCGCCCGACCAGACCACGTTCGAGTACGTGATCGGCCGCCCGGGCGCGCCACGCGAGGTCCCCGAGGAGTGGCTGACGCTGCGCTCCGACGAGGGCGCCCGCTTCGACCGCGAGGTGGTGATCGACGCCTCGCAGATCGCCCCGATGGTCACCTGGGGCACCAACCCCGGGATGGTCGTGGAGGTCACAGCCTGCGTGCCCCAGCCCGCCAGCGAGCAGGACGAGCGAGCGCTCGCCTACATGGGCCTGCGCGCCGGCACGCCGATGACCGAGATCCCGCTGGACCGGGTGTTCATCGGCTCGTGCACGAACTCGCGCATCGGCGACCTGCGCGCCGCCGCCGAGATCGTGCGCGGCCGCCGCGTCGCCGACGGCGTGCGCGCGATGGTCGTCCCCGGCTCCCAGCAGGTCCGGGCGGCGGCCGAGCGGGAGGGGCTGGACCGCGTCTTCCGCGATGCCGGCTTTGACTGGCGCACCGCCGGCTGCTCCATGTGCCTGGGGATGAACCCGGACGTGGCCGCGCCGGGCGAGCGGGTCGCCTCGACGTCGAACCGCAACTTCGAGGGCCGCCAGGGGCGCGGCGCCCGCTCGCACCTGGTCTCGCCCCAGATGGCCGCGGCCGCCGCCGTGGCCGGGCACTTCGTCGACATCCGCGACTGGGAGGTGCGCGCCAGATGAGGCCGATCCGCAAGATCGCGGGGCGCGTCAGCGTCCTGGCGCGCGACGACGTCGACACCGATCAGATCGTGCCCAAGCAGTTTCTGAAGCGGATCGAGCGCACCGGGTTCGGCAAGTACCTCTTCTACGACTGGGCGCGCGAGCCGGGCTGGAGCCTGCCGCCCAACCCGATCCTCGTGACCGGGCGCAACTTCGGCTGCGGCTCAAGCCGCGAGCACGCCCCCTGGGCGCTCGAGGACTACGGCTTTGAGGCGATCGTCGCGCCGAGCTTCGCCGACATCTTCAAGACCAACTGCACCAAGATCGGGCTTTTGCCGGTGACGCTCGACGCGGGCATCTGCGAGGCGATCGCGAGCGCCGGCGAGGCGGAGATCGATCTACCCGAGCAGCTGGTCCGCTGGCGCTCGCCCGGCGGCGCCGACTGGGCCGGCAGCGCGCGCTTTGAGATCGACCCCGAGGTCAAGCGCCGGCTGCTGGAGGGCCTGGACGACATCGCGCTGACGCTCGCCTCCCAGGACGCGATCGCCGCCTACGAGCGCGAGCGCGAGCGCCCCGGACCCGACACCACCTCTCTGTGAGCGCCGGCCCGCAGGCGGGCGACTGGGACGCCGGCGCCTACGACCGGCTCTCGCACCCGCAGGCGCTGTGGGCCTCCGAGCAGCTCAGGCGGCTGACGCTGCGCGGCGACGAGGTGGCGCTCGACGCCGGCTGTGGCTCGGGCCGGGTGACCGCCGAGCTGGCGCGACTGCTGCCGCGCGGACGCGTCTACGCCGTCGATGTGGCGCCGTCGATGGTCGCCCACGCCCGCCGGGCCCTGGGCGAGGGCGCGATCGTCCTGCGCCAGGACCTCGTCGAGCTCAGCCTCCCCGAGCCCGTGGAGCTCGTCTTCTCCAACGCGACCTTCCACTGGATCGCCGACCACGACGCGCTGTTTGACGCGCTGGCGCGCAACATGCGCCCGGGCGCGCGGCTGGTCGCCCAGTGCGGAGGCGCCGGCAACATCGACGCGCTGCGCAGGCTCGCCGACGAGATCGCCGGCCAGCGGCCGTTCGCGCCGTACTTCGAGGGCTGGCGGGGGCCGTGGAACTACGCGGGCGCCCAGGAGACGGCCGACCGGCTGGCCAGAGCCGGCTTCACCGACGTGCGCGCATGGCTTGAGCAGCGGCCCACGCCGCTTTCAGACCCGCGTCCGTTTGTCTGCAAGATCTGCCTGCTGCGCCACCTGGAGCGGCTTCCCGGCGCGCTGCGCGAGCCGTTCGTCGACGCCGTGCTCGAGCGCAGCGCCTCCCCGTTCGTGCTCGAGTACGTGCGCCTCAACATGACCGCGCGCCGGGGCGACGACCCCTGATGAATGTCATGAGAAGATCAGGTGAAGCGGCACTTCCCCAAATCGGGTCATGGCCGTACCGTGCACTGCCGTGACGCGCGCGACGGCGAGCAGACCCCTGTCGGTGAACGCCGCCTACGAGGCGCTCGGCAGGTTCGTCGTGCGCTTCCGATGGCCGATCGTCGCCTTCTGGCTGGCGGCCGCGGTGCTCACGAGCGCGGCGCTCCCGTCGCTGTCGAGCGAGGTCAACGACGACAACAGCGCCTTTCTGAGCTCCAGCGCGCCCAGCGCGCGGGCCGCGAACCTCGCCGCCCCGCTGCTGGGCGGCGGCGTGAGCAGCAACATCGCCCAGATCACGATCGTCGGCTCGGCCCCGCGGCGGCTTGACCGCGCCGACCTGGCGGCGCTGGCGCGCGAGACGGCGCTGGCGGCGCGCGTGCCGCGCGTGGCCTCCGCGCAGCTGCTGGGCCTCTCCGCCGACGGCGAGGCGGCGCAGATCCAGGTGCGCGCCCACCTGAGCGCCAGCGACGTCAGCCGCGACAGGACCGTGGTCGACGATCTGAAGCGCACGTTCTCCCGCGCCGCGGCGCCCGCTGGTCTGCAGCTGCACCTGGCCGGGCAGGTGGCGACGATCGTCGCAAACCAGGCCAGCTCCGACCGCGCGGGCAACCAGGTGCAGGCGTTCTCGCTTCTGTTCGTGATCGCGCTGCTGCTGGTCGTGTTTCGCTCGGTCCCGGCGGCGATCGTCACGCTTGTGCCCAGCGGGCTGGCGCTGGTGATCTCGATGCGGCTGATCGGCGCCCTGGGCGCGGGGGGCCTGAAGATCTCCTCGATCACCCAGATCCTGCTGATCGTGCTGTTGATCGGCGCGGGCACCGACTACGGCCTGTTTTTGGTCTTCCGCGTGCGCGAGGAGCTGCGCGCGGGCCGCGAGCCCCATGAGGCGGTGCGCGCCGCCCTGGTGCGCGTGGGCGAGTCGATCACCGGCTCGGCGGGAACCGTCATCCTGGCGCTGCTGACGCTGCTTTTGGCCTCGTTCGGGCTCTACCACGACCTCGGCGTGCCGCTCGCGGTCGGGGTCGCGGTGATCCTCGCGCTGGGGCTGACGCTCCTGCCCGCGCTTCTGGCGATCCTCGGGCGCCGCGCGTTCTGGCCGGCGCGGATCCGGCCGGGCCAGCAGCGGGAGGGGGCGTGGGGCAGGATCGCCTCGCGGGTGGTCGTGCACCCCCGCGCGACCCTCGCGCTCGGCGTGGCGCTGTTCCTGGGGCTGGCCGCCGGGGCGCTCGGCTACCACGCCGGCGGCTTCGGCGGCGCCACCTCGGCGCCGCGCGGCTCGGACGCGGCGGCGGGCAACGCCGCGCTCGCCCGCCACTTCCCGCACAGCGCCGCCAACCCGGCCAACCTCGTGCTCGCCTATCCACGGTCGGTGTTCACCGCGCCCGGCGTGCTGGCGATCGCCCAGCGCTCGCTTGAGCGCTCCGGCGCCTTCACCCAGCTGGCGGGCCCGCTTGACCCCAACGGCACCCCGCTGGCGCCCGCGCAGCTTGCGCTGCTGCGCGCCCGCCTGGGGCCGGCACGGCGGCTGCCGGTCGCGCAGCCCCCGTCCGTGCACCTGGCGCCCGCGATCTACAACGCCTACCGCGCCACCGCCGCCTTCGTCTCAGCCGACGGGCGGGTGGTGCAGTTCGAGGCGTCGCTGGCGGCCGGCCCGCAGTCGTCCAGCGCGGCGATGAACGCCACGCCCCACATCCGGGCCGTGCTCGCCGCCGCCGCCCGCGCGTCGGGCGCGAGCGCCGACGGCGTCGCCGGCGAGGCGGCCGCCGTGTACGACATCAACGCCACCGCCAACCACGACCTGGCGGTGGTGGTGCCGGTCGCGATCGTGGCGATCGGGATCCTGCTGGCGCTCGTGCTGCGCAGCGTGGTCGCGCCGCTGTACCTGATCGTCTCGGTGGCCCTGTCCTACCTGGCTGCGCTGGGGGTGGCGACGATCGCGTTCATCGACATCGGCGGCGAGAACGGGATCAGCTTCATCCTGCCGTTCCTCATGTTCGTCTTTCTGCTTGCGCTCGGCGAGGACTACAACATCCTCGTGATGACCCGCATCCGCGAGGAGGCGCGCGGCCTGGAGCTGCGCGACGCGGTCGTCAGGGCGATCTCCCGCACCGGCTCGACCGTCACCTCGGCCGGGATCATCCTGGGCGGCACGTTTGCCGTGTTCGCGATCGTCGGCGGGGGCGGCTCGGGCGGCGGGCAGCTGCGCGCGATCGGGTTCGGCCTGGCAGCGGGGATCCTGATGGACACATTCCTGGTGCGGACGCTGCTGGTGCCCTCCACCGTGATCCTGCTGGGAGCGCGCAACTGGTGGCCCTCGCGGCTGGGGGGCGGCGAGATCCAGTACCGTGGCGGTCCGCCATGGCCGCAGCCAGAGTCGTCGTCCTCCCCGGAGACGGAATCGGTCCCGAGATAGCCGCCCCCGCGGTCGAGCTGCTGAACGCGCTCGCGCCGGGCGAGCTGGAGTTCGAGGAGCACCCGTTCGGGGGCGCGTCGATCGACGCGCACGGCACCGCCCTCACCGACGAGGTGCTCGAGGCCTGCCGGCGCGCCGACGCGGTGCTGCTGGCCGCGGTCGGCGGCCCCCGCTGGGACACGACCGACCCATCCAGGCCGCGCCCGGAGCAGGGCCTTCTGGCGTTGCGCCGGGGGATGGGGCTGTTCGCCAACCTGCGCCCGGTGCGCCCGGTTCCGGCGCTGTATGACGCAAGCCCGCTGCGGCGCGAGGTGATCGAGGGCACCTCGCTTCTGGTCGTGCGCGAGCTGACCGGCGGCATCTACTTCGGGGAGAAGGTGCGCACCGCCGACTCCGCCCGCGATGAGTGCGTCTACACCCGGGCCGAGGTCGAGCGGATCGCTCGCGTGGCGTTCCGCTGCGCCCGCAGCCGCGTGACCAGCGTCGACAAGGCCAACGTGCTTGAGACCAGCCGGCTGTGGCGGGAGGTGGTGCGCGAGGTGCATGCGCGCGAGTTCCCCAACATCGAGCTCGAGCACCTGCTGGTCGACAGCGCGGCGATGAGGCTCGTGTCCGCGCCGCGCCACTTCGAGGTGATCGTGACCGAGAACATGTTCGGCGACATCCTCTCCGACGAGGCCGCGATGCTCACCGGCTCGCTGGGGATGCTGCCGAGCGCGTCGCTGGGCGAGGATGGGGCGCCCGGCGTGTTCGAGCCCGTGCACGGCTCCGCGCCGGACATCGCCGGCCGGGGGATCGCCAACCCCCTGGCGATGTTCCTCTCGGCCGCGATGATGCTGCGCCACGGCCTGGGGATGGAGGCGGAGGCGGCGGCGGTAGAATCGGCCGTCGACGGTGCGCTGGCCGGCGGGCTGCGCACCCCCGACCTGGGGGGCGATGCGACGACCGCGCAGGCCACCCGGGCGGTGCTCGAGCGCCTCTAGCGGCCGCGGCGGTGCCGGCGAAAGACAAGGAGCAGTGGTGGAGCAGGCCGACCTTATCTGGCACAACGGGGAGCTGGTCGCGTGGGAGAGCGCGCAGGTGCACGTGCTCACGCACGGGCTGCACTACGGCACGAGCGTGTTCGAGGGCGAGCGCGCCTACCTCACCCCGGCCGGCACCGCGATCTTCCGCCACCACGACCACCTGCGGCGGCTGCTGGCCTCCGCCGAGCTGTACTACATGCCGGTCCCCTACACGCTGGAGCAGCTGCGCGCCGCCACCCACGAGCTGATCGCCGCCAACGGGCTTGAGGAGTGCTACATCCGGCCGATCGTCTACCGGGGCTACGGCCAGATGGGGCTCAACCCGCTCGACTGCGAGGTCTCGGTGTCGATCGCCGTCTGGCCGTGGGGCGCCTACCTCGGGGAGGACTCCGCGCGCCGCGGCGTGCGCGCCAAGGTGGCCAGCTGGCGGCGCATCTCGCCGGACTCGCTGATCCCGCACGCCAAGGCGTCCGGCCAGTACCTCAACAGCGTGCTGGCCAAGATCGAGGCGACGAAGGCCGGATACGAGGAGGCGATCCTGCTCGATGCTCGCGGCTTCGTCTGCGAGGGCACCGGCGAGAACGTGTTCGCGGTGCGCGACGGCGTGCTGCTCACGCCGCCGCAGACCGCCGGCATCCTCGACGGGATCAGCCGCCGCTCGGTGATCCGCATCGCGCGCGACCTGGGCCACGAGGTGGTGGAGCGCGACATCGCGCGCGCGGAGCTCTACCTGGCCGATGAGGTGTTTTTGACCGGCACCGCGGCCGAGCTTGTGCCCGTGCGAGAGCTCGACGACCACGCGATCGGCGGCGGCGTGCCGGGCCCGGTCACGAGCTCGATCCAGTCGGTCTTCCAGGACGCGCTGCACGGCCGCGACGAGCGCTACTCCGAGTGGCTGGACGTCGTCGAGGTGCCATCCCGGACAGCCGCGGGCTGACGGGCCGGCGCGATGGGCGACGCGATCGAGCTCTACGACACCACCCTGCGCGACGGCATGCAGGGCGAGGGCATGTCGCTGTCGGCCGCCGAGAAGCTGCGCGTCGCGCACCGGCTCGACGAGCTGGGCATCGACGTCATCGAGGCCGGCTTCCCCAGCTCCAACCCCAAGGAGCTTGAGCTGTTCTCGCTGCTTGAGCGCGAGCCGCCGCGGCGCGCGCAGGTGGCGGCGTTCGGCATGACCCGCCGCCGGGACTGCGACGCCGGGTCCGATCCGGCGCTGCGCGTGCTGGCCGACTGCTTTGCCCCGGTCTGCACCCTGGTCGGCAAGACCTGGGCGCTTCACCTTCACAAGGTGGTGCGCGCCGACCGCGCCGAGAACCTGCGGATGATCTCCGAGTCGGTCGCGTTTCTGGTGGCCGCGGGCAAGCGCGTGGTCTACGACGCCGAGCACTTCTTCGACGGCTTCGCCGACGACCCCGGCTACGCCCTGGACTGCCTGCTCGCGGCCGTCGACGCCGGCGCCGACACGGTCGTCTGCTGCGACACCAACGGCGGCACGCTCCCGCACGAGATCGCGGCGGCGATCGGCGCGGTCGCCGAGCGCCTGGGCGGCGGCGCTGTGCGAATCGGGATCCACACCCACGACGACGCCGGCTGCGCCGTCGCCGGCGCGCTTGAGGCGGTGCGCCGCGGCGCCGACCACGTGCAGGGCACGATCAACGGCTACGGCGAGCGCTGCGGCAACGCCAACCTGACGACGATCATCCCCAACCTCGCGCTCAAGCTGGGGCGCGAGGTGAGCGCGGCGCGGCGGCTGGAGCATCTCACGCAGACCTCGAACTTCGTCGCCGAGCTTTTGAACTTCACCCCGGACCCGGACGCGCCGTACGTGGGGCGCAACGCGTTCGCGCACAAGGGCGGCATGCACGCGGCCGCGGTCGCCGCCGACCCGGCCACGTTCGAGCACATCGACCCTGCGCTGGTGGGCAACCGCCGCGAGCTTTTGATCTCGGAGCTGTCGGGGCGCGGCACGATCCAGGCGCGCGCGCGCGAGCTGGGCCTGGAGCTCGACGAGGAGACGGCGGCGCGGGTGGTGGCGCGCGTCAAGGAGCTTGAGCATCGCGGCTACCACTACGAGGCGGCCGACGGCTCGTTTGAGCTTCTGCTGGCGCGCGAGACCGGCGAGCACGAGCCGCTGTTCACGCTCGAGTCCTGGCGGGTGATCGCCGAGAAGCGCGCCGACGGCGCGGTTGAGACCGAGGCGACGATCAAGATCTGGGTGACGCCGACCGACGGCGGGCCGGCGCGCCGCTACGTGCGCACCGCCGAGGGCAACGGGCCGGTCAACGCGCTGGACCGCGCGCTGCGCGACGCGCTGGGCGAGATTCACCCGCACCTGCGCGACCTGGAGCTGGTGAACTTCAAGGTGCGCATCCTGGATGAGAGCAAGGGCACCGAGGCGGTCACCCGGGTGCTGCTGGACACCTCCGATGGCGAGCGGGTGTGGGGCACGATCGGCGTCTCGGAGAACGTGATCGAGTCCTCCTGGGAGGCGCTCGTGGACTCGCTGGAGCACGGCATGCGCATCAGCCGCCGCGCCGGCTCGGTGGCGGCCGCGACCGCGTCGCAGGCGCCGTGACCGCAACCGGCTCCGACGCCTGCGCCTCGGTTCCCTCGGCGCCCGCCGCCTCGGCCTCGGCCAGCCCAGCGCCCGCCGCCTCGGCCTCGGGCCGCCCGTCGTCCGCCGCCTCGACCTCGAGGCCCCCGGCGTCTCCTGGCCCGGGCCCGGCGGCTGCCGGCGGGGACCAGATCCCGCTCTCGCGGCCCGCGATCGGCGAGCTGGAGGAGCGGCTGGTGCTGGAGGTGCTTCGCTCCGGCCAGCTGTCGCTGGGCCCGCGCCTTGAGCAGTTCGAGCGCGCGTTCGCCGCGCGGCTGGGCGTCGCGCACGCCAGCGCCGTCTCCAGCGGCACGGCCGGACTGCATCTGGCGCTGCGCGCGACGGGCGTGGGGGAGGGCGACGAGGTCGTCACGAGCCCGTTCTCGTTCGTGGCCAGCGCCAACGCGATCCTCTACGAGCGCGCACGGCCGGTGTTCGCCGACATCGACCCGGTGACGCTCAACCTGGACGTCGACGCCGCCCGCGCGGCGATCACCGAGCGCACCGCCGCGCTGCTGCCGGTGCACGTGTTCGGCTACCCGGCCGACCTGCCGGCGCTGGAGCGACTCGGGCTGCCGATCGTCGAGGACGCGTGCGAGGCGCTGGGCGCCGTGCACCGCGACGGGGTGGCGGTCGGAGCCCGCGGCCATCCGGCCGTGTTCGGCTTTTACCCCAACAAGCAGCTGACCACCGGCGAGGGGGGGATGGTGACCACCGGCGACGAGCGCATCAAGCGGCTGATCGACTCCGAGCGAAACCAGGGCCGCGCGCCGGACACCGGCTGGCTCGAGCACGACCGCCTGGGGTTCAACTACCGGCTCTCAGACGTGGCCTGCGCGCTGGGGATCGCGCAGCTGCAGCGGCTGGACGAGCTGCTGGGCGCCCGGGCGCGCGTCGCCGAGCGCTACCGCGAGGCGCTCGCGGACATCGAGGGGCTCACGCTCCCCTGCCCCGACAGCGGCGGGGACCGGCGCAGCTGGTTCGTGTTCGTCGTGCAGCTGCCGCGGGGCGCCGACCGCGACGGGGCCGTGCGGGAGCTGAGCTCGCGCGGCGTGCAGTGCAAGCCCTATCTGCCCGCGATCCACCTGCTGCGCTTCTACCGCGAGCGCTTCGGGCACCGCCCCGGCGAGCTGCCGGTGTGCGAGGACGTGGCGGCACGCTCGGTCGCGCTGCCGTTCTTTGCGGGGATGAGCGACGGGCAGGTGCAGCGCGTGGCGCGCGAGCTTCGGAGCGTGCTGGGCAGGTGAGCGGGCGCGAGCGGTTCGGCGAGCCGCGCGACGCGGACTTCCGCGCGCTCAACGACTCGATCTCGTTCGACTGGAGGCTCAGCCCCTATGACGTCGACCAGTCGATCGCCCACGCGCGCATGCTCGCCGCCCGCGGCATCATCCCCGCCCAGGACGCCGAACTGCTCCGCCAGGGGCTCGAGCGGGTGCGCGCAGAGCTGGCGGACGGCACTTTCCCGTTCTCCGACGAGGACGAGGACATCCACATGGCGATCGAGCGGCGGCTGACCGAGATCGTCGGGCCCGTCGGCGGGCGGATGCACACGGCGCGCTCGCGCAACGACCAGGTCGCCACCGACGTGGCGATGTTCGTCCGTGCGCACGCGCGGGAGGCGATCGAGCGGATCAGCAGCCTGGCGCGGACCATCGTGGATCAGGCCGAGCGCCACATCGACTGGCCCATGCCCGGCTACACGCACCTGCAGCGCGCCCAGCCGGTCTACCTGGGCCATCACCTGCTGGCCTACGTCTGGATGCTGCTGCGCGACCGCCGCCGGTTTGAGGCGGTGATCGACGCCGCGGGGGCGCTGCCGCTGGGCTCAGGGGCGCTCGCCGGGGTCAACTTCGACACCGACCGGCGCGCGGTCGCGGCCGAGCTGGGGTTCCCCGCCGTGGCCCACAACTCGATCGACGCGGTCTCAAACCGAGACTTCGTGCTCGACTACCTGGCCGCCGCCGCCACCTGCGCCACGCACCTGTCGCGTCTGGGGGCCGAGCTGGTGCTCTGGTCCACCGAGGAGTTCGGCTTCTGCCAGCTGGCGGACGCGTGGACCTCGGGGTCGTCGCTGATGCCCCAGAAGAAGAACCCGGACGCCGCCGAGCTGCTGCGCGCCAAGGCGCCGCGCCTGGTGGCGAACCTGGTCTCGCTCTACGGGGTGCTGCACGCGCTGCCGCTCACCTACAACAAGGACATGCAGGAGGACAAGGAGCCGCTGTTTGACTCCTGCGACACGCTGGAGCTGTGCCTGCGTGCCGCCGAGGGGATGCTCAGGACCGTGCGCTTCGATCGCGAGGCGATGCGGCGCGCCGCCGGCGACGAGATGCTGGCCGCCACCGACATCGCGGACCTGCTGGTCCGGCGAGGGGTGCCGTTTCGCCAGGCCCATGGCGTGGTCGCGGGTCTGGTGCGCCGGGCGCTGGCCGACGGCCGCAGGCTGTCGGAGCTGACGCCCCAGGAGCTTGCCGCCCACTCGCCGCTGCTTGACGAGGAGCTGCACGGCGAGCTGCAGCGCCTGCTGCGAGACGGCGCCTGGCTTGAGAGCAAGGTTTCGGAGGGCGCCACGAGCCTGGCGCGCGTGCGCGAGCAGCTGGAGCGCGCGCGGGCCGAGCTTGGGTGAGCGCGGCGTGGGAAATAGGCCCGCCGGCGGCGCTCGAGCGCGGCTTCTTCCGGCGGCCGGTGCTCGAGGTGGCTCGCGACCTGATCGGCTGCGTGGTGGCGCATGGGCCCTGCTGCGGGGTGATCGTCGAGACCGAGGCCTACCACCAGTCCGAGCCCGCCTGCCACGCCCACTCGGGCCTGACGCCGCGCACGCGGGTTCTGTTCGGCGAGCCTGGACGCGCCTACGTCTACCGCTCCTACGGGATCCACGCCCTGCTCAACGCCGTCTGCGAGCCCGAGGGCGTGGGAGCCGCGGTCCTGATCCGTGCGCTTGAGCCGGTGTGCGGCCTTGAGGCGATGCGCGCCCGCCGTCCGTCGGCGCGCGAGCGCGAGCTGTGCGCGGGGCCGGGCAGGCTCACGCGTGCGCTCGGGATCGGCCTTGATCACAACGGGGGAGACCTGACGGGCGGCGGACCCGTGACCTTCCTCGGTCGCCCGCCGGGGTGGCAGGATGTCGAGATCCTCACCGACGTGCGGATCGGGATCACCAGGGCCGCCGAGCTCCCGTGGCGCTTCTGCGCCGCCGGCAGCCGGCACCTCTCGCGGCGCGTCGGCGCCCCGGGGAGCCGCCGCCGGGCCCGGCTGACGGCCGCACCGCCGGGCACGGCTGACGGCCGCCGCGCCGGGCACGGCTGATGGCCGCACCGCCGGGCACGGCTGATGGCCGCCGCGCAGCGCCAGCCCGGCTGACAGCCGCCAATCGGCCTCTGCTTGCGGCCCGCCGCTGCGCTGACCGCCGGCGGTCAGCCGCCGAGCCCGGCCCCGCCGCTGGTGGGCGTGCCCGCGCCCCCGCCGCCGGCTGGGGTAGTCGAGCCGCCACCCTGCCCGCCGGCGGCGCCGGCGCTTCCGGCCGAGCCCGAGGTGGAGGTTCCGGCCCCGGCGCCCTGCCCACCGGCCGTGGGCGCGCCGGTCGCGACGGGCGCTGTGCCCGCGCCCTGGGCCGGTGTCGAGCGGCTGGGAGCGTTGGACGGCTGCACAGCGGTTCCGCCTCCCGCCTGCGCCCCACCGGTCGGAGAGCCGGCGCCCGACGGGGCGGGGGGCCCCGCGGGCTGCGCGCCCGACGGCGCGGCCGAGCCCTGCACGGACGCCGGGCCCCCGGCGGCGATCGCCAGGGTGTGCGGATGGCCGCCGTCGCCCTCCTCGGCGTAGATCTGGAGCGCCTGAATCATGAACGCCCGCCAGATCTCGGCGGGGAAGGTCCCGCCCTCCACCGGTCCGCCGTTGAACTGGTGGGTCATCGGGACGAAGCCGTTGGGGTAGCCGACCCACACCGCGCAGGTCAGCTCCGGGGTCCAGCCGACAAACCAGGCGTCGCCGTAGTCGCTGGTGGTGCCGGTCTTGCCCGCGACCATCACGCCCGGGATCGCCGCCGAGACGCCGGTGCCGTGCTCGGCGACGCCCTCGAGCATCGTCTGGATCGTCGCCGCGACCCCGGGGGGGATCACGCGCCTGTAGTGGGGGACGGCCACCAGGTCCCGCTTGCCGTCGCAGCGCGAGGGGCAGTAGATCTGGGCGATCCCGATCGGGCCCTCCTGGGGGGCGCCAAGCACCGGGTCATAGACGCGGCGGCCGCCCTCGGCGATCGTCTCGTAGGCGTGCGCCATGTCCAGCGCCGAGACGCCGACCTTCAGCCCGCCGATGATCATCGCGTAGTTGGTGGAGACCGGCGTGCGGATGCCCATCGCCCTGGCCATCGCGGCGATGCGCCTGGTGCCAACCCCCGGGGACAGCCCCAGCTGGGTGAAGACGCTGTTGTCGGAGACGATCGTCGCCTCCGCGAGCGTGATCGGTCCCAGGTACTCGTTGCCGAAGTTGCGGACGTGGTAGATCTCCTTGCCGCCGCTGTTGGGCACGACCAGGTTCAGCGGGCGCGAGACGAACACGGAGCTTGGGCCGTAGCCGTGCTCGAGCGCCACCGCGAGCGTGAACGGCTTGAACGCCGACCCGGGCTGGCGCTCGCCCTCGGTGGCGATGTTGAACGGGTAGGCGGCGAAGTCCGGCCGGCCGTCCACCAGCGGCCCGCCGACCATCGCGCGCACCTGCCCGGTGCGGTTGTCGATCGCCACCAGGGCGGCGACCGGCTCCCCCGGGCCCTCGGGCAGGTTCTCCGCGATCGCCTCCTGGGCCGCCTGCTGCATCGGCAGGTCGATCGTGGTGCGGATCTTCAGCCCGCCGTAGTAGGCGCGGTACTCGGCCACCGAGGCCGGCACGCCGCGGCCGAGGCCCAGCGCGGCGAGGATCTGGGGTCGCAGCCAGCTGGTGAAGTAGGGCGCGGCCGGCGGCTCGATCGGCTGCTCAATCTGCGCCGCCGTCGGCAGAGGCGCGTAGATGCCCTGCCTGGAGTAGTACTGCGAGCGCGAGATGTAGCCCTGCGCGAGCATGTCCTGCAGCACCAGGTCCCTGCGCGCGCGCGCTGCCGCGGGGAACTGCACCGGGTCAAACGCGGAGGGGTTTGCGACCATGCCGGCCAAAAGCGCCGCCTGGGCTGGGGAGAGCATCGACGCGCACGAGGGCAGCGGCGGGTCGCCGCAGCCGTGGCCGGAGGAGCCGGCGGGGGCGCTCGGGTCATAGCCGAGCACCTTGCCGAAGTACACGCGGGCGGCCGACTCGGCGCCGTAGGCGCCGTTGCCGAAGTAGATCGAGTTCAGGTATTCGGTGAGGATCTTCGTGCGCGGCCACTCGCGCGTGAGGTGGAAGGCGAGCGCCGCCTCGCGCAGCTTCTCGAAGATGGTGCGGTTGTTCTCCTGGTTGAGCGCCTGCTTGACGAACTGCTCGGCGATCGTGGACGCCCCCTGCGTCGGCCTGCCGGTGACGTCGGCGACGAACGCGCGCAGGATCCCGCGCAGGTCGATCCCGGGGTCGCTCCAGAAGCGCTTGTCCTCCACCGAGACGATCGCGTCGCGCATCATCGGCCCAAGCTGCGCGTAGGTGTCAATGACCTCGTGGTTGGGCGGCGCGAAGATCCCGATCGGCCGCCAGTGGTCGTCATAGAGGTAGGAGTTGCGGCTCGAGAGGCTGTACTCGGCCCGGTTCTCGATCTGCGGCAGGTCGGCGGCGACCGCCATCAGCATCCCGAACAGGGTGGAGATCACCGCAAGGATCATGAAGCCGGCGAGCACCAGGATGAGCCGCAGCTTGCGCAGCCGGGGCCGCCGGCGGCGGCCCCGCCGCCGTGCGAGGCGGCCAAGCAGCCCGCGCCGGCCCCCGAGGCCACCGGGGCGCCCGCGCCGCGATCCGCGGCGAGCGCCCCCCCGTTGCGCCCTGGCCGGGCGCCGCGTCCAGGCCGCCCCATCCTCGACCGGCTCCGGAAGGCGCTCAGGCGCCTCGCGCAGCTCGGTGATCGTGTGGTCGTCCTCGCTCATCACGGGCAGGGCGGTGGTGGTCGCGAGCCTGGGGGCACACGCGCCCCCAGGCGGCATGCCGAACGCCCGGTGCCCGGGCGAAGCTCACGGTTGCGGCGCGCTGAGTTTAGCATTGGCGCGGTGCCAGAGGACCACCGCCCAAGCCCCCGCGACGCGGCACGGGCGGCGGCCTGGCTGGCGCGAAACGCCGTCGACTGCCTGCCGGAGGGCGAGCTTGAGCGCAGGCTGGCGACGGGACGCCAGCTGCGGGTCAAGCTCGGCATCGACCCCACGGCGCCCGACATCCACCTGGGCTTCACGGTCGTGCTGACCAAGCTGCGCGAGTTCCAGGACCTGGGCCACCGCGTCGTGCTGATCGTCGGCGACTACACGGCGCGGGTCGGGGATCCGAGCGGGCGCTCGAGCACGCGGCCGGTGCTCGACGGCGCTCAGATCGACGCCAACGCACGCACGTTCGCCGAGCAGGCGCTGACGGTCCTGCGCGACGACCCCGATCTGCTGGAGGTGCGCTTCAATGGCGAGTGGCTGGACATGCCGATGGAGCGCCTGTTCGCGCTGATGCGCACGGTGACGGCCGGGCGCGTGCTCGAGCGCGACGACTTCGCCCGGCGGATGGCCGCGCACGAGCCGATCTCGATGCTCGAGCTGCTGTATCCGCTGCTGCAGGGGTATGACTCCGTGGCCGTCGGCGCCGACGTGGAGCTGGGCGGCACCGACCAGAAGTTCAACCTGCTGCTGGGCCGCGACATCCAACGCGCCTTCGGGCGCCCCGAGCAGGTGGTGCTGACGATGCGCCTGCTGACCGGGACCGACGGCGTGCAGAAGATGTCCAAGTCCTACGGCAACTACATCGGCGTCCGCGACTCGCCGGACGAGATCTACGGCCGCACGCTGAGCATCCCCGACAGCTCGCTGGCGGAGTGGTATGAGCTGCTCTTGGACCGTCAGGCCGACCCGTCGCTGACCCCCCGCGACGCCAAGCGCGCGCTCGCGCTCGAACTCGTGGCGCGGTTCTACGGCGCCGAGGCGGCGCGCGCCGCCCAGGAGCGCTTCGACGCGATCCACATCCGCGGCGAGCGACCGGCCGACGCCCCCGAGGTCTGCTGGGACGGCCCAGAGACGGTGCACCTGCCGGCGCTGCTGGCGCGCGCGTTCGGGATCTCGACCTCGCAGGCGCGCCGAGCGCTGGCGCAGGGCGCGGTGCGCCTGGACGGCGAGCGCCTGGCGGGCGAGCAGCTTGACATGCCGCTTGCGCAGCTAGCCGGCCGGGTGCTGCAGCTGGGCCGGCGGCGCTTCGCGCGCGTCGCCGACGGCCGGCGCTCGCGCGCCTGAGCGGGCCCGCATCGCGGCGCGCCGCCGATGCCGCGCTATACTCTCACGTCCGTTCAGCGCCGCCCCGGCGGCGTCAGGCGCGCCGGCGGGGGGAGACCCCTCCCGGCAAGGGCGCGGCGGTCTTTGAAAACTCAACAGCATGCGCACTCTTCGACCGGTAGCGGTCGAGAAGTGTGTCCAGGTTCGACGCCGTCGCCCTGCGCGCCCACGGGCACGCCGGACGGCGGTGCCAAGATTGACCCCGTCTTGCGCCCCGAGGCCGCTCGTGTACGGCGAGCCTCGACCGAGCGGGCGGTCCGGCCTTGGCGCCGGATGCCCACCCGGACCGCGGGCGCAGGGGCGCGCCCTCCAGGGGCGCGCCCGGGAGCGGACCCGCATCACCGCGCCATGGCCAAGCGCCCTGGGGCGGGCGGGCGCTCTCGACGACTCTTTGTGAAGTTCTTCACGGAGAGTTTGATCCTGGCTCAGGACGAACGCTGGCGGCGTGCCTAACACATGCAAGTGGA
>Ga0209061_1002784_pt1 | contig 20777 bp, 15 predicted proteins | sample Coa_R1_10_FD_187157 | JGI IMG/M metagenome (GOLD analysis project Ga0209061, IMG submission 187157) | Surface soil microbial communities from Centralia Pennsylvania, which are recovering from an underground coalmine fire - Coalmine... | ecosystem: Environmental > Terrestrial > Soil >...
GCGCCGAATTGCGATCGTCTTCCTTTGGAGCGCCTCGCTCGTTTCTTTCTCCTCTACGCTTGCCTGGACACAGGAACACCAGGAACCCGCCCCGCCCAAGGCGTCACCTCCCACTGTCGGAAGTCAATCCGATTCGCTGCCTCCCTTGCCCAAAGATGCGTCCGTTTCACAGAGCGTGACGGTAAATGGTCAACTGCTTCACTACACGGCTACCGTAGGCACCATCCCGGTATACAACCGCACCGATCCCAACAAGCCCGAAGTCAAGACAGGTGAGGTGGTCTTTACTTCCTACGTCCTCGATGGCGTCAAAAATGCAGCAGATCGCCCCGTCACCTTTGCTCTCAACGGCGGACCAGGGGCCGCCTCCGTGTTTCTCAATCTCGGAGCCATTGGCCCGAAGCGCATCGAATTTGCGAACCGCGGCGACAGCCCCTCCGACCCTCCCCGCTTGCTCGATAACCCCGGAACCTGGTTGCCTTTTTCCGATCTCGTTTTTATTGATCCTATTGGCACTGGCTTTTCGCGCTCGCTTGTCTCGCCAGCCGAAACAAAAAGGTTCTTCTACTCCACTACACCGGACATCGAATACCTTTCCCGCGTCATTTATGACTGGCTTGTGAAAAATGGCCGTCTCGAGTCCAAAAAGTACCTGATCGGCGAAAGTTATGGCGGTTACCGCGGCCCGCGCATTACTCATTACCTCCAGACTCAGCTCGGCATCGCAATCAATGGTCTCGTGCTCGTCTCGCCCTATCTCAATCCTTGGATTGAAGAGCATGGAGAAATCTCTCCCTTACCCTGGATGATGACTCTGCCCTCGATCGCAGCGGCCCATTTAGAACGCGAGCACAAGCTCACAGCGGAGAACATGGCGCCGGTAATCGCCTATACCCGCAGCCAATATGTAACCGATCTGCTCGCCGGGCGCTCTGATCCTCAGGCTAACGCTCGTATCGTAAAGAAAGTCACCGAGCTCACCGGACTGGATCCCGCCTTCGTGAAGCGGCTCGGCGGACGCATCGATACGCGCGCCTATCTTCGGGAGGTGCATCGAGAAAAAGGGGAAATCGGCTCGATCTATGATTCCAATGTGACCGCTCCCGACCCCTTCCCATTTGAGCCTTTCCAGCGATCGAACGATCCCATCCTGGAATCGGCTATCGCGCCCACCACGATGGCCATGGTGAATTGGGTAACCCGCGTTGTGGGCTGGAAAATTACGGCCCGCTACAACGCGCTTTCATACGAAGTGGCTCAGCAATGGGATCGCGACCGGACACTCGAACAAGGTTCCACGGCCGACTTGCGCGAAGCCGTTGCTGCTGACCCGAAACTGCGGGTGTTAATCGCCCACGGATGGGACGATCTGAGCTGTCCGTTCATGGGTTCCGTCTTGACCGTAGACGAGATGCCCATTATGGGTGACCCCACACGTGTCAGCGTGCATGAGTATCCGGGAGGCCACATGTTCTATACACGGCCCGAAAGCCGCGCACTCTTTCTCAAGGATGTTCAGGCCATGTTTGCCGCACGTTAGCTGCCCCGGCGCCCGTGCGGAGAAAAACGTCAAGTCGAGCGTGTATGCATGCTCGGCCGCACCTGAATCTCAAGCGCAATATCGCCTTCCGGCAAATGCTGATAGCGAACCGTCACGCGCGACTTCACTTTGAGCGATTTGCTCATCTTCGTTTTCTTATTGATCAGAAACGTGCGCTTCTCTGGCGAGCGGCCCACAATGTTGCGTGCAACCGTAATTTGATCAGAACTCAGTTCCGTCACAATACCCGCGAAAAACTGTGCTCTCGGCTGGCTGGGCCGTGCCTGCGGAGCCGGTGACTGGTTTGTTGTAGAAGGGTTTTGCGCGATAAGCGGCGCGGCGGCAGACAGAAACAGTGCAGCGGCCACCAGCCGCAGAGCATGACGCCACATCATCCGAGGGACTCGTTACTGGTGTAACATACAACCGCCCAATGATCTCACGTTTTTCCTTCAGGCAAAGAGGCAAACCCTCATCTTTTCAATTCAGTACCAGAGTGGGGTGATACACGTTTAAAAATTTTAATTTTCCAATCGCGATTAACTCCCCGGAGTGCGAAAGAGCTTTTACAAATGGCGACCCGGGACGGACAACGAAGGGAGAGGTCCGGAAGTCCCGGCCCTGGCGGATCTGGGCCTCGATTTCCGGCGAGAAGCGTTCTGCCGGAAACTGCGGTAACAGCTTCGCTGCGGGCAGCACGGCTTCTTGCAAACGCCCTTGTTCGGCAAGTTGCGTCAGTTCCTCTAACGTCTTCGCCTGATCGATCGTGAATGCGCCGATACGCGTGCGGCGTAGCCGGCTCAGGATCGCCCCGCACCCTAGCCGCTGTCCGATATCGTGTGCCAGGCTGCGCATGTAGGCGCCTGTGCTCGCCGTGACGTGCAGCTCAACCTGATTCGGTTGCTCCTTTGTGATTTCGAGCTCCTTGATTTCAATTTCAACTGGAGCCAGTTCCACTGGCATTTGTTTTCGCGCCAGTTTGTACGCGCGCACGCCCCCGATCTTCTTCGCCGACACTGGTGGCGGATACTGCATCGACTGGCCGCGGAAGGATTGGATCACTTGTCTGATCGTGTGGAGGTCCGGCACGGGGACCCCGGTTTCGACCACAGTTCCATCGATATCGTAGGTATCGGACACCACCCCGAAGGTGATCTCGGCCAGGTAACTCTTTTCTTCCGATTGAAAAAACTGCGCCAGCCGCGTCGCGGAACCCGTCACCAATGCTAGCAAGCCTGTCGCCATGGGATCCAGCGTGCCCAGATGGCCGGCGCGCTTGGTCTGCGACAGTTTACGCCACTCCCGCACAACATCATGGCTGGTGCAATGAGGCGGTTTGTCGATTAGGACTAGTCCATTCATTCCCAGTACATTTGTACCGTGGGACACCTCGAGCGCGGCAGAATCGCTCTGGCGTGAGGTCCCGCAGGACTTTTCTTCCTATTGTCCTGTTCCTGTCCGCAGACGGCCAGCCAAGCCTGGCGCTCTTGGTCAGAAGAAAATCTTCGCTGCAAGCTGCAGGATGCGCGGGTCGCCCGCTGCGTTTCCTGGGGCGGGCGTCAGGAACGTGTTCAGTGGAACAAACGCGCTCCCCGTGAAGTTATACTGCGTGGTTCGCAACGAGACAAAGTTCACCCGGTTCGTAACATTGAACGCCTCTCCAATGAGCTGCAATCGCACACGTTCAGAACCGAGCGGGAAAAACCGCGACAGGCGCACATCGTCGGTCATGAAGTTTGGTCCCCGCAGCGCATTGCGGCCCTGAAACGGTGTGCGATCATCACGCAAGTTGCCGTCGTTATTGAGATCGGAGACCTGTCCGATCGTCGACGTGTAAGGCCGCCCGGTTTGCACGTTCGCAATCGTCGAGATCTCCCATCCATTCGCGATCGCCCGCAAGACGGAATTCGCACCTGGCGGCACGAAGTTGAGATCCCATACGCCGGAGAACACGAAGCGCTGCCGGATATCCGCATTCGCATTGCCGCGATCGAGATTCGGCAATAAATTGTTCTGGACGATCTTCGCATCATCCGTGCCAAACACAACAGCCGTCGCATCCGGATCATCGTCAATTGCGTGCGACCAGGTGTAGGAGGTTTGGATCAGGAAATTGTGTGAGAAGCGCTTCGTCAGTTGAATAAACCCGCCGTTGTAGCTCGAATCTGCGCCGCTATCGGCAAGCCAGATCCGCGTATAGTTCGGATTCGGGCGAATGGAGGGGTGGCGGAAAAATACGAATGAACCACCACCTACAATCGGCGCGCTCACGGGCACTGCCGGGTACAGGTTGATGTCTCGCGTCCGGGGCAGATGCAGTGCATTCAAACCGAGATAGCCGAGTGTGATCGAGATGCTGGAGCCGATTTGCCGCTCGAAATTAAAATTCCATTGCTGCGTGCGCGGACTGACGAAATTGTTTGCAAATACAAACAGGCTTGGCTGGCGGTTAACGCTGGGAATGCTGGGCAGCAGGTTGGGGTAAGTCACTGGAATGTTCGGCGAAGTGAACGTGAAGGACTGCACCTGGATGCCGTTCTGGGTGAACGCGGTTCCGGTTAGGATCGCCGGTGTAACCGCATAGAAGATCCCATAGCCGGCCCGAATGACAGTCTTGCCGTTGTTCCCCGGCGAGTAGGCGAGAGCGAAACGCGGACCAAAGTCGGTGGGATCAAGATTGATGCGATTCGTGCGGATACCCTCGGCAGCCAAGCTCGGATCAGGATTGAGCACAGGCGGCTGAGCGTAATCGAAGAAGTCGTAACGCAAACCATAATTGAGAGTCAGCTTAGGCGAGACGCGCCAACTGTCTTCGAAAAATCCGGCGTATTCGTTTACGTTTGGATAAACCGTCGCGCCAGATGTCCCTGGGCCGGGAAAGGCCTGCGTAAAACTGGATGGCCGGTTCAAAGCAAAAGCGTCGTAGCTGGTAAACGTGAAGGAGCCGCTGAAATTGCCCGGAAAATAGTTGGCGATTTGCTGAAAAATAAGGTCAGCGCCGAAACGGAACGTATGAGCGCCCTTCACGATGGACATAATCGCAGTTGGCTGGAAGTTGTCGATGTCGGTGTAGCGCGGGCTGAAGCTGTTGCGACCAAATGCAATCACCGTAGTGCCGCTCTGCTGGATAATAGTCTCCGGCGTGTTGGAATTGGCAAAGCCGGGCTCATAATCGCGCGTATAAAAGAAGCGCCCTTCAAAGACTTTATTCGCCCCAAGCGAAATGGTGTAGATTGCACCGGCATTATCCGTGCTGACGTCGCTATTGCCCGTATGCCCCAAGGCGCTGGTCGCGCCGGAATTTTCATAATTCAGTCCGGTAAAGCGGTTGGCATTGTAGCGGAACGTGATGTGCTGATTATCCGTGAGGTTCCAGTCTACTTTGCCCAAATAGACGTCGTTGTTCAGGCTGTTGGCATAGGAGACAAAGTATTGCTGAAGAGAAGGCAGCACAGACAGTCCCAGTACATCGGTCGGCGCAGGAAGTATGCCCGGTGAAACCGTGTTCGGAGTGGTGTTCCGCTGGCCGTCGTAGTCGAAAAAGAAAAACGCCTTGTTGCGCACAATGGGACCTCCCAAATTGCCGCCAAACTGATTAAAGTGGTAGGCTCGCTTCGGCCGGCCCAAGGCATTGTTGTCCCAACTGTTGGCGTTCAGCGACTTATCACGGAAGAATTCAAAGACATCTCCATGGAAAGAGTTTGTGCCCGATTTAGTAATGGTGTTGATCACGCCGCCGCCGGCCCGCCCGATTTCCGGTGCGTAGCCGTTCGTATTCACTTGGAATTCCTGAACAGCATCTTCGCTAAAGGAATACGGATTACGCCCGGTTCCGGTCCGCCCGGTGGATTGCCCAAAAAAGGCGTTATTGGCATCGGATCCGTCGATGAGCAGACTGTTTGACGTGCCGCGCTGACCGCCAAAGGAAAGGTCTCCGGTGCGCGTCGGATCACGAACCACGCCGGGCGTCAGCAGCGTGAAATCCAGAAAATTGCGGCCGTTGATAGGAAGCTCCTGTATCTGGCGATTGGTGATGGCCGTGCTGACCTCGCTCCGGCTGGTCTCGACCAAAGAAGCCTCGGCGGTGACATCCACCTTCTGAGTGGCCGTGCCGATCAGCATTTGAATATTCAGCGTGGAGACTGCGCCGACCGTTAGCCGGATATTGTTCCTCACGGCGGTATCGAATCCCGTCTGCTCCACCGTCAGATCGTACGTCCCGGCCGGCAGATCCGTCAAGCTATACAGACCGGCGTCTGTGGTCACCGTTTGGCGGGTCAGACCGGTCTCCACATTGCGCGCGGTAACTTTGGCTCCCACAATGAATGCGCCGCTAGGGTCCGTTACCGTTCCATTCAAACTCGCCGTAGCGACGCTGGATTGCGCAAGACCCAAACCGCAAGAGAAAATCGATAACAGTGTGATTGCTGTAAGTCGGACACCCCAAGCCATACTCGTTATCATAGACCGGAAACGTTACGGGGTGATGAACGGCACTGAGTCAGACGCCTCAAGAGTGTAACCGGCCGACTCCAAGACCTGCTGTTAGGCTGATAGTAATAAGCAGTTTGAGCGTCGGCAAGCGGTCGTCACCCTTGCCAGCTCACAGGCGACCAGGCACAAAGGCAACTCGAAATTGGAAGAAGAGGTTCTCGGCAAAGCTTACGATTCCCGGCTGATGCGCCGGCTGCTTACTTACTTACAGCCTTACAAACGCGTTGTCGCTGCCTCGCTGCTCCTGCTGCTCGTCGATTCTCTCCTGCAGATTATTGGGCCGCTTCTGACAAAGGTTGCGGTCGATCGTTATCTCGCTCCGGTTCCGCACCCCCAAACGATCCCCTTTCTCCACTGGCTCTCTGTGGATCCGTGGACCGGAATCACTCAACTAGCGCTGGTCTATGTCTGCGTCATCGCAGCCGGCTTTCTGTTCGATTTCGGCCAAACGTACCTCATGCAGTGGACCGGACAAAAGGCCATGTTTGATCTGCGCAAGCAACTGATGAGCCATCTCCAGCGGCTCGACATCGCCTATTACGACAAAAATCCGGTGGGACGTATGCTGACGCGCGTCACCACCGACGTCGACGTGCTCAACGATCTGTTTGCCTCCGGCTTGGTGACCATTATCGGCGACATCCTCATGTTGTCGTTCGTGGTCATTGCCATGTTGCGCTTAAGCCCTGGTCTGACCGGCTTGATGCTGGCCGTTTTGCCGCTTGTGGTGCTGGTCACCATCCATTTCCGGCGCACTGCTACCCAAAGTTACCGCCGTGTGCGCATCGCCATTGCGAAGATCAATGCCTACCTCCAGGAACATATAACCGGAATCACCGTCATTCAGCTCTTTAACCGTGAGCAGCGCAGCCAGCAGGAGTTCGAGAAAATTAACCGCGACCATATGGTCGCCTTCAAGGATTCGATCAACGCCTACGCCTGGTTCTACCCTGTCGTGGAATTTCTCGCCATGCTGGCTCTGGCGCTTTTGCTCGCCTATGGCGGATTTCGTATTCGCCAAGGCGCCCTGACGCTCGGAATCCTGGTCGCCTTTTTTCAATATGGCCTGCGCTTTTTCCGGCCCATTCAGGATCTCAGCGACAAATACAATATTTTGCAAGGCGCCATGGCCGCCTCGGAGCGCATTTTTAGACTGCTCGATACGCAACCTGTCATCGTCTCTCCGCCGTGTCCCAAGCCGTTCCCCAAGGGCCCGGTCGGTGTCGAGTTCGACCATGTTTGGTTTGCTTATCACGATGAAGATTGGGTTCTGCGGGACGTGACATTCCGTGTCGAGCCTGGTGAGACCATCGCCATCGTGGGTCACACGGGGGCAGGGAAGACGACCCTCATCAACTTATTACTGCGCTTCTATGATGTGCAGCGCGGCGCAATTCGCATCGGCGGCATCGATGTCCGTGATTTCGACCTCATCGAGCTCCGCCGGCATTTTGGTGTGGTCTTGCAGGATCCTTATTTATTTACCGGCACCATCGAAAGCAATATCCGCCTGGGTACGCAGACAATTTCCGCTGAAGAGGTTCGCCAGGCAGCCGAACGGGTGAATCTGCTCGATTTCGTGGACACCTTGCCGGAAGGTTTCGAAAGCGAGGTTCGCGAGCGCGGCAACGGCTTGTCAACCGGGCAAAAACAGCTCATTAACTTCGCTCGCGCCCTTGCGCACGATCCGCGTATTCTGATTCTCGATGAAGCCACCTCGAGCGTGGATACCGAAACCGAGCTGCGCGTGCGCGATGCCCTCGCCCGCCTCATTTCCGGCCGCACCTCCCTGATCATTGCGCACCGGCTGTCCACCATTCAGCGCGCTGACCGGATTCTGGTGATGCACAAGGCGCAGCTACGCGAAATGGGCACCCACGAGGAGTTGCTCGCACGCCGCGGCATCTACTGGAAGCTCTATCAGTTGCAATATAAGGAGCAGGAACTTGAGCGCAGGGAAGAGCTCGCAGCGCAATAACGCCAGACCAGCCAAACCGCCCAACTTCCTGGTGCGCGACTTTGGCCGTCTGAAGGTCCGGCCCAAGCTCGCTGTCTTGCACAACTTCTTTTTTATTGTGCTGGCCGCTTCTGTCTACCTCTCCGTCATCCCCGTGTTTTCAGACCACATTGAAGCCGCCCGCCAGCGTGAGCTTCATATGTTATCCCAGCTCTTTGCCGCCGACATGCCTCAACTGGGATCTCAAAGAAAAGCCGCCCTGCTTGCCTACGGCTTGCAGCAGGGCAGCGCAGCCCAACTGGGATTGTCCTCCGAAGGGCAGGCCTACCTCAGCGAACATCCCGATGCGACCTGGCAACAAGGCTGGAATCGACTGTTTCGCCGTGCCAATACCCCGGGCCAGTACTGGACTGTAGCCCTTTCGCCGGATTTCTATGATCGCGCCTTTCGACAAGCGCGCAACAGCCTCTATGTCGCCCTCGGCACCATCTATGTGCTCTCGATTCTCGTCCTTGAGTTTCTCATCATGCCGCAATTTGTCTATCAGCCGCTGAGGTTGATGTTAGAGGCCGATGAAGCCACGCAGCGCGGAGACCGTGAACACGAGCTGATCGACGAAAAATTTATCTTAAACGACGAAATCGGTCAGATCATGCGCTCGCGCAATGCCACCATCGCGCAATTGCGCCGCCAGGAAGATGATCTCGCCCGCGCCCTGCGTAAATTGGAAGAGCAGGACCGCCTGGTAAGCCTTGGACTTTTAAGCACCAGCGTGGCGCACGAGTTAAACACCCCTCTGGCCGTGTTGCAAGGATCAATCGAAAAACTACTGGAGACCGTACACGGCGAGCACACCCAGGAGCGCCTCCAGCGAATGCTCCGCGTCACGCAGAGATTGCGCAAGATCAGCGAGGGCCTCGTCGATTTCGCGCGCGTCCGAAAAGAGGAAAGCGGACGCGTGCTCCTCGCTCCGCTGATCGAGGAAAGTTGGAATTTGGTCGCCATCGACGAAAAAGCCGCCCTAGTAACCTTCCAAAACAATGTGAATCGCGCCCATGCCATCATCGGCAATCCGGACCGGCTGGTTCAGGTATTCGTGAATCTGCTGCGCAACGCGCTGCTCGCTGTATCGAACGGCGGCATCATTACTGTCGAATCCAAGCTCATGCAGAGAAGCGGCCAAAACTGGGTCTGTTGTACGGTGGTGGACAATGGTCCTGGGATTCCTTCTCATGTACTTCCCAACCTGTTTGAGGCTTTTGTGAGCACGCGTTTGGACGCCCACGGCACAGGATTAGGCCTGACCGTCGCGGAAGGCATTGTGACCCAGCATGGCGGCACCATCACGGCCTCAAATCGCCCGGAAGGAGGGGCCTTGCTCGAAGTAGTTCTGCCCGCGGCTACCTGAGGTGATGATCCATGAGCGAAACACTGACACCTGCAGCACTCGTAGATATCGCAGTCCTCGATGACGATGACGATTTCCGTATGTATATCGAAGATGTCTTGCGGGACGAGGGCTACAACGTGCGCGCCTTCGGTGAGCCTCAGGCGCTGCTCTGCTCCGTCGAGTCGCGTTTGCCCGATATTGTGCTTCTGGACATGAAAATGGGCGCGGTCACAGGCGATAAAGTTGCCGAACAGTTGCTTGCCCGCTGGCCCGACCTGTGCATCATCATCATTACCGGTTATCCCTCGCTCGAAGATATGCGCACCACCTTCAAAATGCGCGTCTTCGATTATCTGGCAAAGCCCTTCTCCCTCGCGCAACTGCGATCCACTCTGCAAAATGCGATTGAACAATTCAGTCTGGGCCGCACCTTGCAAGACCGCCTGCGCGAACGCCTCGGCCATCGCATCAAGCTGCTACGTGTCGAGCGCGGCTGGTCCTTAAAGGATCTCGCTTCCGCAGCTCGGTTGAGCATCTCCCAGATCAGCTCGATCGAGCGTGGCGCAAATCTTCCCAGCATCGAAAGCTTCCTCGCCATCTGTCGCGCTTTCGACCGCAAGCCCTCAGAGTTGCTGGCCTCGATTGACTTTTAATCCAGGCTTTTCTCTCCAACCCAATCCTGATTTGCGAAACTCGAAAAAGTAGATGGCTGGCCGCTTGCTGATTGCCCCGTTGCTGCTGATTGCGGCTTCCGCGCAGACACCTGTCAAATTCCCCTATCCCGAGCGCCTCTTCTACCGGGTAGAGTGGCACATGATCCGCGCCGGCATTGCTTCGGTTCAACTCTCGCGCGGTACATCTGACGATTGGGAAATCAACCTGGATCTCGAAAGCACCGGCACCGTGGCCCGCCTCTACCGCGTTCTCGACAAATATCGCACAGTCACCCAGGATGGCTTCTGCACGGAGAACGTGGAGCTCGACGCCCAGCAAGGAAAGCGACATAACATCACCCTGCTGGCCTTCGACAATAAGGCTCACAAGCTGCAATGGACCGAGCGTGACCTTGTGAAAATGGCCACCGACCGGAACGAGATCCCCATTGCTCCCTGTACCCACGATATTGTGGCGGCGCTGGCTGCGCTCCGCACCATGAAGCTCGAGCTCGGCCAGTGGGCCTCCGTTCCCGTCACAAACGGCAGAAAGATGGTTTTTGCCAAGGTTCAGGCGCAAAACCGCGAAAATGTCAATACCGGTGAGAAGACCTATCAAACCATCCGCTACGAAGCCTTTTTGTTTAACAATGTGCTCTACCGGCGCAAAGGCCGTTTATTCCTCTGGCTCACCGATGATGCCGCCCGTATTCCGGTTCAATTCCGTTTCCAGTTTGGCTTCCCCATTGGCACAATTTCACTCGAATTAGAGAAACAGGAAACGCTCTAAGGCCGGCAACCCCATGCCGCTTGCCTGCGTCATCATAGTAAATATGAAGTTCCGTCTTTGCCTGCTGATCGTGTGCGGCTGTCTGGCACTGCAGGCGCAGATGCAAATGAATGTGCAGCAGCTCGCTGACTTTATCCGCTCAGAGCTGGCTCTGCAGCACCACTCGGATAAGCAGATCGCTGCTTACATCAAAAAAATTCAGCTCACCGAACGGCTGACCCAAAAGACCATCACCGATCTCCAAGCCCAGGGAGCGGGACCTCATGTCGTGAAGGCGCTCGAGCAGTTGCGCGATGAAACCGCAAATATGAAGCCTCCCTCGCACGACGCCACCTATTCGCCTGCCACGGCGCCGGACGATGTGAACACCATCGGAGCAGGAGCCATGGGCATCAACGTCAAACCCGCGCCTATTCCTCCGCCCGATTCGGTTCGCCAGGCGCAGATTTTGGACACGATCAGGCAGTACGCCCTCGCCTACGACCAGAATCTGCCGAACTTTATCTGTGTGCGCGTGACGCGTCAGTATGTCGATCCGTTCCCGCGAGACGATCACTACCGCGCCGTAGGAACCATCCTGGCGCAAGTGGGCTACCACGACGGCCACGAAGAAGATCGAGTCTATTCGATAAACGGCAGGCTCGTGAACATGGGGGTAAACGAAGCCCCGCGTCAAGGCGGCGCCTTTTCCACCGGCGAATTCGCCGATCTGATGCGCAGCATTTTCGACCCGAAAAGCCAGGCTGAATTCGGCTGGGATCACTGGGGTACCCTGCGCGGCCAGCGTATGGCTGTCTTCAATTACTTCATTGATAGCGGCCACTCCAGCTTTTCCATCACGTATGATGAAGGCCGCGCAGACGAGCAGCGCATCTACACCGCCTACAAAGGCTTAATCTATGCAGACCCAAACACCGGCGCTATAGCACGCATCACCTTTAACGCAGTGGATATTCCGAAAAGTTTCCCCGTTCAGGAAGCCGTTGACATTCTCGATTACGGAGAACAAGAAATCAGCGGTCATACCTATATCTGCCCGCTCAGCGCCAAGCTCTTCATGCGAAGCCGTGATCAGAAATCGCGCAATGATATCGAATTTCGCAACTACCGCAAGTTTGAGACCGGCTTCTCGATCCAATATGATTCTGCTGAAGCCCCGCCTCCTTTGCCCGATAGCCAATTGAAAGAGCAACCGGCCACTGCGGCGCCTGCAACCACGGCCTCTTCAGGGAATCAAAAGCCCGCGCAGCAGCTACCGCAGCCCGCTAAGCCTTCCAATCCGTTCGATCTGCCTACCGCGGCGCCGCCTCCGCCCAAGTCCGATCAATAGCCTCGAGCGTCCGCTCAAGAGCAGAGCAGCGATCGCTTTCCCCAATGGCAATCACGCGGGCCTGCGGACCGCGGGGCCGCCAGCGTGACAGCATGCGCTCTGATACGTATCCGGTAAAGATCGAGACCAGCGGCACGCGTGCTGCATTGGCTACGTGCTGGCCGGCTGAATCATAGCCGACATAGAGCCGGCTCTGCACAATGTGGCTCGCAAAAGAGGCGTAGCTGCCGTCGTGAAGCAGCAAGTTTCCCGGTGAGCCTAGCCGTTGGGTAAGGGCAGTGATGCGCTCGGCCTCTTCCCCTCCTGCACCGCGATCGATCAGAACCGGAACGCCATAGCGAAGCAAGGCTCGCAGCACTTCATATTCGAAATCGCCGCCAATGCGTTTGTCGGCATTCTCGCCCACACCAAAACTTACGGTAATCTCTGCAATTTTAGGCTGCAGAACCGGCGCCAGATAGGGCTCGGTTCGCTCCATATCAAACACCTCAGAAAGCCATTGGCTGGTGAGGTCGGTAAGGCCAGCATCGGTATCGCCGCCAAAGGCCCGACTTTCAAAAAAGTAATAGCGCGCATCATCGCAAATCGGCAGCAGACCGAGCTGTGTCAATCGCGAGTCTGGATCCAGCACGATGGCGCCTGGTTCTTCTACAATCGCCTCTAATTCTGATGCCGCCAGCAACCGTTCGCGCAGGACAGTAGATCTGCCATAAACAAGCGGAACCGGCCGAATACTGGGATCCGCCGCAAACAGCTCAGCATTTTTTGCCGGACCAACAAAAAAGACTCTTGCGCCGGGGAAGCGCTGCTTTGCTGCCGCCAGCACACAACTGGTGACCGCCACATCGGCCCCCAGCGTAACTCGCGAAAGCACAAACACGTTCTGCACCTGCCCGCCCAAAAATTTACGTACCTGCCGGATGCGCTGGTAGCGCACAAAGAGCTCCTCCGCCTCATAACCTGGCAGCGCGCGCGCAATCACATAACTGAAAAGCCGGGCATAGACATCGCAGAGAGCTGGTTCGAACAGATCCGCCAGCGGTTCCACAACGTAACGAAAAAGCGCCTGCGTGGCTGCCGTTGCAAGTAGCGGGTCTTCTTCATCCAAGGCGCGTTCAATCAATGCATCCAGCGCCCGCGCCGGCCACGTGCCATTCCTCAGGCACGCCTGCAGGATCTCCTGTGCGAGCTCACTCGCCGGTATACTTTGCAAGCAGCAACCCTAGTCTCTGTTTTGTTTCCGGAGGAATGGCGGCGCGATCTGTCATGATCGCATGCTTTAAGGCAGACCCGCACTTGCAGTGGCGTTCTCGCGGCATATTCCGAACCGCAATGCGAATGAGCTTGCACGCATTCTCCGCATTTTTCGTCAAGTTCGCAATCACTTGATCCACCGAAACCGCTGCGTGCTCCTCATGCCAGCAATCATAATCCGTGACCATGGCAGCGGCCGCATAGCAAATCTCGGCCTCACGCGCCAGTTTGGCTTCTTGCAGCAGCGTCATGCCGATAATATCCATGCCCCAGCTTCGATATAGATGCGATTCGGCCCGCGTCGAAAAGGCCGGCCCCTCCATGCAAAGATAGGTTCCGCCTTTCTTGCTGTTGACGCCAGCCTTCAGCGCGGCTTCATGCACGACGTCGAGAAGCTGCGGGCAGATCGGATCGGCAAAGCTGATATGCGCAACAATGCCGTCGGTGAAGAACGTCGAAATGCGGCCGCGTGTCCGATCAAAAAACTGATCGGGAATGACGAAGTCCAGCGGGCGATGTTCTTCTTTAAGGGACCCCACCGCGCTTACCGATACGATGCGTTCCACCCCCAGCATCTTCATTCCGAAAATGTTTGCCCGGAAATTCAACTCCGAAGGTGAAATGCGATGGCCGCGTCCATGTCGTGCAAGAAAAACAACCTCGCGGCCTTCTAACCGCCCTAAAACATAGGCATCCGAGGGATCGCCAAATGGGGTCTTGAGCCGGACTTCTTCATGCGCCTCAAAGCCCGGCATGCTGTAGAATCCGCTGCCCCCAATGATGCCAATCTCCGCTCTCTGCTCCAAATGCACCTCGCTCCTGTTTATTTCTGAATCAGTTCTAATAACACCCCTCCCGTTGAGGCGGGATGTAAAAAGACATATTGGTGACCGTCTGCTCCTGTGCGCGGGTCATTTAATACTCTCACGCCGCCGCGTTTCAGGCGTTCCACCGTCCCCGCCAGATCCTCCACGCGGAGCGCGATGTGATGAAGCCCCGGTCCTCGCTTTTCGATAAAGCGGGCAATCGGCGATTCCCCATCGGTAGCCTCAAGCAGCTCCATCCGCGACGATCCGGCAGGCAGCATCGCCACGCGAACATGTTCTGATGCAACCGTCTCGCGAGAATCCGTGCGCATGCCAAGCAGGCCCTCATAAAAGGGAAGCTGTTCGTCGATATTCCGTACCGCAATTCCCAGGTGATCCAGCTCCACAGTGCCGGCATCACATCGAACGGCCGCAGGTCGCCTGAATTTGCGGCCGCGCGCGGCAAAGATCTCGCAAATCATCTCAAACAGTTCCGCACATCCTCTGCCTTCGGTTGCCACTACGCGCCGTATGGGCGTTTCAACCTGCGCCGACCGGATGGCCTGTTCGAGTGGACCCGCGCCTGGCAGATCCGCTTTGTTAATCGCGAACAGATCGGCGATCTCCATCATACCCGCCTTGATCGCTTGAATATCGTCTCCAAATCCAGGCGCGAGCACCACCAGCGTCAGATCGGCGAGCTGCGCAATGTCAATTTCGTTCTGGCCCGCGCCCACGGTTTCAATCAGGATCACTTCGCGCCCCGCCGCATCAAATAACACCGCCAGGTCGCCCGTCGCACGAGCTAACCCGCCGAGAGCGCTGCGGCTTGCCATCGAGCGGATAAAGATGCCCGGATCCTGAAAATGCTCTTGCATCCGAATCCGGTCCCCAAGAATCGCTCCCTGTGTGTGGGGGCTGCTGGGATCTACCGCGATAATGGCCACCGATTTCCCGCTTTGTCGCGCAATCTTCGCAAGCTGGTTGACAAGCGTGCTCTTGCCGGCCCCAGGCGGCCCCGTAACTCCTACGGTCATCGCCTTGCCGGCATGCGGCAGCAATGCGGTGAGCAATTCGCGTCCCGCCGGAGTCTGATTCTCAATCAGCGTCGCCGCCCGCGCAAGCGCCCGCAAATCGCCCGCAAGAACCCGATTCCCCAGTTCGCTTACCGATTCTGAAACGCTCAAGTTATTCCTGCAAAAGTTGACGCGCAATTACAAGTCTTTGGATTTCGCTCGTACCTTCCCCAATCGTGCAGAGCTTCACATCGCGATAGAACTTCTCTACCGGGTAGTCCTTGATGAAGCCGTAGCCGCCGTGAATTTGCAATGCCTGGTCGGCGACGCGAACCGCCATCTCCGAAGCAAACAGCTTCGCCATTGCCGATTCCTTGGTGACGCGCTTGCCAGAGTCTTTGCGCGCCCCAGCACAGTATGTCAGCCAGCGCGCCGCTTCAATCGCTGTCGCCATATTCGCCAGCTTATGCTGAATGGCCTGAAACTCGGAGATAAAACGACCAAACTGCTTTCTCTGCTTGGAGTATCGCAGGGCGGCTTCATAAGCTCCTTGCGCCAGGCCCACCGACAGTGCAGCGATCGAAATGCGTCCGCCGTCAAGGACGCGCAGGCTGTCGATAAAACCTTCGCCGGGCTTCCCTAAAAGTTGGTCTTGCGAAAGGCGGCAATCGGTAAAAAGAACCTCTCCCGTGGCGCTGGCGCGCATGCCCAGCTTGTTTTCTTTCTTCCCCACTTTGAACCCCGGCATCCCCTTTTCGAGAATAAAGGCCGAGATGCCGTGATGCGAAGCAGAACGGTCCGTCACGGCCATGGCCACACAGACATCCGCATAGTGGGCATTGGTCGTGAAGGTCTTGCCTCCATTGAGGACCCAGTAGCCGTCTTTGAGCACCGCAGTCGAGCGCGTTCCCGCTGCATCTGAACCTGCCTCAGGCTCCGTCAGCGACCAGCAGCCGATCCATTCCCCGCGGGCTAGCTTCGGTATATACTTCTTCCGCTGTTCTTCGTTCCCAGCCAAATAAATATGGTTCGTGCACAGCGAGTTATGCGCCGCCACAATCAGCGCCACACTCGGATCCACCCGTGCGAGCTCCTCAATGATAATCGAATATTCGATATACCCGAAGCCCGCGCCGCCCAGCTCTTCTGGGAAAATCGCCCCCATGGCGCCCAGCTCGCCCGCCTTCTTAATCACCTCCAATGGAAAAATCTGGTTCTCATCCCATTCCAGAACATGAGGAGCGATCTCGGCTTCAGCGAAGTCTCGGATCAGGTGTCGGAGCTGAATCTGCTCCGGAGTGAATTCGAAATCCATCTGCTGGTTGAAATAATTTTAGCGATGGAGATGCACCTGGCCCCTGCTGCACTCCTCTGCTGAGCCTCGCTTGCGCTTATTTCGTCTGCATTCCCGGCATCGCCAGATGATCCAGATTCGCCCCCTGGCCGGCGTCAGCAAGCGCCCAAATTCTCTTCGGATCCTTTTCGTAGGGATAGACGTGCACCATCCAGCCGAAGACATGCGGATAGAATTTTCCCCCTGCCGCCTCGCACGCCTCGCGCGTCGTGATCGAGCCCAATAAGCCGAACTTTGCCTGAGGTCCAAAGTATTCGGCCTCTTCGCCGCGGGGCGCTTTACAAAAGTTGATATGCTGATGCCAGCGCGCGATGCTCAGCGGAATGCGTCGGTCTAGTTCATCCTCGCTTGCGCCAAATCGGTCTGTATACATTACGCCCAGCAGACGGAAGCCTCCGTCAGGCGTTTTCTGATAGAGCAGCGATGTAGGCTTGAGCGGATTGAAATGTACCCAGGCTTCCAATGCATGGCCGTAGTGCGTAAAGTGATACTGCGCTTGCGGCACATTCGGAAGAAAGATCCGATAGCCATCCGCTAGGGCCTTGCGATAGTCCCGGTAGGGCGCCATGGCGGTCTTAGCCGCAGCCACAATTGCATCCGCCCTTGCTTGATCGCCTGGCCTTGCAGGCCGGAGAGCAGTAAGACGCATGTGGCCGGACATGTGGCCCGCCATGTTGTGTCCGGGTGTTGGTGAGCTTGCGGTCTGGGCGCAGACGGCGCCTGGATATCCACTCCATCCCCAGGCCGCTGCGGCGATGTATACCGCTGCACGCTTGCCCAATGCGAGGAGAGTCCGTATCGAAGGCCTCACAATTCCACTTACGTCCCTTGGCCTGGAGAAGTTCCCATCTAAGTAAGTTGACTAAATCCCGCCCGCCAGATGATAGTACGCTTCATTCCAGCGCAGCTCCTTCTGAAAATCCGCCAGCTTTGTATGGCTGTCAATCAGAAGAAACTCAATATTCGCCATCAGGGCGAAATCTTCCAGATGACGCGGACTAAGCGCCAGGCTGAACCCTGTATGGTGCGCGCCGCCTGCATAGATCCACGCCGTGGCCGCAGTCTTTAGATCTGGTTCAGGCAGCCACACAGCGCGTGCTACTGGCAATTTCGGGAGAGGTTCATCCGGCCGGATCACTTGGACCGTGTTGACGACCATGCGGAACCGTTGCCCCATATCGACAAGCGAAGCCACCACCGCCGGCCCTGTTTGCGAATCGAACACCAGCCTTACTGGATCGGCCTTTCCCCCGATCGATAGCGGATGGATCTCGGCTTTGGGCTTTTGGCTGGCAATCGACGGGCAGACTTCCAGCATATGCGCACCCAGAACCTTACCCGTAGCAAAGTCATATGTGTAATCTTCAAGAAACGAGGTTCCGCCTTCCAGTCCCGCGCTCATCACTTTCATGGAGCGTACCAGCGCCGCTGTTTTCCAGTCCCCTTCCGCGCCAAATCCGTAACCGTCGGCCATCAATCTCTGTACCGCGATACCCGGCAATTGCGGCAACCCGTGCAAATCTTCAAAGGTGTCAGTGAAGGCTTTGAAATTACCCTCGCGCAGAAAATCCCGCAGCGCAATCTCAATGCGGGCAGCTTCTCGCAGAGCCTCACGTCTGGCGCCATGCCTGCGGAGAGGCTCCGCCAGGATGTAGCTTTCCTCGTATTCGCAGGCAAGCTTCTCGGCCTCCGCGTCACTGACTTGCCGGAATCGCTCCGCCAGATCGCCTACGCCGTAGCCGTTCACTGAGTACCCCAAGCGCAGTTCCGCTTCCACTTTGTCACCCTCGGTGACAGCCACGTTGCGCATGTTATCGCCGAAACGCGCGATTTTCATGCCTTGAGCATCGTGCCAGGCGCAGGCTGCGCGCGCCCACGTGTTCAAATCCGCAATCACATCCTGGTCCTGCCAGAATCCGGTGATCACTCGGCGGTTCAGCCGTAACCTGCTCCCCAAAAACCCAAATTCGCGATCCCCATGCGCCGATTGATGCAAATTCATGAAATCCATGTCAATCGTCGCCCAGGGCAGCTCGCGGTTGTATTGCGTGTGCAGATGAACCAGCGGTTTTCTAAGCTGCTTCAGGCCGCCGATCCACATCTTTGCAGGAGAAAACGTATGCATCCATGCGATCACTCCCACGCAGTTCTTTGCGCCATTCGCCTCCTGGCATAAATCGCGAATCCCTTCTGGCGTCGTCATTACCGGCTTTTGAACAATCTTCACCGGAAGCTTCGAATCCGCGAGTCCGCGCGCTATCGCCGCCGTATCCTGCTCCACCTTTTGCAGAGTTTCGCGGCCATACAGATGCTGGCTGCCTGTAACAAACCAGAGTTCAAGGCCGGAAAGATCTACCATACTCATATCCTTTCGCTTTGTATTTGTCGTCATCTCAAACTATGCCGGCGCACCCTCCCTCTTGGGAAACGTCCGGCGAGTAAGAGAAAATAACTTCGAGGGCACAAACAGATCGATGAGACTGGAAGAAGTCGCCAAGCGGGCGAAGGTTTCCACCGCTACGGTCTCGCGCGTGCTGAACAACATCGGACCGGTAAAAAAATCCACGCGCGCACGCGTCTTGAAGGCAGCCGAAGAGCTGCGATATCATCCCAATCTTCATGCTCGGACTCTCGCCGGAGGCAAGAGCCGCACCATCGGCATGATTGTGTCGAATATGGAGAATCCCTTCTTCGTCGACATCTATAAAACGGCTGAGCGTCTCGCGCGAGCTAACGGCTTTGAGATCCTTCTGGCCAATACGGATTACAACCCTGAGTATCTGGCCAGCGAAATCCGTCTTATGCTCGGCCGCAGAGTGATGGGGCTCGCCCTGGTCATCTCCGAAATGGATTCGAGCCTCATTCAGGAGCTCTCGGAGAGCAAAATACCCGTGGTCTTTTACGATGTTGGCGCGCCCAAACACAATCTGTCGAATGTCGCCGTCAACTACGCCAAGGGAATGGAACGCGTGGTGAACTACCTCTACAACCTGGGTCACCGCCGCATGGCTTTCATTAGCCATCATCCGAATCTGGGCCCTCTGAGTGTGCGCGAGCGCGCATTCCGCGACTTCGTCGCCAAAAAAGCACATGCAATCCAATGGAAGATCGCCGTCAGCTCCGACAGCCTGGAAGGCGGCCGCGAAGCAACCCGCGAGATTCTGGCTTCCGGCTTTAATCCCACCGCCATCATCTCCGTAAATGATTTTATGGCCCTGGGAGCCTTGTACGAATTGCGCCAAGCCGGTCTCCGGGTCCCGGAAGATGTCTCGCTCACCGGCTTCGACAACATCCGCTTAGGCGAAGTCTCCTCTCCCCCTTTGACCACTTTGCATATCGACCGCGAGCGCATCGGCCGGCTGATGTTCCAGGCCCTCACCGAAAGCACTTCCTCGCCCGAGGCCTGCCGGCGAAGAATCATACTGGACCCCGAATTCGTCTTGCGCGAATCCACAGGACCGGCAAGAAGAATCTAAACTCGCTCGAAATCATGGTCCGGCGCCAGAACAGACAAGTCTTAGCTAGATCAGCCTCCCTTTCAATTGCGTGAAGGAATGCGGCTCAAAAGAGCACTTCAGCAGCTTTCCGCTGGCAGATACAGGTTTCCCAACTCTCGTCTTTACGGTCGTGCTTCCAAAGTTATTTTCGGATTTAATATCCGGTCCATTGACTTCCGAGACCTGAAAATCACCGGAAAACTGCTTGTCCTCTGCCTCAAACACCACGTCAAGCGCCCGGTCGCGGTGACGATTTGTCACATTCAGCACCAGCGTCCCATCCGCCTGATAGGCTGCTGAGAAATCGAGATACGGCACTGCCGCGTGATTCTTTGTACTGTACTCTGGCCCCCGCACAGAGAGATCCAGAGCGGTTCCATGACAGTTTGCGGCAAATAACTGCAGCGGATAGTAAATAGTCTGCAAATAAAGCCCCTGCTCATTGGTGAAGATCGGTGCAATCACATTCACCAGTTGCGCAAGATTGGCAATCTTTACGATATCCGCGTGGTTAAGGAATGTATTGAGAAAACTGGAGATGACCAGCGCGTCCTCCAGGTTATAGTGCTCTTCTAGAATGCGCCGGCCGCGTTCTGATGCGCCGCGAGCCCGATACCACACGTTCCATTCATCCCAGGCAATATAAATTTTCTTTCCCGGCGGCGCGCCCCATAACGCTTCCTCAATGAGTCCCTT
>Ga0209061_1002786_pt1 | contig 20770 bp, 21 predicted proteins | sample Coa_R1_10_FD_187157 | JGI IMG/M metagenome (GOLD analysis project Ga0209061, IMG submission 187157) | Surface soil microbial communities from Centralia Pennsylvania, which are recovering from an underground coalmine fire - Coalmine... | ecosystem: Environmental > Terrestrial > Soil >...
CGACGGGTGTTCGTGGACATCGTCGAGCGCTGATGAAGGAGTGGCTGCGGGCGGGCACGATCGGCCGCCCGCACGGACTGGATGGCAGCGTCCATGTGCACGGGGCCGTTCCGGCGCTGCTGTCGCCGGGCGCAACGGTGCTCGCGGCTGGACGCCAGCGCCGGATCGTGCGCCGCGCCGGCCACGACCGGCGGGTGATCATCAGGCTCGAAGGATGCGAGGATCGCGAGGCCGCGCGCGCCCTGAACGGCGCCGAGCTGTTGGTCGCGCGAGTGGACGCGCCGGAGCTCTCGGAGGATGAGTGGTGGGTTGAGGATCTGGAGGGCTGCGCGGTCTACGACGGCGAGCTCGTGGTGGGAAGGGTGAGGCGGGTGCTGGCTCTTCCCTCCTGCGAGGTGCTCGAGGTGGAGCGCTCAGGCGAGGAGATCGCGCGGGAGTCTGCCGAACGCCAGGGCGGGGAGCGGCCGCGGCGGACCGAGCAGCTGCTCGTGCCGCTCGTAGTCGATGCCGTACGGCATGTCGACATCGAGGCGAGCCGGATCGAGATCGATCTCAAGTTCCTCGGCGAGCGCGGCTAGGCTCCTGTGGAGATCGACATCTTCACCCTGTTTCCGGAGGCGTTCGAGTGGTTTCGCTCGCAGCGCCACATACGCTCGGCGCTCGCCGCCGGGCACCGACTTGGGTTTGTCAACTACCGTGACCACACGCCGTTGTCCGGCGGGCAGGTCGACGACACCCCCTACGGCGGTGGCGCCGGGATGGTGCTGCGGGTGGACGTGGTCGAGGCGGCGCTGCGCGCTCGCTACGGCGAAGACCCCACGACTCTGCGCGACAGGCGGCGCGTGGTCGCGCTCGACGCGCGCGGGCGGGTGCTCGACGAGCCGCTGGTCGTGGAGCTGACCCGCGAGCCCACGCTGACGCTCCTATGCGGACGCTACGAGGGGTTTGACGAGCGCGTGCTTGAGCATTTCGCCTCCGAGCGGGTGTCGATCGGCCGCTACGTGCTCTCCGGCGGCGAGCTGCCGGCAATGGTGTTGTGCGACGCGGTGATGCGCAAGCTTCCGGGCGCGCTCGGCCACGAGGACTCGGCGCTCGAGGAGTCGTTCAGCGCCGCGCTTGAGGGTGCCCCCGAGTATCCGCACTACACGCGTCCGGCGGTCTACCGCGGCTGGCGTGTGCCGGAAGTGCTGCTGTCCGGAGACCATGCGCGGATCCGGCGATGGCGGCTCGAGCAGAGCCGCGCGCGCCGGGCGCAGTCCGCTACCATAGGCGCCCGCGCGCCAGAGCCCTCCGATTGCAACCCGCGCGCGGCCGGCGCCCAGCGCCCCCTCAGTTGATGAGCACCGTGATCGAAAACCTCGAGAGGCAGCAGCTGCGTCGGGTGCCGAGCTTTGACGCCGGCGACCGGGTGCGCGTGCACTTCCAGGTGATCGAGGGCACCCGGCGGCGCACGCAGGTATTCGAGGGCGTGGTAATCGCCCGCCAAGGGCACGGCGTGCGCGAGGTCTTCACCGTGCGCAAGCAGTCCTTTGGGGTTGGCGTCGAGCGCACGTTCCCGCTGCATTCGCCGAAGATCGAACGGATTGAGGTGGCTGCGCGCGGCGACGTTCGCCGTGCCAAGCTCTACTACCTGCGTGGGCGAGTTGGGAAGCGCGCGCGCGTACGCGAGCGGCGCAACACGGGACCCGAGCCCTTGGTGGCGCGCGAGCTGGTGCATAAGGCGGGCGAGCCCGCGACTGATGCCGCGTCGGCCACAGCTGAGGAAGCTGCGGGGTCGGCGAGCGTGGCGGGCGCGGCCCCGGGCGCGACGGAGGAGGCCGCGGCCGCACCCGAGCAGCCGGAAGCGCCCACCGTCGAGCACGCGGATCGCTCCGAGGAGAGCGAGCCAGATGCGCAGGGAGATGGTGGCGGCCAGGCCGTGGCGCCCGGGGAGGAGCAGACGGGAGCGCCCCCACCCTCCGGCGGAGACGAGGTCTTGCAACCGTCTGAGGCAAGCGAAGAGGCTGCCGTGTCTGAGCTGGCCGGCCCGTCCGAGGGGCCGCGGGACGCCGAGTCCGACACGGGCGATGGCGCCGGCCAACCAGCGACGGGGTGATCTCCCGACAGAAGTCGCTCGTGGGCTCCGCCGCGGAGCTCGTGGTTATCGTGGGGGCGGCATTCGGGCTGGCGTTCGCCGTGCAGGCGTTCATCGTCAAGCCATACCGGATCCCCAGCGGCTCGATGGAGCCGACGCTCACGATCGGTCAGCGGATCCTTGTGGATCGAGTCGGTATGAGCTTCAGCGCGCCGGCGATCGGTGACATCTACGTGTTCCACCCGCCCGCCAACTACACCGCCTGCGCGGATCCAAACGAGGGAGCGAGCGTCGCCGGCAGCCCACACGGCCAGGCCTGCGACGTTGCGCAATCACGTCACGCGAGCGTGACGTTCGTCAAACGGGTGGTTGGGCTGCCGGGCGACCACCTGCGGATCATCGATGGCGAGGTGATCCGCAACGGCCGGCCCGAGCGTGCGCCGTACATGATCCGTTGCCACGGTCAGGTGACCTGCAACTTCCCCGGCACGATCGTCGTTCCCAAGGGCGACTATTACATGATGGGTGACAACCGGCCGGATTCCGAGGACAGCCGCTTCTGGGGACCGGTTCCGCGCTCATGGCTGATTGGCAGGGTGTTCTTCACCTACTGGCCACTGAACCGGATCGGAGGGCTGTGATCGCAGGCCGCGCCTGGTTGGCCGCCGCGGGACGGGTTCATCCGTGGGCTTGGTGCTCCCGCGGGCGCGTTCGGTCGGGAGCGGAGCCATGAGGGCTCCTCGCGTCGGCTTGGCGTTGCCGGCGGGGGGGTTCGGTCAGGAGCGGAGGCCGTAGTGGCCGACCCGGACCTTCGCAGTCGCCGTGGGGCAGGTCGGGGCGCTGGCGCCCCTGCGTCGAAGCGGCGGAAGTCGCCGCTCGCCTCGCTGGTGGAGCTGATCCTCACGATCGGTATCGCCGTGGGGATCGCGTTCCTGGTTGAGGCATTCATCGTCAAGCCATATCGGATCCCGAGCGGATCGATGGAGCCGACGCTCGTCATCGGACAGCGGATTCTGGTCAACCGCCTTGCGACGCATCCGAGCGTCGGCGACATTGTCGTCTTTCATCCGCCGATCGGGGCGGTGGCGGCCTCGCCTGTTTGCGCTAACCCAGACCAGGGACCGGGCCACGGGCAGGCATGCGATCGCGCGACCGCGCAAAGGTCAAGCCAGGTGTTCGTGAAGCGCGTGGTCGCTGGGCCGGGAGATCGTGTGCAGATCATCAATGGCCAGGTGTTCCTCAACGGCAAGCGGGAGAAGGCTCCCTACGCCGAGCCCTGCGGCGGCGGTCCGGCGTGCAACCTCCCACGGCCGATCGTGATTCCGCCCGGCCACTACTTCATGATGGGCGATAACCGTGGCGACTCCGACGACAGCAGATACTGGGGGCCGGTCCCGCAGTCGTGGATCATCGGCCGGGCGTTCTTCACGTACTGGCCGCCAGACCGGATCGGCACGCTCTGACGGCCGGGCGATCACCGGGGGCTCCGGACCTGAGGTCGCTGCGCGACACCGCGGCGGGCGCAAGGGCGACGGCCCCGCGAGCGCATCGAAACCCGGCAAGCGGCTGCTTGCGTTCGACCGTCGCTTCGGTGTGCGTTTCGTCGCAGGCGCGGATGAGGCGGGGCGTGGCTGCCTTGCGGGTCCGCTGGTCGCGGCCGCGGTGCTGTTCGACCTGGAGCGGCTCCGGCCCGCCGACGTCCGCGCCCTGGGAGATCTCAATGACTCCAAGCGCCACACCCCGGAGTCGCGCGCGGCGCTGTACCCGCTGATTCTGCGTCTGGCCGCGAAGGTGGCGATCGTCTCCCGCTGCGCACCGGGCATCGATGCGCGTGGGCTGCACCGGACCAACCTCGCGGCCCTGCGTGACGCGCTCCGCCGCGTGGCGCGCCCGGGCTGCATTTGCTTGAGCGATGGGTTCGCGCTCGAGGAGCTCGGTCACCCGCAGCTGGCGGTGGTCGGCGGGGACGGCAGAAGCTTCGCCATCGCCGCGGCTTCGGTGCTCGCCAAGGAGACGCGCGACCGCTATATGCGACGGGCCGACGCCCGCCATCCGGGCTTTCAGTTCGCCCGCCATGTCGGCTATGCGACGCCCGAGCACCGCGCGGCGATCGAGCGCATCGGGGTCTCGCCGTTGCACCGTCGATCGTTCCAGTCGGTCGCCTACCAGCAGCTCGAGCTGGGCTGAGCCCGGAAACCGGCTGCCGCGCGGCCGGCGCGACCCCCCTCTGCGGTAGATCAACGAGCTTGGAGTGTGAAACTGGCCTAATGGGCCAGCTTTGTGCTCCATGTCGCCCGCGTGGTCGCCCGTGGAGGGGCCGCCGCGATGGGCATGCCGGCATAGAGAGCTCCGGGATCCGGATAGCAGGCGTGGAGGGACCCGGGATCCGGATAGCAGGCGTAGAGGGACCCGGGATCCGGACAGCAGACGTGGAGAGCCCCGGGATCCGGATAGCCCGCGCGGACAGCCACCGGGATCCGGATAACAGGCGTGGAGGGCCCCGGGATCCGGATAGCCGGTGTAGAGAGACCCGGGGATCCGAGCAGCCGGATGCGGACGGCCGGCGTGCTCCGAGTGCCGATTCGCCTCGCGGCGGAGCAATTTCAATTCCAACATGCGCTCGACGTAGACCGCCGCAGGGGAGGCAGGACTGGGGTCTTCGACGGCGCGTTGATCGCGGTGGCCCGTCGGCTCGTCGTCCCGACCCGTTCCTCTGATCGGTTCGAAGCCGGCGGGGAGCCGGTCGGCGAAGCGGTTGAGCGTTGCCTGCGAGGTCCCGGTCGTCAGAACGCGGCCTCGACGTGTTCGAGCGCAACCAGCCGCCCTTCCGTGTCGAAGGTCACGCCAATCGCATCGAAGCGCAGCGCGGGCGCGCGCGGGCGTCCCTGTCTTTGCATCAGCCAGCGGCTGGCGATGCGCCGTACCTGCGCCCGCTTGCGCGAATGAACGGCCTCGAGCGGTGTGCCCGCACGGAGCGTCCCGCCCTCCGTTCGGGCGAGCCGAGCCTTGACCTCGCAGAAGACCAACGTCCGGCCGTCGAAGGCAATGATGTCGAGTTCACCAAAGCGGGTGCGGTAGTTGCGCTCGAGGATGCGATAGCCCTGGCGCTCCAGGTGCCAGCAGGCGAGTTCCTCGCCCACGCGGCCGATGCCGCGACGGGAGTCGGTAGGGGATCGGGATGCGTGAGGTGAGGGGGCGTCCGCTTGCCGCTGCGTTGTGTCGGCGCGGGACGGGGCTGTGCTGCGACAAGGTGCCACGTATCCCTCCCTTCGTTTGGTCTCGCCTCGCTTTGCCTCTCCGAGCTGCTGTCGTCCGGTGCTTCTCGGCCCAGCTTCGTCCGCGTGCTCGCGCGGAGCGGTGATACCTCTCTTGGCCAGGGCGAGGGGATCAACCCCGGGGTGGCGGGGATCTCGGGGGGGTTGGGGGCAGCGGGGCTGGGAGCCCATGCCTGGGACCCTACGGACGTCCCGGTTATCCGTGAGCGACGCCGCGTGCCAAATCTGCGTAGCGATCGCACTCGCAACAACTGACTGTTGGCACTGTCTGTCGCACACCTGCTACGCGTTCGGACGTACGGTGCGCTCCGATGCTCGCGCGCCTGTGCACGTTCACGATCGATGGGGTCGAACCTCGCCCCGTTACCGTCGAGGTCGACTTACGCTCGGGCCTTCCGGGCTTCACGATCGTTGGACTTGGCGATGCGGCAGTACGCGAATCACGGGAGCGGATCCATTCCGCGATCATCAACTCCGGCTTCCAGTTCCCGGGCAACCGGATCACGGCGAACCTTGCACCCGCATATCTGCGCAAGGCCGGCCCAGGGTTCGATCTTGCGATTGCGCTCGCGATCCTGGCTGCCTCCGAACAGCTGTCCGGTGCGCGGTTGGAGCGATACGCCGTCTTTGGCGAGCTATCGCTGAGCGGCGAGCTGCGCGACTCTCCTGGAGCGCTTGCCGTCGCCGAGGGTGCACGCCGCTGCGGACTCGAATGCCTGGTGGTGCCACGAGAGCGGGCGGCCGAGGCGGCGCTCGTCGAGGGGCTGCGGGTCGCGGGGGTGAGTTCGCTTCGCGAGGCCGCGAGGGTGCTCGCCGGCGAGCGCCCGCCACCGGTTCCGCCGCCATGCTGCATCCGGACCTCCCGCCGCCAACCGGATCTCACTGACGTCCGAGGGCACGCCACCGCGCTGCTCGCGTTGCAGATCGCGGCCGCTGGCGGCCACAACCTGTTGATGGAGGGGGCGCCCGGCACCGGCAAGACGATGCTCGCTCGGCGACTCCCTTCGATCCTGCCTGCGATGACCCGCGCGGAGGCGCTCGAGGTAACGCGACTGCACAGCGTTGCCGGCCTGCGCGCCGGTGGTCTGATCGTGGAGCGACCGTTCCGAGCTCCGCACCACACGATCTCCCCGGCGGGCCTCGTGGGCGGAGGTGCGCCACCTAGGCCGGGGGAGGCCACGCTTGCGCATCATGGCGTGCTGTTCCTTGACGAGCTCTCGGAGTTTCAGCGCTCGGCGCTCGAGGCGCTACGTCAGCCGCTTGAAGACGGAGTGGTGACGATCGTGCGTGGGCAGCGGGCGCTCAGCTTCCCTACTCGCTTCATGCTGGTCGCGGCGACGAACCCGTGTCCGTGCGGTTTCGCTGGCGTGGGCGATCGCTGCAGTTGCGGCGAGGCCGACCTCCGCCGCCACCGCCGTCGTCTGAGCGGTCCGCTGCTTGACCGCATGGACCTACTGGTGTCGGTCGAACGGCCGAGCGAGCAGGAGCTGGCGGGCGCGCCGTTGATGAGCTCGGCGGTCGCCAGGGAGCGCGTTGCGCAGGCGCGCGAGCGCCAACGCTTCCGTCTTGATGGAAGCGGCGCCGGATGCAACGGCGAACTGGGTGTGCGGGGCGTTGCGCGTCACGTGCGTCTTGCGGCAGAAGCTGAGCGCACGCTGGCTCGTGCCTATGCGGCGGGCGTGCTGAGCGCGCGCGGACGCCACCGCACGTTGCGCGTGGCGATGACGATTGCCGATTTGGAAGGGCGCGAGCGAGTATCCGAGAGCGATGTTCTCCTAGCGCTCAGCCTGCGCCAGCGGATTGGCCACGAAGACCTGCTGGCGGTGTGATCTGCCCGCGCGCATCGTTGCCTCACGCCATCAGTGAGCTTTGTTGCGGGGCGGAGGTCGTGCGTTGGTTGGCGGCCGCTGCGGCGCGGCCAAACAGGTCGGGTGAAGAAGGCAGCGGAGGGGTGGCGTGACGGGCTGCGGAAAATCGGATGAACGGGAGCGAACGATCCTGTCGCCGAGGTCGTTCAAGGTGCGATGAGCGCGACCATCGGCGCTCACGCGTGTGATCCCTGCCTGCGTCGCGGCTGGCTCTTGCGGCGCCTGACGGGCCATCTTGATTGCGAGCGCGCGCGGATCGGAGAGCTGCTGGTGCTCGATGACGAAGAGCTGCTGACGGCGGTTGCCGGCGCCGAGAGGGATGCGGTTCGGGCCGAGCTCGAGGCGCTCGAGCCCGACGTCCTGCGCGCGGACGCGGTCCGCGCCGGGCTTGAGGTTTGCTGTCGCTGCTGCCAGTCCTGGCCAGCTGCGCTACGTGGCTTCGACGGCGCGCCGGCGGCCCTGTACGTGGCCGGCTCGCCTGAGCGCTTGGCGGCGTTGGCAAGCGGCGGTGACCGTTCGGGCGTGCCGGTGCGAGGCGAGCGCCGGGTTGCGCTCGCGGGTGGCGATCACTCGCATGTGGCGATGGCAGGCGAGGGCCCGGACGCGGGTGGCGATCACTCGCATGTGGCGATGGCAGGCGAGGGCCCGGACGCGGGTGTCCATGCTGAGGCGGTCGCAATCGTGGGAACGCGCCATGCCTCGCCGCATGGGCTTGAGCTTGCGCGCGCGCTCGGACGTGACCTCAGTGTGGCCGGCCTGACGGTTGTGAGCGGCATGGCGCTCGGCATCGACGCAGCCGCCCTGACCGGCGCGCTTGAAGGGGGCGGTTGCCCGATTGCGGTCCTTCCCGCTGGTGCCGAGCGGGCCTACCCGGCAGCCCATCGGGCGTTGTACCGCCGCATCCTTGCAAGCGGGGGAGCAGCCGTCTCCGAGCTTCCGCCGGGAAGCGCCGTGCGCAGCTGGACCTTTCTGGCGCGCAACCGCGTGATCGCAAGCCTCGCCGCGATGACGGTTGTGGTCGAGGCGAGCGCTGACTCGGGTGCGCTGCTGACCGCCTCCTGGACGTTGCGGCTACAACGTCTGTTGGGAGCGGTGCCCGGGCGCGTCGGCGCACGTCAGGCGGAGGGGCCGAACGAGCTGCTTGCGCGCGGAGCGCTGGTCGTGCGCGACGCGCGCGACGTGCTCGAACGCCTCCTCGGCCCAGGGGCGCACGCGCTCGGCTGCTCGCCCCGAAGGCCCCTGGACCCAGGCCAGGAGCGGGTGCTGGCGATGATCGAAGAGGGACTCGACACCACAGCGGCGCTGGTCGCTGCGGGCGTCGCGCCAGAGCGGGCGCTGCCGCTGCTCGCGGAGCTTGAACTTGGTGGGTTCGTTCGACGCGGAGCGGGGGGACGCTTCGTGACAGTCAGGCGAAGCAGATGATGCGAGCCGTGGGGCGTCGACGGCGAAGAAGAGCCGAGTAGTTGGAACCTTTCGCCATAGACGCGCGAGGTTGCCCGTAGGCGAGCGGAGCGCTTGGAACTTTTGGTTGCTATACGACACTTTCTTCCAAGTACGCCGCCGAGCTTTCCGAGGACCCCGACCCAGGGCGTTCGCGAGGCGCTCGGCGTGCGCGTACAGGGGAAGGTGGGCTTGGAGAGATAGAGGGGAGGAAGGGCTCGGCGCGCAACGATGCTAGTGGCGGCGAGGGTCCCCCGGGTCGTCGGCGGCCAGCAAATAGCGCTAGCGCGTAAGCTCGGTTTGAGCGATGTCACGTTCGACGCCAATACCACGCGTGCTCTCGATCGCTGGCTCTGACTCGGGCGGGGGCGCTGGAATCCAAGCGGATCTGAAGGCGTTCGCCGCCTGCCGCGTTCATGGGATGACAGCGATCACAGCCATCACCGCGCAGAACACGCTTGGCGTCGATGCGATCCACCACGTTCCCGGGGAGATCGTGATCGCGCAGGTACGGGCTGTTAGCCGCGATATCGGCGTCGATGCTGTCAAGATCGGGATGCTCGGCCGAGTCGAGACGATCGAGGCGGTGGCGGTGGCGCTGAGCGAACTTGACCCCGGCACGCCCGTCGTGTTGGACCCGGTGATGGTGGCCGAGTCAGGCGCGCAGCTCCTGGAGCCTGACGCCCGTCGTGCCCTTGTCGAGCTGCTCCTGCCGCGGGCGCATGTGATCACTCCAAACCTGCCAGAGGCGCGGGCCCTCGCCGGGATAGACGAAGGGCCCGGGGGGAAGAGCGGCCTGGGCGAGCCGCGCAGCGGTGTGGGCGGGGAGCGCGGCCCGGGCGCGCGCAGCGGTGTGGGCGGGGAGCGCGGCCCGGGCGCGCGCAGCGGTGTGGGCGGGGAGCGCGGCCCGGGCGCGCGCAGCGGTGTGGGGGGGAAGAGCGGCCTGGGCGTGGCGGGCGGTCTTGAGGGGGAGCGCGGCCCGGGCGCCGCGGCCGACGGTCCACCCCGGTTCGGCGGTCGCACCGAGCCGGGCGACGATCCGGATGATGCGCTGGCGCGCGCCTTGTTGCGGCTGGGCCCGGCGGCGGTCGTGATCACCGGCGGGCATCGCGAGCGCGCCGCCGACCTCTTCTACGATGGTTCGCAGCTCGTCGAGCTCGCCGGAGAGCGCCACCCGGCCCGCGCGGCGCACGGTTCGGGGTGCACGCACTCCTCGGTGCTGGCGGCACGACTGGCTTGGGGGGATCCCCCGCTTACGGCCGCACGGGAGGCCAAGCGCCTCGCCTCGCTCGCGGTCGCGCGCGGACTCGATCAGCTCGGGGCGGGCGCCGGGCCGGTCGATGTCCTCGGACTGAGCGACAAGCTCGCGGGCCCCGGCGGGTCATAACGGGTCATAGCCGGCTCCTCATGGGCGCGTTCCAACTCCGCGGGCCCCGCCGGGTGATCGCGAGCTCCTCACGGCGCGTTCCTCGCCCCGGTTACCTAGCTGGTCGCCCCCTGGACCTGTGACATAAGATCTTTGTGTGCGGTTTCTAAGGATGATGCCGGGCCACGGAGAGGTGCTGATCGCGGAGGGGGATCCCGAGCAGGCCGAGGATGAGATGCGGCTGAGCGAGGAGTTCGATCGCCAGCTCAGCGAGGGACAGTGGGCGGCGGTGCCGCTGCGAGGTTCCAACGGCCACGGCGAGGCGCGGATGATTCGGTCATTCGAGGAGATCCCGGCGGACGCCGAGCGGGTGATCTTCTTCCCGCACGCGGCGGGAGGGGCCTAAGGAGCGGGACGGGTGCTAGTTGCGCTGCTGGGGGGCGATGGGATCGCGGCGTCGGCGCTCCTGTCGCACACGATGCTTTGGCGGGCTGCCGGGGGGATGGGGTCGCAGCGTCGGCGCTGCTGTCGGACATGATGCGTTGGCGCGCTGGAAAGGGCCGGTCGCTCGGGTTGACCGGCGGGCGGTGCATTGAGGAGCAGCCCCTGCTCGACCCAGGACGCGAGCACCGCGCCGAACGACGCGCGCGCGAGCTGCTGCGATCATGCGTCGGCGAAGAGGAATGGCGGATGTATTGTGAGCTCGGCTTCATCCGCGTGTGGGGTAAGGGGGGACGTCGCGGTCGCGCCGCATACGCGTATCTGGTCTACCCGCATAAGCCGATCGTCGCCTATCTCGTGCAAAGTGGAAGGCCAATCGCCGAGTACTGCGTCGAGTTCCTCGACCAGGCCCGCCCATACGGGAGCCCACGTCTGCCCGACTCAGATGATGTGCTGGCCAAGTGGATGGCGCTGACCGGTGACGAACGGCGGCTGATCGAGAGCGCGAACATGCACCTGGTCGGACACCAGCTGGATCCAGCTCAGGTTGACCGCGACATCTGGCGGCTGCAGCGTTGGGAGCGGGCGCGCGCGTACGAGCGGACCCGCCGCTGGTCCGTGGGCGATGGTGCTGCGCGCGCCGAGCTGGAGCGCGCAGCAAGCTGAGCTCCCAAAGGGAGCTTCCCTCGGCGAGCACGGCCGCTGTGGGGCGGGTACGCTGCGCCGCCCCAGCGGGATGCTCCGCCCCGCTCCCCTACCGCCGAGGGGCGCCCCAGCGGGATGCTCCGCCCCGCTCCCCTACCGCCGAGCGCCTGCCGCCGCTCCCCGCCGGGTGCGCGGCGGGCGCACCGGTCCCTCGGGCGGCGCGCCGCTGAGCGGCTCGGGGACGGGGGCGAGCACATAGCGGATCCCCGCGCCGATGAACAGCAGCGTCATGATGACCGCGCTCGACACGCACCACTCGCAGATCGCGTGGATCGAGAAGAGCTCACGGTAGGTCAGGTAGGCGCTGAAGCCAACACCGACCATGGTCAGGCCGAGGGTCGCCAGGCGACTCTCCTCGCGCTCGGGAGCGAGCTGTGAGACCAGGATCGCGGCGTAGCCGATGAGACCGATCAGCGCCACCGGGATGCCATCGATGCGCGACCACACCGAGCTTTGCACCTGCAGACAGGAGCCTCCGCCGGTTGGGCAGACAAGCCCTTTGAGCCCGGTGTAGTGGATGTACGTGAGATAGGCAGCGACGCCAAGCCCGATCACGTTCAGGACCAGCATCGCCCAGCGCAGCTCGCGCTGACCGGAGCGCTTTGAGCTCACGAGACCTGTTTGATTGCCTGCAACAGCTGACCGTAGGAGGGCACCGCCGCGCTTGGCTGCGCCTCCTTGCCGGTGGGGCCGCGGAAGACGAGGGTCGGCGTCCCCTGGATGCCGACCCGCAGCCCTTGGTTCTCAGCCTGGTCGACCTGTGCGAGCAAGCTTGGATCCTGACGGTCCTTGAGCCACTGGGCGTAGTTCAGGCCCGGCACCTGGCGCGCGAGCCCGTCGAGGTAGGACTCGGTCACGTAGCCGGTGTCCTCCTGCCCCTGCTCGTGGTAGAAAAGCTCCGCGTAGTACCAGAACTTGTTCTGCATGCCGGCTGCAAGTGCCGCGACCTGCTGCAGCCGGAAGGTGGACGGGCTTCGCGTGGCGGTCTCGAACGGGCTGTAGATCACCTTCACGTGGCCGGTGCGGACCTGGTCCTGGACGAGTTGGGGGAAGCCGCCCTGGAGCGTGAACGCGCGGCAGACGGGGCACTCAAGATCGCCGTAGTAAGTCATCGTGATCGGCGCCTTGGGGTTGCCGAGCGTCGCTCCGGACTCGGGGATGCCGGCGAGCAGGCTGCTGACGGCGGAGACGACCTGCGCCCTGCCGCCGCTGCTCTTGGGGATGCCGCTCTTGCCGCTGCCTCCCGACGAGGAGACGATGATCGCCACGACGACGATCACGATTGCGATCGCGATCGTCCCCCCAAGCATCTGCAGACGTCGCGTGCGTCGCGCGCGCTCTGCCCGCGCTCGCTCCTCGGCAAGCCGTCGCTGGCGCGCCTCCTCCTTCTGCCTGGTTCTGGATGCCATAAGTCGGGGACCCCGCTGGCTCCGCTTGGCGCTCGGGGTGCTCCGAAAGATAGCGTCCCGCGGCGGCATCTTGGCGCTCTTCGCCGCTTCTTAGGATGCTGCCAACGGCGTGTGCCCTGCCTTGCAGCGGGGGCGCTTGCGACGAATGCAACCCGGCTCGACGCGTTTGTCGATGCCGCGTGTCGGGTAGGGCTGTTTCGCCCGACTGCAGGGCGGGGCCCTGTGGGAGCGGCCATCCGACATCTCACGATCAGGAAGCGGCGATGAGCGAGCGATTCGACGCAGTGGTACTGGGGATGGGCCCGGCGGGCGAGGCGGCGGCCTCGCGCCTGCTCGGGCAGGGGCTGAAGGTGGCGGTCGTGGAGCGGGAGCTGATTGGCGGCGAATGTGCCTACTGGGCGTGCATCCCGTCGAAGACGCTATTGCGCGCGCCGGAGGTGCGCGCCGAGGCCCGCCGCGTTGCCGGCGTGAGCGAACCCGAGCAGCGCTGGCGGGAGCTGGTCGACTACCGCGACTACATGATCCGCCACCTCGATGACTCCGCGCAGGTCTCCGGCTACGAGAAGCGGGGGGCGACGGTGGTCAAGGGTGAGGCGCGGTTCCAAGGCCCCGGTCGCCTCGAGGCGGGCGGGCGCGTGCTCGAGGCGGACCGGATCATCGTCGCCACCGGCAGCGAGCCGCGCATCCCCCCGATCGATGGCCTTGAGCAAGCTGGCTACTGGACGAACCGCCAGGCCACCACGGTGACAGAGCTGCCCGAGAGCGTGGTCGTCCTCGGCGGTGGGCCGGTCGGGCTCGAACTCGGGCAGTTCTTCCGGCGCATGGGCGCTGCCGTGACGCTCGTCGAGACGGCCGAGCGGTTGATCCCCCGCGAGGAGCCCGCGATCTCCGAGCGGATCCACAAGGCGCTGCAGGAGGATGGCATCGACGTCCGGCTTGGGGCTGTCGTCGAGCGAGCGCAGCTGCGGGGCGGCAAGCGCGTGCTGCAACTTGCGGATGGCTCGCAGGTTGAAGGCCAGGAGCTGATCATCGCGACCGGCCGCAGCCCCCGGGTGGATGATCTGGGGCTCCAGAGCGTCGGGGCCAAGGCGCGCCCGGAGGGCATCGTAATCGACGAGCGCTGCCGCGCGGCCGATGGGGTGTGGGCGATCGGGGATGTGACCGGTGTGATGCCGTTCACGCACGTGGGCACCTACCAGGGTCGCATCGCCGCCGGCGACATCGCCGGGCGCACGGTGCGGGCCGACTACTCGGCGATCCCCCGCGTGGTCTTCTCCGATCCGGAGATCGCCGCCGTGGGGCTGACCTCCGAGCAGGCGCGCGAGCGCGGAATCGATGTCGCCGCCGCGCACGTGGCGCTGGCGGACGCGATTGCGAGGCCATGGACGTTCGAGCAGGATCCGCGCGGGGACCTTGGGGTGCTGGTCGATCGCAAGCGCGACGTGCTGGTTGGCGCCTGGGCACTCGCGCCGTTGGCGAGCGAATGGATCCACTACGCCGCCCTTGCGATCAAGGCGCAGATCCCAGTCGAGGTGCTCGCCGACACCGTGGCCCAGTTCCCCACCTACAGCGAGGGCTACCGCATGGCGATCGAGCGGCTTGAGCGCGATTGACCGGCCTGGGCGGCGCCCCGCGTAAGGTGGCCGGACCGCCGGGGCGCCCAGCTCGCGAAGTGAGCTGCCGCACATTGCGCGTGAAAATCCTGTGACCGCCACCGGTGAACGGCGGTTCGCGCCGCCGGCTGCAATAGAGTGAAGGCATGACAACAACCGGGATCGGCGCCGGGGCAGCGGGCGCCGCACTCTACTCGCCAGGCTCCACCGGCCGCCTGCGGGTTGCGCTGGTCGATCAGGACCCCGGCTTCTCGCAGGTGCTCTCCAAGCGCCTGCAGGCACATGGCTGGGAGCTGCGACCGCTGTCGACGGCGGTGACCGTCGAGGCGCTGATCACGATGCGGCTGAGCGCGCTGGTGCTTGATATCGGCGTGCTTGGGCCCGGTGGGTGGGAGTACCTCGAGCGGGTCTGCGCAAGGCTGCCGTCGCTTGCGGTCGTGATCTGCACGGGGCCCTCGTCGGTTGCGCAACGGGTGCGCGGTCTGCGGCTCGGCGCCGACGCGTGGATCACCAAGCCCTGCCATCCAGAGGAGGTGATCGCGGTGCTGCAAGCGGCGACCCGGCGCCACCGCCGCGCGGAGCTTCCGGCTCTCGACGGCCCCACCGTCGTTGGCGAGGTGACGATCCGCCCGGACCTGCACCAGGCGTATGTCGGGGAGCGAAGCGTCGAGCTGACATCCCGCGAGTTCGAGATCCTGCAACTGCTCGCCCACAGCGATCGCGTGCTGCGGCGCGAGGAGATCTATGAGCGCGTATGGGGCTACGCGATGGCTCACGGCGATCGCTCAGTCGACGTCTTCATTCGCAAGCTGCGCCAGAAGCTCCGCACCGCATCGCCCACCTGGAGCTACATCCACACGCACTTCGGCGTCGGCTACCGGTTCGCGCCCGAGCGCGACCAAGGTCCACCGCCGCTGGCGGACGCTGGAGCCGCGCGGGCGCCATCCGACGCGCAGTCGGCGGAGAGCCGCCTCGAGCCCGAGCGGGGTCGCGAGGCGGCGCTCACGCGCTGAGCGGTGCTGTCGGCCTCCGCGGGCGACAGGGCTTCACAAGCGGATAACACGCTTCGCAGCGCCGCGCTCAACACTCTCAAGGAGGATGGCCTCTGGGGCACCTGAACGGACAGGCGGAAGGTGAGCGCCGGGCGCTCTGGCGCGCGCGGACGGCGGCCGGCTGGCGGCCATCCGTACTGGGCGCGTTGCAGCGCTACTTGGTGGCATCCCCGCGCGGGCGGCGGTGAGGAGCGGACGGGCGAAAGCGACGCTCGCCCGCAGGCGCGCCGTGATCGTGGCGGCAATCGTTGGCGGGACGCTCGCGCTGGCGGCCTGCGGCTCGGCCACTCCCAGCTCCGGGACTGGCTCCGGTGGGAGGGCCAAGGCGCTGGTTGGGGCGGGCAGCACTCTGGTGGCGCCCTTGATGTCGGTCTGGCAGCCGACCTACTACAAGCGCTACGGGGTCGCGATCACCTATGGCGCGATCGGCTCCGGCGGCGGGATCGTGCAGCTGATCGCCAGGACGGTCGATTTCGGCGCTTCCGACGCGCCGTTTCTGCGGGCCCAGGCCGCCGCCTGCCACGGCTGCCTGGAGATCCCATGGGCGCTCGCCGCGACCCTCGTCGCCTACCACCTGAAGGGCGCTCCGAACCACCTGCGTTTCAGCGGAAGGGTGCTGGCGGACATCTGGCTGGGGAGGATCAGGCGCTGGGACGATCCGGCGATCCGGCGACTCAATCCGCACGTGAAGCTGCCGGACACCGCAATCCTGCCGGTGCACCGGGTCGACGGCAGCGGCGACACCTACGCGTTCGTGGACTATCTCGACCGTGTCAGCCCGCGTTTCCGGGCGGAGATCGGGCCGCCGGCCCCGATCGTCAACTGGCCGGGCGGCGTTGGGGGACGCGGCAACTCCGGAGTCGGCGGCGTGCTCTCGGCCGCCAACGGCACGATCGCCTACATCGCGATCGCCTACGTGCTCCAGAGCCACTTCGACTACGGGCTGGTGGAGAACCAGGCCGGGAGGTTCCCGACCCCCGGCATCCCGAGCATCGCCGCCGCAGCGGACGCGCTCAGGTCGGTGCCGGCTGGAGGCAGACGGGGCGTCTCGATTGTCGATCCGCCAGCGAGCGCCCCCGATGCCTACCCGATCTCGACCTTCACCTATGTGCTCGTCCCGACCGCGACCAGACCGGGGATCGCCCCGACGCTGCGCAGGTTCATCTCCTGGGCGGTGACCGCCGGCCAGCGCTTTGGGCCGAAGCTGGACTTCGCGCCGCTTCCGCAAGCGGTCGTGCGCGCGGATCTCGCCGACGTGAGGCTGATCAGATGATCAGCGGAGCCGCCATGACAGTGGAGGCCCACTTGAGCAGCGCCGGGTGCGGGGAGCCACGCGCCGGCTGCGAGGAGACGTGCCGATGAGCGGGCCGACCTCTTCCGCCTTGCCCCGGCGATCGGAGCTGCTGAACTACAGGCCGCGCCTGGCCGATCGGATCGGCGAGCCGGGGCTGCGTGCGCTCTCAGCGCTTGCCGGCGTGCTGGCGGTTGCGCTGATCCTCTGGATCGCCGAGACGGTCTTCAATGACGCCGGGCCCGCGATCACCAAATACGGGCTCGGCTTCATCGGCCGCCAGGTGTGGAACCCTGACGCCAACGGCGGCGTCGGCTCATTCGGCGCGCTTGACTTCATCTACGGCACGCTCGTCAGCTCCCTCATCGCGATGGTGATCGCGACGCCGCTGGCGGTGGCGATCGCGCTGTACCTGACCGAGCTTGCGCCCCGCGTCGTCAGGCGCCCGGTGGCGATCCTGGTCGAGCTGCTGGCTGCGATCCCGAGCGTCATCCTCGGCCTCTGGGGGATCCTTGTGCTCGGCCCCTTCCTCGGCAACCGGCTCGAGCCGTTCCTGCATCGGATCCTCGGCTGGATCCCACTGTTCGGGGGCATCCCCTCGCCCTACGGGATGCTGACCGCCGCGCTGGTGCTGACGATCATGGCGCTGCCGATCATCACCGCGGTCGCGCGGGAGGTATTTGCCTCGACGCCGGCCGAGCTCAAGGAGGGAGCCTGGGCGCTCGGGGCGACACGGTGGGAGATGGTGCGGATGGTGGTGCTGCCCGCCGGCCGCGCGGGAGTGGTCGGCGCGGTGATCCTCGGCTTGGGCAGGGCGCTGGGGGAGGCGATTGCGGTCACCCAGGTGATCGGCAACACGCCGCAGATCCAGGCGTCGCTGTTCGCGCCGGCGGGCACGCTGGCCGCGCAAATCGCCTCCGAGTACCAGAGCGCCAACCCGGGTCTTGGGCAGGCGTCGCTGATCTTCCTGGCTGCAATCCTTCTGGTGATCTCGCTGCTTGTCAACGTGATCGCGCGCCTGTACGTGCGCAGGGTGAGCGTGCGTTGATGCAGGGCGCAGCTCCGGCTCACCGCAATCCGCTGGCGCCGGCGCCCGGCGCGCGGCGGCGTCGGCTCATCAACCGCGCGATGGAGGGGGTCGCGACGGTGGCGGCCGCGCTCGCGGTCGCCGTGCTCCTGTTGGTGGTGATCTCGGTCCTGATCAAGGGGTTGCCGGCGATCAACCTCGACTTCCTCACGAAGAACCCGGCGCCGTTCGGCCAGCGCGGCGGTGGGATCGCCAACTCGATTGTCGGCTCGGCGATCCTGATCGGGCTGGCGAGCGCGATGTCGGTCCCGGTTGCGGTCCTGATCGCGATCTTCACGAGCGAGTTTGCGGGCCGCAGGACTGCGGGGGCGATCCGCTTCGCGCTCGACATCCTCAACGGGGTGCCAACGATCGTCACCGGAGTGTTCGTGTTCGGGCTGATCGTCTATGGGGCCCGGCAGTCCGGCTGGGCGGGAGGGATCGCGCTCGCGGTGATCGAGCTGCCAATCGTCGCCCGCTCAGCCCAGGAGGTGCTCGAGCTCGTGCCGCGCTCGCTCCGCGAGGCGGGCCTTGCGCTCGGTTTGCGGCGTTGGCGGGTGGTGCTGCGGATCGTGCTTCCGACCGCCGCAGGCGGGCTGATCACCGGCGCAGTGCTCGGGGTGGCGCGAGTCGCCGGCGAGACCGCGCCGCTCCTGTTCACGAGCTCGATCTTCTCGAACTTCGGACTGACGACCAACCCGGCGCAGGCGATGCCGAACATCCCGGTCACGATCTTTGGGCTGTCGGAGTCGCCAAGCCCATCCGACCATGCGGCTGCCTGGGCTGCGGCGCTGGTGCTGATCGCGTTCGTGCTCCTGCTGAGCATCGTTGCCCGCAGCTTCCATGAGCGCAGCCGCAGCAGGCTGCGCGGGTGAGGAGTGCAGGCGCAGTGGTTTGCGCAAGATGAACACAGTCGGCCCTCGGACAAGTGAGATGATGGGTTGCGGAACATGGAGCTAGATCCGATCGCGAGCCGCGGTGAGTCGCAGCGGGATTTGGCGCGGGCGCCGGCGGACGCGGCCGACGGCGCCGGGCCCAGGCGGGGCTGCAGCGTGACCGTCGAGCAGCTGCGCGCCTACTACGGCGAGCAGCAAGTGCTCAAGGGAATCGACATCACCTTCCCCGCCAACGAGGTGACGGCGATCATCGGCCCGTCGGGTTGCGGCAAGTCGACGCTCGTCCGCTGCATCAACCGCATGCACGAGGAGGTCCCCGGCGCCCGCGCCGAGGGCAGGGTGCTGCTCGACACCGAGGATGTGTATGCGCCGAAGGTGGATGTGACCGCTGTGCGCCGGGCGATTGGAATGGTCTTCCAGCGCCCGAACCCCTTCCCGACGATGTCGATCTTCGACAATGTGGCCGCGGGGCTGAAGCTCGCCGGCATCCGCGGCGAGCGCATGCGCCAGCGGGTCCACGAGGCGCTGCGCGCGGTCGGCCTCTGGGAGGAGGTCAAGGACCGCCTGGGGGCCTCCGGCGCCGGCCTGTCCGGCGGCCAGCAGCAGCGGCTGTGCATCGCCCGCACGATCGCGGTCGAGCCCGAGGTGGTGCTGATGGACGAGCCGTGCTCCGCGCTCGATCCGATCGCGACGCTCAGGATCGAGGAGCTGATCGACGAGCTCAAGGCGCGCTACACGATCGTGATCGTGACGCACAATATGCAGCAGGCCGCGCGGGTTGCGAACTCGACCGCGTTCATGCTCGACGGCGAGCTGATCGAGCACGCTCCCACGAACGATATCTTCACGACTCCGCGGGACGAGCGCACCGAGCGCTACGTGACCGGCAAGTTCGGCTGATGCGCCGCGCTGGCCCCACCCGTCAACAATCGCGGCCGCTGTGGCGCGCTCGTTGTGTCCCCTCCGGGCCTCGGCCGTCGCACCGCGCCCTCCGCGGGCTTGGATGATGCAGGAGACCCGGCACCACTACCGCGAGCAGCTCAGGGAGCTCGAGGAACAGACGCTGGGCGGGATGGACCTGGTGATCGGGCAGCTCAACCGGGCGCTCGAGTCGCTCTCCTACCAGGATGTTGAGCTCGCGGCGATCGTCGTCGCCGACGATGACCGCATCGATGGGCGCTATCTCGAGGTCCACCAGGGCATCCTCTCGCTGCTCGCGCGCCAGTCACCGGTCGCCGGCGATCTCCGCCTCGTCGCCGCGCTGCTGCACATCATCCGCTGCATCGAGCGGATGGGGGACCAGTGCGTCAACATCGCCAAGCTGGTGCCCCTGTCGGGCTACGAGTCGCCGAAGGACAAGGACATCCTCGACGCGATCGAGCGCATGGCGAGCTGCGCGCGCTCGCAGGTGTCCCAGGCGCGCGACGCGTTCAAGACCCGCAACGTCGAGCTCGCCAACGACCTGGTCCGTCAGGACGAGGAGATCAACCGCCTCAACCGCCTGACCTTCAAGCGCGCGGTGGAAGTGGGCGACGACCTCGAGATCCGCGAGTGGGCGATGTTCATGATCCTCGTTGCCCGCTGCCTCGAGCGGATCGGCGACAACACGGTCGACATCGCCGAGCAGACGGTGTTCGTCGCCAAGGGGCTGTTCCGCGAGATGGCCGACAATCAGGGCGCCCCGCCCGCCTGAGCGCGCCCGCTCCCGCTCGCGCGCCTGCGCTCGCCCCCGCGCGCACGCTCGGCTGCGGTTGCCGTGCGCTCGCCTGCCGGCCTCAGCGCGGACGCACCTCTCCCGCCGGGCGCCCTGGCGACGCTAGCCGCACCCGGCGCCGGGGTTGGAGGTGGAGTAGCTTGGCGTGCACTGCGCCCAGGCGGTGCGGTAGTAGAGGCCCTGAGCGCTGCCCTCAAGGGTGCCGGCGCGCGAGTCCCAGGTGAACTTGAAGTTGTTCGAGACGTTTACGTACTCGCCCGAGACCGCCCCGGTCAACCCGGAGTTGTTCGAGCTGTGGCTGAGGTTGATCGTCGACCACGGCGCGTAGATGGTGCAGTAGCAGACGTTGTTGTTGTTGATCGTCACCGTGTTGGTGGGCCCTCCGCTCTGCGGCGGCGTACCGTAGACGTAGATCTGCAGCTGCGTTGGATCCTTGCTCAGCAGATTCCAGGTGACATTGTTGCCAAGGTTGAGGTTGCCGGTGCCTTGGGGGCATCCAGAGCCGGGGTCATACGGCGAGTCGATGATGATCTCCACCTTCGCGTTCGTCGCGATGTTGA
>Ga0209061_1002788_pt1 | contig 20728 bp, 18 predicted proteins | sample Coa_R1_10_FD_187157 | JGI IMG/M metagenome (GOLD analysis project Ga0209061, IMG submission 187157) | Surface soil microbial communities from Centralia Pennsylvania, which are recovering from an underground coalmine fire - Coalmine... | ecosystem: Environmental > Terrestrial > Soil >...
AGTTCCGGGGGATCAGCCGGTGGGTGCCGAAGTCCGGCGTCTCCTGCGACGTCACGGTCACCGCCCCGCCTTCAGCCGGGCGGCCATCCAGCCGGATCCGCCGCCAGAACCCCGCGGGAGCCCTGGAAGGTCAGCGACCGCCCTGGGCAGCCCGCTCCGCCCGGCGTGACTCCCGCTTCCCTGACTGGCGCAACGCGTCCTGCCATCGCTGTTCCCAGGCATCAGCCCGGGAGAACCGGCGGCCTTCCCTGGCCACCTCACGTCTTCGCCGGGTGCGTCCGCGATGCTTTCCCATGCTCGCTCTTCCCTCCGCTCGGATGCGCCCCAGGCGTAGCCCGTCACCAGGCCTGCCGTCAGGGCCGCCGCCGTACACAGCACCGGCAGCGCGATGGTCCACGTCAGGTTCATCAGCTCATCGCTCCCCATCACTCAGAGCATCCCCCCTCGTCACTCAGAGCTGTAATGATCGCGATGGCATCCCGTGAATCGCACGCCCCCGCAGCGCGATTCACCGGAAGCAGCGTCCCAGCGGGCCGAACGTGCCGCTGCTCCCCCGCGGCCTCAGGCCCCGCCCGCTAAACCCCGCCCGCGGCCTGTCAGGGCGTCACGCAGCCTGTCAACGGCCGCGGCAGCCGGTCCTATCGCCTTGAGCATGCTGGGCAGCGGCGGGGCATTCGGATGAGGCCGGGTCGGCGCCCGCTCCCTGGCTCTTGCCAGCTTGCTGGCGAGACGGCTCGACTCGGCGGCGCTGAGCGCCTGCCACAGCACGGGCCACACGCGGGTCTCCTCGAAGGCGATGTGCGCGCGCGCCGTGACGATGAACCTGCCAAGCAGCCGTTCGAACTCCTTGTCCGAGGCGCGGAGCTTGCCGAGCCTGTCCAGCACGAACTTGCCTGCCCGCTCCTGGCTGACGGCCTCGCCCGCTAGCCGGGCTCCCTCGGGGAAGGCCAGCTTCTCGCGGACAGCCGGCCAGAAGTACTCTTCCTCCACCGTCTCGTGCACAGACTGGATGATGACGAGCTGCTCGACCGCCTTCTTGCGGGCCCGCAACTGCACCTCATCCGCTCCCGTCGTGACCGACGGGCCGCTTTCCAGCTCGGCCAGCATCCGCTTGATCTCTTCATGATCACGGCCGAGTACATCGAATACGCCGGCCATCGTCGTTCTCTTCCCGGTGGCGTGTGATACGGACGAGAGCGGTGTTTACCCGTATCCGCCGCCGCAAACCCTTGCGCGACGAAATTGCCCGGCCTATTTGATCATGGGTTTGACGGCTCCGCCGCGAAGCAGCAGGCCCCGGCACCCTCAGCCGGGACCGTCACCGGGCCGGCCGACCACCTCATCCGTATCCGCCCTGGTCAGCCGCACGAGTGATGGCAGATCGTCCAGGGGGGCCATCGCCCGTCCCGGCCGGCGATGTCCACGATTGCTCGTCAGCCGGGATCTGACGAACGCTCGCAGACGGCCCGCCCCCATCCGTTCGGTGACCGGGAAACAGCCTCGGCACCACGGCGGAGCCTGCGGTGGCAGCCGCCGACGAGGCCGCGACGATCCCCCAGCCGGCCGGCCCGAGCGGGGTACAGCCGAAGAACTGACTGACACCGGGGGTTTCGACGACGCCGATCAGCGCCGCCGCCGAAACCGCGCACGTGCCCACCACCAGCGGACTGCGCCAGCCCATCAGCATGGTCTGGCCGAGCTCGGTCAGCACGAGCGCGCCGAGCCCCATCGTCCCGGCACGGCGGTGACCGGCCGGCCGCCCGGCGTACCAGGCGGCGCCCGCCCCCGCCGCGGTGGCACCTCCCCGGATGAGGAGGGTGCGGCCAAACTCCTCACGGGACACCGTGACGGGACCGGCGGACAGTTCATCGTCGTTGTCCCCGCCGTCGGGCCTGCCCACAGGGCCGAGCGCCATGGCGAGCGCGGGCAGCATGTCGGTGAACATGTTCACGAGCAGCATCTGGCGGGTGTTCAGCGGCGCACGGCCGCCCGCGGCGGTGCCGAGAACGGTGAACGCGATCTCACCCGCGTTACCGCCGACCAAGATCGAGACGGCGTCCCGTACCCGGCCCCACAGGGAGCGGCCCTCGGCGAGCATGTCCACGAGGCGGGCCGGGTCGGGATCGGTCAGCACCAGGCTGGCCGCGCTGCGCGCCGGGGCGGTCCCCTTCCCCGCGATGCCGATGCCCACGTCGGCGAGCCGGATCGCCGCCGCGTCGTTGACCCCGTCCCCCGTCATCGCGACGACGTGCCCAGCCTGCTGCAGCGCCTCGATGACGCGGACCTTCTGCTCTGGCGAGACCCGGGCGAACACGGCGGCCCGCGGCACCCGGTCAAGCCGCTCGCGCTCCGTCAGGCTCTCCAGCTCGGCGCCGGTGAGCACCGTACCGCTGCCCGGGATGCCGAGCTGCCTGGCGACAGCGCTCGCGGTGACCGGATGGTCCCCGGTGATCATCGTGACCCTGACCCCGGCGCGCACCAGCCTTCCGACGGTCTCCGCGGCGCCCTGCCGGGGGGCATCCGAGATCCCCACGAACCCCAGCAGGGTCATTCCGGCGGCGAGTGAGCCGATGTCCGCCGCACGGCCGTTGCCCGGCTCTGGCTGCTCCGCGCGCGCGCCCCGCGCCTGGCTGGGCGCGCCCCGCACCTGGCCGTCCCACAGCGAGGTGTCGTGCAGCCGGGATTCTGCCACGGCGATGACGCGCAGGCCATCTCCGGCGAGACCCCGCACCAGCCTCGTCACCGCGCCGCGCCGCTGCGGGGTGAGCGGCCTGCCGCCGCGGTCGCATGCGCAGCGGTCCGCCACCACCTCGGGAGCACCCTTCATCACGAGGACCGCGCCCGAGGAGTCCGCGCCGAGCGACGCCGAGTACCCGCGGCTTGCCTCGAACGGGAGTTCCTGCCACAGCGTCCACTCCCTGTCGGGCCCGAGCCGCTCGCGCGCCGCTTCCACGATGGCCCTGTCGGTGGCATGAGCGAGCACGCCATCATGCTGCGGGCAGGCGCGCGACGCCGCCCGCAGCACGCGCTGGCCGAACGGGTCACCGGCCGGCAGGTCAGCGTCCGCTGCCTGGGTACCCGCGAGGCGGGTGACCCGGAGCCGCCCCTCGGTAAGGGTTCCCGTCTTGTCGAAGCAGAAGGTATCGACCCTGCCGAGCGCCTCCAGTGTGCGCGGCGAGCGCACGAGCACGCCGGACCTGGACAGCCGCCGTGCCGCTGCGAGCTGCGAGACGGTCGCGACGATGGGAAGCCCCTCGGGGACGGCGGCGACCGCGAGGGCGATGCCCGAGGCCAGCGACTCGGTGAACGGGATGCGGCGCAGCAGCGAGAGCCCGGTCACCGCGGCACCGCCAGCCCAGGTCGCGGGGATGGCGATCTTAGTCAGCTCCGCCAGGCTCGCCTGGACGCCGGTCTCCCTGTGGCGGCGGCCTGCCACTGCGGCGGCCCGGCCGGCCTCGGTGGCCTCCCCTGTCGCGACGACCGCCGCGCAGGCGCTGCCGGTGAGGACCGTGGTGCCCTCGTACAGCATGCACGACCGGTCCGCCAGCTCCGCGCCCGGCGTGGGTTCCGGGCTTTTCGGCACCGGCAGCGACTCGCCGGTGAGCGTGGCCTGGTCGACCTCCAGCCGGTCGCTGTCCAACAGCCGCACGTCGGCGGGAACGACGTCGGAGGCCCGCAGCTCGATGATGTCACCCGGGACAAGCTGGGCGGCGCTGACCCGGTGCACGGACCCGTCCGCCATGACCAGCCTCGCGGGCAGCCGCTCGTGCAGCAGGAGTGACCTGAGCGCCCGTTCGGCCCCGATCCGCTGCGCGGCGCCGATCAGCGCGTTGCCGGCCATCACGCCGCCGACAAGCGCCGCGTCCACGCCTGAGCCGATGACGGCGGAGGCTGCCGCACCCAGCGCGAGCACGGGAGTGAGCGGATCGCTCAGTTCCTCCCTGACCGTGCGCGCGAGCAGTGCCGCAACACCCCCGGGACCGCCAGGACCCGCGGGACTGCCGGGACCCGCGGGCCGGGCTTGCGCGGAGCCTGTCGGCACGCGGCTGACGGTCCTGGAGGTCGCGGGACTGCCGGGACCCGCGGGCCGGGCTTGCGCAGGCTCCGCCTGCTGGGCGGTCACGGCGGTCACACCAGCCCCTGAGGCTCTGCGCAGCTTCTCGCGCACCTGGCCGGCGGTCATCTCGTGCCAGCGCTCGCGGAGCACCGGCTGCGGCGGCTGGAGCCTGGCAACCGTCCGCGCACTGGCCGCGCCGGACAGGAGGGCGATCCCCGCAGCGCCGTTCACCGGGGTGATACCGAGCGCGGCATCCCGGCCCGTAGCTTCCAGCAGCGCCCCCAGGGAGGCGCCTCCCATGGCCAGCCTCGCGGACCGTTCGCTGACCTCCCGGGCTGCCGTCACAGCGCGCAGCAGCCGCCACACGTCGGCCAGGCCCGCGCCGCACAGGATGTCCGCGGTCCAGGAGACCCGGTGGCCGCGCGTGATCGCGATGCCGACGTCAGCGTCCGCGAGAGCGTCATCGCCGGGGCAGCCGACGACGAGCACGCCGTGTCCCCCGGCTTGCAGGTCGCGGACCCGGCCGGCCAGGCTGGCGGGGGAGGGCACCACGTCATCGGCCCAGGGCAGCAGGTCGCTGACGGCTGGATCATCGGTCAGCAGCACCTGCTGCGCGCAGTCCCTGGCCGCGCGGATCACGGCATCTGCCAGCGGGTCGATGGCTCTTGTGGCTTTGGTGGCTTTGGTGGCTTTGGTGGCTTGGTGCCCTCCGGGGGCGCCCCCGTGCCCTCCGGGGCCTGGCTGCCCGCTGCCCCCGTCGTCCGCACGCAGCGCTGCAGAATCGATGACAACCGCGGAGACTCTGTCGAGCCGCCGCAGCGCGGCGGTGTCCAGCAGGAGGATCCCGGCGCGTCCCAGCTCGTGGGCGAGCGAGGACGCGAACGCCTCCCTGCCGAGCCTGACCGCCTTCGGTGTCGTCGCCAGCAGGAGGTCGGCTGCCGCGTCCGCGTCACGGCTGGCAGCGAGGACGCCGCCCGCGGCCGCGAGCCCGCCGAGTGAGGTCCGCTCCGCGGCCTTTTCGACCGGGCCGGGCGGCAGCGGCGCGGGCCGGGCCGGCCGCGGCGCGCGGGCCTCCGCCGGCGGGTGCGCACTCAGCTCGGCTGCGCGCCGTTCCCAGGTCAGGCGGACCGAGCGGGCCTCGAGGACGGCGAGGGCATTGTGAGCCGACTCCACCGCGAGCGGGAACGGGTCGGCTGTGGCCGCGTGGACGGCCGCGCTGGCCAGCCCGAACATGAGGCCGGCAGGCAGGGCGCCGAGGCGTGCCTCCGCCTCCGCACGCAGGCGCGTGTGGGATTGCGCGAACACGACGGGGAGCCGCACGGCACGCGGCAGCCCGGTGATGCCGAGCAGCTTCGCCGCCCCGGCGATCCCCGCCCCCGCAAGGCTGGCCGTCAATGCCGCGATGACCGCATACTCAGCGGACGGATCGCCGGGGATCTCGGGCTTGGCGCGGTCGAAGGCCGCGTCCTGCGCGCCGTGCGCCTCCTCGACCGCCTCGACGATTCCCAGCACCGTGTCGATGCTCACCTTGTCCTCGTCAAAGGAGACGAGGATCTGCTGGGTGACGGCGTTGACCTCGGCCCAGTGCACGCCCTCCGCCTCCCGGAGAGCGGCCGTGACTCCGGCGGCGATCTTGCTGCCCGCGGCCCGTGTCAGCCCGCGGACCTCGATGTGGGCACGGCCTGCCCGGCTCCAGACGCGCCGCCGCGACCGGCCGGCGCCTGCGTCGGCCAGTTCCGCCACCGCCGTGGCGGCGATCCTCCCTGGGTTCGGCATCTGCCCGCCGGGTGCACCGCCGCCGGGTACACTGCCGCCGGGTGCCGCCGGGGACAGGAGCCGGGGGACCGCGCCGCCGGCCCCGCACCCGTCGAGCCAGTCGGCCAGGGTGGATGCGCCACCGCGGAGGGTGTCCGCGGTGGCCCTTATGGTGCCGGCGGCTTCCCGGACGGCTTGCGCGGTGCGGTCGGGTCCCCACAGAAGCTGCTCGCGCAGCGAGAGCGCGGCGTCCGTGCCCGCAGCGGCGAAGCGCAGGGACTGCCGTGCCGCCCCCGCCATGAGCTGCCCGGCTGATCGCGCCATCCCCATTCGCCACTCCCCGGGTTGCCGACGGCCGGCGTCCCCCATCAGCGCCGGCGCGGTGACCAGGGTTGCGACTGCCCCAGCCTGGCCGCGATACTCGGCCAGATCACAGGTCGCGGGCGCCGGTAGCCTGGCGCGGTAACTTGTGCGCAGTGGCGTAACCGGCAGGAAGAGGATGCTGTGGTGAACCCGGCCGTGAGCGGCGTCAGCCGGCCCAGCGACCAGGGGCCAGCGGCCCCCGGAAGCGGCCGGTGCCACGGCGGGGACTACAGCGGGCTGACGGGGGGGCCGGGGGGCCGTCCCCCCAGGCTGGCGTTGTGAGCAGGGTTCTCGGCCTTGACATCGGGGGGACGCGCAGCCGGGCGCGGGTCTGCGTGGACGGCGAGATCGTGGCCGAGGCGGAGGCCGCCAGCGCCAGCCTGACGGCTGCGGGCATGGCGAGCGCCGCGGCGGCGCTCACCGACCTGCTGGCCCGGCTGCCGGCCGATCCAGGGCCTCCCTTCGACGCGGTCTGCGCTGGCTCGGCCGGGGCCGAGGTACCCGGCGCGCGGGCGTTCCTCCACGATCACCTCGCCCCGCTGACGCGCTCGGGCACGGTGGTCGTCGTCAATGACGCGAGGCTGGTCCTCCCAGCGGCCGGCCTGGACGACGGCATCGCCGTGATATGCGGCACCGGCTCCATCGCCATCGGCAGTTGCCCGGGCCGCGAGGCGAGGGCCGGCGGCTGGGGATACCTTCTCGGCGATGAGGGCAGCGGTTACTGGATCGCGCGCGCCGCGATCAGAACGCTACTCGACCGCCGGGACCGCGGCGCTCCGCCCGGTGAGCTCGGCGGCCGCCTGGCGGCGGCCGCGGGCGTTCCGGACACCGACGCCCTCCACAAGCTCTTCTACGACCAGCCCCATCCACGGTACTGGGCCGGCTACGCGCCGCTGGTTCTCGACAGCGCCGATCCGGCCGCGGCTGACATCACCGCGGAGGCGGCGCGCGCCTTGGCGGCCCTGGCTGCCTCGGCGGCGCAGCGGCTCGCGGCGCCCGCCGGCCTGCCCGTGGTGCTGGCTGGCGGGCTGATGCGCCATCGCGCGCTGGAGGCCGTTACGCGCCATGCGATCGGGGAAGCCCTGCCGGGGAGCAAGATCCGCACGCTCACCCAGCCGCCGGTCGCCGGGGCCGTCCGGCTGGCTGAAGCCGCGGCACGTTCCGGCGGTAACCCGGCACGCAGGGGGCCGGGGGACCGGCTGCCGCCCCGCCCCACGCCAGCCCCTCCTGCGGCTGAGCCCTGCTGAATTCCGCGGGACCGGCTGCTGCCGGTACTGCAGTCCCGGTTCGTTGCGGTCCTGCCGTCTGCCCCGGTCAGGGCATTATACGGTAAGTATTATCATAATTACTTTACGCAGTAACATGAGGCCAAGGCTCTCCACCGGCTCGGCCACGTAACAAACCCCGATCGTAGTAGCGGGCTCGCGGCAAGGTCAGGGCGCTAGCAGCCAGCGAGGACGGCTCATCGCGGGCGGGGGCGGTCATGTTCCTTCCTCAATGGCCTCGCCAAATTCCTTCAGGGCTGGCCGATGAGTCAGCCCGATAAGGATGTGGCCCGCCGCCAGCGTTGTCGCCACGGGCCACTCGATAACCTCCGCTGCCGCCAGGGCCCCCAGCCCCGCGTAGAAAGCAAGGTGCTCAACCGGAGGGGTTTCCAGCCTGGCACGCCCGCCGGTGATCAGGATCCGGTGCCCGCCATACGAGGAGAGAACCGACAACTTTAGTTCCGTCACATTCGCTTCCTCTCTGCGTGCCTGCAGCGCCTTCCCCTATCTGCGGGGGAGGCCCCGGCTAAGGGCCGTCCTGCTTGCCGTCTCCGCTTTCCTTTCCGATGATGGCCGGGATATACCACTGATGACCGGGACATACCACCACGGGCGTCCTGCCCGGCCGGGTGATGCGGCGCCCTCACACGGGTACTCACTGCGGGCGGGGTGCCGCGGCGGCCAGATGGTCAAGTGCCGCACGCACCACGCCGCCGGTCTGCCTGAGCGCGTCGCGGGACGCGCTGGCCCCCGCGCCGGACAGCAGGGTGACCAGCGCGACCCGCAGGTCGCCGTCGGCTGCGCCGAGCGCGGACACGCACTCGGCCGCCGGATACCCGGTCGCCTGCTCGAGGATATGGACCTGCCGGGCACGCAGCTTGGCATTGGCGGGCGCCATGTGCACCATCAGGTTCGAGAAGGTACGTCCCATACGCACCATGAGCGCGGTGGAGAAGGCGTTGAGCAGCATCTTCTCCGCCGTGCCCGCCTTGAGACGGGTCGAGCCCGTGATCGCCTCGGGGCCGGTGTCGGCGCATACGCACACGCCGGCGAGGGCGCGGAGCGGCGCGGACGGGTTCGATGTCACGAGCACCGTGAACGCGCCGGCCTGCCCGGCGCGCTCCAGGGCCGCCCCGACGTAGGGCGCGGACCCCGACGCGCTCAGGCCGATGGCCACGTCCGCCGCGGTCACCGCCGCCGCGTCCGCGGCACCGCTGGCCCTGTCATCCTCGGCGTCCTCGACCGGCTGGACCAGCGCGCGCTCACCACCGGCCATGTGGGCCACGACCGTTCCCGCGGGCAGGCCGAAGGTGGGGATCAGTTCCGCCGCGTCGAGGAAGGCGAGACGGCCGGAGGTGCCGCTGCCGAAGTAGTGCACCTGCCCGCCGGCGCGCAGCCGGCGGCAGGCCTCATCGACAACGCCGGCGAGCAGCGGAAGCGCACTGCGCACGGCCGGCGCGACCAGGCTGTCCTCGTCGTTGATCCGCTCGAGCAGCGGCAGCGTCGGCAGCGTGTCGATATCGAGCGTCCGCGGGTTGCGCTGCTCTGTCGGCGAATCCACGCGGCGGGCGGGCGGCCCCGCCGGCCCTGCCCGGCCCGCCGGCCCTGCCTGTGCTGTCGGTTCAGGCGGCTTTCCGCGCTGATCCGCCCGGGCGTGACCAGCCGGATGCTGCGCTGCGGGCTGATGGCTCACCAGCGGTCCGTTTCCGGCCAGGGCCGCCTCACGCCAGGTCCCGGGCGGCCCGCTCCTGCCGCTGGCCGGACCGCTACCGGCCACGGGCGGCCCGCTCCTGCCGCGGACCGGGCCGCTCCGGGGCCCGGGTGCGCGCGATCCGGTGGCAACATCGCACTCGCACCTGTTCCATGCACTTGCGGCCCTCGTCTCTGGCTGGTCGGCCTGCTGATCGTAACTTATTTACCACAGAGGAAAATCCCCGCAAGTATTAAACGGAGAGTCTCCGCGGCGGCGCCCTCCCGGTACCCGCAGGCCAGCACCTGACGCAGATTCCTGACACCGACCCCCCGTGACGCCGGCCCCCGTGACGCCGGCCCCCGTGACGGCGCCCTCCCGGTACCCGCAGGCCAGCACCTGACGCAGATCCCTGACAGACACCGACCGCCCTGACGGCGGCCCTCCGACGGTGGTCCGCGGGCGCCCCGGACGGTTTGTCCTGCGCCTTGGCCGGCGTTACCAGGCAGGGCACAGCCTTCCAGCCATGGGAGGCATGGCCAGATCGTCCGCCGGCCCCGACCCGGACGGCCGCCGGACGGCGCCCGGCATGCACGAGCCCTACTGGTACCCGCTGTATGGGCGGTGCCAGGAACTGGGCGTCCCGATCATCGTGCACGGCACCAGCTCCCTGGACCCGCGCTACCGGGTCGTCCTGCGCAACTATCAGCTCGGCTTCATGACCGAGCAGTAGCTGACGGGACAGTTCCTGTCCCGCAGCGGCGTCTTCGAGCGCTTCCCGGAACTGAAAGTGATCATCTGCCATTGCGGTGGTGCGCTGAACCGCTTCATCCCCACCGATCCGCACATCGCGCAGATGGAGCTGAGCAATAACCTCTTCTACGGCACCTGCGGTTATGATCTGATCTTCCTGAAGGCGGCGATCAGGCAGCGGGGCCGTCAGCCAGATGCTGTCCGGCACCGAGGCGCCGGGATCCGGCCGGGCCGTCCGCCCGGAGACCGGGCGGACCTGCGACGATCTCGTGCCGGTGATCGCCGGCTTCAGCTTACTGAGCGAGGACGACAGGCTGGCCGTCTTCAACGCCAACCCCGCCAGGGTCATCCCCGCGCCCGCCAAGGCCAGCCGCTGACCTGCCACAGGAGGGACACATGAGGGACATCGACCTGGCGACGCGGGCGGAGACGGTCGGCAGCCTGCTGCGCACGGACGAGGTCATTCAGGCGGCACGGGGCGCCGTCACGGCGGCGGGCAGCGAAGCCGGCTGGACCAGCGGAGGCGACAGCGGGATCCCCGATGCCGCGGCGCGCGCGAAGCTGCTCGACGACGCCGTCCTGGAGGCGATCAGGCTTCAGGAGGACGCGGGCCTCGACGTGATCACCGACGGCGAGGTGCGGCGCGTCGCATGGGCGCAGACCCCGCGCTTCGTGGACTGCTTCGAGGTGACGCCGGGGCGCGGGACGCTCAACTGGCGCGGCGGCACCCGCCAGCCTGGCGGGGGCGGGAACCTCCGTGCCCCCACCGGGTACCCGGCGGTCGTCAGGCGTGTCAGCGAGGCGCCCCGCACCGGCAACATGGCCGACGAGTACGCGTTCCTGGCACGGCACGCCCGCGCCAGGACCAAGTTCACGATGGCGGCGCCGAGCTATCACCGCCGCTACTGGTCGGAGGAGCATTCCACAGCGGCATACGGCAATTGCGAGGAATTCCTCACCGAGATCCGTGACTATCTGCGCGAGGTCGTGCGGGACCTGGTGACGCTCGGCTGCGACTACATCCAGCTCGACGCGCCGAACTACGGGTCGCTCTGCGACCGGGACACGCGCGCGCGGATGGCGGCGGACGGGCACGACCTGGACGCCGAGCTGGCCTTTGACGCCGAGCTGGACAACTCCCTGTTCGACGGCGTCACGGGCGTCACCACCGCCCTGCACATCTGCCGGGGGAACGGCCCCGGGGGGGCATGGCACTCCGCCGGGGGGTACGGCGCCATCTCGGCCGGGCTGTTCCCCCGGCTAGCCTTCGACCGCCTTCTCCTGGAGTACGACTCGGACCGGGCGGGGACGTTTGGCCCGCTCGCCGACGTGCGGCCCGGCACCGTCGTGGTCCTCGGCCTGCTGACGACGAAATCGGGCCAGCTTGAGGACGCCGGCGCCGTCGAGGCACGGGTCCGCGAGGCCGCCCAGGTCAAGCCGCTGGATGAGCTCGCACTCAGCACCCAGTGCGGCTTCGCGTCCGTTCCCGGCGCCAACCCGGTCTCGCCGGCCCAGCAGCGGGCCAAGCTGGGGCTGGTCGCCGGGCTTGCCCGCAGGATATGGCCTGATGCCTCCCGGCGGGAAGACGGCCGCCCGTGAGCGCGGCGCTGCGGGTGATCCCTGCCGGCGGGCCGCACGCCAGGGCCGCTTCGACATCGCCGGCGCCGTGACGGTCACCGCCGCGCAACCCTGACCGTGTTCGTCGGCCTGCGCGGTCGCCGTCGCGAGCATCTGCGCGGATACATGACCTTCTACTCACCCGGCTCCGCCCTCGGTGCCACCGCCACGGCCACCGTGTTCGCCAGCGCCGGATGGACCGGCTCCGGCATCCTCATCACGCCAGATCTTGCGCCCGCAGGAAGCGGAATACCTACGGCGCCGGCAAGCCCATGTCTGGGCTGCGGCACTTCTTTGCCCTACTGAACGGGATGAACTGGAGCGCCGCCAGTGAGCACGCCTCACGTGGGTTCGGGCTGCTCATCAGGGCATTGCCCGGTAGATCTCCCGGCGATGACCCACCCCCACGACGAGGATGACAAGCTGCCCGTCCATGACCTCGTAGATGACGCGGTAGTCCCCGACGCGCAGCCGGTAGCGGTCGTCGTATCCGGCAAGCTTCCTGACGTTGGCATCGGCGCGCCGCGGGTCGTCCCCCAGCGGCGCCAGCGCCCGCAAGATCGTCAGCGCGGCTGGCTGGGGGATGGCCCGCAGCTGCCTGACGGCGCGCTCCCGCCACCGGAACGCGTACTTCACGCGGCGCCCTTGCCCGGCTCTTCCTCGAAGATCGCGGCTACGACCTCAGACATGCTGTAGGTCGGCGCGCCGGGGTTCTCCTCCAGGTCGCGATCGGCTTCCTTGGCGAAGTACCGGTCGATGGCGTCTTCGAGGGCATTGAAGTCCTCGATGGGGACGACGGCGGCCACGGCCTCGCCGTTGCGCGTGATGACGGTCGGCGTCCCGTCCTGGGCTCGCGTGATGACCTCGGCGAAGTGCGCGCGGGCATCCCGGGCACTCAGCTGAGCCTGGCTGTCGTCCATGCTCCTAGTGTACCCGGAACTGTGTACACGTCCAGGTTCCCTCAATTCGCTTGCGTTCGGGCTAGGCATCGTTCCTCTGCCTCCGATGACCTCGGGATGCGTGACACGGTACAGCCAGGTTGCTGACATTTCGGATCGCCTTAAGCGCGGATAGTGATATCTGGTGCTGGTTCCGTGCAACAGTGCGGGGGTGTACGCGGCGGTGCCCGCCAGCGAGTGGCGAACGTCGACTGGTTCTTCGGCGGCCCGGGAGCCGCTTCCCGAGGCACAAGTGCGTGCCAGCATGGCATGTCAGCTGCGGAGAGGCGATGGCGCCGACGATGGACAGCCCGAGGCGATGGCGCCGACGATGGACAGCCCGAGGCGATGGCAGCCGTCGCGGCGGGCTGGGCGCAGAAACGGTTCCAGCGCTCGGCGGAAAGAACTTGGGACGAGAACGCGAAGGAACTCGCCGCCGTGGTGGCCAGGGCCGCCGCGCTGTACTTCGTCCCGGACGGTGAGCAGCCGCCGCGGGACGGCATCGGCGCGCTGCTCCGCTACGCCGTGCCCGGCGCCTGACCAGTCACGGGCGTCACCGGGCCCGGGCGTCACCGGGCCTGCGGGCGTCACCGGGCCTGCGGGCGTCACCGGGCCCGGGCGTCACCGTGCCCGGTGCGTGATCACTCCCGCCGCAGCACCATGATCATGCGCCACGCGCCCGGCGATACCAGGGTGACGCCGGAGTCGAAATCGCCGTAACATCCGGCGATCGTGAAGCCGCCGGCCAGCCGGATGGCGGCGTCCACCTCCGTCGCGGTCCAGAACCGGTTCGGCACCACGCCGGTGAGAGTCCGCGCGGCCTTCGGCCCCCGCACGGTGATGCTCACGTGTTCCATGGTCACCTGGGTGACGGGGTCGATCGCGTCCGAGGGGCCGCCCCAGCTCACGCGGACGCGGGTGCCGTCCAGGTCGGTCTGCCACCGGGTGGCGGTGCGGGGCGCCCGGCCCAGGTAGTCCGCCGGGTGAGCCAGTTCCATGACGTACAGGCCGCCCCCGGCGGTATGAGCGGCCACCGAGCGCAGGTGCGACACGAAGTCATCGAGGACCATCAGATGGCACGTCGAGTTCAGCATCGTGATGACGAGGCCGAAGCTCCCGGGGACGCTGAAGTCACGCATGTCCGCCTCGACGACAGCCAGCTCCAGGCCAGCTTGTTCCGCCTTCTCGCGCGCCCGCGCGCACATCGCCGGGCTGATGTCCAGCGCCGTCGCGCTGAACCCGCGCCGGGCGAACTCCAGGGCATGCTCGGCGGGCCCAGCCGCGAGTTCGAGGACGGCGGCCTGCTGTGCCGCGCTGCTGGCATGCGTGCGCCACCACCGCACGAGGGCGTCCACCTCCGCGGGGACATACCGGTAGGCGCAGGCCAGCTCGTACATCTCCGGCTCGTCATAGATCCCGCTCACACCGTCATTCTGCCCGACGGGGAACGACCGCCCTGCCCGGCAGGGGAACGACCACCGCGGGCCTGGCCCGCTCAGCCGAGGGTGCCGCAGCGGAGCGGCGGGTAGCCGGTGTAGTTTTCCGCCAGCGTGGTAGCCGCCGCCCGGGACGTGGTCAGGTACCGCAACTGGGACAGTTGCAGTTGCGCTTCCATGGGATCTCCGGACGGCGGGACGTGCAGCATCGAGGTCATCCACCAGGAGAAGTGGGTGGCCCGCCAGACCCGGTCCAGGCAGGTGGCGGAGTAGGCGTCGGCCGGGCCGTCGCGGCCGTCGCGGACCAGGGCGGTCAGCGCGTCGGCGAGGACGGCCACGTCGGCGAGGGCCAGGTTGAGGCCCTTCGCCCCGGTGGGCGGCACGATGTGCGCCGCGTCCCCGGCCAGGAACAGCCGGCCGTGACGCATCGGCGCCGCGACGAAGCTGCGCATCGGAGTGATCGACTTTTCCAGGATGGGGCCTTCCTTCAGCTCCCACCCCGGCAGCGCGAACCGGCGCTGCAGTTCCGCCCAGATCCGGTCGTCGGGCCAGGCGGCGATGTTCTCGCCGGCGTCCACCTGCAGGTAGAGCCGGCTGACCTGTGGCGTGCGCATCGAGTGCAGCGCGAACCCGGTGTCGTGCCGGCAGTAGATCAGCTCGTCGGTCGAGGGCGGCACCCCGGCGAGGATGCCGAGCCACGCGTACGGGTAGGCGCGCTCGTGCACGGTCAGCGCCCGGGCTGGCATGGCGGGCCTGCTGATGCCGTGGAACCCGTCGCAGCCGGCGATCGCGTCGCAGGCCACTTCGTGCCGCGTCCCGTCGGCGGCCGTGTAGCGGAGAACGGGCCGCCGCGTGTCGATGCCGTCGATCTCGGTGCCGCTGACCTCGAACTCCAGGGCCGCGCCCGCCGCCGTCCTCGCCTCGATCAGGTCCTTGACGATCTCGGTCTGCGCATAGATAGTGACAGTCCTGCCGCCGGCCAGGTCACGGAAGTCGATGTGGCGGCGCTCGCCGGAGAACTGCAGGTAGATGCCGCCGTGCTCCAGGCCCTCGCGGTCAAGGCGCTTCCCCACCCCGGCGGCGCGCAGCAGGTCCACGCTGCCGGATTCCAGCAGCCCGGCCCGCTGCCGCGCCTCGCAGTAGGCCCGGCTGCGTATCTCCACCACGACCGAGTCGATGCCGCGCAGCGCCAGAAGCTGGGACAGCAGAAGGCCGGCGGGCCCGGCCCCGACGATGCCCACCTGGGTGCGCTCGGTCATGGAAGCTCCTTGCCATGGCCGTCCGGCCCCCCTCATCCGAACGATCGTGCGTTGTGCGGACGGTAGCCCCGGATGCGAACCTAGGGGGTGCCGTCGGCGCTGTCAAAAGGGAAGAGCCGCCGCGGCGGCGGGACATGCCTGGCCACGGCACGGCGGGTCACCGTGACGGCCGCGGCGGCATACTTCCATCCAGGGGGCCCCGCGCGTATGGTCATTGCGAGAATGTTCGCAGGGCGAACACCTCAGTCAGGTGACAGGGAACGGCCAGGCAGGAATGACCGGGCAGGCAGGAATGACCGGCAGGCGGAGCAGGGAGGCCCGTTGAGCGATGACGTCGTTCGCGACGGAGACTTCATCCAGTCACTGGAACGCGGCCTGGCCGTCATCCGGGCGTTCGACGCGGACCACCCGAAGCTCAGCCTGAGCGAGGTCGCGGCGAGCACCGGGCTGAGCCGGGCCGCTGCCCGGCGGTTCCTGCGCACGCTGATCAGCCTCGGGTACATGCGTGCCGAGGGCAGCCAGTTCGCCCTCCGTCCCAAGGTCCTTGAGCTCGGCTACGCCTACCTGTCCAGCCTGACGCTGCCCGAGGTGGCCATGCCGCACCTGGAACAGCTCGTCGAGCAGGTCCACGAATCGTCCTCGGTCTCCGAACTCGACGGCGAGGACGTCGTCTACATCGCCCGCGTGCCGACCAAGCGGATCATGACCGTCGCCATCAGCGTCGGCACGCGGTTCCCCGCCTACGCCACGTCGATGGGCCGCGTGCTGCTCGCCGCGCAGCCCGACACCTGGCTCGACTCCTACCTCGCGTCGGCGAAGCTGCGCGCCCTCACGCCGCATACCATCGCTGACCCCGGGCTGCTGCGCGCCGAACTGTGCCGGATCAGGGAACAGGGCTGGGCGCTGGTAGACCAGGAACTGGAGGAGGGGCTCCGGTCGATCGCCGCACCCATCCACGACGGCGAGGGCCGGGTGATCGCGGCGATGAACGTCTCGACCCATGCGGGCCGCCGCAGCGTCGAAGGCATCATCGGGAACCTGCTCGGGCCGCTGCTGCGGACCGCGCGGCTGATAGAAAGCGACCTGCGCGCCTCGCCCAGTTAGCCGCAAACGTTCGCGATGCCGCCACGAGCGACGGCTGGCGCAGGCTGGCACGCGGCCGGGCCCGTGAGCCGGCGGCCTGCCACACTTGCCTATCATGCGCACACTGGTTATCGATCACCCGCTTGTCACTCACAAGCTCACCGCTCTCCGCGACGCGTCCACCGAGACGGCGACGTTCCGCAGGCTCACCGACGAGCTGGTCACGCTGCTGGCCTACGAGGCCACGCGGGAGGTCAGGGTGCAGCCCGTGGCGGTCCGGACCCCGGTCGGCGAGGCGAACGGGGTCAAGCTGGCCAGGCCGGTGCCGCTCATCGTTCCCGTGCTGCGGGCAGGCATCGGGATGCTCGACGGCATGACGCGGCTGCTGCCCATGGCCGACGTCGGTTTCGTGGGGCTCGTCCGCGACGAGCGGTCGCTCGTCGCCTCCACCTATGCCGACCGGCTGCCTGCCGACCTCACCGGCCGCGAGGCGTTCGTGCTCGACCCGATGCTCGCGACCGGCGGGACGCTCCAGACGGTGGTCGCGATGCTCGCCGACCGCGGCGTCACGTCCGTGACCGCGATCTGCCTGCTCGCCGCCCCGGAGGGCCTGGACAGGCTTGCCAGGGCTTTCGGCGACGGCGGCCCCGCCGGTGTGCGGGTCGTCACCGCAGCCGTGGACGAGCGGCTGAACGAGCGCGGCTACATCGTCCCGGGGCTCGGCGATGCGGGCGACCGCCTGTTCGGCCAGATCTGATTCCCGGCCCCGGGCCATACGATCTGTTACATAAGCGTAACTTTCAGTCGTGAGGCTGGCGTGCCCGGGAAATCCGGAGTAGCCTGGCAGCCCTAGGCGCCGCTCTGGTCCCTGGCGGTCGGCACGTCACGTGCGCACCTGTTGTGAAACCGGACGCTGGATATGGGCGAGCGACCTTCCCCGCACAAGCTACCCACGTGGCCCGGCCGGATCCCGGCCGTGTCACTGACGCTTCCCGCCGGCCAGCCCGGCGCCAGGAAAAACCCAGGACACCCTGGCGGCCAGGGTCCCCCCGCGACGCCTCCCACGGCTCTTCCCGCAGCGCCCCACGGCGGTGGCCGCGCGCCCTGCCGGGCAAACCGCGCAGGCGGCGAGCAGAATACGAGCCATGGCACTGCGGCTCCGAGTGCTACAGGAAACGACATGCGCGACCACGGCATTGCCGGCTCAGCCGCGGGCCTGGTCCCCTCCGGGCACCTGTGCTGGGCCTACCACGACCGGGCCGAATTCCACGCCCGTGTCCTGGAATACGCCGCCGACGGCATCGCCGCCGGCCAGTACGTCGAATACGCCGGAGAAGGCAGTGCCAGCGAACTCCGCGACCAGTTCGCTGCCCTGGCCGGGGACGGACCCCTCCGCGACGCCCTCGACGCCGGGCTCATCGGCATCCGCCCCGTCGGCGGTTTTCACCGGTCCACCGGGGACAGCGGCGTCATCGGGCCCGCCGCCTCCTTCCTCGCCGACTGCACCGAGAAAGCCCTCGCCGACGGCTACACCGGGTTCCGCGCCGTCGTGGACGCCACCGCCATGGCCCGCACCCCTGGGCAGCGGGACGCGCACGCCCGGCTCGAATACCTCATCGACCGGCAGATGACCACCCTGCCCGCCGCCACGCTCTGCGCCTACGACGTCAGTGAACTCGGCGCCGACGCCGTGGCCGAACTGGCCTGCCTGCACCCGTTCATCAGCCCCGGTGCCGCCCCCTTCCAGCTCTATGCCAGCCCCGGCGCCGCCTTCGCCCTCGCGGGCGACATCGACCACGACTCCGCCGCCCTGTTCTCCGCAACCCTGGAGCGCGTCGGCCCGCCCCCGGACGGCCCGGACATGGTCATCGACGCCCGCGCACTGGACTTCATCGACCACCGGGGCCTTCGTGCCCTCGACGAGCACGCTGCCGCCCGCAACCGCACGGCCGTCCTGCGCACCGCCTCCCCCGGCACCGCCAAGATCGCCGCCTTGCTGCCCTACCAGGCACTACGGGTAGAAACAACCGCCCGCAGGCGGGGATGATCCCACGGCCCCGGGCCGCGACAGCCGGCGGTGACAGCGAGCCGTCCCCCGGGCCGGCCCAGTCCCCGGGCGGCACTACTCCAGGCCGAGCAGAGGCTCGATGCCGACGGTCAGGCCGGGGGGCAGTGAGCCGATCTTGCGGATCGCGAGCAGCACGCCGGGCATGAACGACGCCCGGTCCAGCGAGTCGTGCCGGATCGTCAGGATCTCGCCGTGCCCGCCCAGCAGGACTTCCTGGTGGGCGACCAGACCGGCCAGCCGCACCGCGTGCACGTGGATGCCATCGGTGACCGCCCCCCGCGCGCCCGGCAGCGACGACGTGGTCGCGTCCGGCGGCTCCCCCAGCCCGGCCGCGGCCCGGGCCGCGCCGATCACCGATGCGGTCCGCAGCGCGGTCCCCGAGGGCGCGTCCGCCTTGCCGGCATGGTGCAGCTCGACCACCTCGGCGGAGTCGAAGAAGGCGGCGGCCTGCGCGGCGAAGCGCATCATCAGGACCGCGCCCACGGAGAAGTTCGGCGCGATCAGCACCCGCGCCTGCGGCGCGCCGCCCAGCCACTCCCGCACCGTGTCCAGCCGCTGCTCGTCAAACCCCGACGTGCCGACGGCCACGTCGAGCCCGCGGGAGATGCACCAGCGCAGGTTGCCCATGACGGCGCCGGGATGGGTGAAGTCCACGACCACGTCGCAGCCCTCCAGCGCCTCCAGCGGGTCATCCTTGTCGACCCCGGCGGCAACCGACATGCCATCCGCCGCCTCGACCGCGCGGCACACCTCGCCCCCCATGCGTCCCCGCGCGCCCAGTACCCCGACCTTGATCACCGATCGCCTCCTGCATTCAGCCCAGGGCGGTGGCGAAGGCGTCCGCGTCGTCGAACGGGCCGACGACGGCGAGGGCCTTCGGGCGGGTCAGCACCTCGGCCGCGATGGCGCGCACGTCGTCATGGGTCACCGCCTCGATCGAGGCGAGCGTCTCGTCGAGCGGCTCAAGGCGCGGGTACACGAGTTCGGCCTTGCCGAGCCGGCTCATCCTCGACGACGGGTCCTCAAGGCCCAGCACGATCGACCCGCGCATCTGTCCCTTGCCGCGGTCGAGCTCGGTGTCGGTCAGCCCCCCGGAGACGACCTTGGCGATCTCGCTCATGCAGATCTCCAGCACCTCGTCGGCCTTGGACGGCAGGCAGCCGACATAGATTCCCCACAGCCCGGTGTCGGCGTGCTGCGCGGAGAAGTTGTACACCGAGTAGGCGAGGCCGCGCTTCTCCCTGATCTCCTGGAACAGCCGCGACGACATGCCGCCGCCGAGCGCGGCGTTGAGCACGCCGAGCGCGAACCTGCGGTCGTCCGTCCTGGCCAGTCCCTCGCAGCCGACCACCATGTTGGCCTGCTCGATCCCCCGTGAGACAAGGCGCACCCCGGTACCTGCCCGCTCGCCGAACACGGGCGAACCGAGCGCGGGGTCGGGCAGACGTGGCGGCGCAGGCTCGGCGTCACAGTCCAGGACACCGCGGAACGCCTCGCTGACAAGGCGTACCACCGTGTCGTGATCGAGGTTCCCCGCGGCGGCAACGACCAGGTGCTGCGGCGTGTACCTGGTCACATAGTGCTCGTTGATCTGATCGCGGGTGATCGCGTTGATCGACTCGACCGTGCCGAGAACCGGCCGGCCGAGCGGAGTGTCGCCGAAGAGATGGGCGGCGAATGCCTCGTGCACCGTGTCGGACGGGTCGTCCTCGTTCATGGCGATCTCTTCGAGCACTACGCCCCGCTCGGCGTCCACGTCCTTCGGCGCGATCAGCGAACCGGTCACCATGTCGGACAGGACGTCGATCGCGAGCGGCAGGTCGGCGTCGAGCACCCGCGCGTAGTAGCAGGTGTACTCCTTGGTGGTGAACGCGTTCATCTCGCCCCCGACGGCGTCTATCGCCGCCGAGATGTCGAGCGCGGTGCGCCGCCTTGTGCCCTTGAACAGCAGGTGCTCCAGGTAGTGCGTGGCGCCCGCGTGCGCGCTGTCCTCGTCGCGGGAGCCGACACCCACCCAGATGCCGAGCGCCGCGGAGCGCACCGCGGGAAGCGACTCGGTGATGACCCGCAGCCCGCCGCCCAGCACGGTCCTGCGCACGGCTGCCTCGCCTGGAGGGCTGTCTCCTCGCCGCCCGGCGCTCATTGCGCGTGATGCCCGCGGTCGCGGTGACGCGTCCTCGGAAAGCCCTCCCGTTCCCCCCGTCCGGAGCCCTCCCGGTCCCTCGGGCCGGAACGGCCCCGGTCGGCACGCTCACCGTGGTCGCCGCCCCGGCCCGACAGGTCCTCCCCGGCTGCCTCGCGCTCGGCGACCTCCACGGGAACGAGCGAGAGCTTGCCCCGGTCGTCCACCTCGCGGATCTCGACCTGGATCTTGTCGCCCACCTTGATCACGTCGTCGATGTTCTCGATCCGCCTGCCGCCGTGCAGCTTGCGGATCTGCGTGA
>Ga0209061_1002789_pt1 | contig 20727 bp, 17 predicted proteins | sample Coa_R1_10_FD_187157 | JGI IMG/M metagenome (GOLD analysis project Ga0209061, IMG submission 187157) | Surface soil microbial communities from Centralia Pennsylvania, which are recovering from an underground coalmine fire - Coalmine... | ecosystem: Environmental > Terrestrial > Soil >...
CGGTTCAAGACGAATTATGTCAGCATGACACTGCCGGATGCATTCCCCGCAACCAGTGCAGCGCCACGGGTCTATAGATTCAATTGGCATGGGTCTAGGTTCATCTCCTTCGCAAAATCATTCGGAATACATTACCACATTTCATTTGGCTTGACAGTCTCCGGCCTCACAAAGGGCATGCGTGTGTCTTCCTTCCATATTTCATGATGACCATCATCATTCAATCTAACTTTCAGGGTCTTCGTGCTCTTGGTATTTCTTTGAGGGTAATCTTCCCTGTAGCATAGCATATCACTTTCTTGACTCATCAGTACCGCTTCTGGAATGAGAACGATCGTGTCCGATATGTTCAGTACTTCATTTGCAACCATCAGGTTATGGAAATCGGAAGCATACATCTTGGGTAGCATTTCACTCTGGATCATCCCGATGTTTTGAATTGCGGCCTTGAGCCCAGCCTCGTTCATTATGAGAAAATAGTCCATGCAAATCTGCCAGAACATTTTCCGCAAGATGCTTGGCTCGATTCCTTTCGACAGTCGAAACGGCGAGTAAAGTCTGGTCCGCAGTTTTTCGATCTGCTCCGGATTCGGATCCGTGTGAGAGATTCCTTCAACATACTTCGAAGCATCGATTCCCGCGATGTAACCTTGAGCGGCGCAGGCCGGGACACCGTCACAAGCACCACCCGATGCTGCAATCTCCGCCGCTTCACCTGCGGCGTATAGCCCTTCGATCGTGGCTCTGCAACGACCATCTACGCTGATGCCCAGCAAGGATCCCTTTAGTGTTAGAGTCAAGGGAATTTTTCCGGGAACATTGATCCCAACTGCATCCCACGAAGCAATCTGCGACTTTTCGTTTCTGTACATGAGAGAAATCTGTTCTGCGCTAAGGTTAGTGTAATCCAAGTAGAAAGATCTGCCCTCCTTCGCGTCGTATGCCGCCGTTATACTCACATTTTGTGGACGGCCGGCCTTGATCGCTGCCCTGGTCTTAGAAAACATGTCTTCGCCCAAGTCATTGTATATCTTTGATTCGGTGACTAGTCTGAAGCCATTCGTATGCGGTACCCCTGCTCCGATGGTAGCGAGGACAGCGTGAAACGTGCCTGGATCGTGCAGCTCGCATCCAGCTCTGTACGCCATTGCAACACCATCTCCTGACACATCTGCGGTATGATGGGACTGGCTGTCGGGGATGTGCCACCTACCCGTGGCTATGATTGTCGCCTTGCTCTGGAAGACGTAAAAGTCACCTGGAATGATGCTGAACCCGACCGCGCCAATAACTCGTCGATTGCCTGGCTCGTGGGCTGTGAGCAAGTCGTTTACCATCACTCTATCGAAGATGCGTACGCCTATTTTCTCACATTGGACTCTCAGCGTCCACATTAGTTGTCTTCCGACGCCATGGATGAATGGTATTTGCCCGGTAGAAGTTGTGGAAGAGTCGTGTCTATGCGAAATGATGTATTTGCCATTGACCTTGAGGAATCTGCCTCCGAATTTCACCCACTCGCGCATCGTCTCCCAGTTCGCTTCGATAGTGCTCTTGAAGAGATCCTGATTTCCGTGGTAACTGTTGGTTTCCACTGTCTCCCTGAGGGCTTGCTCGGTGGTAATTGAGCCTGGAATCAACACGCTAAGAGCTCCATGGTTCAAGATTGTCGCAGACCCCCCAGCCCCTGCTACCGATTTGCTCGCTAGAACCACGTCATTTCCTGTTTCGCGTGCCTTTATTGCAGCAAAGCAAGCGGCAGGCCCGCCCCCTACGACAAGAATGTCACACTTTACTTCCCTCGTAGGAATGGATCCGCCAGTCCGTTCTCCGGCACTCATTTCATGATAACTTACCAGGAGGGAAAAGTCCAATCGTATTTAGGCGGTCTGTGTACAGGAGAACACTTATTATTGTTACATTGTAGTACAAACTCGTCAATGGCACAAAACGTTCTCAGAAGCTTCCGTCTAAGTCAGGAACACTGCAAGGTCCTCGAGGAAGATGCGAAGCGGAAGGGTATTAGTGTAAACTCGCTTGTATCATCATTGGTAACAAAGTACGTGGAGTGGGACAGACTCTCCGAAAAATTCGGGCGCATATCGATAACCCCCGAGGGTTACAGAGATTTAATGGAATTTCTGACCGATGAAGACATAATTGAGCACGGGAAAAAAGCTGGATCAAGATCGGCAAAAGAAGTAACGGTTTTCTGGTACAAGACATTAAACGTTGACAATTTTTTCAGATTCCTGTCGATCGACTCCAAGTATAGCGGAGTATACCAGTACGAGTTGGAACGCGATGGAGGTTATTGCACGCTTACTCTCCACCACGAGCTAGGACCCAAGGTCACTTTATTTCTTAGGAACTATATGGACAATGCAATACGTAGCATAGTTGGAGCAGTTCCTACCATCGAAACACATGAAAACGCTATTGTTTTCAACTTCAAAGAGCCGCTAGGAAATAGTAATTCCCGAAGATCAGCGTAGTCGTTTCCGACGAGTCGGCTTGCTTTTGATATAATAGATACAAGGGTGCCACCCTCTGAGCAGCAGTTCTTTCGATGTCGAGCCACAATGAGTGCGCGTGAACTAAGTTACGAATGCAATCAGAGGAATGGAAAATAAACTGGTCTGCCCGCGTGAAATGAATTGGCACGAGTTATGCTGAGCGACTGCAATCGGAAAAAAGCATACCCATCATGTCTTCCGACTAACTTTGGGAACGGGGATTGTCTTGCTTGTGCTGTGATTTTCAATCCTATCGTAGAACCGTCTAGCAACCGGCTTTGTTGCATCGATCGTCATCGCGAATCCTCCTTCCGACGACTTTGCTAGAAACGAGGGATCTAGTTCCTTGCCCGCAGTCCGTACTATGCTAACGTCCTTTCCTGCTTGAACTCTGTAGGTAATCGCGTTGAATACCTCGCTATCGTCGAAGATGTTCAAATCTTCGTCGACCACCACAACTATCTTCGGCCTCGCTCCCGAACTTAGCCCAGCGAGCGCCGCGACTTTGCCTTCATCTTCGTATCGCTTTCGAATCTGAATTATTGTGAAATCCTCGCATCCACCAAAGGATGGGCAACGAACACCGATCACATCCGGACAACTACGACGAATCGAGAGGAGCGAGGTTGCTTCAACCGGAAGTTCCTTGATGATGTCATTCTCAACGGGCATTGGGCAAGATCCATAGAAGACCGGCTGCATGTCACTCCTGATCAAGACGGCCTTCACATCGATTGCAGTCTGCTTTTCCCATCTATCACCGTAGTATCCCGTGTACTCACCGAACGGTCCCTCAGGCCCGGCGGGATCGTCGGAGATTTCTCCTTCTATGACTATGTGAGCGCTGGCCGGAAACTCGTTGCTAACAGTTTTGCCCCTGACTAACTTTATCGGTTCCCCCCTCAAACCGCCCGCGAAGGAAGATTCATCCACGCCGATCGGGGGCTTGAACTGTGAGGCAATGATTATGTCCGGGGCGCACGCTAGAGCAATGGATACTTGTAACCTCTCTCCCCTTTCTCTTGCCCTTCGAATGAATACTCCTGTATGCTGTGGGGGCACAGCCAGGATTCCCAACTTGTTTCTCCCGAGTACCTGGTGCCTGCTTATCGCCACGTTTCGGCCGTATTCGCGATCCTTTGAAAAGATGACACCCGTTCCGATGAACTTGCCCCCGTCCCTTGGGCTACACTTTGAAATCGGAAGAAGTCTCAACAAATCTAGATCTGGTCCACTGACCACGCGACGTTCGAACGGATCCTCATCCAGCACAACCGGCGGAATCGAACGTTCTTGAGCCCTGATGCACTTATCAAGCGCGTTGCTCTCGGATGCCCCAATCGCGATTGCCGCCCTTTCTCAGGTACAAATCAGCGCACCCACGAGCGGCATCTCATATCTCACCCCAAGGTCCTTGCTCACAACATTCTCGAAGAGGAGGGCCGGCCCCTTCTCGACCGAAGATTTGTACATATAGTCCCCGACATCCTTCTCCGTATCGACCTGCTCTGCAATCCTAACAAGAAGGCTATTTTCTTCAAGGTAGCTCAAATACGCGGAGAAATCCTTCGCTGCATCCGGAAGACTCGTCAAGACCAAAAATCGCTTGAAACTGCACTCGGAGTGCGGGCCGATTTAAGTCTGAAGTTCCACTTTGTAGGTAGTCCTGAAGGCAAAAGGAGCGTGAAGGGCTGCCTAACAGGATAAAGAATAACCTAGGAGCTCAAAACAAACATTCCTTTGTGAACAACAGAGGATTACTCCTTAAGAGGGGAGCGAACGAGAAGGCGCACTCAAGAAACCGCAGGCTGGCGTAGTACTGCCACAAGATCGATTTCAAATATCTCGGATTTTATCCTTCCCGTGGCAATTTTTAGAGCAGAGCGGTTGGCTGATCTGTCCTCGTACAGCAAAACTCTTTTATCGGGAAATCGTTAACAGCGCAACGTCGACCTCGTTGTGGGTTATTTAAGAAACCGCATCATAACCTACGCTATCATTTGGTTTATAGCTCTGAATTTTGATTTTATTCTGCCTCGAATCGCTCCTGGAAACGCGGCGGAGATACTTGCGAATGGAGGGAGACTCCCTGCCCTGCAGGTGCAACAGCTGGAGCAGCGGTTTGGTCTGCTGCAACCGGTTACAGTTCAGTATTTGCTTTTTCTCAAGGGTGTTTTCCTTAACTTCCCGCCAGACTTTGGATTCTCCTACCAATACTTCCCCGCCAGCGTGTCACAGTTGTTCTTTCAGAGACTGCCGGATACCGCCTTTTTGATCGTCATCGGGCTAGCACTAGCTATGACTCTCAGTTATCTAGCGGCTTCAATTTCATCGTTGAGGAGGGGTGGCAAGTTCGAAATGGGAACATTGTACACATCAGTTGCCCTGCAAGGTACTCCTGTTTACTGGTTTTCCATGGTGTTATTGTGGATATTTGCGGTGAGTTTGAAGTTGCTTCCCATCTCGGGACAGGTCGATGCTTCGCTAGAGGGCTTCAACTACATGCTCTCTTTTCTAGAGCATTCGATACTTCCCATGTCCGTGATGACCATCGCAACTTTCGGTCAGTGGTATCTCCTACTGAGGGGTTCATCCCAACAGATTCTGCAAAGCGATTACATTTTAGCAGCCAAGTCACGCGGCCTTTCTGAAGAAACTATCGCGCGAAGATACGTGCTTAGGAACTCACTTCTCCCCGTCATTTCGCTTGCTTCTCTTTTCCTTGGCAACATGATAAGCATCGCCGTTCTAGTGGAAACTGTCTTTGGATATTCAGGAGTCGGAGATTTGTTTGTTGATGGAGTTATCAACAGAGATTATCCCGTGCTCGAAGGCAGTTTCTTTTACGTGACAACAATCGTGATAATTGGCGCCGTGATCGGCGAGATAGTTCTTCAGCGATTGGATCCGCGAATAAAGTAGCAGGTCTTAGATACTTTCTCGGGATGGTGATACCAAAGAAGAAATTGATGATACCTCGAACTCGAACTCAAAGGCTTCTCTCCAGATCCCGTTCTTCCCTAGCTCTCCTCTTCAGAAAGAAGGCACCGAAGGCGGGCTTGGCAATTCTTGTTGGGATCATGCTGTTTCTGATTATTGGCTCGTTCGTAAACCCATATTCTCCGTACAAGGACTCGAAGTTGCTCAACTCTCCCCCAAGCCCGACTCATATTTTCGGGACAGACTTTCTTGGTCGTGACATTTACAGTCAGATTGTGAATGGAGCCTACCCTTCTCTGTTGGTTGCAGTAATTGCAGCTCTCGGGTCAGTCGTGCTAGGTGTCTTGGCAGGCGTTTTTTCCGGATATTATTCGAGGCTACGTGGTCTCGTGGGAGGCACGGGCGATCTGATAATGGTGTTTCCGCTATTGCCGCTGCTACTCCTTATAGGATCACTTTTCGTTGCGACGAACTTGTTCATAGCCACGTTGCTCATCTTTGTTTTGTGGCCGCTCGTTGCTAGGGCAATAAGACCTCAAGCCCTAGCCATCAGCAAAATGCCATTTGTCCAGGCCGCGAAGACCAGCGGGGTCAAGGATCGCGAGATTGTGATGACGATTGTCATCCCTCAAGTTCTTTCAATCGCAATTGCCTACTTCATACTTAATGTGTCTCTAGCTCTAGTACTCACTACAGCGTTGGAGTTTCTAGGTGTCGGAAACCCCGACTTGGTAAGCTGGGGCAGCATTTTGTACTGGGCCGAACAATTTGGATTCTTGGCTGGCGCCTGGTGGTGGATTGTCTTCCCGGGAACCTTCATAACACTGACTGGAATGGGGTTTGCGCTCATTGGTTTTTCATTGGAAGAAGTGTTCAACCCAAGACTGAGGGTCTGAGAAAAAGCAGGAGCTCTCTGGTGGATCAAAGATTTTGCTGAATGTCTCAGATCTCACGGTAACGTACAAGATCAACGACAAGTTGTTGCAACCCGCGCTGGATCATGTGTCGCTGCAAATCCCGGGAGAAGGATACACACTCGGCCTGGTAGGAGAATCTGGCAGTGGAAAAACCACGTTGGGGATGGGAATTTTGAACCTTCTTGAGCCGCCAGCGGTGAGGGGGAGTGGCAAGATAGTTTACAATGGTACGAACATCTTTGAGATGTCCAAGGAGCAGCTCCAGAAATATAGATGGCACGAGGTCTCCATGGTATACCAGTCAGCAATGAACAGTTTGAATCCGGTCAGACGAATAACCGACCCCTTGGTCGAAGTCATCAGAGTCCACGAGCACGCAACGAAGGCTGAAGCTCGCGATCTCACGCAGAAGCTGCTCCTTGAAGTCGGGATCAAACGCGAATTTATCAACTCCTATCCACACGAGCTCTCGGGCGGGATGCGCCAGCGAGTAGTAATTGCGCTAGCCTTGGCACTGTCGCCGAAACTCCTAATTGCGGATGAACCAACTTCAGCACTGGATGTAGTGGTACAAAGAGAAATTCTACAGCTACTCAAAAGAGAGATCGAGGAAAGGAAACTGTCTCTTCTCTTCATTACTCACGAACTGTCACTCTTGGAAGACCTTGTAGAAAATGTGGCGGTTATGTACCGAGGTGAAATTGTCGAAATTGGTACGGAAGATAAGGTACTTAACGACACGTTGCACCCGTATTCGCAGATGCTGTTAAGAAATCTGATTACCATGGAATCTAGCTATGAACAACTTGCCGCCCTGATGAGCAATAACACCATGGCTCGCGTTGGAGGACAGCCCGTACCGGCTAACGCATGCAAATTCTCAAATCGCTGTCCATTTGCGTTCGATAGGTGTAGGGTTGAAAAGCCGCAGCTGCGGGAAACAAAAGGCGGGGGAGGACACAAGGTGGCGTGTCATTTATACAACTAGAAGACAAACGCCTCGATGAGGAACAATCAAAGCGAAGAAGCGATAACGGGCTTCTGCGCCTCGAAAACCTGACCGTTGACTATGAAATGGATCGGGGGCTGTTCGGAGGACGATCCCCGAGTGTCACTAGAGCTCTTGACAACGTTAGTTTCGACGTTGGAGAATCGGAATTTGTCGCGCTCGTAGGCGAAAGTGGATCGGGCAAGTCAACGATTGCAAAATGCATTACCCTTCTCACGAAGCCGACCCGAGGGTCAATCTTCTACAAGGGAAAGGATGTGAGCAAGCTCAGAGGCGAAGAATTGGTTAATTACAGAAAGGAAGTGCAAATTGTGTATCAAGATCCTTTCGAATCGCTGAACCCCTCTCATGATGTCTTCAGAATTGTATCCACTCCTCTTAGACGGTTGAAGCGGCTAACTGCCGAGGATAAGATTCACCAAGAAGTTTCTCGATTACTTGAGGAAGTAGGACTTGATGCCACCATAGTAATGCGCAAGTTCCCTCACCAACTGAGCGGTGGAGAACGACAAAGGGTAAACATAGCAAGAGCGCTTGCCCCGGATCCGAGGCTCCTCATTGCTGATGAGCCCATGACGATGCTGGACGCATCGCAGAGATTCAACATACTCTCGCTGCTTTTCAATCTCAAGACCTCGAGGAACTTTACGATTCTGATGATCACACACGACCTTGCCAGCGCCAAACTGTGTAGCGATAGAATCATCGTGATATACCTCGGAAAGATCATGGAAATAGGAAATGGAAAAGACGTCGTTTCGAGACCGATGCATCCTTACGTAGAGATGATTATGAATGCCATCCCTCATTCCAAATGGCTATCAGGTAAGCAGCAGCAAAAGGATACCATCCCTTCAATAGAGGAAAGCATGATAGTCAGGACTGCCTGCGTATTTGCTCCCCGGTGCAAGTATGCTACCAACACTTGCAGAGAGGTCGAACCTAAGCTCGAGGCAAAAAGCGAAGCAAGATACTGCGCTTGCCATTATCCACTATCAAATTAGAAGCTTAAGCAAATGTAGTCGTCAGAATCAAGGAGCAGTTTTAATGGTGGAAAACGAAAGCACTTGATGAGCTTTTCGCGGCGGACAGCAAGAGCATAGTCACCAAATTGAGGATGATGCTGGCCTAATCGGACCTTCCTTAACTCGAATAAACCTTCAGCTCAAAGGCTACGGGGAGAGAGCAACTTACGGCCGAAGTCTGAACAGTTTGGTCGTGGCTCTTCTTGAACGCAAGTTTCAGATCCTTTACGTTCTCAGTTCGTTCGAATAAATTCGGGTTCCGACTCCTTTGATAGCCGACGGCAACCGGAATCTGTTACGACAAGGGTATCACCTAAACTCATTCCTATGTTTAGGTCGCTGGTCATCGCGGCAGGTTCAAGTTCGAGTATCATGTTCTCTTTGAAAACAAACGACTTCTTTGGCACATGAGACGGTTGAGCGGGAAAAATTCCAATAGGTTGCTCAAGCGATAACCCTAACCCGTGAAACGGAGGATTTTCGAACACGTACCCAGATTCTCGGATTGGAGACAAAACGATGTCTTCCAATTCCCCCGCGGTCATCCCCGGCCTTAGAGCTTTGAATCCGTGCTGGTAACCTTTAAGGCAGGCCTCGAAAACTCGCTGCCACTCGCCATCCGGTTCCCCTACCGAATATGGCTGGTTGTACTGTGCTGTGTATCCGCGATACTCGACTCCAAATTCTGTCAAAATGATTTCATTCTGTTTAACGATTGCAGGCGAACTCAGGATCATATTTTTGACTCCAGCGTGCGTCATATTTTCGCCGAAAGAGTACAGGAACGGATTCCAATTTTCACCACCTAGTTCAAGTAGAGTTTCAAATGCCCGTCGCCTTATCATCATGTGATCGGCTCCCGGTTTCGCATTGGTTTTCAGCAAATCCATGATCTGAAGGCCGATTTCAGCTGCTTTCTCTATGCATCCGATCTCAGCTCTGCCTTTGATCAGGCGGGCTCCCTCAATCATATTCGAGGAATCAACAAAGCTGGCCTCGGGCAATCCGCTCACGATTTCGTTGTAGACCGAGTAAGGAAATCCGAAACCTCTATAGAATTCATCAGAAGAAACAACTCCAATTGTTCGCTTGTCCACCCCTATCTCCTTAATTCGATCACAAATGGCTCGCGCATAGTCCGGATGTCCTGACCTTACGTCAGTTATCCATTGATCCGCCCATTTGCCTCTACCTCTTCGGCCAATAAACACAAAGAGTGTTGGTTCACCCTCGATGGGGAAGACTAGGTACCCTTCTGCGAACCCAATGTTCGTCATATATCTGAGGCTTGCCATTTGTCCATCGAGTGAACTGCTGCCGTAGATTATTAGACAATCAATCTGTTCGGCGCTCATGGAAGCGCGAATATTTTTCCAGCGTCGGTCTCGTTCATTGAGAGTGAGCAGAATGTCGTCCAAAAGGGAGGGATGACTTCCTAACTTGAAGGGCTCTGAATCATTTCCTTGCTCTTCTCAAGAGGGCGGCAGCCACTGCCGCTACAACGATTATAACTATGACCACGGTAGCAATGAGCAGTAGGCTACTTGAAGAGCTTGAGGATGTGGATGAAGATGCCGAAGTCGCTGTCGAGGACGAGGAACTCGCGACCGAGCTCGTGGATGATACAGATGCGGTCGAGGTAGTCGAAATCGAAGGGGAAGTTGAAGATGACGAAGTTGAATTTGAACCAACGGGTTGTAGCCCAGCAAGAGCAGTATAATTCCAGAAGAAGCTCTCGAAGATGTAGCTGCTGTTGCCCGAGGGCCAGTTGGTGAAATGATCCGTTCTGTATGCAAAGATGTTGTCCCCGTAGACGAGCGGAATTCCAGGCAGGTACTGCGCGTTCAACGCCTCTATGTTTCCAAGATAGGTGCGAATGGATGCCGCATTGGCCGTTCGAGTCAGGGCTGTCAGATTGCCTTGATAAGCCGCCTGAGCACTGGGAGGATTTTCCCAAGTGCCGTCGAACGGTTCAGGAAACATCGTAATCGGCCACGCTTGCGCAATGAAAAACGGGTCTCCCGCGTTGTATGCGTTTGTCGTGTGTAGGACGATGTCATTGTCCGCATTAAACGTATTAGAGAATAAGTATCCGATGAGAGTTGAGGTAGAAGCCAGCTCAAGGTTTACCTTGAAGCCAAGAGTCTCCAAATCCGATTGAACAGACTGGGCCGCAATTGTATTCATCGTGACATCAGTATCTGCCCAAATCGTAAGGGACACATCCGTACGATTTGGATATTGTAGGAAACCATCTGACCCCTTCGTTATCCCTATGGAGGACAGCAGAGCGGTTGACTTATTCTGATTGAAACTGTATTGCATCTGGTTGGAGTTATAGTAAATTGATTGAGGAGCCACACTCCCTTCCGCAGTGTAAGCAGGAGATGCATATCCACTGAATGCGCCGTCGACAAGGGCAGTCTGATTAATACCAAATACCAAGGCCTGCCTGAACTGCGTCATGTTGTAGGGGTATTGAGTAACATTGTACCCCAAGAAAGTCATGTACTCGTCAGGTTGCGGAAGTATTTGGACTCCAGGAATGGAAAGAAGCGAGGAGACTGCGCTCGGCACAACAGGGGCAAGATCGCTTGCTCCCGACGCAATGTACGTTGAGTCTTGCGATTCTGATTCAACAAGGTTCCACTTTATTTCGCAAACTGAAGGCTGTGGCGTAAAGTAGGGATTCTTATACAGATTTACCGTATTAGAACCGGCTACGTAGTTGTAATGGTAGAAGGGGCCGGAAGTCACAACCGTACCAAACCCGTTAAAGCTCGCGTTGTTAGAGGTAAAGGACTTTGGATAAAGCGGCGCCGCCAAGTTGATATCCATCTTGTCTGGAAAGTGTGCGTCGCTCTGATTCAAAGTAAATACTACGGTGTTACTACCTACGGCCGTAACTGAAGTTACTTCCGAGTGAATCCCAATGGGGTCGAAGCTCGGGTTCAGCGCGAAGTTCGGGCTGTAATCGCTGATGTAATCGGCCGCCGTAATGTTCGTTCCATCCGACCACTTTTCCCCCGGCCTGATGTGAACCGTCCATACTGTGTAGTTTGAGTTGGAAGTAACGTTGTCAGATACAGTACTATAGTTTTGAGGGATTCCAAGGGGAGAATTGATCGGCGTTCCACCGCTTGCCCATTCCAACTCCGCCATCAGAAAACCTGCTGGGTTGTACCCCGTAAGGGTATTGAAGGAGCTTGGGGCCCCGCCGTAAGATGTCACGTGCAAAATTTCGTTGGACGGACAATTGGGATTTGAGGCGATAGCAACTGGCGAAAACTGGAATAGAGCAGAGATTGAAAGCAAAATAAGGATTGGAACGCTGACGAGGCTCCCGAATGATTTCTTCTTCATAATTCCTAAACCGAGGCAAGAGAGATGAATTATTTATGCCTTGATACCTGGGAGAAGATAGAATTTGCCAACTTTGTACGCCATAACAATCTTTCAGGTTTTGGCATGTCTCTCATAATGCTACAATTTTTTAGCTTGATAGAGTCTGTGTCTAAGACAGGATTTGAATAGGGTTAGCGAGCACAACGCGCAGATTCTTGTTCAGTTTGAAGATCAGGCTCAGAGGATAAATGCCCTAAAGCTAGTACTAGCAGGAAAAGCTGTCCGCCAGAGATCCTCAAGGAGCTGTCACGAAATTGAGGAGGTGGTTTGCCACTGCCCCTGAAATGTGCGAAGATAAACGTGACATTGACGGTTTTGTTCGTGGTTGAAGTAATCCAAGTCCGACTGCGGACACACCGAGGGCTGATCACGAATCACACATTATCATGGGGATTATCCGAGTTACTTCAAGACGGGCGCCCTCGGCCCTGATTTCTCAGTTCGCAGCACTTTTCTCCTATGCGATTGATGTGCCCTCCCGCATTTCTTTATCTTACATGAAAATTCCACTATCATGAATTGCGGCTCTAAAGAGGAAATCTGCAAAGAGTCTTCTCGGGCTGAACCTGCATCCGATGAAATTAGTTCACGTGAACAGATTTCGACCTTGGCATTGACCGAATTTTTCTACGGAACATTATAGCCCTTCGACAAGGATGTCAACAGCATGCTGAGACTCTTCACTCAACGTGTGAGACCATATGCCCTAGATTTCAAAAGATTTTTGGTGAAACGATGTTAATTGTTGTTGATGAATGCAAGTATGGCCTCGGGTTTGAGGGGCATCTCAAGTTGCACGAGTCCCTTGAAGCATAGGGCGTCCTGCACCGCGTTCACTATTGCGGCCGGCGCGGCGATGATACCCGCCTCGCCCATCCCCTTCACACCGAGCGGGTTCGTCGCAATGTCTGTCTTGTAAGAATGGGTTTCGAAAGTCTTGAGGATTGAAGAAGCCCAAGGGTCCTGAGCCGTCGGAATCAGATACTCCAGAAAATTGGAGGTGAGTATCTGACCGTCTTCGTCATACACCACCTTTTCCAGCAAAGCTTGACCAACCCCCTGAGCTGCGGCTCCATGAATTTGACCTTCAACTATCATCGGATTGATGATCGTGCCAAAATCATCCACGGTCAGATACCGACGCAGCTTCACCTTCCCCGTCTCTCTTTCGATGGCTACAATTGCTACGTGCGTCCCCATAGAGTAGGTAAAGTTGGGAGGGTTGAAGTAACAAGTAGCCTCCAGACCCGGCTCCACTCCGAACGGAAGGCGTATGGCCAGATAGGCTTCCCTTGCTACTTTCATGAACGATATTCTTGTTGATCCATCCCTTGCTCGAAACTCGCCGTTTATGTATTCAAGGTCTGATTGCCTCGCGCCGAGAATGTATGAGGCGATCAATCGGGCCTTTTGCATCAATCGCTCACAGGCAATGGACACAGCTGCGCCGCCGACCGACGCGCTCCTGCTACCGAATGTACCGACGCCGAAGGGTGCGTTGAGCGTGTCCCCGTGCTGGATCGAAATGTTCGACGGATCGATTTGTAAAATGTCTGAGGCTATTTGGGCGTAAGCCGTCTCGTGACCCTGCCCGTGGCTGTGGCTCCCAGTTATTACAACTACATCGCCGGAGGGGAGCGCCCTAACCAGCGCGCTTTCAAAGCCACCGTGTTCTAGCCCTCCGTGTTCTGCCACGGAGGGGGGTGCATACCCTGAGGCTTCGAGATATGAAGCAAAGCCGATACCGATCAGGTCGCTTTTCTTGTCCTGAAGCGCCCTACTTTGTTCATTCCTGAGAGCCTCGTAATCAATCAGCTCAACAGCTCTCTGAAGACTGAGAGGAGCGTTCCCATTCTCAATTACAGATCCCGTGATGGTGGTGTAAGGATAATCGCCCGGTTTCACAAGATTTCGTAATCGCATCTGAACCGGATCCAGCCCCAGTTTTGCAGCGATGAGATTCATCAACCTCTCCATGCAGAAGTTCGGCTCCGCATTCGAGACGCCCCGGTAAGCATCAACGCTCACCTTGTTTGTGAACACCTCTATCACCTCGAGCGAATAAGCTTCTACTTTGTAATTGCATGGAATGGATAATCCCGAGACCATTGGGAAATCCGGGGAATGGAGCTGGAAATATGCACCCAGGTCAGCTACAAGTCTTACGCGCAGTGCCTCAATTTTCCCATCACCGCTCACCCCCACATCCACGTGATGCACAATATCTCTTGCGTGCGTCGTAGCGACAAAGCTTTCAGATCTAGTTTCGGTCCAGCCAATCGACCTTTTGGTTTGAATCGAAAGAAGCGGGATCAGCAACTCCTCTGGATATACGTTCCCCTTTGCTCCGAACGCGCCACCCATGTCCGGTGCGATTACCCTTATCTTGCTCTCCGGATGCCCGAGCGCTCTCGATACAAACATGCGATACAGATGAGGGAATTGCTCCGAGATCCAAATGACAAGTTCATTGGTCGAGGGGTCGTATGAAGACAGAATCGAGCGAGGTTCAATCGATGCAGAAAAGACCCTTGGCATCTCAATTCTGAAACTGAATCTGTGAGAGGCTCTCGCGAAGGCTCCCTCGACATCCCCGAAATCACGCCTGAGCGTACAGGCGATGTTATCTGGGATCTCCTTGTGGACAACGCCCTTCGGCGGATCCGTTAGGGCATCTTCGGGGTCAACCACTGGCACCAGCGGTTCATAATTAATCTCAACGAGTTCCGCCGCGTCCCTTGCGATGTAGTCACTTTCAGCAAGTATAATCGCCACGATCTCTCCGACGTATCTGACTTCGTCTTTGGCAATCGGATAATGAAAGGGGTACCTGATGAAGGGCTGCTTGACGGCACAGGGGACCTGCACCGAATCTGGGAAGTCAACCCAAGTGTAGACCCCATAAACTCCTGGGTGCGATTCTGCCTTCGAAGCATCGATCTTCAATACTCTTGCGTGAGCATACGAGCTCCTGACGAATACGGCGTGAAGCATCCCCGGTAGCTTCACATTGGTGATGTATTGCGCTTGACCAGTCAGGAAGCGACGATCCTCTTTGCGACGGAGGGACGCGCCAACCAGTGCTTGCTGCTTGGGCGTGACTACGCTAGTGAGTGCGCCCTCCTGATTAGACAACGCCTCTTTTCAAGAGGAAAATTCAGAAGTCGAAGATATAAAATCTTGGCTCGCGCCGAAACGGCTTAGAAGATCAGCACGTTACAGCTACTTCGGTTCGGGGACAACAAGAGAATACCATCCTATTCGTTGAGATCAACGCGAATCTCTCAAACCCAAGATTTGAAAGTAATGATTTTCTTGAATTATAAGAGTGGTCAATTTTTGGTGGCTGTCACAAAGTGATCGCAACGGTCTCGACGATTTTTTCTCTTACCGCAGATTGGAATCTGCACTTCTTTAAGGCATTTAAGGACGTATCTCCTTATCTCAGCGTATGCAGCAATCTGACCTCCATGACGAATTGCTTCACGCCGAGAGCTTGTTACAGGAACTAGAAGCAAACCTCGATCAGGGCCTCGTTCCTCAGCGGTTGATGAATGATAGAGGGATTTACCAGCTGGAGCTCGAAAGATTGTTCGCGAGAGCCTGGGTGTTTGTCGGGCACGAGTCCGAGATTCCATCGCCAGGCGACTACGTTTTGCGCTACATCGGCGAAGATCCATTCATATTTACAAGGGATGAAGAGGGGCACCCGCGAGTGCTCTTCAATAGTTGCCGCCATCGCGGTACTTTGATCTGCCGTTCTGAAAAGGGTAACACTTCTCACTTTCGATGTCCTTATCACGGATGGACCTACAGAAACAATGGCGACCTGATTGGAGTCCCGTACAAGAATGAAGGTTACAAGAATCTAAAATTGTCAGAATGGGGCCTTCACTCTGCAACTCACGTTCGAATTTACGAGGGTTTGGTTTTTGCAAGCTTGGACCCCGACCCCGTTCCATTTGACCAGTACATCGGAGATTACAGGTGGTATCTCGATGCGAACTTCAAACTCCTTGGAGGGGTGGAGGTCATTGGAGAACCCCACAGATGGGTTGTGGAGAACGCTGACTGGAAGGTGGCGGCTCTTAACTTCGCCGGCGATGCCTATCACATCACAGTGACCCACAGGTCCGCGATAGAATCTCGTCTAGCCTTTCCCAACGCTGGCTTCACCCACAGCCCATCCACGACGCAAATTGCAGAGTGTAGCGGACACTCCATCGGGATCGTCATGTGGGATGAAACCCTAACCGAGCAATACTTCTGGGGGCTCCCGCAGGACATCACAGAAAAATTCAACAAGAACGCAGTCAGCAAAGATCAGTATGAAATGGCCCGAAGGTCAATAGTAAACGTTGGCACGCTCTTTCCCAATCTTTCGTTCATACACGCAGGAGAACACACGGACTCACCGGATAAGCCAACGTCGAGCTTCTTCAGCCTCAGGCAGTGGCAACCCAGAGGGCCCGGAAGGATGGAAATTTGGAGCTGGATGCTTGGACCGAAGGGGGCCTCCAAAGAACAGAAGGAGCGATTCTACAAGGTCGGAACGAGCGCATTCAGCCCGGCGGGCAATTTCGAACAGGATGATATCGCCGTGTGGAATGGCATCTCCACAACCGCGGGCACGGTCTTCGCGGATAAGATTCACAACAATCTAAACTATCAGATGGGTTTGGAGTGGATGAGCGGGCGCAGACCTCGAAGCAACTGGCCGGGTCCCGGGATAGCGTATACCTCCGACCTAGAAGAGGGGACACAGCGAACGTTCTGGCGTCATTATCTGAAGATGATGACCAAGAAAGAATAGCATCAGATGAAAATGGAAAAGTTAGGCATTGGCAGTATCGTGTGATCTAGCAACACTGTTCGTTTTTTGATTCTGAATCCAATCCCGTCGGTGTGTATTAGCGTGTCGTTCCTCTCAGCGGATACAATAGAATATGACACGGCATTGCCCTGAGATCGATACACGAGTACATTGCTCTTGACGTAGAGCAAATTCCCGCCCACGTTTCCATCTGTCTTGATCCTGACGTTGGACACAAAATGTCGTGTCCTCGAGGGGATCTCCTCGGACCATGCGTATTCCGATTCGAACCGCTTGATCCTTGCCTCAAGCGACTTTCTATCTTCCCTAAGAAAGTAGGATTCTGAACTAAAGCCCCAGGATCCTGAAGATCTTTCCTTTGTGACCCTTGTCGGTATCTCATACTCTATATCTTCAGAAAGTAGATCCAACCATTCTTTCAGTCGGCCAGCATCCAACAACTCCGCTTCATGATAGTAAAAATCCTCGCACCGTGATCGCAGAGCGATTTCGGAGTCGCTGCTGAGTTGCACGAGCCACGGAAAAAAGTTCTGACAAATATTAATCTATTTGTTTGCCACTTCATTGATTGCGCGAATTCTACTTTTTCTGAGTGGTCTTGTACCAATCCATCAAATCCACGAGCGCAGTTTCCAAGTTGTACTGGGGTTGGTAGCCCAACTGCTCGGCTGACCTCGAAAGATCCATCGCAGCGGTCGCCTTTGGAGCGCGGTCTGCATCCGCAGAATCTTCAAACGCAATCTTTATGCTCGGAAACGCTTTCAGAACGGTTTGCATGACTTCTTCTGGCCGATAAATTTTGCCAACGCCAATGTTGAACACCCTGTCTTTCAAGTCGGTGGCGTGACACGCCATAGAAGCTCCCCTCCCCGCATCCTTGGAATACAGGAGTTCAGCAGAGATTCTGAGTAACTTCGCAGGTTTTCCGTTGGCGTGATTTTGAACGATCTCATAGAACATCCGGGAGGGTAGACCGCTGCCTCCTCCCGGCCAAGGCCCAAACACGGCTGGATATCGTACGGTAACAAAATCGATTCCAAACATATCAGCATAATTTAGTCCGATGTCTTCCCCCGCAAGTTTCGCCGTGCCGTATAGCTCCGACGGCCGTGGGTAGGCGTTCTCCCTGCCGAAAGCAAACTTGTCGCCTCCACCCGTTAACCCATGATACAAAGCATCCGAACTGATGAATACAACTCTTTTCAGATCCATCACCCTGGCGGCTTCGAGGACGTTCGCGATACCCATAAGATTGATCTTGAGCGCTTCGTACGGATTGCTGTAGCCTCCCCAAATGTGTCCGGGGTTTGCCACAGTGTGAATTACAGACTCTATCCCCTCGCCTCTGATTGTTCTGATCAGATCGAATGGCTCCAAGATGTTTCCCTTGATGACGCGAATATTTTCAAGTTGAAGTATCGTCGAAAGGGCATCAAGCTGAGGACTGACATCCAAGACAGCTACCTTCTCTCCTCGCTCGAGCTCACACCTTGCAATTTGAGCTCCGATTGGACCCGCCCCCGTCACTAGTACTGCCATGTCAGATGACAAACCCTAAATTTGGTATTTAAGCCTCCCAAGGTCATTCTCTACTTCTAGATGTGAACGTTTTCAATATCATCTGAGGTGTTGTGCCTGACGGGATGCTCAAGGAGTTTTGAAAGAGACTTTGGTTTCTGCCAGGTCAAAGATTCCAAGAGGACGGCGTCCAAGCGGATGCTGCTTCCGCTCTTTGGAGCGCTTATCTCGAGCCTCTCCCCGTTGCGGGTCCGGATCTTTCGTAAATTGACTAGCGCAAACTCGTTGGAAATGGTGAAAATCTGGTCGCCGCTAATCGGTTCGTCAGCTTCGTTGCTATCCATGGAGCGCTTGAGAGAGGCGGGCCTCTTATAGAATTTTTTACACCGCTTGAAAGGTATGAACGAGGGTCGCATCTGGTCTGTTTTCAATTTCTAATTCCAGAAAACCTTCTATCGCTTGGCGGGTTGGGCTAAGGGGGGAAAGTAAATCCTGGCAGAAAATGGATATATTGCTGGCGGGCTGTGCATTCGCAAGCAGTGCAGAATTTTATGCGAAAGATTGTCTGCCCTTTTCATGCCAAAAAAAGGTGCTGGAAAGCAACGGAGTTTTGAATTTCAAGAGTGATAATTGACTATTCATCTCATCTGATCTCGCCGCGCACGATCAAGGAACTGGAAGCCATTCGAGATAGGCATGGGTTGGGCAAGATGCGCTTTCATTTTCCTCTCTCCAATGCGGATCTCCAATTCAGAATTTCACTTCTTGACAAGTACGAGATAGACAAGCAGGTAATTAGCTTCAGTTCGCCATTTCTCTTTGGTTTGGATAAAGGTGAGGCCAAAAGGATCTGCTCTATAGCAAACGAGGACGTGGCGGAGTTTTGTCGAAAGCGTCCAGACAGGTTCGTCGGGCTGGGTCACCTCTCACTGTTGGACGTAGATTCCGCGCTGCTCGAGCTGGACAAGTGCGTGAACGAGCTCGGGCTCAAAGGGGTAATGATCGCAACTAATGAGAACGGGATGGGAATAGATTCACTGCAGATCGAACCCGTCTATCAAAGAATATCCGACTACGGAATCCCAATTTTCTTACACCCGACCGATTGGGAATCGTACCAACTTGTTCAAAACGAAATGATGTGGATATTTGGATGGCCGTTTGATACCACTCAAGCAATCTGGAGACTGATGACGAGGGGGGTGCTGGACAAATTTCCAGAACTCAAAATCGTAACCCATCACCTTGGCGGGATGCTCCCATACTTTTACGGAAGGGCGGGTGGCTACCTCCAAGCGATGGGCGAAGACAAATGGTTACGTGGAAAGGATGAAATCTGGAAACAGGTGTATGGTGATACGGCTCTCGATGGACTTTTAGGAGCCCTGAAATGCGGATACGAATTTTTCGGGGCGGATAGGATAGTTTTTGGAACGGACTATCCTTTCGGAGCCGAATCAGGCGAAGCGTTCCTGAGAGATAATCTTACCATGATAAAGAAGATGTCCGTATCTAGCGATGAGAAATCAAAGATCCTTTCTGGGAACGCAAAAAAACTTTTGAAAATTCAGTGAAGCGGGTTGTGACAAGCAGCAAAGTGCTGCTGCTGATTTCTCTTTAGCTCAAGAATTGGATCGTTGCTTGAGCAGATAGATGTGGCATACTTGCAACGCGGCCTGAAGCTGCAGCCCCTGTCATCGTAGTCGGGTCGTTCCTCTCCGGCGATGGTCGAACGGAGAACCCTACGATGTCCAGGGATGAGTCTGGGCGTGGATTGCAGTATCATCTGAGTGTAGGGGTGGCAAGGTTCACTGAGTATAACATTGGTTGGGCCCAATTCGACTATTCTACCAAGATACATTACTGCGATCCTACTGCTCATTATCTGTGCGCTTGCGAGGTCGTGAGTTATGAGTATGATCGTGAGGTTCCTGCTTTGCTTCAACCTCATGAGCAGGGCCAAAACGTTGAGCCTCTGCGAAGCATCGAGCATCGTCACGGGTTCATCTGCGACAAGAAGTTTCGGATTGGAGGCAAGCGCTTTTGCTATGTTTACCCTCTGCCTCTCACCGCCGCTCAGTTGGTGAGGGAACTTGTGCAAGACATCCTCAGGTACGAGTCCAACCTCGCTAAGCAGCTTCGCCGCAATGTCCCTGATCTTTGTCCGATTTGTTTCTCCCGCTAGCCTCCTTATTGGATATGAAATCGTTTCAAGAACCGTCAGTCTGGGGCTAAATGATTCGAACGGGTCTTGGAAGATCATCTGGACGTCGCGGCGATAATCGAGCAGCTTCTTACCACCGATAGAATTGAGATCTACCCCTTTGTATTTTATCGAGCCTGAAGTTGGAGCCTTCAGTGCCATAATGCATCTTGCTACGGTTGTCTTTCCTGAACCGCTCTCACCAACCAACGACAGAATTTCGGATTCAAAAATTTCAAAGGAGACATTCCTCACAGCGCGTATGACGTTCCTGCCACGATTGAGGAATCCCTTTTGCTTTGAAAATTCAACATTCAGTTTTGACACCTCAAGTAACGGTATTTTCTTTGGTTCTGTTTC